>VOFH01000814.1_pt1 | contig 80000 bp, 113 predicted proteins | sample 5384091 | NCBI WGS metagenome assembly VOFH01 (sample SAMN12384727, study PRJNA508395) | human gut metagenome | isolation source: healthy gut G | host: Homo sapiens
GAGTATTACGAAGGAACAAAAGAATATAACAGCGTACAGCAGTTGGCGGGAGTTCAAGCGGACTCTTTACTGGGGAAGTGGATTTTGACGCATTGGTCAAGAAAAACAAGGATGTCAAAGCTTGGATTTATTCGAAAGATACGGTTATCAATTATCCTGTCGTACAGGGAAAGGACAACCAGTATTATCTGTATCGTATGATTAACGGCGAGTGGAACGGCAAAGGTTCTATTTTATAGACTACCGTTGTGAGAACCCTTTTTGAAGATTTCAATACCATCATCTACGGTCACAGAATGAAGGACGGCAGCATGTTCAACTCTCTGACCAAATATCGAGATAAAGAGTATTTTAATCAGCACAAAAGATGATGCTGATTACACCAGAGAAAAAATACGATGTCCAGGTCTTTGGCGTAGTGACGATTGCCGCAGATAGTGATAAATATCAATACAGCTTTTCCGGCAAAGACGATAAGCAGTCGTATCTCGACTGGATCATGGCAAATAGCGAAATCAACACAGGCGTGACAGCTTTCAGCGAAGAGAAAATTGTGATGTTGAGCACCTGTACCTATGAATTTGACGATGCAAGACTGGTCGTGTATGGGAAACTTTGCAGAAATGGAGGAGGACAAGTGATGGAAACGGGAGTAATTGTAATCGTAGATTTAGGACATGAGAATTGTCAGATGATCAAAGAGGATGTCGAGAGCTTTTGGCGTGCCGGCAGTCATCTGCAGTCATGAGGCTTCACAGGAGGAACTGGACAGCCTGGGAGAAATCAAAGGGTTTATTCTAAACGGCGGCCCTCATAAGTCCATTAACGGTTTTCGAGTAGACGCCAGCGAAGCGATATATGAAAATGAAATACCAACTTACAGTGTCGATCATGCCAGCTGGAAAGGTGTCGATTTGTTCACCTGGCCGAAAAGACGAGGTGGAACGGAAGGAACGAATTGGTAAATTCCTGTCAGAGACATGCAAGCTGGATATTTTATAAATACCTGTACATATTATAAAAAGGCTGCGCTTCCTTTAAATTGAAACGCAGCCTTTTTGTATTTACTTGTGGAAGTAGTACCTGAGCGCATCTGCAATATAGTCCGATGCCCCTTCGCCATATTTTTTTTGATCTGTAATCGCTTTATTGATTTCGTTTTCATAGCTTTCAATAACCATATTCCAGTAGCCGTCTCCCACATCCATACCCATGAGGGAATCCTGAGATAATTCGATAATTTCCTGCAGGGCGCGTTGTACTTCTGGGGAAGAAACTTCCCTGTCCATATCGGCGGTCAGACGTACATGCAGATCGTCATTTTTTCATCAGCGTATCTATGCTTTCCCTCATCCCATCAGCCTGCTCCATCAATTCTGAGAAATGTGCCAGGTTATTCTTCATCGCCTCCGTATATTTCTCCACGCTGCCGAATTGTTTGACGGCAAGCTGGGCAAGATGAGGTTCATCCTCCTTGACCTTTTCAATCAGCTTATCAAAGCTTTCTACACTGCCCCAGTACTTTATGATCTGATCTGGTTCAGAGGTTTTGAACTGTTCTAATGCGTCGATATACTCACTCAAATCAAATTCTGTAAAACTCATACGTGATTCTCCTTTCTCCAGCTTATCCAGAAGCGAGATCAGCCTGTTGAGCCGGTCGCGTTTTTTAAAGAGAGCAGCTTTTTCTGCTTCTTATAGACTTCAATTTGGCAATAATCCGGCTGCCCAATAATTGCCTTAATTTCTTTTTCAGCTTGAAATCCAGCTCTTTAAAAAATAAGATCTGCTGCAGTTTTTTAAGGTCCTCATCGTCGTATAGACGATAGCCCGATGAAGTAAGCTGGCTTGGATTGAGCAGATTGATTTCATCATAGTACTGCAAAGTGCGCACGCTTATTCCGGTCAGTTTTGCAACTTGGCTTGTTGTTCTCATAATCATCAGCTCCTAATTAACTATGTCTCTATCCTACATTATCACGTAACGTGGAGTCAACTGTTTTGTGTAAAAAAAGAGGCATCGCACCAGGGTCAGTACAAGAAGCCTCTTTACTATCATTCTAATTATTTAATTGTGCCGTCGGCATGAAAGACTGGTAACTTTTCTAAAAAGATGATATCATCTCTCTCTGCCGCTTCTCCCTCTGCCAGTACAGTCATTCTGCAGACGATGTTTCCGCCTACTTGTCTTACGAGGGCTTCCAATGAACGGAGGGATTCTCCAGTGCTGATTACGTCATCGACAATGAGGATTCTTTTCCCATGCATCAGATCAGCTTCTTTCGCCCAAGACACAAGGTTTGGACATGATCGGTTGTAATGGAGTTGACGTCGGTGGTAATGATATTGTCCATATACAGCTTGGCTCCTTTTCTAGCTACCACATAGTCGTTTGTGCCGGCTTGTCTTGCCATTTCGTAAGCAAGGGAATGCCCTTTGATTCTGCAGTGATGATGACGTCAAATTCTGGCGCAGCCTTCAGGAGTTCCCCTGGCGCATGCCCGTGTAATTTCCACATCACTGAACATGATAAAGGCGCCGATATAGAGGTCGTCAGTAATTTTGCATAATGGTAGTTGACGCTTTAACCCTGCTATTGTCATTTCGTAATACATGAATCTTGTTCCTTTCTCAAACAAATTGTAAAACCACATCAATTATTATACTATTTCAAGGCTTCAGTTTCAACTGGCAATCAAGACCCTTCTTGTTATTCTCATAGACAGGTGTTACAATGTACCCATGTAGATTGTAAAAAGGAGTTCCGCTGGAAAAAGCTATGCCAGCCGGTTGAGGAAGGCTTTGACGTGGGGTATTGCCAGAAAGGAAAAGATTTTTATCATAATGACGATGATTACACTGCTGACAATTTTGGCGTCTATTATATATTGTTATGAAGCTGAAGCGTTCCAAAAAGCGTAAAACTAATCTCGAGGTTCCCGATACAGAAGACTGTGCTGTTATTTGCTGGTAATGGCCGGAGGCATTGCTGTTCTATTTTGGTATATACCTCTTCCTCTGTGTTTTGTCGTGCTATACTTAATCCTCTGCATTGGAGGGCTGAGCAGACAAGATGGGAAAAAGAGTTTTTATATTGTAAATATGCAGTTTGTATATTTTGCATCAATTAACCTGATTATTCTGGGAACGATGGCTTTGGCAAATCGTGCAGATATCAATATCGTGCTTATGCGCCCTGGCCTCCAGGGGTCAGTCTGATTTTGACCATGCTGGCCAACGCATTGGGAATCCATTTGATGCGCAGTATCATCGATAGACAGGAGAATTTGTTTTGTATATGAAAGGCCAGAGTTTCTGCTCCTGGGTTACTCTATGTGGTTCTGGTTGATCGTGGTATTTGTGGACAGTATTCCTTCTATGTTCAGACTGCCTGCCGATTTAGTATCCCTGTTTTTAATTGGCAGTAACGTACTGGTTCTATTTCTTTTTTTTTTTCATATCCATGTCTATCATATTACGGAAAACGCATATCTGGAAGAAGAAAAATCCGCCTGAAGACAGAAGAACGAGAACAGCGTCTGCGGACGGCTATGATGGAGAAGGACGCCTATATCGATTATTTGACAGGGGCTTTCACCAGGACTTATGCCCAGAAACAGATGGCTGAGATGATGGATAACGGATATTCTTTTTGCATGGTCTATATAGACTTAGACTCGTTAAAACACATTAACGATGAGCAGGGTCATATACAGGGAGATCTTCATCTGAAGCTATTTGTCAGCAAATTAAAAGCACAATTAAGAAGCCTGGACACTTTATCAAGGCTTGGTGGCGATGAATTTCTCATTTTGATGCCAGACTGTACAGAAGAGGAAACCGAAGGACGCATGAAAGCAATATGGGAGAGAATGGAACAAGACAAAGTTTATAAAATTTGCTACAGTTATGGAGTCGTCTGGGTGCCTGCCCATTCAAAAAAGTGATATTGCCGAATATCTAAATGAAGCAGACCGTCGTATGTACGAAGATAAAAAAGGAAGACGATGACGGGAGGTGAAAACAGTGACAATTCTTCTGCTGGTATCATTGACATATTTTTTCTATAATTTCTATTTTTTCGCTATGTAAGTATAGTGATGGATATGCCTCGTGTAAAAAACACGCTATATTTTAGTTACTTTTGTAATCAACTATGCTGTTTTTATTCTCTGCACCATAATTGAACTTCACCTGATTATAAATTGGTATATCTTTTTTTATTTGCTTGTTTGTAGAAGTAAGTCTGCTTTTGCCGCGGCGACCGCCAGAGGAATATCATGGTAGCTCTCAGCGGTGTCTTAGTAGGTCTTGCATTGAATCTTTTTTTCAGAAATGTCACGGCGATCATCATGAAGGTACCTCTATCGGCGTTTGACAATAATTTTTCTTTGCCGGGAAATGCAAAACAATATCCCATTGCTTTAGGATTTCTCTGCGCCGGCCTTTGGCTTTTTACGGTAACGCACCAGCAGAAAAATATGAAAATGCAGGTTGTCTTAAAAGACAAGAAAAGCCTGAAGTTCTTCCTTATTCTCGTTTTAACGATGTATGGATACCTGTGCCTCAATCTTCTGGTCTATTATGCCCCGGGAGATTATCTGGTTCTTAAACTTTGGGAATTAAAAAAGCGAGTGCAGTGGTGATGATTGGCTACTATCTCGCACTGTCTTTTTTCCTATAGGATGAGTCGGCTGGAGCAATTCCGCGCTGAGAATTACCAGGCTAAACTGAATCTCGAGATGGGCAAACGAGAAGAAGAAAGACTCTATTCTATCGCATATCAAGATCAACTGACTGGCTGCGGAACTCGTCAGCATGCTGTGGACGTTTTGGCAGAAGCGTTAGAAAAGGGAGAGCGTTTCTGCCTGTGTTTTATCGACCTCAATGGATTAAAGACGGTCAATGATGAATTGGGCCACTTTTGGCGACCAGTACTTATATACTGTAGCACAAATATTGCGCAGCCACTTTCGAAAACACAGTGATCGATTGTTTCGTTATGGGGCGATGAATTTATACTTATGGTCTATCAGACAGATTCGCTTGACGTCAGAGAAAGGATATTGAAGTAGGCGCAGAACTAAGCGCAAGCAGAATCTCTTTAAAATCCCCTATCGCATGTCAGTTAGCTTTTGGGCTGGTCAACAGCACCGATTACCACGATGTGGACGAAATGATTACAGAGGCGGACCGCAGAATGTATGAATATAAGAAGAAAATGAAAAAAAGAATAGCAGTCAGGATACTCTGCACAGAAAAAAAAGCATACCAGTCGGTATGCTTTTTCGTTGCTTTCAAGGTATGTTGAAACTATTCTTCTAGTGCAATGATTTCATCTTCGCAAGCCTGCATGGCTTCCAATGTTTCTTCCATGAGTTTTGGCAGTTCCCAGCCTAGCTGGTCAGCGCCTTCTGGATAATATCACGGCTGCAGCCTGCGGCAAATCTCTTATCTTTGAATTTCTTCTTGAGCGATTTGAGATCCATATCCTTGCAGCTGTGCGAAGGTCTGAGAATGACTGCGGCACCGATTAGGCCAGTCAATTCATCCATAGCAAAGAGAATCTTTCCATTTCGTGGTCTGGGAATACGTCAGAACATTCGCCATAACCGTGAGATACGACTGCGTGGATGATTTTTCTCATCTACGCCGGCTTCTTCTAAAGTTCTACGGCTTTTCTTGCAGTGTTCTTCTGGCCACATTTCAAAATCCACATCGTGAAGCAGTCCGCAAATGCCCCAGAACTCAGCTTCGTCGCTGTATCCCAGCTTATTTGCCATGTACTTCATCACGCATTCCAGCGTAATTCCGTGATGAACATGGAATTCTTTTCTTTGTTGTATTTTTTCAGAAGTTCTAACGCTTCTTCTCTACTAATCATTGGTATCACTTCCCATCTTGTCATATTTTACCTTTATCTACTGTAGGTAATCCCTATTGTACACTAATTGTTCTTTCGTTGCAATCTTTCTTCTTTTGATGGAAGCTGTGAAATGATGACAGCAATGAAAATGACAACGCAGCCGATTCCTTCGTAGAGGGTCAATGATTCGCCAATCAGCAGTACACCGAAAAGTACGGCAAAAACGGACCCAGACTGAGAATTAAAGAGGCCACGCTAGGCTCTGCATGTTCTTGACCGAGTACCTGTAAGGTATAGGCGATTCCCGATGAAAATACGCCACAGTATAGAATTGGCAGCCAGCAATCGAGGATATCAGCAATAACAGGACTTTCAAAGATCAGCATGCAGACAATGCCGATAATGCCTGCAGTGAGAAACTGAATACAGGATAGTTTGATACCGTCGCATTTTGGTGCAAAGTAGTCTACCACCAGAATGTGACAAGAAAAATGCAAAGGCACATAGCAGCACGAACATATCTCCAGTGGTCAGAGTGAAGCTGCCGCCTTTTCCGGCCATACATAACAGATAGAAGCCAACGGCTTTAAGGCAACGCAGAACCAGATAACTGGTTTTACCTTCTTGTGTAGAACAGGCCTAGGATTGGTACGATAACAATATAAAGTGAAGTGATAAATCCAGTCTTTCCGGCATCGGTGTCAAAAAAAGAACATACCGAACTGCTGGAGGGGAGGATGCGATGCAGAGAACAACACCGCAGGAGAGACCGCCGATCATCAGCGTTTTCTTTTTCTGCCTGCTTCTCTAATTCTGTCTTTGGAACGCTATCGGGATCTTCCTTGTTGATCTTTTTGAACAAGAAGATAACAGGGATCAGGACGAGGCCGCCTATTAACATACGGATACCGTTGTAGGTAAAAGGTTCTAACACCGTGCCCGCTTTCTGGGCGACGAAGGCGGATCCCCAGATAATTGCAGTAATGAGTAACATAATGTCGCTCTTTAGTTTTTGCTCATAAAATCATATCCTTTTCTAATAAAATAAATATTGCTTACACAAATAATTATATTAAAATTAATAAAAGTTTACAAGGTAAGAAACTTTTTTTTTCGTACAAAAATATGGTAAGATAATTGTACATGAGTGAACAACCAGAAAAGAGGATAAGCAAAGATGAGCAATGAAAAAGACTATTCAAATTAATTGGAGAAATAAAGGGGCTGGACGAAGATGCAATGAAGGCTGCAAAGGAACGGCAGGACTATCTGGCAAAACCGCCGGGAAGTCTTGGAAGGCTTGAGGATATTGCCGTCAAAATAGCGGGGATTACAGGGAAACCAGCTGGCAACGATGTAACCAGACAATGTGTTGCCATCATGTGTGCGGATAATGGCGTCGTAGAAGAGGGGGTTGCCTCTGCACCGCAGTCGGTGACTTTATCACAGACCATAAACTTCACGAGAAGATATACTGGCGTAAGTTCCATGGCGAAATATTTTTGGCATCGATCTTTTGGTTACAGACGTGGGCGTGGCCATGGAGATACCGGAGGAGCTTTACACCGATTCCATGGTCACGGAGGAGCAGAAGATTCCCGTCAAAATAGTAAACAGAAGAATTTCTAACGGCACACGAAATCTGGCTAAAGAGGCGGCCATGACGAGAGAAGAAGCCGTGCGCGCGATGCTGACTGGTATTGAAGCTGTGAAAGCCATGAAGGATGCAGGCATACAGCTCTTCGGTATAGGCGAAATGGGAATCGGAAATACTACTACCAGTTCCGCAGTGCTGAGCGCTTTGACCGGTGTCAAAGCCGAAGAGGTGGTCGGCAGAGGCGGCGGGCTTAACGACGAAGGACTGGCAAAAGAAAATTAAAATTGTAGATGACGCTGTCAACAGCTGGTGTATGGGCGACCCTATTGAGAAACTAGCGAAAGTAGGCGGATATGATATCTGTGCCATGGTAGGCGCTTTCCTGGGTGCAGGTATCTACAGAATTCCAGTTGTGATCGATGGCTTTATTTCAATTGTATCAGCCTGTGTAGCTAAGGAACTGAATCCGAGGTAGTAGACTTCATGTTTGCTTCACACAAATCATTTGAGGTTGGCTATGTTATCGCCATGGATCGTCTGGGTCTTGCGCCGATGTTCGATTTGGGAATGAGACTGGGCGAGGGCAGCGGCTGTCCAATCGCCTTCAAAATTATTGAAGCGGCAGTAGCGTCCATGAATCTGATGAAGACACTAGAAGAAGCGTCTATCGACGGCGATTACCTGGAAGAAATTAGAAGGGAAAACTTGTTCTAATGAATATCTTTATCAGCGGAGGCTGCAAAAACGGGAAATCGATGTACGCTCAAAAGCTGGCAAAGGAGATGGCCGATGCAAGAGGGAGGGCGCTTTACTATATAGCTACGATGATTCCAACGGATGAGGAGGATCATAAGCGGATTGAAAAACATATTGATGACCGCTGTGGCTGGGGTTTTAAGACACTGGAGCAGGGCATAAACATCTGTGATCTGCTGAAGACAAATATAGACCCACAGGGAGCTTTTCTTTTTAGACAGTGTGACGGCGCTTCTGTCCAACGAAATGTTTAAAAGTGACGGCACCTGCAACCTGGATGCAGGCAGGAAAGTTGCTGCAGAACTGTCGGCGTTTGCGAAGGGTACAGGAAACACCGTGTTTGTGTCAGATTACATCTACTCTGATGCCGGAATTTTTGACACATATACAGAGAAATATCGAGAATCATTGGCTTATGTGGACAGGCAGCTGGCGCAGGTCTGCGATCAGGTCATAGAAGTGGCCTACGGACATACATATTATTATACCTTTGCCAACTGAAGGTAACAGAGAAAAGAGAGAACGGATGAAGTTTATAACCGGATTTTTTTATGGCATGGGGTAATTTCATTACCTTGCCATGTCCATATAAGAAGTGGGATGGGCAGCTAAAGAATATGATGCTTGCTTTTTCTGCCTTCCGTGGACTGGTCATCGGCGTGCTTTGGATGGCGATTTTCTGGCTGTTGGTCTACCCTGCGCTGCCGCCGATTTTGATCAGTTTCACTATGTTGTTTTATATTTTCGCTGTGTGCGGGTTCATGCATATGGATGGTTTTATGGACTGCAACGACGCGATTTTGTCTCGCCGGCCATTAGAAGAGCGGCAGCGAATTCTAAAAGATTCAACGGTCGGCGCCTTTGCAGTAGTGACAGTGGCGTTCCTGCTGCTGGGCTGGTTTGCAAGTGTGCAGGAGGCCATTTATCACATTACCTATGTGGATCTTCTGATTCTGCCAGTAGTCAGCAGAGGTGTCGCGGAATGAGCGTTCTGACTTACAAGCCCATCGGACACAGTCAGTATGTAGAGGATTATAAAGAACCAGGACGAGGGAAATACAGAGTGGCTGTAGCATTGCAGATGCTCATCGTCATCGGCGTTGTCATTTTTGGGCAGGCATGCCGTTAAAACGCTGATCTGCGCTGCTGTGATTGCGATAACAGCTTTTTTTGCCTGCGCATATGCGAGAAAGCAGCTTGGTGGAATGAGCGGAGACATCGCAGGATACACTATATGTATCAGTGAGCTGGCAGGTATGATTGCCCTCGCAATTATATAATATGAGTTTAGTAAAACAGGAAAAAAGTAGAGGTGTAGAATGATATTGATATTCGGGGAGCATATCAGGGTAAACTGGAATATGCACTGAGTACCTACAAATTAGTAGAAAAGGATGTATACCATTGTGACATGGAGTCCATGGTCATTAACTTTGACAAGAAAATTATCGCAGATCTTGAAAAGTTTGTCCTGGCATGTGTCAAAGAGGGGATCAATGCAAAAGAGTGCTTAGAGGACAACTTAGAGAAATTACAAGGTAAAATTATCATTTTTGACGATATTTCTCAAGGTGTCGTACCCATCGACAAGACAGAGAGGGCTTGGCGCGAAATGATGGGAAGATGTATGACTTATCTGGGACAACAGGCAGATGAAGTAATTCGAGTATTTTGCGGAATCGGAAACAAGGTGAAATAGCAATGGTATCGAGAATATATCTAATCAGACATGGCATTACAGAGGGCAACCAGCGAAAGTGGTTTTACGGTAAAGCAGATCTGCCCCTGGCTGATACAGGAAAAGAGACTCTGAAAAATTTGGCTGCCAGAGGCATTTATCCACACATTCCGGCCGATGCAGACTGCTATACTACAGGATTGCTCCGCACAGAGCAGACCTTTGAAATTCTCTTTGGAAACAGAGAGCATAAGGTGATTTCCAAGCTGCGGGAGATGGAGTTTTATGAGTATGAATGTCAGACTTACGAGGAACTGAAAGACTATGAACTGTTTGACCAGTGGTGCTACGATGAGAGCGGCGATGCCAGACTTCCCGGCGGGGAATCAAATAACGAATTTTATGCCCGCATTTCGGAAGGACTGAAAGAACTGCGCGGTTACCACCAATTGAAGGAATTATCCCATCGCCACAGCGGAAAGGACGCCGTTTCTGTGGTAGTCTGCCATGGCGGTGTGATTTCGGCGATTATGCAGGTCTTGTTTCCGGAGGTGAACGGAAATATGTGGGACTGGATACCTGACCCGGGATTTGGATATATGATTGAATTTAATAAAGGAGAAGCGATCATGTATGAAAGAATAGAAGATATTAAAAAGCTGGGATTTGGCCTCATGCGCCTTCCGATGAATGAAAAGGAAGTAGACATCGACCAAACGAAAGAAATGGTAGACTTATTTTTATCCAAAGGCTTTACATACTTTGATACGGCCTATGGATATCTGGATGGAAAATCGGAAGAAGCGGTAAAGATTGCTTTGGTGGATCGGCATCCAAGAGACAGCTTTCAGCTGGCAACGAAACTGCCAGCCTGGGCGGCGGCGACAGAGGAAGAGGCCAAGCAAATGTTTGAAACGTCTCTCAGCAGAACAGGAGCAGGGTACTTTGACTTTTTCTGCTGCATAATCTGGGAGACACGAGGACCGCTGCCTTTGACGAGTTTCACATCTGGGATTTCTTAGCAGAGAAAAAAGCAGAAGGTAAGATTGTAAACCTGGGCTTTTCTATGCATGACAAGGCTGAAAAACTAGAAGAAATTTTGCAAGCGCACCCTGAGATGGACTTTGTTCAATTGCAGATTAACTATGCCGACTGGGAAAGTTTGACTGTCGAGTCACGCAAATGCTACGAAGTTGCCAGAAAGTATGATAAACCGGTCGTCATCATGGAGCCGGTCAAAGGCGGATCTCTGGCTGTGCTGCCGGAAAGAATCTCGCGAATTTTCAAAGAGGCTGATCCCGACGCATCCCTTTCCTCCTGGGCCATTCGCTATGCGGCTTCTCTGGAAGGGGTGCTGACTGTACTGAGCGGAATGAGCAGCTTAGAACAGATGCAGGACAATTTGGCGACTATGGAGAACTTCCAACCGCTGAATGAAGAAGAGCAAAAGGTGATTGTGAAAGCCGCCGCCGCTTTGGATGCCATGCCTCAGGTTCCTTGTACAGCGTGCAGGTACTGTGAAAAGGCTGTCCGCAGCAAATTGCAATTCCGGGTATTTTCCGGGCGTTGAACAATTATATGATCTATGGCAATAAAGAGGGGGCTGAAGGCAACTACGAATGGGAAACCCGTGAGGGAGGAATTGCTTCTAAGTGCATTGAATGCGGCAGTTGTGAAGATGTCTGTCCACAACATATCAAGATTATCAAAGAACTTAAAAAGCGAAAGAAATGTTCGAATAAGGTTTTTATCTTCTTATGCTAAAAAGCTTCAGAGTAGATTACTCTGAAGCTTTTGTTCTCTTAAATTCTTTCATTAATTCTAGTGTCTCTTCTGTGTCAGAAGCAGGGTCCATGTCCATGGCTTGAGTAAACTTGTTATATCTCTCGAACTGCTCGACCAAAGCACTGAGTATGTTTTTCTGTTCAATGGTGAGATTGCCTATGAGCAGGCTTTCTGATGTGTCCATACCTAATATATAGTCTGTTGATACTTTGAATAAACGAGATAACTCTACCAAATATTGTGTCGAAGGTACACTAATGCCGGTTTCCCAGGCGTTAATTGAGGATCTTGTTAACCCTAGCTTTTTTGATAATGCTGTTTGGGAATAGCCGTCACGTTCCCTTAAGTCCTTGATTCTTTCAGATACCATTTTTACCACCTCTTGTAAACTATAATATATTTAGAGCCGCATTGCATTATCCATATCCGCGTATAAGGCTCATTATTTGCATAATGACTACATAAACTGACATTTGTATTTGACAGAGGGGAGATAAGGACTATAATTGACAGGAACAGATAAATTATTCTTGTAATTTCTAAACTGTTTATTTTTGGCGGTATCAACATCGTTATACTGCCAAATTATATTTGGAACTGCTAATTGGCACGATTTGTAGAACACTTTTATCAACGGTTTTCCTTAGCGTTACTTTTAATTTTTCCCAATTAATCGCAGACTAAAAAGCAAAACCCCACACAAAATAAAGCACTATGAAATTAAAGTTTATTGGCAGTTCCTTTTCTTTTCAATTTTTCTAACTACCGAAGTTCTATGCCGATTCGCTTATTTTCATCATTAATTCAAATTATAACTAATTATATAACAAGGCAGACTATTGGTCTAGCGTTGTTCTTTTTATATGTGCCAAACCATAAAAGATGACACCTGTTTAAGTGTTGCTACAAATTGAAGTTGTTGCTATGATATACTTATGATTCATGGAGGAGGAGTAAACATGGGATTACCTGATAATTGTGCAGTGAAGCTGCAGAACAAATTTGCCAAAGGGAGGGAAAAATTTAATTACAGACGTGCCTGGAGTAAAAAGTCGGGCAGGTTACATTGGAAGACGGCGAGAAAGACATTCATACCGGTGTAACGGCGATTTTTCCGCACAGCGGCAATCTATTCAGAGAGAAAGTGATGGCGGGAGCGGCGGTTATAAATGGGTTCGGCAAAAGTACAGGTCTTGTGCAGATAGAAGAGATGGGGACTTTGGAAGCGCCGATTCTGATGACCAATACCCTCAGCGTTGGTACGGCTCTCAATGCCTCTGTTAAATATATGCTGCGCGACAATGAAGACATTGGCGTTTCAACCAGCACGGTCAACTGCGTAGTAACGGAATGCAACGACGGGACACTTAACGACATCAGAGGACTCCATGTCAAAGAGGAACATGTCTTTACAGCGCTGACTTGTGCGGGAGAAAACTTTGAAGAAGGTGCCGTAGGTTCTGGAACGGGCATGCGATGCCTGGGGGTTAAAGGGTGGCATCGGTTCCGCATCCAGAATCCTCTCTTTTGACAATCGTGATTACACCATCGGCTGCCTGTTGATGTCTAATTTTTTGGAGCGGCGGGTAATTTGAAAATTGAAGGCAAGTCAATCGCAACGAGGAGAATAGACGACGAATTGATTGATAGAGGGTCCGTAGTCATTGTCCTGGGTACAGACCTGCCTCTGAATGAACGGCAACTAAAACGTACGGCAAAACGAGCGGTGGCAGGTCTTGTCAGAGTGGGTTCCTATCTGGGCAACGGCAGCGGAGATATTGCCATTGCCTTTTCAAATGGGAATCTTGTGCCGCATTACAGCCAGACAGAAATTTTGCCTATGAAGATGCTTCATGATGATACCTTGGACCGGGTTTTTGAAGCGACGGCAGAGGTGGTTGAAGAAGCTGTTATCAGTTCCCTTTACCATGCCAAGACAGTGAAAGGAATCCGAGGCAAGGTCGTACGCAGTCTAAAGGAATTCTTATAAATTGTTTGTCGGCGGGGTATTTAGGTGAAACTTTCCCTTTTCTGTGATTCTCGTTCCATACCGACCTTTACCAATTTCGATGAGCCCCGCTGTCTGCATTTGATCTAATATGTTGCGCAGCTTTCCATCGCTGATGCTGATGCCTTTCTGCTCCAACTGCTGAAGCAGGTTGGACCTGCCAATTCCATGAGATAACGCGGCGTTGCTATAAATCAGTTTCAGAACAGTTTCTTGAATGTCTACTTCAGTGGTGAAAGCTGCATCTGTAAATCTCTGCTCGGTAATATATTCTGGCAGAGAAAGCAGTGTTTTGTAGTAGGTGGCTACATTCTCCAATTCTCTGATATTTCCCGGCCAATCGTATTTGGACAGCAGGGTCAGATCTTGGGCGGTGATGTTTTTGAAATCACCGCCCAAAAAGTATTGCAGCAGAACGAGTATATCGTCCTTCCTTTTACGCAGAGGCGGGATTACCACGGGCAGTACGTTTAGGCGGAAAAAGAGATCGCTTCTAAAGGTGCCTTCTCTGACCGCCTGCTCCAAATTGCGGTTAGTAGCGGTGATGAACCTGACGTCGATCTCAATCATACGATCGCTTCCCACTCGCATAATCTGATGCTCCTGTATCGTACGCAGCAGGCGGGACTGCAGCTTTGGTGAGATATCGCCGATTTCGTCCAAAAAAAGATGGTACCGTGATTGGCCTGTTCAAAGAGACCGACTTTGCCTTTGGTATGAGCGCCTGTAAAAGCGCCAGCCTCATAGCCGAAGAGTTCGCTTTCTAGCAGATTGTCAGGCAGAGCGGCGCAATTGACAGCGACAAAGGGAAACTTATTGCGATAAGACGCATTGTGAATAGATTGCGCCATGAGTTCTTTGCCGGTACCACTTTCTCCTCGAATTAAAACCGTGTGGTTTGTAAGGGCAATCTGCCTTGCGATGTCAATGGCCTTGTCCATATCGGCAGAAGTATGAATGATGTCTCTAAATTGATGTTTCGCAAAAATCCTTTCTGACGCAGCGTGTTATTGGACAATGCCACATCGGCTTCATCTTGCAGCGTAATGTAATAGCCAGCAATTTCATCCATCAGAGTGATGGCAAACCTATCGTAGTAGTAATTGGAATTCAATATGTTGATTGGCATATTTTGGGCATCGTCGCTGGACAAGATAGCAGGATCGATGTATTTTTTCTATTTGGATTTTGTTTTTATCATCTTCCTGAAAAATCTGTATCGCCTTATCATTGGCATATACGATCTGAAAGAACTGATCAACGAGGATCATGCCGATTTTGCTGGAGCTTGCCATATGGCTGAGCATTTCGCTTTTCAGATAACCGTAAACATAATTCGCATGAAAGGCCGTGTTGGACTCCACCACCGAATGGATATGGCGGGAACAGGTTGCGGTTGATAATACCGATGTCCAGGTCCAGCATCTTCATCAATTTAAACATGGTATCAAAGCTGACCTTCCGATAGCCGATATCGATGATTTCTTTGATCTGTACGGGAACCAGATGCGCTTCAGCAGGCGTGATAGCGATTTCGATTTTGTCGTAGATGCCGGTGTGCTCTAAAAGCGCTGTCATAAGGAATCATATTGATATGCCCGATGCCCGCCTCATAGAAAGAATAGGTCGTATCGAGAGAGCTTTCGTAGCTGTCGTTGACGATGAGGACATTGGTATTAAGGGGATTTCGGAAATCTTGTTGAGGGCGATGCGATCTGGACTGCGGTTCATCTTGATGATTTTAGAGAAATCATCTACGTAACCGCTCTCTTTGACTCTCTGAAAGATGTCTTCACCGAGGGCTAAAAAGGCATCCGCCTTTAACTTTTCTTCTGGTTTGACGTCGCATAAGTAGCAGTTGCTGAACGCGATATACTCTCCAAAAAAACTTCTTCTAAATTATTCTTAATAAAGTTGATCGCATTGGGATTATTGCAATTACGATATATAATGGTTACTTGTTTCATAGTCTACCTCTTACTTCATAATAAACTCAGTATAGTATAAAATCAGCGTAATTACAACGTGCATCTGCGCTCTATAAGTTCACTGCCCTAGCAAAGTCAAGACAGCCTGGATGAAAATGCAGGCCGTCTGCTCCTGTTCTCAGAGATGAGGAAACAGATGTAAATGACGGCTGATAAGGTGAAAGAAACAGGGTGAAACAAGATATAATGAATTTATTTTTTTTCCACAGAGCGGTTTTTCTTTATTGGATCTTAGGAAACCCTGAAATGTCATTGTTTTCAGGTTGATTCAGTCATGGCATAATACTTGCGTTAGTGATTTGCGCAGCGCAGTAATCGACATTATATTTGTGTGTTTTTGGAGGTACGATATCATAAAACTCATCTTATGCCGACAATGATCGTCAATATTATGTGGTTTGAATTGAAACGAGGTGATAGTGATGAAATATCCAAAAAGTTAAGAGAAGGAGCGATCATCGGCCTAGCTGCCCCAGTTCGCCGGTCTCTTCAGAAAGAGTAATGCAGTGCAGAGCAGTTCTTGAGGCCATGGGCTTTAAGGTTATTATGGCTGATAATTTGGCGGTATCAAAAGGCGGCTACATGGCGGGAGACAAGTGTGCCGAGCCGGCTGGATTAACAAAATGTTTGCTGACAAGGAGGTAGAGGCCATCTTCTGCATTCGCGGAGGTGACGGCGGAAATCGCATTTTGGACTACATAGATTTGGAGACGATAAGAGAAAACAAAAAGATTTTTGTCGGCTACAGTGATGTGACGAGTCTGCATTTACTGCTCAACCAAGAGTGTGATTTAGTGACCTTCCACGGTCCCATGGTATCGTCAAACATGGTGGAACAATTCGATGAGGCCAGCAAAGATGCGTTCTTCGCAGCATTGACAGCCGAGGAAGAATATCTTATAAAGTGCCGAAAGGATTTGCTTTAGGCATCGGCAGAGGGAAGGGCAAAGGGCGTTTTGACAGGCGGAAATCTGACCGTGCTGTGCGCATCTCTCGGCACGTCCTATGAGATGGACACGGCAGGAAAAATCTTGTTCATTGAGGAAATCGGGGAGCACATCGGCAACCTGGACAGACATATCTATCAACTGCGCAATGCAGGCAAGCTGAAGGAAACGTCAGGTATTCTGCTGGGCCAGTTTGCCCGCTGTGATACAGATGAGGAGGCGTACACGATTATCGACGTTGTGCTGGAAGCGACTGAAGGTCTGGATATCCCTGTCATGTACAATGTACAGTCAGGTCACGATTTTCCGATGATTACGCTGCCTATGGGAGCGGGTGTACGATGGATACTGGCAAGCGATCTATCCTTTTTTTTTCTGTTGTACGATAACTTGAGGTGTTTTATGAAAGTATATATCAGTGCGGATATTGAAGGGGTTACAGGGGTCACTTCTTGGAAGGAGACTATATTAGGGGAAGAGGAGCACAAGAAAGCAGCATGGCAGATGACTAGAGAAGTTGTCAGCGCCTGTGAAAGCTTGCTCTGGCTTGTGGCGCAGAGCAGATTTATGTGAAAGACGCCCATGATTCTGCCAGAAATATCAACGGTGATGAACTGCCGGATCAAGTCACGTTGATTAGAGGGTGGACCTGTACGCCGGAATCTATGATGGCGGGTATCGATGAGAGCTTTGACGCGGTTATTTTTATCGGCTATCACAGCGGTGCAGGCTTTGATGGAAATCCGTTGGCTCACACCATGAACGGAGGTAACAACTTCGTTAAAATAAATGAGAGAACGGCGGCAGAGTTTGATATGAATGCATATGTGGCTGCCCACTATGGCGTCCCGGTGGTTTTTATCAGCGGCGATGAACAGCTTTGCGGCCACGCCAAAGAATTGGTGCCGGAGATAGAAACCTGCGGTGTCAAATGGGGGTGGGGTGAAGCTACCTTCAACATGAATCCCGATGCAGCCTGCAGAGAGATTCGAGCAGGCGCAGAGAAGGGGCTGAAAAGTTACAGGCCTGCCGCATTCAGATGCCGGAACAGTTTGAGTTGGAAATCAATTACAAGGAATTTGCAAATGCTCTGCGTGCGTCCTATTATCCCAAAGCTGTGCGACTGGATGGACACACGGTAAAATATACGGCGGCAGATATCCAGGAGATGATGACGGCTAGAATGTTCATGCTGTAAGGAGGCGGAGGAATGGACAGAAAAATCGGCTTGATCGGAGGCATGGGTCCCATGGCAAGCCAGCTTTTTTTATAAAATGGTCACAGAGATGACCGATGCACAATGCGACCAGGATCACGTCAACATGATTATTTATAGTGATCCTTCCATGCCAGATCGCACCAGCGCAATCCAAAGCGGGGAGTATAAAGCAGTTCACGATAAAATGCTCTCTGATGCGAAGGCTTTAGAGGACTGCGGATGTCAGGCTATTGGTATTACGTGCAACACGGCCCACTTCTTTGGCGACATGATTGCAGAGGAAATTCACGTACCTCTCATACACATGATCAGAGAAACAGTTAAGACCATTGCGAAGGAATGCCCGTCAGGAAAGGCCGCCATATTGGCTACCGATGGAACCGTTCAAACAGGACTTTACCAGAAATACATGATGGAAGCGGGGCTGACGCCTTATACGCCAGAAAAAGAGACACAGGCTCTCGTCATGTATCAAATCTATGACAGAATAAAAAGGGCAGATCATGGGACCCACTAGCTTGGAAGCAGATCGAAAAGTCCGTCAAAGTGGCTGGATGTGACAAAGCTATTTTGGGGTGCACTGAATTATCTGTCATAAAAGCAGACTGCGGCCTGGACGGATTTTACGTAGATCCCATGCGGATTTTAGCGGCAAGAATCATTGAATTCAGTGGCAAAAAAGTTGAGGGCAGAATTTATCAAATAAAAGAAGTAGACGGTTATGTTAAAAGCAGCCGTCTTTTTTAGTTCATATGAAATATCGTCCAAAGGACGTATTTCCGTATGTTTCATCGTTCGCTCCGCTCACGCCTCCAGTCGCTAACGCGCCTTTCGCTGTCCGTTTCGCTCGAGCCAGCTAAAGCTGGGGCGAAAAAGGCAAAGAACGTACCTTGCGAAGCGTCGCCCCTTGCGGGCGACAAGTGGAAATAGGAATCTTGAAGCCTCAGCCCGATTTACTTTAAGTAAATCGTTGGCAGGTCTCATGGGAAAAGTCCCCAAATCTTGATTTGGCAGACTTGACCGCTTGCTTCCGTCATTTCCACGTTTTTTTGTAATTAATAGGGCGAAATAGGATTTATTATATATTCGTCATAATATTTTCCGGACTCGAACCGTACAGATGTTAGAATTTAGGCTTCCAAACAATTGGCATAAACTTTGCGATATTATGTATGAATATTCGAATTATTTGAAAAACGACTGAAGGGAGTGAGAACATGACGAGAGACGACGGATATTTTCAAGATTATATAGAAAAACTTGTTTCAGCAAAAGGGATATCCGGGCATGGCCATCTCTATTCGCGGTCCCGAAGGGATTCTCTTTGAGAGAGGCTTTGGATACAGAGATATAGAAAATGAAAAGCCGGCAGATCAGGATACCATGTTTGGCATTGCTTCCATGAGCAAGTCCCTGACAGCGCTTGCCTGCTGCCTTCTCCATATAGAGGAAAGCTGGATTTGTCAGATCCGATTCGTAAGTATTTTCCCTCGCTGCACATTCCTAAAGTCCCAGACGAATGTGTGACACTGAAAACTATCGCCATGCATCAGACTGGTTTACCGCCGCTGCCGCCTTTGGAATGGTCTATCGCTATGAACAGCATTGAAGAGGATAGTCTGTGGTATCGTCATATGCTGAAAACTGCTTCCAACAAGATGAACAATATAGAACAGATTGTGGAGTATCTGGCAGCTGGAAGCTATAAAATGCTGGGTGCGCCGGGTGAATTCATGAGTTATTCAATGAAGGTTATGCGCTGCTGTCCTACGTAGTAGATCAGGCAGCAGGAATATCCCTGGAAAAGTTTTTACATAAACGTATTTTCAAGCCTCTTGGTATGGAACGATCAGTGTTGGACGCAGACGCTGAAAGCGCCAAGGCCATGGCAGGCGGTAATATCACCAGCCTCTTTGAAAGAGACGAGAACGGCCAGCTGGTACAGGATGATAACTGGTCGGTTCTGCCGCCGTTTCGCGGCTGTGCCTGCGTTAAATCCACATCCAGTGATATGACCAGGTATTATAAGATGCTGTCAGAGCGAGGTGTGTGGGAGGGACAGCAAATCGTCCCAGAAGAAGCCGTCGAGCTTTTAATTGGGAAGGAGTTTCCTCTCAGAAAGCAGCCTTATTACTGTCTGGGTCTGACCAAAAGTCTGCTTGCAGATAGGTGCGTATGCCAGCATACAGGCGGTCTGCACGGTGTGTCGTCCATGGGCGGATTTTTGGAAGGCGGTTACGCAGCCACGGTTCTCTGCAATGAGGGAGAGGTTGATGTAGAGCCGTTCCAGTGGGCCTGCTACAACTATATTTTGGGTCTGCCTTTGGAGGAACGGCATGACTGGGCTGTGCCCAGTGGAAAAAATTTTTCTATGCCAGAAGCGCTCTGCGGTGATTATTTGGCGGAAGAAGGGCTGCCTGCCCATACCATTGTGACGGTAGAAAACGGAACACTGAAAGCGGATTACAACGGCGTAAAGACGGTGCTGCAGTACTGCAGCGGCACCATCTTTGCGGCAGTAGCTGAAAAGGATTTACAGCAGCGAGTCAGTACCTTGCAGTTCTTTATCAGAGACGGAAAGGCCTGGGCTGTGCGATGCTATAACAGAATTTATCAGAGAGTTTAAGACTTTTTAAGAAGGGAGATGTAATTATCAGAGATTATATTATTAAGCGAATCGTGCAGGGCCTGCTTCTTTGTCGTCTGCGTATCTTTTTGGTTTTCAGCCTGATGTATATGATGCCGGGCGATCCCATCGATATGGTAGTAGACCGCAAGGTTTCAGAGGAAAGAAAAGAGGAAATTGCCCATGAGATGGGTTATGACCAGCCTTTTCTGACCCAATATAAGAACTGGGTCAGCGAGGTCATGCATGGTGATTTCGGAACGTCTACCAGATACAAAAAAGTGATGTCTGGGATCTGATGGGCGAAAGAATCCCTTACAGCCTGACCTTGTGCGTTTGGTCGCTGATCCTGAACTGGTCATCGCGCTGCCCCTGGGACTGCTGTGCGCCATGAAGAAAGACGGTCTGTTCGATCGATTTACTGTGAATCTTTCACTTCTTCTGACAGCGGTGCCGTCCTTTTTGGCTGGGGGCGTTATTTATCCTTTTCTTTGCCGTACAGCTGAACCTTCTGCCGATCAGCGGTTATTCCAGTCCCGAAAATTATATCCTTCCGGTAGCGACAACGGTGCTGGCCGGTATGGGAGGAACTCTCCGTATCACGAAAAACAGAAGTTTTAGAAGTATTTAATGAGAAATATGTGACGACAGCTTATGCGAAAGGTCTGCCAAAGAAGACGGTCATGATCAAGCATGTGCTGCGCAACGCCTTAATTTTAGTCACCACCTTGGTGTTTATGTCCATTCCATGGCTGATTTCCGGTGCGGTAGTCATTGAAAAGATCTTTGGTCTGCCGGGAATGGGGAATCTGCTTTTGAACTCAATCATTGTACAGGATATACCGGTAGTGCAGGCAGTACTTTTTCTCATTGCAATACTGACGGTGGTCTGCAATCTGCTCAGTGACATCGTCATGGGCCTTCTTGATCCAAGAATCCGATTATCTTTGAGCGGAGGTGACAACTAAGGTGAATAAAAATGGAAAGAAACCCTCTATGAGTGTTGGAAGAATAAAAAACTTTATGATTGGCTTTGTCATTCTTCTCAGTGTCATCATCTTAGCGGCATTTGCAGATATCATCGCACCCTACGAGTATACGGAACAAAAATGTGGGCGGCCGCTTTCAGGCGCCTGATGCTGACTTCTGGTTTGGTACTGATGATTTGGGGCGAGACATGTTTTCCCGGGTCATATGGTTCCCGTATTGCTCTGTGGGTTGCCTTTCTGGGTGCGATGATTCAGCTCCTGATCGGCGTAGCCGTGGGCCTTGCCTGTGGATTCTTCGGCAGATGGGTGGACAGAGGCCTGTCTTTTTTGACAGATCTGACCTGGTGCATTCCGGGCACGATTTTAGCTCTTGCAGTGGTTACGATGATTGGAAAGGGGCTGACCAACACCATAATTGCCATATCTCTTGTAGCATGGGCCAGCTACGCGCGTACGGTGAGAGCGAAGACGCCTTCTGCGCAATATGGCCTTCGTAGAAACAGGCAAAGCCTTTGGCGAGACCAATACTGCGCTGATGGTAAGATATATACTGCCCAACATCATACCATCCTTGATTGTCATGGTATCTTTGAATCTGCCGGGAACGATTATGTCTACAACCACCCTGTCCTTCCTAGGATTGGGGTCGCAGCCGCCGTCACCAGATTGGGGGCTGGCGATATCCACAGGCATTAAATATATCAGCAGAGCGCCTTGGCTCAGCCTGTTTCCGGGGATCGCTCTGGTGTATACGACCTTTGGATTTAATCTGATTGAGAAGGCCTCCGAGACCTTCTGGACCCACATATGAAATCACAGTAGAAAGGAGAGCGGTTATGAACGAAGAATTATTGAGGCTGACCATCTGTCTATCGATTATAAAGTGAAGGACGGCTATCTTTCTGCAGTAAATGATGTCAGTTGTGTTGTCAACAAAGGAGAGGTATTTGCCATAGTAGGAGAATCCGGCTGTGGAAAATCCACTGTGGCTCATAGTGTCATGAATCTGCTTCCTGACGGCAACGAGGAAATCAAAGGGAAGATTATTTTAAGGAGAGGATTTACGCCGATATGGTCCAAAGGAAATGGAGAACATACGAGGCAAGGAAATCGGCATGATCTTTCAAACCCCTTGGACTCCTTGAATCCAGTCTATACTGTAGGAGGACAGGTAGCAGAAGCGATTTTATTAGATAAAGTGGATAAGCAGGAAGCCTGGAATCGGGTGATTAACCTGTTTAAAGACGTCAAAATGCCAGATGCAGAGGAACGAGCCAACAGTTTTCCTCACGAGTTGTCGGGCGGTATGAGGCAGCGGGTGATGATCGCCATGATGCTGTCCAGGAATCCGGAACTTTTGATTGCAGATGAGCCAACTACAGCCCTTGACGTAACAATAGAAGCACAAATTCTTGACATTATGAAAGAACTAAAGGAAAAGTTCAATACGGCTATTATGCTGATTACACATAATTTTGGTCTGGTAGCGGAAATTGCTGACCGCATCGGTATCATGTATGCCGGGAGATGGTGGAGAGCGGAGATGTTTTCGAAGTTTTTTGCGGCGCCGACCCATCCTTATACCCGGCTTTTTGATGGAGGCGCTGCCGAGAAAGACCAAGGCTGAGGGGCGGCTGAAAACCATAGAAGGATCTGTACCGCGTATCACGAAGAAAAAGCCTGGATGCCGGTTTGCCAACCGGTGCCCCTATGCTTTTGACAAATTGCTTGCGAAGATCCGCCGGTAGTCCATGTAAGTGAAAATCACTTCTGCCGTTGTCATCTCACTGGAAAGGAAGCGTAGTCTTATGGAACAAAAAGTGATGATTGAATTAGACGGTCTGAAAAATATTTTTCGATTGAGAAGGGGCTTGTAAAAAAGAAGGTTACTTATGTAAAGGCGGTAGATGATATTACTCTCAATATTCATGAGGGCGAAAGAAGTCGGCCTGGTCGGCGAATCAGGCAGCGGCAAGACGACCTTAGCCCGCGTGATTCTGAATCTGTCCAAAATGACAGGCGGGAACATCCTCATTGACGGTATCAATCTGTCAAAGGCATCCAGAGACGACATAAAGAGGCTGCGCAGCGAGATTGCTGTGGTTTTTCAAGATCCAGCCTCTAATCTGAACCCCAGACAGACGGTAGAAAGTTCTATTATGCGCCCTATGATAATCCACGGCGTTCCCAAAGAAGAGGCCAAGAAAAAGGCGGGAGATGTTTTGAAATGGTTAAAATGGACCAGCGGTATTTGGACAGTTACCCTCATCAGTTATCAGGCGGGCGGGCTTCAGAGAATTGCTATTGCCAGAGCCTTTAGCCTTAAACCCGAGAGTGATGATTCTCGATGAACCGACCAGCGCCTTGGATGTATCTGTTCAGGCGCAGATACTCAATTTGCTTTTGGATCTGCAGGAGCAACTGCATTTGACATATCTGGTCATTACTCATGACCTCAATGTAATCAGATACATCAGCGACAGAATTGCCGTCATGTATTTAGGAAAGCTGGTCGAATTTGGGCCTGCACAGGAAATTACAGACCATGCGCGACACCCTTATACGAAGGGATTACTGGACGCATCACCTATTTTGGATCCAACACAGCGCGGCCGGAAAAAAAGATGTCATGAAAGGAGATCCAGGCAGTTTGATCAACATCAGTGAAGGCTGCAGATTCTGCGACAGATGTAAATATGCCACGGAAGAATGTGAGAAGAAAACGCCTGGCGATACCATGATCGGCGAAAATCATCAGGTCGCATGTTTTCACCCGTTAAATTTTTAGGAAAGAAACAAGGAGGAACCAAATGAAAAAGAAATTATTGATACTGAGTCTGATTGCCGTGTTTGTGCTCAGCATGGCTGCCTGCGGCGGAGGAGGCGATAAGGCGGAAAAGACGGAGCTGTCCGTTATTGACGGCGAATGGTATGGACTGGATGTCTTCCAGCTTGACAGCACGGCAGGGGCGCAGGCCTTGAACGCCAGTTCTCTGTTCCAGTGGAATCCTGAAACGAACACGGTAGAAGATAACGTGTGCACAGACTGGAACGTCAGCAAAGACGGAAAGACGGTTACTTTTAACGTCCCAGAAGGAATGAAGTATTCCACAGGGGAACAAGTAGAGCCTGAGGATGTGGTTGCTTCTATCGAACACGGACTGAAAGTCAGTCCTTATGCGGACGGCTACAGCAATATTAAGTCCATGGACGTTGAGGGCAGACAGGTGACACTGCACTTGAGCCAGTTCCGATCTGACATGCAATATTATCTTTGTGCCGGTTTTGTCGCTGTCATAGACAAAGACGAGCTGGACTCCATGAGCGATAAGAAGCTGATGTGGGGTTGTCATCCCTACGGCATGTACGCTTTGGCGGAAGACGGATATGTGTCTGGTTCCGAAGTCAAGCTGGTGAGAAATGATGGTTATAAGTGTGCAAATCCGTTGGTAGAGAATCAGGGGCCTGGTCATTTTGAAACGATTTCTGTCCGTTTTAACGTAGAACCATTTACACAGACAGAAGAGCTGAAGAGCGGCGCTGTGGACATCATCATGTCTCTGGAAAACGGCGACCAGAAGATAGACCTTGAAGGAGAAGATTCTGTCGTTCTGGTGGACACCACTTATCCGAACATCGATTATTTTGAGATGAACACCGATTCACCTGTTTTTTCTGATATCAATGTGCGGAAAGCGTTGGCGCTCTCCATTGACCGAGACGGTCTGGTGGAAGTGATGGATGGTTTAATCGCGCCGGCATATTCGATGATTTATGACACTGTGCAGAATTTCTCCCCTGATGCTAAGACATGGTTCGAGAAGAATTTGGCCAACGATCCAGAGCAGGCAAAAAGCTTTTGGATCAGGCGGGCTGGAAGGACAGCGACGGCGACGGCATCCGTGAGAAAGACGGTAGAAGCTATCCTTTACATGGTACGCATGGACAGACGCGACAACAATTCCTGAAGCGATGGCAGGACAGTTAAAGAAGGTAGGTTTTGACATGAAGATCGAGGCGATCGATTGGAACTACGTATATGAAAAGATTAATTCTGACAAATATGACGCTGGCATAGAATGGCTATCCTGGGCAGAACCGATTCTGGTACTCAACGGCTGCTACTATGATAAAAATGCGCCCGGCAATACGGACGAATATAAAGCAATGGTAGAAGATGTGGCCACGACTGTCGATACGGATGAGAGAACGAAGAAGATTGAGAAATCCAGATGCATCTCTTTGAAAATGTCAATATGATTCCGATGTATGCAGAGTTGAGCTTCAGTGCGTACAATAAAGATTTAAAGGGCTTTAACGTACTTAAGGACGGTACTGCGCCGATGAACGATATTGCTTATTAGGCTGACAAAGGCAGACTGCGGCGATTCGCCGCAGTCTGTTCTGCTTAAAGATGGTGTCTTTTCCCATCATTCCTTTTTACTTAGTAATGGGAATAATGTGATGCAATGAGATGAAATAAGATTAATTCAATTGATCTCTGCTCCCCTTTGTCTAAAACAGCTAGTTTTCGCCGTTTCCCCATTGGCACCATATTTGCAATATGAATATAAACAAAGAGAAAAGTCAATAGATATCACAATATCAATAAAATGAAATGCGAATTAGGTAGAGGAGGTTGAAATATGGGATTGCCTGATGACTGTAAGGTCAATTTGCGAGCCAAATTTCCAAAAGGAAAGAAGAATTTAATTACGGATGTATCTGGCGTAAAGGTCGGGCATGTCACGCTAAAAGACGAAGATAAAAATATACATACCGGTGTTACGGCAATCCTGCCTCACGGGGGAGTCTATTCCAGCAGAAAGTAATGGCTGGAACTTGCGTCATCAACGGGTTCGGAAAGAGTGCGGGACTGCTGCAGATTGACGAGCTGGGAACTGTTGAAACGCCCATTTTGATGACCAACACATTGAGTGTAGGCACTGCGTTAAACGCCCTTTCAAAGTATATGCTCGAACACAATCAGGACATCGGCGTATCTACCGGTACGGTTAATTGTGTCGTGACCGAGTGCAACGATGGAGAACTCAACGACATCCGAGGATTTCATGTAAAAGAGCAGCATATTTTGCAGGCGCTTGCCGTGGCTGGAGAGAATTTTGCAGAAGGTGATGTGGGAGCAGGCACCGGTATGTGCTGTATGGGGCTCAAAGGCGGAATCGGCTCTGCCTCCAGGGTGATATCCTGTAATGACAAAGATTACACGATCGGCGCGCTTTTATTGTCCAATTTTGGCATAGGGGGAACCTGCGCATTGACGGAAAACTGATAGAAACAGAGCTGGAAAAAAGCCGGAAAAGGGTTCGGTCATCGTGGTGATCGGAACAGATCTTCCCTCAGTGACCGACAGCTAAAACGCGTGGCCAAACGCGCAGTCGTAGGTCTTGCCCGCGTAGGCTCTTTCCTGGGTAATGGCAGCGGGGACATCGCCATCGCCTTCTCCAACGGAAATATCATACCACATTACAGTGAAGAAGATATTTTAGAGACAAAAATGCTTCACGATAACGCTATGGACAAGATCTTCGAAGGGACTGCGGAGGCAGTGGAAGAGGCTGTAATCAGTTCCCTGTATCATGCAGGCACCGTAAAGGGATTCGCGGCAAGGTTATCCGCGGACTCAGTGAATATCTGTAGAACCAACGACCAGCTGTGTCAATGACATGGGCTGGTCGTTTTTGTTCGGGTGTTCTTATTTAGATCTTTTTGTTTATACATCCAGCTTAATGGATACTTCCCCGGTGGTCAGAGTTTCCATCTGGCGGGCTTTGCGTCCCTCCAGATATTCGACGACGAGTCCGCCGTTTTCGTCGATATCGATGGCGCGGGCTTTGATGGCATTATCGCTTAGATTAGGATGCACCAGAATGTTTTTCCGAGGACGAAGCATTTGGTGCGGTACTCGCGAAGAAAGGCTTTGCTTTGCAGATCTTCGAGAACTGTCACCGTCTCGTTAAAAATTTCGGCCGCCAGCCGTCCTCTCGAAAAAGAATTCTTTTTCTGGGACAGGCAGCCTGCGATACCCGACAGTTCTTCAGGAAAACTGCCCGGAAAACAGTTGACGCCGATTCCGATAATCAGACTGTCGATTTTGCCGTTTTCGAAGTTGGTCTGCGCTTCTGTAAGGATGCCGCAGATTTTTTTATTGTTGTAAAAAAGGTCGTTGACCCATTTAATTTTTGTCTTCACGCCAGCAACGGTCTCGATGGCACGGCAGACGGCAACGGCAGCGGCCATGGTGACGTAAAGTGCTTTGTCCAGATCAAACTCAGGCTGCAGGGCAATGGTGAGATAGAGACCAGTACCGGCTGGAGAGGCGAAGGATCTGCCAAGGCGTCCTCGTCCGCCAGTCTGCTTGTTGGCAATGACCATCATCGGCTTGTCTTTGAGAGGAAGTTCCTTTGCTACATTGTTAGTAGAATCTACGGTGTCAAAGATCTGCAAGTCGCAGGGAAAAGCCAGATCGCCGGCAACGGCGTCGACGGTCAGCATATTGGTCTTTGATTTAAGACGGTAGCCTGTGCTGGGTTTGCTTTCTATATTGTATCCTTCTTCACGCAGCTGCTGCATGGCTTTCCAAATTGCATTTCTGGAAACCTTCAACTCTTCTCCGATTTTTTGACCAGATAGATAGATTCCTGTATTTTCACTGAGCAATTTCAGTAAATCTGTTCTCGTTGACATGAGGAAATCCTCCTTTATCTTTAAAAGTGATGTTATTTCTTTCATTATGGACTATTTTAGACAAAAAAACAAGAATACACAGATTTTATAATAGGAAAAAGTTGGAGTTTCTGTGAAAACCTTTATTTTTCAAAAGAAATATGCTAAAATAACTTGTTACAAGTACCTTGAAAAAATGAGGAGGAAAAAAAAAAATATATGGACAGTCATATAGGGTATTCAATAGGGATTATCGTTGTATTTCTAATCTTATCGGCCTATTTTTCGGCCACAGAGACAGCTTTCACGTCAATTAACAGGATTCGAATGAAGAACCTGGCCAATGACGGCGACAGGAGGGCGAAAAGAGTTCTGGAGTTAGAAGAAAAATACGACAATTTACTTTCTACGATTCTTATCGGAAACAATCTAGTTAATATAGGCATGACTGCGGTGGCTACCGCGCTGTTTCTCACGCTTTATCCGAAATACGGCGCATCGATTTCTACCATCGTTGTCACAATTGTAGTTTTAATATTCGGCGAAATCTCACCGAAAAGTCTTGCGAAAGAAAATTCAGAGGCTTTTGCGATGTTCTCCGCACCGATGATCAAAGTGTTAATGGTGCTGCTGACGCCAGTCAATTATCTGTTCAGCCAATGGAAAAAGCTGCTGTCAAAGCTCTTTAAGGTGGCGGACAGCAGAGCGATTACAGAGGACGAGCTGCTGACCATTGTAGAAGAAGCGGAGACGGAGGGCAGTATCGAGGCTGGTCAGAGTGAGTTGATTCAAAATGCTATTGAATTCAATGAATTGGAAGCGTGGGATGCTGACGCCGAGGGTGGATGTCAAAGCCATCGAAATTGATTCCACAAAAAAAGACGTCGCAAAGATGTTTATGGAGACAGGCTTTTCCAGACTGCCGGTCTACGAAGGCGACCTGGATAAAATCCTGGGAGTCCTGAACCAAAAGGACTTCCACAACTATATTTCCGGTTCAAAGAAGACCATCTCTGATTATGTAAAACCGGTCATCTATGTAGCAGGTTCTATGAAAGCGGCCGACCTGCTGAAAAAAGCTGCAGGTCAACAAGTGTCACATCGCTATCATTGTGGATGAATACGGCGGTACAGCAGGGCTCGTTACGATGGAAGACATTATAGAAGAACTGGTGGGAGATATCTACGACGAGCACGATGAAGTAGAATCCCAGGAAATCACACAGCTGCAGGACGGCAGCTATAGAGTTTTGTGCAGCACCAATGTGGAAAAGATGTTCGACTACTTTGATGAAGAAGTGGAACTGGATGCGACCACCGTCAACGGCTGGGTCGTACTGCAGCTGGACAAACTGCCAAAGGCCGGCGATACTTTTGAGTATGAAGCGGGGGAACAAGATATTTAACGGCAGAGTCATCAGTGCCGATGAAAGAAAAGCGATAGAAATCAATCTGATGGTGACCCAAAAACCAGAAGAGGAACAAAATAGAAAGGGGAATTAGTGCTATGGGGCTAATGGAAAAGATCTTCGGTGATCTGAATGAAAAAAGAAGTAAAGAAAATAGGAAAAATTGTAGATCAGGTGGAGGCACTGGACGAGCAGATGCAGGCACTCAGCGATGAGGAGCTGCAGGCGAAGACGCCGGAGTTCAGGGAAAGACTGCAAAACGGAGAGACTTTGGACGATATTCTGCCAGAGGCCTTTGCGGTCTGTAGAGAAGGCGCATGGCGAAGCCTGGGCATGAAGCACTTCAGGGTGCAGCTCATCGGCGGCGTGGTACTGCACCAGGGCAGGATTTCCGAGATGAAGACCGGTGAAGGTAAGACTTTGGTCGCTACTCTGGCCGCATATCTCAACGCACTGGAAGGCAAAGGCGTTCACGTCATCACAGTCAACGACTACCTGGCAAAGCGTGACGCGGAATGGATGGGAAAACTGTATTCCTTCCTGGGTCTGACTGTAGGCTGCGTGATTCACGGTGTCGACAACGAAGACAGAAAAGCTGCATACAATGCGGATATCACATATGGAACAAATAATGAATTCGGCTTTGACTATCTGAGAGATAACATGGTCACTTATCAGGAAGAGCTGATGCAGAGGGAACTGAACTATGCCATCATCGACGAAGTCGACTCTATCTTGATCGACGAAGCTAGAACGCCTCTGATCATTTCTGGACGTGGGTCCAAGTCCACGGATTTGTATAAGACCGCAGATAAATTCGTAACTACTCTGACGAAAGAGGCGGATTTTACAGTTGAAGAGAAAGATCAGCAGGTTTCGCTGACTGACGAAGGTGTCGAAAAAAGCGGAAGCCTTCTTCAAAGTAGATAACTACGGCGATCCAGAGAACATGGAAATCAACCATCATGTTCTGCAGGCTTTGAAAGCGAGAAATCTGATGGAACGAGATGTTGACTACATCGTCAAAGACGGCGAAATTGTCATCGTCGATGAGTTTACAGGACGTCTGATGTTTGGAAGACGTTACAGCAACGGACTCCACCAGGCTATCGAAGCTAAAAAGAACGTTTTGGTAAGATCTGAGTTCTAAGACCCTGGCAACCATCACACTGCAGAACTATTTCAGAATGTATCAGAAACTGGCTGGTATGACCGGTACGGCCAAGACAGAGGAAGATGAATTCAGAGATATCTACAATATGGACGTTGTTGTCATTCCGACCAACATGCCGATTGCCAGAGAAGACCTTCAGGATTCTGTTTACCAGACAGAGAGAGGAAAATTCAAAGCGATTGCCAACAGAGTCGCAGAGGTTCACACTACTGGACAGCCGGTGCTGGTAGGTACGATTTCTATTGAAAAGTCCGAACTGATCAGTGAGATGCTGAAAAAACGCGGCGTCAAGCACAACGTACTCAACGCCAAGCAGCACGACAAAGAAGCTGAGATTGTAGCAGACGCTGGTCGTCTGGGCATGGTTACCATCGCCACCAACATGGCAGGCCGTGGTACTGACATCATTCTGGGAGGCAACCCGGAATTTGAAGCGAAGAAAGAGATGCAGAAGCTGGGTTACAGCGACGAAGCCATATCCTTCGCATCCAGTTTTGTAAAATCTAACGATCCTGAGCTGAACGAAGCGAGGGCCAAGTTTAAAGAAATACATGAAAATCTGAAAGCAGAGAGAAAAGAGGAGCAGCAGAAAGTTGTCGAACTGGGCGGCCTCTGTATCATCGGTACAGAACGTCATGAGTCAAGGCGTATTGACAATCAGCTCCGTGGACGTTCCGGACGTCAGGGGAGACCCAGGTCAGACGCAGTTCTTCATTTCCTGGAAGACGAGTTGATGAGGCTCTTTGGCGGCGAAAGAATGCAGAAAATCGTCGACCGTATGGGTCTTGAAGAGGACGAAGCCATCGAAGCCGGCATGCTTTCAAAGTCCATCGAAGGCGCCCAGAAGAAGGTCGAGGGCAAGAGCTTCGGTATCAGAAAATACGTAGTGCAGTATGATAACGTTATGAATAAGCAGAGAGAGATCATCTACGATGAACGCCGCAAGGTTCTCTTTGGAGAAGATCTGCGCGACTATATCATCAATATGGCACATTCGATTCTCAATGCCATCGTTGATCCGATTGTCGTTGAATCCAAATTCCCAGAGGAATGGGATTTTGAAACTTTGTCAAAGAATCTGCAGAAGATTTCTGATAAGTACAGAGGGAAGTTACAGTACACCACAGAAGAACTCAATGGCATGACAGAAGAATCCCTTCGTCAGTCAGTATGTGATGAGTTCGATGAAATTTATGCTGAAAAAGAAGCAGAAATCGGCAGCGAACAGATGAGAGAAGTGGAGAGAATGATTCTCCTTCGTGTTGTAGACAATCTGTGGATGGATCACATCGATGCCATGGATCAGTTGAAACCGGTATCGGCCTTCTCGTGCGCTGGGTCAGCAGGATCCGCAGCAGCTTACGCAAAAGAAGGTTTTGACATGTTCGAGCAGATGATCAGTGCGATACAGGAGGATACGGTCAAGTACTGTTATAATGTAACTGTTGAGACCAAGACAGAGAGAAAGGCAATCCTGGAAGCGGGCGAAGCCAAGAAATCTGAGTATATCGATGACGATATGGTAAGAGCGATGCAGGGTGGCGGAGAATTGCCAGAGGAAGCACAGGTTCCCGAGAGAGAGGCAAAACAGCAGACCGTGAGAAGAGATCATCCGAAAGTGGGCAGAAACGATCTCTGTCCTTGCGGAAGCGGAAACAAATATAAGAACTGTTGCGGTAAAAACGAATAAGAATCAACTATCAGCGCTGCTTTCGGGCAGCGCTTTTTTGTAATTGAGTCATAAATTTTCATCATCAGCAAAAAATAGAGAGATCTAAATTAAAAATAAATCATTTCATGTTATGATGAAAAGGGGTGAAATTTCGTTGAAAGAATATATTTTGATTGTCGAAGATGAAATAGAAATACAATCCATATTGAAGGAACTTCTTCTGGATGCAGGATATCAAGTGGATACAGCAAGTGACGGGCTAGAGGGAATAACGGCGTTTAGACAGAAGACCTATGATTTGATTTTGTTGGATCTGATGCTGCCGAAAATAGACGGCTATGCGGTATGCGAAATGATTCGAAAAGAATCGGAGGTGCCGGTACTGATGATTACAGCATTGGACGAAGAGGACGATCAAGTAAAGGGATTTGAAGTTCTGGCCGATGACTACATTACTAAGCCCTTTTCTCTTAAGCTGGTATTGAAGCGAGTCGAGGCACTGCTTCGGCGTAGGGGAGTGTGATTGATGAAGGGGAAAACAAGTATTCTGTTACAGGGAGATACAGCTTGACATAACGGGGATGCAGGTGCACGTGTCGGGCAAAGAAGTTGCCCTTACGAAATTGGAACTGGATCTGCTACATCTGTTTATGAGAAATCAGGGACGAGTATTTACGAGAGATGAGCTTCTGAATTTGGTGTGGGGCTATGACTATACCGGCTATGAAAAAGCTGTCAATATTCACATCATGAATCTGCGGCGGAAATTAGGCGTGGATTATATTGAAGCCGTGCGAGGGGTGGGATACAGATTTGCTAAAAGGATTAAGAGCAGCATCTTTATGAAGATGTTTCTGAGCATCGCTTTGATACTGATGGTATCAAGTCTGGCTATCTATGGAATCGTCATGGTAGCCATGCCTCAGAGCTATAAGACGCAAAGTAATCGTACTTTTACGGTAGGTGTGGATCAGCTTATAGAGGAACTGGAGAAAGGCACATACAAAGAGGGCGAGACGATCATCGACCAATTTTGCCTTAAAAATAATGCTACCATTACCTTGATAAGCAAAGTGGGGAAGCAGACTTTTGGCGACACTTCGCTGACAGAAGCAGTAGAAGAAGATCAGGTGGGAATGTCCAAGACCATCGGTTCTGCATTAAAATTCACTGATAGTGACGAGCCTTATACGATTATGATCGGACAGAAAATGAAAGTCGTCAGTCAAATTACAGAAGTCTTTTTGGCGCCTGTTGCCTTGGATCATGCTTTTGATCGTGGTCATATCGTTTATTGGAGCCTATATCTGCAGTTTTATCTTTGCCAAGCCGGTTTTGGAGATCAGCCGTATTTCAAAAGAGAATGTCGGAAGCAGATACCACTTGGCATTGTGATGTGAGCAGGACAGACGAGTTGGGTGTTTTGGCCTCCAGCCTCAATACCATGGTACAGAAACTGAATACCACTATGAATGACCTGGAGATAGCCAACTGTCAGCTTCAAGAGGATATCCAGAAGGAGAGAAAACAGGAACTGCAGCGCAGAGCTTTTTTTGCGGCAGTCTCCCATGAACTGAAAACACCGATTACAATTCTGAGGGGGCAGCTGGAAAGTATGATATACAAGATTGGTGATTATAAGGACAGAGATAAGCATTTGCCGCTATCCCTTCATACGGTGGAGCGAATGGAGAATCTGGTAAAAGAGATCTTGACCATATCCAGACTTACATCTGACGACTTCAGACTGACGCGGACGGCTTCGAATGTAAAGCAGATCGTTCAAGAGTGCCTGACTAGCTATCAGCCCTTGGCGTCAAAGAGGAACATAACGCTCCATCTGGAAATTCTGGCAGAGCCGGTTTTGGAAGTGGATAAAAGCTACTAGAGAAAGCCATTTCTAATATCGTAGGAAATGGAGTGTTCTATTCGCCGGAAGGAGAAAATGTCTCAGCAATTTTGACGGATTCCACGCTGACTGTAGAAAAACACTGGTATCCATATACCAGAGGAAAAATTAGCGGATGTGTTCACGCCATTAGTCCGCATTGAAGAGTCCCGTAATCAGAATATGGGAGGAAGTGGGCTGGGACTATATATTGTAAAGAACATTTTTGGATTTGCACCACATGAAGTTCGAGATAAAAAACAGCACCGGGGGTGTATGTTTTACGATCTGGCTAAACCATAACTAAATCAAGGAAAAGCTAAGTTGAAACCATTCTTTTGTATACTGAAATCAATCAATATGGAAGGATGGTTTTTAAATGGGTATATAGACGAGCAGTCCTCTATATCCGTCGGAAAAGAGGACAGACCACGGTCTTATTTTTTCTATTCTGCATCGTATCTACATTCTTAGTAACAGGCTGGTCCGTTCTGGATTCGGCTGATGCGGTGGCTAAAGTGCTCCGCAGGTCAGTAGGAGGAGCTTTTTTTATCTGAGACCTACTTCCAATCTGGAGATCAATGGGGGGTCGTTGAACACTCTAAAGGAGGAAAAGGTCAGCCTGTTATTACGGAGGAAAATATCAAAGACACACTGGGTTATGAGAAGGTCAAGGCTTACAACGCAATGAACTATGGTTACGCCAGAAGTGATGCCGTAGACTTTCTGCCGGGAGTGGGACATAGTGAAGACAATAACATGGGGAAGGTATCGGCAATGAACGATACCGCTCTGGCGGATCAATTTATGGAAAAGAAATTAGAACTCACCGAAGGACGTCACATTAAAAAGGTGATCGTAATAAGATTTTGATCAGTGATAAACTGGCCCAGGCCAATGGGTTGAAATCTGGGGACAAAATCCGCTTTACACATGCCGGTATTACCCGGGAAAATGGACAGTTTGTGGACTCCATACCGAAGAAGACGGTCTATGCACAGGCAGAGATCGTTGGGATCTATAAACAATCTGTTCCTCAGGGGGATGGGCAGTGCCGACACCAGAAATCGATGCCAATGGTATCTTTTCCGATCACGGATTTTTGGAGTCACTGAAAGAAGCGAAAAAAGGACGGTATACGGGAGAAGTAAATTTTTATGTTTCTGATCCACTGAAACTGGATGATATTGTTGAAAAAGTGAACACCAATAAGTCCATCGACTGGGGCCAATATTCCATCAGAAAAAATGATTTTCAGTACGGGAAAATAGCAAAAGTCTTTGACTTCTATACAAGATTTAACGGGGATTTTGATTCTATGTATCTGTGCGGCCAGCCTGGTGGTTCTGGTGCTGATCTTAATCATGCGAATGAGGGAAGAGTTCAAGAAGCAGGCATATTGCTGGCTATTGGAAAATCAAAGGGAGAAATTGCATGGCAATTCATCTTGGAGATACTTTTGATCTTTATAGGAGCGTTTTTATGCTCCGCAGCGGCGGTCTATTTTGCACAGCAGGGGATCGAAGATCTGGTCTTTGGCAAACTGCCTGTAATCAATATAGATAAATCTGCTGTTGAAACAGGAAGTACTGCAGGGCTTTCAAAGGGGTATTTGAATATAGACATAAGTTCTGTTCTGCGTGTCTTCCTGTATCAGGCGGCAGCTATGATTCTGACAGTAATCGCATCATGCAGCAGCATCTTTGCGCTGAAGCCGAAGGAAATACTGAGTAAAATGAGTTAGGAGGTAATAAAATGACTTTTTATAAAGAGAGGCGTGCTGTACTGCAGGCGCCAAAGAGTACGGACGTTAATTTTGTTCTTAGTTATAACCTGCCTGTCCACCTTTGCGCTGACAGGGTTGACCATATTAGATGCCGCAGACAAAGTGCAGGCAACATGCGTAGGAGGTGGGCGGCATCATCCGTCTCACCATCGATGATGAGAATGCGCCCATAGACGAAGAAGAAAATGACATGGGCACTATCCGTACATATATGGAGACTATGTAACCGATGAGATCGTGAAAGCTGTGGAAAAAAATAAAGGGGTATCGGGTATTAACTCCGAAAACGAGCGCGGATTTTGGGGCTCGGGCGTGGATTTTGACTATATTCCCGGACAATACAATATGGATGCTAACGTTCCAAATACGGGAGTCATAGACTCAGAGAAGTGCTCTGCTTTTCAGAAGGGAAGTTTACATTGGAAAAAGGACGGCATATACGCAAAGATGATAAAGGGAGTCATCATTCTGTCAGAAGAGGTAGCAAAAGCGAAATAATCTTTCTGTCGGCGACAAAATTACCCTTTTTAACTTGGACAGCAACTCCGAAGTGAAATTGAAAATAATCGGTATCTATTCAGGAGCTGGCGGCACTGGAGGAGATGCGCTTCTGGCATCAGATGTGCCTGAGAATGCAGGATTTGTCGACATGAACACCATGCGTGAAAATTTCGGTCGTGAGCTGGACGGATATCCCACAGTCAATATCTATGTCGATGATCCTGCCGAAATTGAGAAGGTATGCGAAGAGATCAAAAGCTTTGCCAGAGATAAAGGGAAAGACATTAAAAGCGGAAATATCCAATGAGGACTATGAATCTATTTCAAACCCACTGGAATCTATGCAGAATATGATAAGCAGCGTGGTCAAAGGTATTTTGGTCGTCAGCTTGCTGATACTGTCTTTGTTGCTGTTTCTGTGGACGAGAAGCCGCAAACGAGAAGTGGGCATTTTGCTGGCAGTAGGGAAAAGCAAAGGAAACATCATGGGACAGCTTCTGACTGAAAACTATCTTGTGACAGTTTTGGGATTTATCACATCCTATTTCCTTACGATGCTGATCGCAGATAAAGTCTGCAAATTCCTGGTGCTCGGTATGAGTGAAGGAGTGGAGCCACTAACGGTGACGATTGCGGCAAGTCAAATGCTGTTGGTATATGGAGCTGGCATATTGATTATCACCTGTTGTGTTGCGATTGCATCTTACACTGTAATTCGTTTAAAACCAAGGGACATCTTATCGAAGATGAGTTAGGAGGGATTAACGCATGATTATATTGAAAACCAGAGATGTTAAATACACGTATCAACAGGGAAAACCCGTCTTGCGTGGCATATCAACAGAACTGGAGACAGGCAAGCTGTATGCCATTGTAGGCCCGTCTTGCTGCGGAAAGACGACCCTGCTGTCCTTGTTGGGCGGCCTTGATAGTCCGGAAAGCGGCAGGATATTCTTTATGGGAGAGGATATTGAGAAAACAGGTCTGATCAGACATCGCAGGCAGCATGTGTCCTTCGTTTTTCAGAGTTATAATTTGATTGATTATCTGACGCCTTCGGAGAATGTGGCACTGACCTCTGCTCTGCCGCCGCTGTCAGTGCTGGAGAAGGTCGGGTTGACAAAGGAAGAAGCAAATCGCAATGTTTTAAAGCTGTCTGGAGGACAACAGCAGCGAGCGGCTCTTGCCAGGGCATTGGCTTCTGAAGCGCCTGTCATTCTTGCTGACGAGCCGACAGGCAATCTGGATGAAGATACTGCAGTGGGAATTGTTGAGATTCTCAAAGAAAGTGCACACCAGCTGGACAAATGCGTGGTTGTAGTGACGCACTCTGCCGAAGTGGCAAAACAGGCGGACGTGGTGATGCACTTGAAGAAGGGCGCTTTGCAAATCAGGCAATAGGGGATCAAAAGGGGAATAAAAGATGTCAAAAGGGCTCCGCACCAACGGCTGAGAATACCGTTCATGTGGAGCTCTTTTATTGTGAGATTATAGTTGTTTTATTTTCCGAGAAGCGTTTTTAAATCTTCCGCTGGAGTGCTGATCGGTGCAATCGCATAATTGTCTACCAGGAACCCTAATACCGCTGGAGAGAGAAACGCTGGCAGTGTAGGGCCCAGACGAATGCCTTTGATGCCCAGATGAAGCAGGGTAAGGAGAATGCAGACGGCCTTTTGTTCATACCAAGAGAGTACCATCGATAACGGCAGATCGTTGACCTGGCAGTCAAAGGCCTCAGCTAGGGCGATCGCTACTTTAATAGCGCCGTATGCATCGTTGCACTGCCCCATATCCATCAATCTTGGGAGCCCGTCAATGGTGCCTAGATCCAAGTCGTTAAATCTGTATTTTCCACAAGCCAGTGTCAAAATCAGTGTATCGTCTGGCGCAGATTTCACAAAATCGGTGTAATAGTTTCTGCCAGGACGGGCGCCGTCACAGCCGCCGACCAGGAAGAAATGGCTGATTTTGCCTGTCTTTACTGCATTAACAACTTGCTCAGCAGTTCCGAGAATTGCGTTGTGGCCAAAGCCTGTAGTTACAGATGTTCCACCGTTGATTCCTGTGAACGCAGTGTCCTCGGCAAAGCCGCCAAGGGCCAGTGCCTTTTCAATGACTGGTGTAAAATCTTTGTCCTTTCCAATGTGGATCATTTCCGGGTAGGAAACGACTTCTGTAGTGAAGACCCGATCGGCATAAGATGATTTTACTGGCATCAGGCAGTTGGTAGTGAAAAGGATTGGAGCTGGCAAGTTATCAAACTCCTTTTGCTGATTCTGCCAAGCAGTGCCAAAATTGCCTTTTAGATGAGTGTATTTTTTAATTCTGGATATGCGTGAGCTGGCAGCATCTCTCCGTGGGTATAGACATTGATACCTTTACCTTCTGTTTGCTCTAAAAGAAGTCTCAGATCGTACAGATCGTGACCAGTGATTACGATAAATGGCCCTTTTTCTACGTGAAGCGGCACAGTTGTCGGCTCTGGCGTTCGAAGGTTTCGCGGTTTGCCCGGTCTAAGAGTTCCATGCAGTCCAGATTGACTTCACCCACCTCCATGACTACAGGCAGCAATTCTTCCATGCCCCAGTCTTCCGCCAGGACGTAAAGGGCCTTGTAGAAGAAGTTGTTAACTTTGTCACTGGTATAACCTAAAAATCATGGCGTGGTATGCGTAAGCAGACATACCGCGGATGCCAAAGAGAATTAAAGATTTCAGCGAGCGGATATCCTCATCGCCCTCCCACATTGATTCCAGATGATAGTTATCCGTGTTGCCGCACGGTGAAGCACATGCTGCGCATCCTGGAGAAATGCGGTTTTTTTTTCTGCATTGACTCGTGCTAACAAATCAAGCAGAGTCTCATCGTTAAAGCTTACGTTGGTGATTGTGGTGAAAAAAGTCCTCCAGAATCAGACTGTCAGTGTCTGCTGTTTTTGGTTGCTGCTGCAGGCGCGAGCCAGACCGACCAAAGCACCCGTCAGTTCATCCTGTAATTTTGCTGTTTTGGCTGTTTTTCCACAGACACCGGCATTTCCTGTGCAACCGGTGCAGCCGGCGGTCTGTTCGCATTGAAAACAAAACATTTTATGATTCATAAGTATTGTAACTCCTTTCAGTTTTCGTAGGATTTAACTTGAGTATACAGCTCGAGCAGATCAATGTATGTTGCAGATGCAACGAAAGCTGTATAATATATGGAGACTGCACCTAGGCTATTGCCCATCATCTGCAAAAACATCACACAACATTTATTTTACGAGAAGCGGAATCTGTGATAAAATAATACGATACGAATCTTAATAGAAAAGGGAGTGAGAAGATGATTCAATTAGATCAGATAAAAATCGATCTGCCTGGAGCAAAGGCAAATCTCGTAGAGGTAGGTGGGTCCCTTTGACCTGGCTGGTCTTAGAGGAAATTTAGAAGAGCTTACAAAAGAAACAGAAAAAGCTGGCTTCTGGGACGATCCAGAGAAAGCACAGACTTTGTTAAAGAAGAAAAAAAGGCCTGGAGACAAAAGTAGAAAAATACGAGAAGTTAGAAACAGGCTTTGAAGATATTGAAGAATTGATTGAATTAGCCGAAGAGATGGAAGACGAAGAAGAAGCAGATGCCATCGTCACAAGCTTTGCACAGCTGACGAAAGAACTGGAAGAGCTGAAGCTGGATACACTTCTCGATGAAAAATACGATCACAATAACGCCATCATATCCATTCACGCGGGGACCGGCGGCGTAGACGCCATGGACTGGGCGGAAATGCTGCTGCGCATGTACACCAGATGGGCGGAAAAACGAGGCTACAGGGTGACCATGGTCGACCTGCAGGACGATACGGAGGCCGGCATCAAGAGCGCCACTTTGATTATCGAAGGCGAAAACGCCTATGGATATCTGAGAAACGAAAAAGGGGTCCACCGCCTGGTAAGGATCTCGCCTTTTAATGCGGCAGGAAAGCGGCAGACCTCTTTTGCGGCTTTAGAAGTGATGCCTGAAATAGAGGACGATATGTCTATCGATATTGATCCGGAAGATCTGCGCATCGACACTTATCGAAGCAGCGGCGCGGGCGGTCAGCACGTCAATAAGACGGACTCGGCTATCAGAATTACCCATCTGCCAACCCACATCGTGGTAACCTGCCAGAACGAACGCAGCCAACATCAAAATAAAGAGATGGCCATGAAGATTCTGATGTCCAGGCTGATGGAACTGAAAGAACAGGAGCACAAAGAAAACCTGAAAGAATTGAAAGGGGACTTTTCGTTGATCACATGGGGCTCTCAGATCAGGTCTTATGTATTCCAGCCATATACTATGGTCAAAGACCACAGAACCGGGGCGGAAGTAGGCAATGTCAATGCAGTCATGGACGGCGATATCGACTACTTTATCAACGAAAAATTGAAACAGAAATAGAAAAGAGAATATAGATGAACATTATAGAGAAACTGGCAAGTGAATTTAAGATCAAAACCTCTCAGGTGGAAAATACGGTGGAACTGATTGACGACGGGAATACCATCCCGTTTATCGCTCGTTATCGTAAGGAAGTGACGGGCGGACTTTCAGACGTCACTTTGAGAGATATGGACGAAAGGCTTCAATATTTGCGCAATCTGGAGACCAGAAAGGAAGAGGTCGTCAGACTCATCGAAGAACAGGGCAAGCTGACCGAGGAACTGAAAGGGGAAATCGAGAAGGCAGAAGTCCTGCAGAGAGTGGAAGATTTATATAAACCATATAAGCAGAAAAAAAGCAACCCGTGCATCAAAGGCGAAGGAGAAGGGGCTGGAACCTCTGGCTATGATTTTTTATGCGCAGCAAAAGAAGGACGGCACGCCGGAGAGTGAGGCAGAAGCCTTTGTCAATCCGGAAAAGGGGTGGAAACAGCGGAAGAGGCAGTTCAAGGCGCGATGGACATCATCGCAGAAATGATTGCCGACGATGCAGACCTGACAGAAAAAATCCGCGAAAAGACCTATGACAAAGGACAGATCGCCACAGAGGCGGTGAACCCGGAAGAGAAGACCGTCTACGACATGTATTACGGCAGCAGCGAGGCCATCGCCAAGATGCCCAACCACCGTGTATTAGCCGTAAAATAGAGGTGAAAAGAGAAGAAACTGAAGGTAAAGGTGACCATGGACAGCGAAGAGATTACCAGTCTCATCGGAAAGCAGGTCATCCGCGGCAAGTCCATCTTCACGGAGCTTTTGCAGGACACCATCGCCGATGCCTATAAGCGGCTGATTGCACCGTCAGTAGAGCGTGAGATGAGAAATATTTTGACAGAGCGGGCGGAGACCGATGCGGTAAAAAGTCTTTGCCAAGAATACGGAGAAGCTTTTAATGGTACCGCCAGTCAAGGGCAAGAAAGTCATCAGTATCGACCCCGGCTACAGAACTGGCTGTAAGGTAGCTGCCCTCAACGAGACAGGAAAGCTGACGGCATACACGACGATTTATCCGACGCAGCCCAAAACGATATCGCGGGGACAGAGCGGACTTTGCAGAAAATTATCGAAAAGTTCGGCTGTGATATCATCGTCATCGGAAATGGAACAGCATCCAGAGAGACGGAAGAAGTAGTCTCTAACTTTCTCAAGAAACACGACTACGATATTCAATACACCATCGTCAACGAAGCAGGCGCTTCCGTCTATTCCGCATCAAAGCTTGCTACAGAAGAATATCCTGATTTAGACGTAACGACGAGAGGCGCCATGTCTCTGGGCAGAAGACTGCAGGACCCTTTGGCAGAACTGGTTAAAATCGATCCGAAACATATCGGCGTAGGCCAGTATCAGCACGATATCAACCAGAAACAGCTGGACAGCGCCCTGACCAACGTGGTGGAAGACTGCGTGAACAGAGTGGGCGTAGACCTGAATACAGCGTCACCATCACTGCTGTCATATATTGCCGGTGTCAATATGGGCATTGCCAAAAACATTGTCGCCTTTAGAGAGGAAAAACGGCAGATTTAATAACCGGAAAGAGCTGATGAAAGTATCCAAGCTGGGCGAGAAGGCTTTTAAACAGTGCGCCGGCTTTATGAGAATTGCCGACGGCAAAGAGCCGCTGGACAGCACGTCTGTTCACCCGGAGTCCTATAAAGCGGCAGAAGAGATGATGAGCAAAATCGGCATCAGCAAAGAGGATATCGCAAGGGGCGGAGCAAAGGATATTGACGAGAAAATCTGGCAGGCTTATCCGGCAAAAAAATTGTCAGAGAGCATCAAGAAGATGGCAGAAGACATCGGCATCGGCGAGATGACTTTGAGCGACATCATCGCGGAAATGAAAAAACCGGCCAGAGACCCGAGAGAGGATGCGCCGCCAATCATCTTTAGAAACGACGTGAGAAGTTTTTGAAGATCTGAAGGTGGATATGGAGATGACGGGAACCGTGAGAAATGTGGTGGACTTCGGCGCTTTTGTCGACATCGGCGTTAAACAGGACGGGCTGGTGCATATTTCACAGCTGAGCAACAAATACGTAAAACATCCCATGGATGTCGTGTCCGTCGGTGATACCGTAAAGGTGAAAATTCTCAGTATCGACCACGATAAGCGAAAGTCGCCCCTTACCATGAAATTTTGAGTTAGAAAGAGGATACAATGTCAATAAACACAGTCATTTTGATTTTGATGGAACTGTGGCTGATACCAACGGAGTCGTTATCAACTCCTGGCAGCATACATACAAAACCATTCTGGGTAACGAGGCGCCGGAAGAGGAGATTATCAAGACCTTTGGAGAGCCGCTGGCTCTGAGTATGGAGAAGGCCTTTCCCGAAACGCCGGTAAATGAGGCCATCGCCATTTACCGGGGATATCAGGTTCGTCACTTCGAAGAGATGATCGAGCCTTTTGAGGGCATGGATCAGTTGATCAAAGATTTAAAGAAAAAGGGATATCAGGTGGGAATCGTCACTTCCCGCATGCGCAATACCACCATGCAGGGCCTTGAAAAGTTCGGCCTGGTGTCTTATATCGATGATATCGTTACTTGTGACGACACCAGCAAGCATAAACCCGACCGGAGCCGGTATTGATTTCTTTGGCACACTTCGGCATCAAAGCGGAAGAAGCGATCATGGTGGGAGACAGCATGTTCGACATCAAATGCGCCCACAACGCGGGCGTCAGAGCGGTCCTGGTGGACTGGGCCATTGCAGTCAGCCAGGAGGAACTGGAAGGTCCGGACGGCCCTGATTATATCATTAAAACGGCAGGAGAACTGCTGGAAATCATCTAGGCGGAAAATCGATGAGAAAAGCCGTACGCACAGGCATTATGCCCGCATGTACGACTTTTTTTTTTTTTTAATGCATTGAAAGTTGCACTGGAACCTGTAATCGTATCTTATAGACGCATTGAATTTTGATAGCAGATCAGTGTGACATCCCGCATAAGTCCTTCCGCTTTGCGGGTATCGCCGTCATGAGCGGCCATGGAGATGACAAAAGGATTCTCGCAGCATACTATGCCGGCATCCAAGATCAGCCCCTCGTCATAACCGGAGATGTGGGCGATTTTCATATCTTCTGAAAAATTATAGGGGATGACGTTGGTGCGCTGATGGTGAGTCAGGCATTCTAACATATCCGCACTGGAGTCAGCGGAAATAATTTGCCCCTTATAAAGCCGCTGGAAGATGGTTCCGACCTCTTCAACAGAAATATAATTATCGATCCCCTGACGAATCTTTTTTCGTCGAAGAGGTGTCTGTTAATCCTCATATTCTTATAACCCATCAAGCGAAGGTTGCGTTGACCGATGTAATGCCCAGCTTCGTGAGCAAAATATTGAAGGCGCTGTTATCACTGACAGAAATGGAGAGGCGGTACAGGTCTTCGACGGTCAGGGAGATGCCGTCATGGAGGGAATCGATTGCGCCGTATGTGATTTCGCCAGTGGATACCTGGCTTTTCTTCAGCTTGTAGATGCTGTTTTACTCAGCTTGCCGTCATAGATCTGCCGAAACGCTTGATCAAAGTCATCAGCATGACCATGCCGGAGGCAGGAAAGACATCCTGATTGCCCACAAAGCAGCCCATGTCTGTATTCAGATCGATATAGTAGATCCCGAGTTTGCCTGTATAATTTCCTGTCCTGTCCTTAATACGATCGATTATCATCTGTTTCCTCCCCGTTAAAACATCATATTTTCTCATCTTTTCGAAGAGGCTGGTTCTGCCGATTCCCCAAGAGGGCGGCCGTCTTATTTTCTCATAATTACACGTTTGCAGTGCTTCCAGAATGAGGGCCTTTTCAAAGGCCTCTTTGCGTTCACAGGTTCTCTCTTCTGCCATGCAGTGATTTTCAGGCAGCATGATATCTTCTTCTAAAATCACTTTGCCGTCGCTGAGAATAATTGCCTTTTCGAGGACGTTAGATAACTCCCCTAATATTGCCTGGCCAGGCGTAGGCTTTCAGTTTTTTGCAGTGCGTCAGTTCCCAGAATCAGCGGATTCACATTGCAGCGGTAAGAGAGTTCGGGGAGAATATCGGCGATGATGTATTCCAGACTATCGATCCGCTGGCGCAGAGGCGGAATTTCTATGGGAAATACGTTGAGTCTGTAATAGAGGTCTTCCCGGAACTCCTTAGCGGCGACCAGTTCCTTCAGATCTTTGTTGGTGGCAGCGATAATTCTGATATCCGCCTGTACCTTCTCCGTCCCGCCGACCCGGAAAAAGTGCTTGTTCTGAATATTTCTAACAATTTGCCCTGCAAGGAAATCGGTATTTCAGTGATTTCATCGAGAAAAGGGTGCCGCCGTCAGCGATTCTGAAATAACCCTCATGTCCCCTTTGCGCGCACCTGTAAAAGCGCCTTCCTCGTAACCGAACATTTCACTTTCGATTAAGTTATAGGGAATGGCCGCACAGTTCACAGGCACAAATTTTTTCTGACTGCGTCTGCTGGATTCGTGTATCTTCCTGGCCAGATAGGATTTGCCCGTGCCGCTCTCGCCGGTGAGCATGATGGTCACGTCCGTACGGCAGCTCTTCTGCAGCAGAAACTGAATGGTTTTGATCTTCTCATCATTGCCCCACAGGCTGAAGGTCGTATTGAGAACATTGTGCTCTTCGTTGACATCTCCGCAGCGAGCGAGCTCTTTATACAAATTGAAATTCTGAGAAAGTTCTTGATAAATGGCCTCGGGTCCGTAAAATTTGAGAATCGCCTTTTGGCCATCGATTAGCAGAGGTTTGATTGCCAGACGTTTTCCTCTATGACTATGGCTTTTCCAGGTTTTTGTATGTGAGAATCTGCTGCATGGCTGTGGCAATTTGGCAATCAAAGAGGTCGGTGATGGAGACCAGATGTTTTTGGAAGTAATCAGGCTGGATATAAGCGTCGTAACTTCTCTCCGTAATCGCCCTGATGATTTTCTGATGATCGTCGTGCAGCATCATTTTCAGGCCCTCATTGCCGATGACGAGGAGGACTTCGGTCATAGGTGAAAGCTCCTCTGCAAAACGAGAATCGTCGGCAATGATTTTGGTAATGTATCCATGGGCATCGGCAGTAAGCTCAATCTTCTTCCGTCAAAGACCGTATCTAAGATGTATGGATTGCTTTTTAAAATCAAAGTTATACTTTACGATATTCTGAACATTGTTATTTGACGATGCGTACGCATATAAGAGGTTCTTGCAGTCTGTTTCCGGCAGACGGAAGACAGAAACTATATTGGTTCAGTTCAATGCGGCCTGTAGGGTTCGTATTGACATAGATCACGATATCTCCTGGAATAATGCTGCCGCAGGGGAATGCGAAAGGCAGTAACCGGCTTGTTGCAGCAAATTCCAGCACTGAAGCGCCCATTTCACGTATATAACCTTTTAAATCAATCGTCATGCAATTCTTGTCCATAGTTTTAGTCCTCGCCAAAAGAAAGTATAAATTATTTTATCACAGCTGCTATTACTTGTATATGACAAAAGGCAGGCAAAATATGCCTGCCCGAAACAGCCTTATTCAGTAAGCCGCAGGGATGTTTCTCTGATTAGATTTTCAAAGTGGCCGACGTCAGTGCCGTTAGATGCAAATACGATGATAAATGGCTGGTCACAGTATACGATGCCGGCATCATGGGTGATCCCGTCGTCTTCTCCGGTTTTGTGAGCGACCTCAAAGCGTTCCGCCATCAGTCCGGGTATCTTGTAGTTGATGTTTTGCATTTTCAGCGTCTGTAGAATATCCTTAGAAACTGCCGAACTGACGAACCGTTCTTCATACAGGCTTTCCAGCAGCATTGCGATTTCCGCCGGCGTAAAGTAGTTATCTTTTCCTGCCATAGAGGCAGTCTCGTCAAAAAGGGTCTTTCAGACGGGTCTTCATAAGTCCCATCTCCTGAAAGCCGGCGTTCAGTGCGGCAATGCCGCATTCTCGAATCATAATGTTGGTGGCAGTATTGTCACTGAGGGCGATCATAAAATTACAGATTGTCCGCAGGTCCAGCCTGGGTTCAGAAGAGAAGAGGTTGATCGCACCGCAGCTGGGCAGAATATCCTCTTTTCTGATCTGAACCTCTTTGCCTAAGTCAAACGGTGTTCAGAGGACACTTTGATCACCTGAGCGAAAATAGGCAGTTTGATGATGCTGGCCGCGATAAAACTCTCGTTTTCCTGATAAGCCAGTTCTTCTTTTGTGATCAGATTCTTGTAATAGAATCCGACCTTTCCTGTACAATTTTTTAACTTATTTATGATTGAATCAACTAGAATTTTATCCAAGTTTTCTTCCTCCTTCTATGCCGCTATTCTAAATTGTCTGCGCTATAGTCCTGCCCGCCGTTTCTTTTCTTGAAGAAGAAGTAAACAGGAACCGCGATGACAGGAATGACCAAACCAATTAGGGAATTCAACGGGTCGGTTATCAGCTGGTTAATCAGCAGAATAGCAAACAGGGCTGCCGTGATCATGATGATTGGAATTCCGCCCAGTACTTTATATGGCCGTTCGATATCCGGATACTTCTTGCGGCAGATCAGAACCCCGATGACGGTCAGCATGTTCAGCGCCGCCTGGAAGAAAATAACCAGATTGACCAAGGCGTCCAGATCTCGCAAGCATACCAGGATGCAGGCCACAACAGAGGATGCGATGATGGCGTTGGCCGGTACGCCTTTACTGTTGAGTTTAGCAAAGGATTTTGGGAAATAGCCGTCCTTGGCCATAGCGTAGTAGGTTCTCGGGAAGACTAGGATGCCGCCGTTTAACGTGCCTAAAACACCGACGATCATTCCCGCCAGGACCAGAGAATATCCCACGTTGCCCATCAGGCGCACTGCCACTTCACTGCCTAGGTAAAGATCACCTTTTGCCATCATGGCGGAAATAGTATCCATAGGCAGAACCTTGTAAATTGCCAGATTGAAGATGGTATAGATGATGGTGATGGTCCCCAAAGATATGATGATGGACAGCGGCAGATTCTTCTTTGGATTGCGCAATTCTTCCGCCACGCTGTTCATATTGGTCCATCCTTCAAAGGCCCATAGTGAGGCAAAAGTGGCAAAGGCGACCAGCGAAATTGCACCAGTGATTCCGCTGTGGTCATCAAAAGGCGTGGCGCAGAGACAAGTCCGGTGTGACATCGCCCATAGCAAAAGCCGAAGACAATGATTAGGACAATCGGCAGCAGCCTGAAGACCATGGTGAAATTCTGCAGATAACTGGCTTTTTTCACGCCAACCAGGTTAATCAGGGTAAACGCTGCAATGAGAAGAATTGCCAGCAGTTTTGATGTAAGACTGCTGAGGTGCATCACGCCGTCAAGAAATGCCACTGATGCAATTGCCAGCGCCGCAGTAGATCCTGAGCCGTTGATACAGAACAGGTTAAAGCCGTTAATAAATCCTAATAGGGGATGATACGCTCTGCTCAGATATACCGTTTGACCGCCGGCCACCGGCATGGAAGCGCCCAGCTCTGCAAAACAAAGACCGCCTAGTATAGAGACGATGCCGCCGACAATCCAGCACAATAATGCCAGCCCCATGCTCATGCCCGATCGCTCCAAAACAGTGGTGCCCAGATAGTAGATTCGGAACCAATTACCATACCTGCTACCAGGCTGATGCCGCCAAAAGACCGATGTCCTTTCTGAAATGTGCTGTGGAGTTATTTGTGTTTTTCGTTCTTCATAGAAACCTCCATAATAAAACAATGATTACTTTCACAGTATATTAGAGCAAGAAGCGTACCAAGCCTATTTTTGACGAAAAGAGTGGATTTTTTGCAGAAAATGCCGATACTGTGTTCGATATCTTGAATGACATGTTCGAAAATGTGAACAACATATCTAAATCAGAAGGTGCAGGGTGACGCCGTTTACGGAAATGCCTTTTTGTGTTATGATACTCTACATAATCAGTTTTACGATGAAGGAGATTTCATGCTGAACATCTTTTATGGCAGAGAAAGTATCGATAAAGAACAATTTATATATGAACAGATAGATAAGAGGCAAAGGCGCACTTTGGTCATCGTGCCGGATCAGTATACCTTGGAGGCGGAAAAGCAGGCTTTTCGTCTGCTTCAGGCGCAGGGGCTTATGGACGTGGAAATCGTCAGCATGTCTCGTTTGGGATTTAAACTGCTGGCGGAACAAGGCGGCGGTCAGAAAACTTTCATTGACAAGTATGGACGGCACATGCTGCTCTCTCAGATTACTGCAAAGCTCGAAGAGGATTTGCAGGTCTTTAGGACAGCCGCCGCAAAAATTCTTTTATTGAGATGACCAATAACTTTATTTCAGAGATGAAGCAATATAACGTGGGACCGGGGACTTAGCTCTGTTGGCTGACAATTTAGAAGCGGACAGCCTGCTGAAGAAAAAAGCTGTCTGATCTGGAGTTGATTTTCGCAGAATATGAAAACCGCATCGACGGTAAATACACGGATTCAGAGGATTACATCAGCCTCTACACAGAGAAGATTAAATCGTCATCCATTGTACAAGGCGCGGTGATCTGGGTCTATGGTTTTGACAGCTTTGCACCGAAGTCTCTGGACGTTCTGGGGCATTTGATGGAGGCGGCAGAGGAGGTCAACGTGTTTTGACCTACGATCAGAACTGCCGGGATGAGGAGATTTTTCAGCTGACCGGTATCGTCATGGAGAACTTGGTGAAGCAGGCAGAACTTTTTGGTGTTGACCACCAAAGACTGCAGGTATCGGATCGATATAAGAGCCAGAAGAATAGTCAGGCCATCAAGGTTTTGGAAGAAGAGCTGTTTGCTGTCGGTATTCATAAGCCTGCGGCTCACCGTGGCATTACCTTGGTGAAAGCGGCCAACATGTATAACGAAGCGGAGTCGGCGGCGGCATTTATTCTGCATCTGCTGCGGACGAAGGCTTTCGTTACCGTGATATCGTAGTCATCTGTAACGATCAGGCGGTCCGCGGATCTATTATCAGCCGCATATTTGATGAGTGCGGTATCAGTCTCTTTGATGACAAAAGCGCAGCATTTTGGCGTCGCCTATCGCTATTTTCTAGTTTCTCTGATTGAAACCATAGCATACCGCTACAGGACGGCAGATATTTTTTAAAGTGCTGAAGACGGGCTTTACCAGTCTGTCAGATGAGGATATTGAGCTGCTTGAAAACTATGCGATCAAATATCGAATCAAAGGCTCCATGTGGAAGAAACCCTTTGTAAAAGGACAGTTGGAGTATGGGGGACGATGGTCTGGAGCATATGAACCAAATTCGGGACAGGCCATGGAACTCTTCGACAGGTTTGAAATCATTTATCGTGAGGCAGAGAATAACAGGGATTTATAGAAGACTGTTATGATTTTGATGGAATATGCGGGTCTGGGCGATAAGATCTTGACGTTGATTGAAGAGCAGGAAGCACAGGGTATGCTGGATTTGGCAGAAGAGACCTCACAAATTTGGCGGCAGATCGTCGGCCTCTTTGATCAGCTTGCGGAGCTGACCGGTGAAGACGCCTTTGATGGAAAAGAGTTTGTCAGCGTGCTTATTACGGGACTTTCTGAATTGGAAGTAGGTGTGCTGCCGCCGACGGCTGACGATATTTTGATGGGCACTATGCAGAGAACCAGAAGCGGACAGGTGAGAGCGGCAGTGGTCATCGGCGCCAATGAAGGCGTACTGCCGTCAGGCGCGCCGGAGGAAGGACTTTTCAGCCTGGAAGAACTGGACTATCTGACAGAATCGGGCAAGGAGATCTGTAAGGTGGAGCGCATCCGCGTATTAGAGGAAAAGTTAGCGATCTACCGCAATCTGTCAAAACCCTCTGACTATCTGTGGATTAGCTATTCTGCCAGCGACGAGGAGGGCAAAGAGACGCGCCCTTCAGAAATCGTGGATAATATTAGGCGTATTTTTCCGAACTTGCCAGTAGAAAATGACGTCTTAAATAGGTCAGACGTAAAAAGTTTGGTGGGCGGCAGGCTGAGCACCCTGCGTCATTGACAGCGGCGCTGCAGACAGCTAAAAGAGGCGATAAGATAGACGGAACCTGGAAACCTGTCATGGAGTGGTTTGCCGCCAATGACAAAGTTGACCTGGACAAGGTGAAGAAGGGATTGGAATTTACCAACGATCAACGGAAGCTAAATGGGCGGCTGATGAGGGACTTGTACGTCAGAGAGGGAAAAAGAGATTTGACTTTGAGTCCATCGAGGCTGGAGCGCTTCAGCCGCTGTCCTTTTTCCCATTTTGTGGCTTATGGACTGCGGCCCGCGGAGCGGCGGATTTTTGAAGCAGCCGGGCGTGAAATCGGAGATATCTACCATAGATGTCTCATGAAGCTGTCGGAGATGTTAACAAAGGAAAAGACCTGGCACCAGATCACAGAGGAAGAATGCAGGACGTTTGTTTCGCAGATTGTCGAAAAAAGAAACGTCCAATTACCGGGAAGGGGTTTTTCATTTTAGCAATGAAGAACGATATAAGACGAAGCGTATAGAAGATACCTGTTTTTATGTATGCTGGGCCTTAGTGGAACAGATCAGAGCGGGGAAGATTAAAGAGAGTCTTTATGAAGTGCCTTTTGGCAAAGAGCAGAAAATAGCGCCAATTGAGATAGACTGCGGCGACGAAAAAGTCTACATTGAAGGTAAGATTGACAGGCTGGATGTTCTGGACCAGGATCGAGTCAAAATAATCGACTACAAGACAGGCAAAGAAAATTTTGATAAAGAAGAAGCTAGGTGGATATCGTCTTCAACTTATGTTATACTTAAAAGCGGCTCAAGAAACAGATAAAAACCAGCGGGTGTTTTTTATTTCTTAATCGGTGATCCGCGTGTCGATTTGACCGGAACCGAAAGAAAAAATTTCGAAAAAATTTCAAAAGAAATGAGGAAATTTTTCCGATTAAATGGTATAATGGTCAACGATGATACAATTATCAGCGGATTGCAGGTGAGTTCGACGGCTATTCCGACATTGTTCCATTGCGGAAAGGCAAAGAAGGCATCAAGGCTACGTCGGACGGTTTCCTCTTAAATGAAGAGGAGTTTGCAGAACTGCAGGAGGCTGTAGACCAGCAGATAGAAACGCTCTGCCGCCAGTTGGCAGAGGGGAAGATTTCTATCACGCCGAAGAAGACGGCTAAAGAATCGCCGTGTACTTATTGCGAGTACAAAGGCATCTGCAGATTTGACCTGAGTTTTCCAGGGTGTCATTACGAGATTATCAAATAATTGAATATATGGGCAGATAATACTGCCCGCAATAGGCTTCCTTGGCTCAGTTGGTAGAGCAGCACATTCGTAACGTGCAGGTCGCCGGTTCGAGTCCGGCAGGGAGCTCCATTAAAAAACCCATTCGCAGAATGTTGAAACAACATAGCGAATGGGTTTTGTCTTTCCATCAATTGGCGGTTTAACGAGCAATTTTATATGTAATATTAGACCAACTGCTATAGTAGCGAATTCCTCGAACTTTCGAATATGCTCGTACTTTATAATAGTAACGGTTGCCCTTCTTGAGACCTGCGGTATTGATATACTGCGTCTTAGATGCAGAAAACATGATTTTGTAGGTGCCATTCCTTTTAGAAGACTTCGCGATTTCATAACCAGTGACTTTCTGCTTTTCGCCTTGCGTCTGTTCCCACCAAACTTTCATGCGCAGCGGCTTTGTTTTGTCTTAGCATAGGATTTTGAATAAGCCTTCAGACGTACAGCCGCCATAGCTTTCTCAGCAGCAGTCACCTGTGGATCTTCATAAATCACGGATTTAGCCATATTGTCACCGTCATAGACCGTACAATAATAACGGATGTCATTACCAGACTCTACTGTATAAGTGCCAATCGTGTATTTTCCGCCGTTGGCCGCAAGACTTTGTTTTGGCAGTTGTAAGTTGAGCAATGCAGGATTCTGCTTTTGACCGCATCGAACGGCCTGTTCTTCTGCTGAAATGTTAATTTTTCTTGAAAGTATAGAAACCTTTCCTTGAGGGAATCTATTGCAATCGGCCCTTCACAGCGGGCCTCAAAGATCGTTGTATCGTCGGCTATGATATTATTACAGAGGATTGCGCTGCGATCTCCTGCAGAAGCTATTTTTTCACCCGTGGTATAGGCTTTAAGAATTCCTTTATTTTCTACGGTGATATCTCCAGTATTGTCTATAGGATTTCCAGGGGTGTTCTCTAAGGCAGACGCCGCAATTAGCGTGCTGTTGTCAATAATCAAATCCTTATCGTTATTGATGCCCTTGTTCACATAAACCTTAGCGCCATTTTTTAAAACCAGACCTCTTGTAAAATTAATGGAATTCCAATTGACATTTTGCGGTGTAATAATATTGAGTTTTGCTCCGTTTACAATAAGATTCGTATAGTGAGGATAGATAATCCCATTTATAGTTAATGTCCCATCCCCTTTAATCGTTAAATTTCTCTGACGAGTCAAGCTATATTTACTGTTATTATCGACACCCGATGTGGTGGACTTTCGACGGTCGATCAGAGAACTGATACTGTCAATTCCCGTCAAGGTGTTGTTGCCTTTCACAATAATTGTAACATGATAGTCGTTGTTCAAAGTAATCATGCTTCTGGATTTGTTCAAAATATTGGCGTTATTCAGTGTCAGCGTATGTTTAGATGCATCCCAATTGTAACCTGGCCCTTTGGCATCTTTTTGAAGTAATTAAGCCCCTTGGAGACTGTAGTCGTCGACGCGGCCGTAGCCGACAGCGGCATTATAGTCAAAGCCATAATTATAGCTAAGAAGATGACAGTCGTTTTCTTTTTCATGAAAATACCTCTTTTCTTTTGGTGTGATTATAAATATTCTAATTGTTACTTTGTCAATTCCCCCGCAGGTCTTGCTCCATCTTGACCTTGATTTCATCTCGAGAAAGACCCAGGCTGAAGAGATAGTAGAGTTTAGCGACAGCTGCTTCGGTGGTCATATTGTAGCCGCTGACAGCGCCGGCTTTTTGTCAGAGCAGAACTGGTTGCATAAGCGCCTAGCGTGACGGTACCGCTTTGGCATTGGGAGCAGACGGTGACAATCGTCCCATTTTCGAAAGCTTTTCTGATAATTGGCAGCAGGGCGTCGTCATAGCTGGGGATATTGCCGGCTCCAAAAGTCTCTAAGACAATTCCTTTCAGACTTTCGGTCATAATGGACTCAAAAAGACTGAACTGAATTCCGGGAAATACCTTTAGGACGCCGATAGAAATTTGCTTAAATTCTGTCAGATGGAAATCCGCATTTAGAGGCGGCGTCAGCAAAAGAGGCGACGTTGTATCGAATGTCAATGCCTGCTTCGGCCAAAAAGTGATAATTGGGGAATCAAAGGCGATGAGGCCGTCGGCTGATGATTTTGTGGAGCGGTTTCCCCGAATCAATTTTCCGCCGAAATAGAGGCATACCTCCTTCACATTGCCTGCTCCTGCGATGAGCGTGGAGGTAATCAAATTATCGCGGGCGTCGCTCCTCAGCTTGCAGAGGGGGAATCTGCGAGCCTGTTAAGATGACAGGCTTTGACAGGCCTTCTAACATAAAAGAGAGTGCAGAAGCGGTGTAGGCCATGGTGTCTGTTCCGTGAAGAACCACGAAACCGTCATAGGCCTCATAGTTATCACGGATGGCGCGCCCAATCTGGTTCCACTGTTCAACGGCAATATTGGATGAATCCAGCAATGGATCGAACTCAATCATATCCCACTCGGGCATATCGTGACTGTTCAAATCGGGAATAGCGGCGATTGCATCGTAGAAGTAACCTTTCTTTTGGCGCGTAGCCATTCTCCGTTGGAACCATGCCGATGGTGCCGCCTGTGTATAAAATGCAGATTCTTTTCTTCATAGTATTATTGTCCTTTCAAGGTTTTTATGGAGTTATTTTAACACATTGAAGAGTAAATTAGAATGGGGAATGCAGGAAATTTCGAACATAGCTGAAGACGATTCAGCTACCAGAGGAATTGTACTGCATATGATTATTTTATAAAATTGAGTATATAAAATTCAGACAGGCTCCATTTCGCTGTCCGTTTTGCCAAGCCAGATAAAGCCTGTGGAAAAAAGGCAAAGAACGTACCCAGGTTAAGTTGCTGTATGGGAGGAAATATGTTACAATATATAATAACTAAATATTCTGTTAATTATGAAGGGCAGGTGATTGGATTTGAGAAGAAACCTAAAGACAATGATTGGTGTACTGACTGCAGTTTTGATGCTGACAACGTCCTTTGGTTTTGCTGCAGGAGATGTGAATCCGGGACCTAGTGGGGAAGTTGGCATGCCGCAAGTGACGGTAAAAGCACTTAGCCAGACCTCTGTCAAAGTGAGCTGGAAGGCGGTCAAAGGGGCAAAAGGTTATGTGATTTACAAAAGCAGGACAGGAGAGGACTACAGACGGGTAAAGACCCCTGTACGGCGTTTTGAAAACCAGCTTTGTCGATAAGAACTGCAGGAAAAATACTTCTTATCGCTATCAGGTTTTGCCTTCAAATACGAAACGGCCAACGCGTCTACGGAGAGAGCGACTGGGTATCTGAAGTAGCGGGCGTGCAGCGGCCGGGGGTCGTTGTCTGGGCGGCAGGCGAAGGAAAGATTGATATCACGGTGAACTGCAAGACGGAGGATGAAAAAGTCGAACTTTATCGCAGCACCGCAAAAGATGGTAAGTACAAGAAAATCATTGCAAAAAAGCGAACGGTCAATTGTCCTATTTGGACAAGAATCTGAAAGCGGACAAGACCTATTATTACAAAGCAAAGTCGGCCCGGACGCTGGGCGGTAAGACCTATACCAGCACGTGGAGCAGCACGGCAAGCGCCCGGGCTTCCAATATCAGTGTGAGCATCGCTGTAGAAGACCTGAATCAGCCGGGCCAGAAGACGGACACCTTTGTTTACAAGCTGACGATGGCGGAGAAGAGTGCTCCGGTAACGATTTTGTTTGAGGAAAACCAAGGCGGTTTCATATGGTCTGGACAGAAGGAGACGGAAAGTTCACACTGGACCGGCAGCACAGTCCTCTATCTGTACAGCTATTCTGCCGACGGCAAGCGCTTTGTCAAAATGACTGAGGACTATCTAGTGGAACCTGGAGAAACAGTATATCTGAAATTCTTATCGAGAGATAAGGTGATGTATTATGAAGACTGCGGTCTGGGGCTGAGTGTATCCTTTGCAGGGCTTCCGATGATAGAAGGGCATCTGCATCTGAATGGGGACGGCACCGGACGCTATACGGACGATTATGACATTTAGGAGGATTGTGATGAAGAAAAAACTATTGATAATCGTGACAGCAGCGGCATTAACCTTTGCCCTCCTTCCGCAGGCGGCATTTGGCGCTTCCTCCGTGTCTTTTTCTGACCGCCCGGTCATCAAAGCAGAAACGACAGGTCAGAGGACGATCAAAGTCAGCTGGACCAAGGTCAAAGAGGCGAAAGGCTACGAGCTTTATCGCGCGCTGCCGGGCAAGGCATTTCAGAAGATCAAAACGGTGAAATCTGCATCTTTATTAACCTATGCGGATAAGGACCGAAAGAGCAATACGTCCTATTACTACAGGCTGAAGGCGTACAAGGTGACAAAGGGCAAGAAGGTCTATGGCAGGTATTCCTGGTCCGTCAGGGGCGACGCCGGTCTGCCGCAAGAGGTAAACGGTCCATGGCTGGAGGCATCCGGAGAAAAAGGCATCGGCTTTTTACTGGAGTTATGACGGTAAGGCGGACGGCTGCTATATCTATCGCAGCGAAAGTGAAGACGGCGATTTTTCGCTGATCGATAACGTCACGGAAAAAGAAGAAAGCTACTGGAATTACGCGGATGATGGGGGTGAAAGGCGGAGAAACCTATTTCTACAAAGTGCAGCCCTATGCAGACTGCAAGGGAACCCTTGTGAAGGGCAGGATGAGCAAAGCCCTGTCGGCTTCTGCCATTTATGACCAGCCCGTAGCGGCGAAGTCCTCTTTGATTAATGGGAAGGCGTCAAATGAACTGATCTTCAAAGTCACCATGGAGACCTTCAGCTACGACACCGTCTTTGCGGTCAGCACAGATCTGACGGTCGAAAAGGAACAGCGGCAGGTTACGCTGCAGCAGAGCTGGAAGAATGGAGACGCAGAGGAATTGCGGGAGACCTTCCCTGCACATCAGCGGCCTCAGCAAAGACGGCATCACCTATACAGAGGACGGCTCTGTTACCGCAAGCGGCGGCGAAACGATTTATATCAAAGCTTCCTGCAGCGATCCTGTTTCTGTAGGAACCGGCGAGACCAGTCGCATTATCATCCACTGCCTGTACGATGGAAACGCCGCTATGCTAGATAACCTTTGACAAATGGCGCATTTTCTGCTTATATATAATTAGTAAATTGAAACCAAAGGAGATTGAAAACATGTCTAATATACCTACACCACACATTTCTGCAAAGCTGGGTGATTTTGCTGAAACCGTGCTCATGCCGGGGGACCCGCTGAGATCAAAATTTATCGCTGAGAATTTTTGGACGACCCTGTCCTGGTCAACAATGTCAGAGGCGTTCAGGGCTACACCGGAACTTACAAAGGTAAGAGAGTATCCGTCATGGCTTCGGGCATGGGTATGCCGGCCATCGGCATTTACTCCCACGAGCTGTTCAACTTCTACGACGTGAAGAACATCATCAGAATCGGCACTGCAGGCGGGCTGATGTCAGAAGTCAAAGTCAAGGACATCGTCATGGGCATGGCCTGTGTGACCAACTCCAACTGGGCGGCGCAGTACGAGATCAACGCATCTATTCCGGCAGTCTGCTCCTACGAGCTTCTGAAGAAGGCGGAGAAAAGTGCACTGGACCTGGGCGTTACGCCGCACATCGGCACCATCTTCTCTTCAGACGTTTTCTACGACAGCACGAGAGACTACGACAAATGGAGAGCCATGGGTGTCAAAGCCGTAGAAATGGAAGCGGCGGCCCTGTATATGGAAGCGGCAAGAGCGGGCAAAAATGCCCTCTGCATCTGCACCGTTTCTGACCACATGGTGACAGGAGAATCCTGCAGCTCAGAAGAGAGACAGACTTCCTTTACAAAGATGATGGAGATTGCTCTGGAAACTGCATAAATCAACGACAAGAATGGGACTTGCCTTGCGCAGGTCCTTTTTTTCAAAATCTTCACAAGGCAGACATTGACGATACCGCCGTCCCATGGTGTATAATAGAAAGAAAACAGACCAGCAGAGGAGTGAAATTATGCGCATCCGTATTGAGCCGATTACGGAGCAGAATCAAAAGGACGTTTTGGAATTAGAAGCTGCCTGTGGACAGGAAGGCTTTGTTGAGAGCGTGGAGGAGTGCCTGGAAGAAGCCGGGCAGTGGCGCCAGTGGCGCCCAGTGGGTCTATACGACGGGGATCAGGCCGTGGGCTTTGCCATGTATGGATACCTGGTGGGCAGACTGTGGTTCGACCGGCTGCTCATCGATCAAAGGTTCCAGGGCAGAGGCTACGGACGAGAGGCGGTGGCGATGCTGCTTGAGCGGATCCACAGGAGTATCCCGGAAAAAGCAGATCTACCTCAGCGTCGTAGAAGGAAACGACCAGGCGGCAAAGCTGTACAGGGATTTCGGCTTTGCGTTTAACGGTGAACGAGACACCAAAGGGGAGTACATGATGGTGAAAAATCAGGAGTGATTTTTTGTGATAGAAGGCGAAGAACGGGCATCGGAAATGGTGTCCGCTTTCTAGTTTTTATGGTATACTGTTCCTCGTGGAGGTGACAGTATGATTGATAAAATCTTAGAGCATAACGAAGAATTTGTAAACAAAGAGAAATATAAACCTTACGAGGCCAGCAAGTATCCTGCCCGAAAGCTAGCGATTGTTACTTGTATGGACACCCGTCTGATTGAACTGCTTCCTGCGGCCTTGGGCATAAAAACGGCGACGCCAAGATTATCAAAAACGCTGGCGGAACTATCGTGCATCCCTTTGGAAGTGCAGTGCGCAGTCTTCTGATAGCAATCTATGAACTGGGTGTGGAGGATATCATGGTAATCGGGCACACCGACTGCGGCGTGCAGCATATGGACGTAGAGGACATGATTAACAAGATGAAATCCAGGGGCATCGGCGAGGAGGTTATCCAGAATCTGAATTATTTTGGAGTGGACTTTGACAAGTGGCTGGGAGGCTTCGAAGACGTGTTTACCGCCGTAGGCGAAAGCGTGGAGCTGCTGGAACATCATCCGCTGATTCCCGATAACGTCACCATCTATGGGTATGTCATGGATACCGCCACGGGAAAACTGATGGACGTGGAATAAGGTGCAGGAAGGCAAATCAGCAGGATATGTATCAGTACGATGCCATGGGCAAATAGGATTCGTTGCAAGGGCGCTGCACCCTTTTGGGAATGACAGACATCTGGATGGTTCTGCTCAAATTCAAAGAAGTGACTCTGTCATGAAGACTGTTATCATAGCATCTTCCCGCTGTAATGAATTTTAAACAACTGGACGAAAGCTCCTGACCTTTATGGCAGGAGCTTATTATGACGGATGGTTATTCTTCGTCTTCATCCGTCAAACTGAACGCTTCCAATATAATACGAATCCTTTATCTACGATAAGCAGTTGGTCCGGCGTCAAGTTATCCAGCTTTGACTCGACCTTTGAAACATCCTTCTTGCCGGAGTGTCCTAAGAGAAGGTAATCGCAGGATACACATAGCACCTTGCACATCTTGATCACGGCGTCAATAGAAGGGCCGGCGATGCCTCTTTCCAGGTTTGATACGTGTTGTATAGAAAGATCAACTTTCTCGGCAAATTGTTCTTGTGTATATTCGGATGCTTCCCGGGCAGCTTTGATGCGAGCCCCGATCTGCTTATTGATTCTTTTCTTTTCCTTTTTCATCCGCCCTCACCTCGTTACCCCATTCTAAGAAAAAAAAGAGGGGCATTCTGTAACAATGTACTAGTTTAAGTCTATACAATTCATATATCTAATTTAGGGTAATTTGACCTATAAAAACGGGTGGTTTTTCATTGAAAAACTGCTAGAAAAGAATGAATTATAAACGATTATTAAAAAATAAAAATATTTTTTTAGCAGAATCTGCTTTATGGCTCTGACCTGTATTTGCCTGGAATACCGTACAACGAACTATTGATAAAATTCCGCAAAAAATGGTAAAATATATTATTAACGACTAATGATCAAAAGGAAAGAAGAATTAATCATGAATAATGTAAAATATGACGGTGTGTATTATCCGGTGAGAGAGGTTTCTGATCTCAAGGATATGATTGTGAAGAGCGCAGAGCTGTTCAGAGACCGACCAGCTTATCTGCAGAAAGATAAGCCAGGCGGGACGTTTCAGCCGCTCACCTATGGCGAGTTCAAGGAAAAGCTGGATGCCCTCGGAACCAGGCTCATGGACTTAGGGCTGGCAGGAAAGAAGATTGCGGTAATTGGTGAAAGCTGCTACCAGTGGCTTTTTGTCCTATTTTGCAACGGTGTGCGGTGTCGGCGTTGTCGTACCACTTGATAAGAATCTTCCGCCAGAAGAACTGAAAAACCTGGTAAAGCGATCCGGCGCCAGTGCGCTGATCTACACGAAACGCTCAGAAAAGAGCATCAAAGGACTCTTCGAGGAGCGTTTTGATTTAGAATACTTTATTTCTATGGGGAAGACGAGCACACAGACGAATATCTCTCTATGGATAAACTGATTCAAGAAGGCCAGAAACTTCTGAAAGAGGGAATCCGTGATTTTGTAGATGCGGAGATCGACCCCGATCAGATGGCGACTTTGATGTATACTTCCGGTACCACGGGCCTATCCAAGGGGGTCATGCTGTCCCACAAGAATATCGTAGCCAACGTCTACAACATGTCAAAGCTGGTTCACATTCCTGAGGGCGGCATCGTTCTGTCCATTCTGCCGATCCATCACGCATATGAATTTACCTGCAGCATCTGCACGACGTTCTACCAGGGACAGACGGTGGCAATCTGCGAAGGTATCAAATATATTCAGAAGAATATGATCGAAGCAAAGGCGAACATCGTGCTGGGCGTGCCTCTCGTATTTGAAAAGATGTACAAGGGCATGTGGAAGCAGGCGGAGAGCAGAGGCGAGGCAGAAAAGCTGCGCAAGGCGATCGACCTGTCCAGAAAACTGAAGCTGTACAACAATCAGAAACTGATGAAGAAGCTCTTCAAAGCCATTCATCAGAACTTCGGCAACAACATTACTCTGTTTATCGCTGGCGGTGCAGCCATCGACCCAAAGGTCATCGAGGATTTCGAAGCCATGGGTCTGCCGATGATGCAAGGCTACGGCATGAGCGAAAATGCGCCGATCATTGCGGTCAATCAGGACCGATACAGCAAAGCAGCTTCCGTCGGTAAACCGATGCCGCAGACAGAAGTCAAAATTGTCGACCCGGACGAAGACGGGATCGGGGAAGTAGCCTGCAAGGGACCTTCCGTGATGATGGGCTATTACGACAATCCAGAGGCCACAGCAGAAGTGCTCAGGGACGGCTGGCTTTATACCGGTGACCTGGGATATTTTGATGAGGACGGATTCCTCTATTTGACCGGCAGGAAGAAGACGGTCATCGTCACCAAGGGCGGCAAGAACATCTTCCCAGAAGAAGTAGAAGCCGTTTTGATGGAAAATGAGCTGATTCAGGAAGTGGTGGTCTATGGCGTAGCAGATCAGAAGGTGGGCAACGTGATGGTGACTGCGGACATCTATCAAACTATCCGCTGCTCAAAGAGCAGCAGGGCGAAAATGAACAGCAGCGACGTCTATCATTTCTATAAGAAAATCGTGGACGATGCCAACAAAACCATGCCTGCCTATAAGAATGTAAAAAGAATCAATATCAGAGAGACAGAATTTGACAAGACAACCACCGGTAAAATCAAACGCTATGGAGCAAATACAGAACATAACACCGGGAAAGAGGAGACAATGAATTATCAGGAAATAAAAAACATGGAGATGAAACGTGCCAAGGCTTTTGCCAAAGCACTGGAAGATAGTAAAGACCCTTATGTGAGATACAAGACCAGCAGGCCGATAACGGATATCAAGCACATGTTTGAGACCAGCGTAGAAGCATATGGCGATAATGTGGCTTTCATGCAGAAGTTTGAGAAAGATCAGCCATACAGCTCTATCACATATAAACAGGCCCTTGCCGATGTCAACGGGCTGGGGACTGCTTTGATCAACAGAGGTCTGAAGAACAAGCGGATCGGCATCATCGGAGAGACCTGTTATCAGTGGGAATCCAGTTATCTGGCAACACTCAATGGAACGGGCATTGTCGTGCCTCTGGACAAGGAATTGAGCGCTAAAGAACTGGAACATCTGATTATCGAAGCAGAAGTATCCTGCGTCATCTTCGGCAAGAAATTTGAAAAAGACCTTTAAAGAGATGAAGGACGGCGGCAACACCCCGCTGGAGGTTCTCATCAATTTTGATACAAAGGAACATCAGGAAGACGTGCTTTCGTGGAGTGCTCTGGTAGAAGAAGGTAAGAATCAGGTAGCCCAGGGTGACAGACAATTCCTCGACGCAGAGATTATCGCAGACGACATGAGTGTCCTGCTCTTCACTTCTGGAACGACTGGCATGGCCAAGGCGGTCATGCTGTCTCACAGAAACCTGGCGGAAGACTTGATGGCGGCACCGACCATCCTCAACGTGAATACCTGGGATATCTTCTTCTCAGTCCTGCCAGTTCATCACACTTACGAATGCACCTGTGCATTTTTGATGCCGCTGTACAAAGGCGCAGCCATCGCATATTGCCAGGGGCTCAAGTATATCACAAAGAACCTGGAGGAAGTACAGCCGACCATGATTCTGGGCGTACCGGTTCTGATCGAGACGCTATATAAGAAGATTTGGAAAAATGTCAGGGCACAGGGCAAGGAAAAACTTCTGACCAGGCTTCTGGCTATGAACAGAAAGACCAAGAAGATCGGCCTGGACATCAGCAAACCGTTCACGAAAGAGATTTTGGCAGTGTTCGGCGGCAGAATGAGAGTCATCATCTCTGGCGGCGCAGCCATTGATCCGGCAATCCTGCAGTTCTTTAACGATATCGGCATCATCGCCGTGCAGGGTTACGGTCTGACCGAGTGTTCCCCGATGGCGGCACTGAATCCGGATGTGCCAAAGGATATGAGAAATGCTTCTGTAGGACATCTGCTTCCTGGCATGGAAGTAAAGGTTGTGGACAAGGACGAAAACGGCATCGGTGAGATCTGCTTCAAAGGCGGCAACGTCATGATGGGATATTACAAGAATCCGGAAGCGACCGCAGAAGTTCTGAAGGATGGCTGGTTCTATACCGGCGATCTGGGTTATGTAGATAACGAAGACTTCATATATATTACTGGAAGAAAGAAAAACGTCATTATCACCAAGAACGGCAAAATGTATTCCCGGAAGAATTGGAATATCTTCTCGGCAAAATCCCATACATTGCAGAGAGCATGGTATGGGGAGCGGATGGCGAAGACGGCTCTAACGATACGTCCATCGTCGCAACAGTAACCTTAGATGCAGAAGAAGTCGTAGAAACCCTTGGTGAGGATTATACGGAGGAACAGGCGAGGGACTTGATCTGGGAAGAAGTAGACAAGATCAACGAAGAACTCCCATACTATAAAAAAAGTCAAAAAAGAGTGAAGATTAGAAAAGAAGACTTTGAGAAGACTACAGGAAAGAAGATCAAACGATTTGTGGATTCCAACAAGGAGGAGAACAAGTGATGAAAAAGCAGGGTTATCCGAGAGTTGAAATTAATCTGGACTATTTGAAGCACAACGTGGAATATGTGGTCGGCAAGTGTGCCGAAAAAGGGATTGAAGTTGCCGGCGTCATCAAAGGCACCACTGGCATTCCGCAGTGTGTCAAACAGTTCGCTGACGGCGGCGTCAAGTATATCGCTTCATCCAGATTAGAACAACTGCAGGATGCGAAGGATTTTGGCATCGAAAACCGTTGATGCTGATCAGAATCCCGATGCTCAGTGAAATAGAAGATGTCGTCAGACTGACGGAGCTTTCGCTGAACAGTGAAATGGAGGTGTTAGAAGCCCTAAATGCCGAGGCCGGCAAACAGGGCAAGAAACACAAAGTCATTTTGATGGCTGACCTGGGAGACCTGCGAGAGGGCTTTTGGGATAAAGAAGAGATGACAGAAGCCGCAGTCAAGGTAGAAAAGGAACTGGAACATCTGGAACTTGCTGGCGTTGGAACCAATGTGGGCTGTTACGGTTCTATCTTAGCGACAGAAGAAAAACTTGACGAATTGGTTGCCGTTGCAGAACAGATCGAAGGGCGTATCGGCAGACAGCTTGAACTGATTTCTGGCGGCGCCACATCCAGTTTTATGAGAGTCATCGATGGAGACATTCCAGAGCGCGTTAACTTTCTTCGAATCGGAGAAGGCATTCTTCTGGCAAGGGACCTGGAACTTTTCTACGGTTACGATATGAGTGAGATGCATCAGGACGTTTACACCTTGAAGGCGGAAGTTATAGAAGTCAAGGATAAGCCTTCTCACCCAGTGGGAGAAATTGCGGTGGACGCCTTTGGCCATACGCCGGAATATGTGGACAGAGGAATTCGCAGACGGGCGCTTCTGGCTATCGGCAAAGTGGATTACGGTAGCATCGACGAGATTTTTCCCCAGGATGAAGGTGTGGAAATCCTCGGCGCTTCCAGCGATCACACAATTTTAGATATTGAAGATGCAAAACGGGATTTCAAAGTTGGAGATATAGTCTCCTTTGGAATTAATTACGCGTCGGTGGTTTATGTGACCAACTGCCGCAATGTACAGATAGTATACGTGTAAACATTGACAAATGCCCATTTGTAGGATATAATACGCGGGACAAAGGGCATTACCTGAAAGGAGATTAAGATATGTCAGAAGAAATACTTCTAACCCAGGAGGGTTACGATAAACTAGAAGCGGAGAGAGATGAACTCGTATCCGTCAGAAGAAAGGAAGTCTCGAAAGATTAAAGGAAGCAATTTCCTATGGAGACCTTTCTGAAAATGCGGAATACGATGCGGCTAAAAATGAGCAGGCTGAACTGGAAGAGAGAATTCACAAGCTGGAAACCATGATGAGAAATGCAAAGATCATCAACGAAGACGAGGTTTCAGGCGACCAGGTGAACGTCGGCCTCAAAGTGAGAGTCAAGGATAAAAGCAACGGTGAGGAGCAGGAATTCGTTATCGTCGGTTCCACAGAAGCAGATCCTTTTGCAACACCGGCAAAGATTTCAAACGAGTCATTGGTCGGTCGAAGCCTTCTGGGAAAACGAATCGGAGAAGTAGTTGAAATATTAGTTCCTGATGGAACTTTACATTATACAATAGAAGAAATCAGCAAGTAATATAAGGGTGGTTAAAATGAGTACACAAGATAACAATGTAAATGTGCAACCGGAAGAAGAACTTTCGGAAGAAAAGTTAAATGAACAGAGACAGATTAGAAGAGAAAAGCTGAAGAAACTGCAGGAGGCTGGCAGGAATCCGTTTCTTCAGGAAACCTGGATGTGACTGCCCACAGCATGGACATCAAAGATAACTTTGACGCGATGGAAGACCAGGAAGTTTCTTGCGCAGGCAGAATCATGGCTTTCAGAAGAATGGGGAAGATGGCCTTTATCGACATTCAGGATAAGCAGGGCAGAATCCAGGGTGTGGTCAAAAAGACGATATTGGTTCCGAAGAGTACGACTGGTTCAAGACTTACGATATCGGAGATATCGTCGGCGTTGAAGGTATTGTATTTAAAACAAAGGCTGGAGAAATCTCAATTCAGGTAAAGAAGCTGGTGCTCTTATCAAAATCGCTGCAGGTGCTGCCTAACAAATGGCATGGACTGAAGGACCAAGACATCAGATACAGACAGAGGTATACGGATTTGATCATGAATCCTGAAGTAAGGGAGATGTTTATCAAGAGATCTGTCATCATACACGAAATTAAGAGAGTATTGAAGAGGACTACGGCTTCCTGGAAGTGGATACGCCAATTCTGACCACCATCGCAGGCGGAGCTAACGCAAGACCGTTCAATACCCATCACAATACCCTTGACATCGACATGAAGCTGCGTATTTCCAACGAACTTTACTTGAAGAGACTGATTGTCGGCGGTCTGGATCGTGTCTACGAAATGGGCAAGATGTTCAGAAATGAGGGAATGGACAGGAACCACAACCCTGAGTTCACCTCTATGGAATGCTACATGGCCTATGGAAACATGGAAAGCGTCATGGACGTAACGGAGCAGGTCGTGTACAAATCTGCCATGGCTGTCAATGGTTCTCCGATCATCAAATATCAGGGAAAAGAATTTGACGTGACGCCGCCTTGGAGAAGACTGAACATGGCAGACGCCGTAAGAGAAATCACCGGCGTAGACTTCAGCAAGATTGACACAGATGAAGAAGCCAGAGCAGCGGCCATCAAATACGGCATGGACCCAGAGGATGCTAATAAGTGGACCAGAGGAAAGATCATCGCTGAGATGTTTGAGGATTACTGCGAAGACGTTCCGGGATACTTGGACGGACCAGTATTCATCGTAGGCCATCCGGTTGAAATTTCACCGCTGTCAAAGAGAGATCCAGAAGATCCTAGAATCACCAGGAGATTCGAAGCATATATCAACGGCTGGGAAATCGCCAATGCCTTCTCCGAGCTCAACGACCCGATCGATCAGTTCGAGAGATTTACTGCGCAGCAGGCGCAGCTGGATTCCGGTGAGGACGACGAGGCACATCCGATGGATATGGACTTTGTCAATGCATTGGAAGTCGGACTTCCGCCGACAGGCGGACTGGGCGTAGGCATCGATAGAGTCATCATGCTCATCACCGATGCACCGTCAATCAGAGACATCATTCTCTTCCCGACCATGAAACCAGAGAAAGGCGACAGCCCAAAGAAAGCCGCACCACAGGCTCCATTAAAGAGAGAAGAAATCGACTTTTTCAAAGGTAAAAGTGGAACCTTTATTTGAAGAGGATGTCGATTTCGATACATTCAGTAAGTCTGACTTCAGAGCTGTAAAGATCAAAGAGTGTGAAGCTGTGCCAAAGAGCAAGAAGCTTTTTGAAGTTTGTCCTTGATGATGGAACCGATACAGACCGCATTATCTTAAGCGGCATCCACGAGTATTACGAGCCGGAAGAGCTGATTGGAAGGACTGCAATTGCAATCACCAATCTCCCGCCTAGAAAGATGATGGGCATCGACTCCTGCGGTATGCTGATCTCCGCAGTCTACGAGAATGACGGCGAAGAAGGACTGAACCTTCTGATTGTAGACGACCAGATTCCGGCAGGCGCAAAGTTGTACTAAACGGGATGTACTCTGCGACCGCACGAGCGGATACAGAAATACGTGTCGCGGATAAAATTGCATAATTGACAACATGAATGGGCAGTTCAAAGGGATTGCCCATTTTGACTCTATAGATACAGGAAGGGTGAATCAGAGGAGCAAAAGCTATGGAGAGTAAATTAGAGGAAAATGGTCAAAATAGTCTTATGCTAATTTTGTTAAAACAGATGATTTGTTAAAAGATATGTGCGGAATTATAGAATCCTTGAGGGAACGTCATCAAAAACTGTCTAAAACTTTTACAGAAAAATATGGGAAGGGTTTTACTAAGACAAATTTATATAGTTTTTATGCGTTCTACAAATGCTTCCCTGAGATTTTCCACTCACCGAGTAGAAAATCTGAAATATATCTTTCTTGGACGCATTATCGTGTTCTTTTGCAGGTAAACGACAAGAAAGCTCGTGACTGGTATGAGAGAGAAGCTAAAGAACAGACTTGGAGTGTTCGTACCTTACAGCGGAATATTTCATCTCAGTATTATTACCGTATGCTGAAGACTCAGAAGCAGGAGCTTATTGAAACAGAGATGAAAGAACGGGCCACATCGTATCAGAACGACAAGTTGGAATTTATCAAAAATCCAGTGATCGCAGAGTTCTTGGGGTTTTTACAGAACACCGATTTTACAGAAAGCGATCTTGAAAAAAGTATACTTTCCAACCTGCAAAATTTTATTCTGGAACTCGGAAAAGGATATGCTTTTGTAGCGAGACAGCAGCACATCCATACCGAAAAACAAGATTACTATATAGACCTTGTGTTTTACAATTACATACTGAAATACTTTGTCCTGATTGACCTAAAAACAGAGAAAATATTGCATCACGATGTGGGGCAGATGGATATGCATATTCGTATGTATGATGAGTTGAAACAGAGCGAAGGAGACAACCCCACTATTGGCATCGTTCTGTGTGCTGATACTGATGAGGACATCGCCCGCTATTCTATTATGCATGGCAATGAACAGCTCTTTGCGTCCAAATACAAATTATATTTGACGACGAAAGAGGAACTGAAAGCAGAAATCGAAACACAGAAGGCAATGTTCTATCTGCAGCAGAAGGAGAAGCGCGAAAGTAGTCCACAATAAATCAGTTAAGGAAGGTGGTAGATATGGAACAAGACCCGTTCAAGGAATATTTAAAAGAGTCAGAAGCGGACAAAGGTATCTTCGTGGATAGCAGAGATTCTCCCTGAAACAGCCTTTTCCTTTTCGCCTAACGCATATATTTCCATTTGAGGAGTTCGGCTATGATGAAGTCTTTGGCAGAAGTGCTGTTATGGAACTTCTTGAATTGAAAAGCGTAGATGCTTCCAAATTGATTTCCAAACTGTTACAGGCGGAGGTCATCGAACCAATATCCTGTCGCGGGAAAGGCAAGTATCAATTCAAAGAACGTTGAGGATTTGTGCTGACAGCGACGGGTAAATTACCCGATACTGGGCAAAAATACCTTTTACAGGTAAATTCCCCACTTGAACATTTTTTAATAGGCATGGTATGATAAGTTCATTAATGATTTTCGGAATCTTCGGGCTGATGCAAACCGGCCAAAAATAAGCTATTACGAAAGGAAGGTAGAAAGAATGAAAGATATACAGCTTAGAGAGCTTCACAGAAACACTGCACAGTACGCTGACAAAGAGATCGTGGTCAGAGGTTGGGTTAGAACGAATAGAAGCTCTAATAAGTTTGGATTTATAGAGATTAATGACGGAACTTTTTTAAGTCCGTTCAGATTGTTTATGAAGCTGACAAAATCGACAACTTCGACCAGATTGCCAAGGCGCTGATTTCCTCAGCTTTGATGGTTCGCGGAACTGTCACTCTGACGCCGGAGGCAAAGCAGCCTTTCGAGATCAAAGCTGCGGAGGTCGTCATAGAAGCGGATTCGGCGGCAGATTATCCACTGCAGAAGAAAAAGACATTCCATGGAGTTCATGAGAGAGATCGCACACCTGAGACCGAGGAGCAATACCTTCTCTGCTGTCTTCAGAGTCAGATCTCTGGTATCTTATGCTATTCACAAGTTCTTCCAGGATAACGACTTTGTCTATGTCCACACGCCGATCGTAACGGGCAGCGACTGTGAAGGCGCTGGAGAGATGTTTAGAATCACCACCCTGGATATGGAGAATCCGCCAAGAACAGAAGAGGGCAAGATCGACTACGGTGAAGACTTCTTCGGCAAGGAAACTAGCTTGACCGTAAGCGGACAGCTGGAAGCGGAGACTTTGCCCTGGCGTTTAGAAACGTGTACACCTTCGGGCCGACTTTCAGAGCCGAGAACTCCTATACTGCAAGACATGCGTCTGAGTTCTGGATGATTGAGCCGGAAATCGCTTTTGCAGACCTCGAGGATAACATGGAGCTGGCAGAGGCTATGGTCAAATACATCATCAACTATGTTCTGGAGCATGCACCGGAAGAGATGGAGTTTTTCAACAAGTTCATGGAAAAAGGACTGCTTGAACGCCTGGACAATATTGTGAACTCCGATTTTGGCAGAGTGACTTACACGGAGGCGGTGGAACTGCTGAAGAAATCCGGCAAAAGAATTCCAGTATCCGGTAGAGTGGGGTATCGACCTGCAGACGGAGCACGAACGCTATCTGACAGAAGAGATTTTCAAGAAACCACTCTTTGTCACGGATTATCCAAAAGAGATCAAAGCTTTCTACATGAGGCTCAACGAAGACAACAAGACCGTGGCAGCCTGCGACCTGCTGGTACCGGGCGTTGGAGAGATCATCGGCGGAAGCCAGAGAGAAGAGACTGGATGTTCTGACACAGAGAATGGCAGAACTGGATCTTGATGAGAAAAGATTACTGGTGGTATTTGGATCTTCGCAAATACGGCGGAGTGAAACACGCAGGCTACGGACTGGGTCTTGAGAGAATCGTCCTATATATTACAGGTATGGGCAATATCAGAGACGTGCTGCCGTTCCCAAGAACGCCAAAGACAGCAGAATTTTTAAAAAATAAGCATTGCAGCGAAACATTTTTGTTTCGCTGTTTTTTATGTTGTTGGAAGAGGCGCCTGTCAATCGCTTTTTTTAACCCCTATCGACACGAAAAAAGCCGATAAAGCCTAAAAAATCCGCACACTGCAAAGGGAGTGCCCATGCTGCGTCTGCTGGAATCGTTCTGAAACCAAAAGTGCCTTTCCCCGGAAGCAAGACTGAATTTGTATTGACAAAACTCAAAATATGGAATAAAATGGAAAAATAGAAAACCAAGCAACACCTTGCATATTCTTTGGCGAAATCGTATAATAAAGAAAAGCGGTGTACCCAGCCGAGAGTGGGAGCGAAAAAGCGGTGTACCCAGCCGGAAGTGGGAGCGAAAAAAGCGGTGTACCCAGCCGAAAGTGGGAGCGAAAAAGCGGTGTACCCAGCCGGAAGTGGGGAGCGAAAAACGCCAGAGGAGCTAGTGCGGTGGTCATATCACGGTGCGGGCTCCTCTTTGTTTATTGTGAAGGAAAGGCGGGGCGAAATGCATCAGAAATTAGAATTTTACACTAAACGATGTTGATTATTATGCTCCGTTGACCAGCCCAAAGCAGAAACACCAAAATATGAAAAATCAAGTCGATTTTTGAAAATCAACGGTGGAGCTTACGGCGCAATCAATTTAAACAATATGATACCAGTAGTTCGATCAGCCGTAAGACCTCTGCGATTTGATATGCTGCCTTGTTCAACTGTAACAGAAAGGCAGTACAAGGACCTTCTTTTGAATCAATACCGCTGGTGCCAGAAGAACGGCGAAAGTATCATGAAGAGAGCGGCGAGGCTTTATGAATTGATGGAAAAAAGACCGCCGGAGTCACTGCAGAAACGCTGCTGTGATTATAAATTGTTAGAAGAAAAGTGTAAGCTTTATGTTGAGGGAACAGGATGTGCACAACGATAATAACAAATTTACTGATATTTGACGGCTCCCTTCTTAAGTGCATGGATGTGCAGCACGGTCAGAGATTCCGTCTCACGATAAATTTGTGCTTTTAGCGATTATTTTGGTTTTCTGACCTAAAACTCCCGTTGCATAATCCGCTATAGGTGAAGGTTTCTGTTTGTTTTGTCTGCGGTTATATTTGATGGGCATTTCCAGCCTCGACAAACCGGATAATCAGGGAAAAAATAACCTGAAAGCCTTTATTTTGCAGGTTTTTCTAAGTTTAGTCTAATAACCGGCTGATTTATAAGTAGACATTTAGGTCAAACTACCTAAAACTTCAAGAAAAGCACAAAAGTATCGTGGCACAGTGCCTTGATGTATTTGCGGGATTGTCTTACCTCGAAAGGGATGGTTTTACTGATGCACATATGGTAAGATAAAGAAAAGTGGGATTAGACTAAAAATCGGAGGCACCTGATGCTGGCAACAATCATGCCCTTTGCCTGTATGGGGCTCGGTCTTTTGATCGGATTTCAAAAACTGCCACAGGCAGCATATAGAGCGGTAGACTGGGTGACGACGATTTCCCTGGTTATACTGATGATTACCATTGGCGGAAACGTAGGAACCAACAAAGAAGTGATTGCCGAAATCGGTACAGTCGGGTTTAACTGCCTGGCAACCTGTCTTTGTGCCATCGTCGGCAGTGTCCTGTTCTGTCTGCTTATCGAAAAACCGTTCTTCCTTTAGAGGAATATAGCCAAATGCAATTAGACGATTCGGAAGGGAGCGCAAGGCTTAGCGTTGACTCAGACGAGAAAAAGGGCATCGATCCGATTTTGATTCTGATCCCTGTCAGCGTCCTGGCGGGCGCTTTTGGCTGTTATTTCTTCATGCCAAAGACGAAGGTTTTCCTTCTCGATTACGCCCTTTGGACGTCTTTAGTGATTCTCTATACCAGCGTCGGTATCGGAATGGGACAGAACAAGAGCGTATTTCGGTACATCAAAATGGTAGGTTTTAAGATCATCTATTTGGTGCTTGAGTCTGGGTCGGCAGCATGGCCGGCGGTGCCGTTGCAGCGCTCCTGACTGGCATGCCGCTGAAATATGCTGTGATTTCGGCAAGCGGTGTTGGCTACTACAGTATGACAGGGAGCGACCATGCTGTCTAGCTTCGGTCCTGAGGCAGGTGTCTATGGGTTTATGATTAACGTGTTCAGAGACTTTTTACGGTACTTCTTCTGCCTATCTTGGGGCGGGTAAGCAAAAAGTGCACCCATCGCATCCGGCGCTGCCGGGAACATGGATTCCATGTTGGTGCCTGTAACAAAAGTGGTCGGCAGAGAGTTGGGACTGGTGGCGCTGATTGTTGGCATTGTTCTGACCTTTGGCGTACCAGTGATTTTACCTATATTGTGTAGTGTTATGGCGTAGGCCGCCATATGATATAGAGGGGGTATTTCGATGAAAGTATTGTTAATCAACGGTCAGAACCACAAGGGTTCAACATATCACATAGGGAGGATTTTGGCGGAGAAGCTGACGCTGCCTGCGGAAATCGACGAGATATTTCTCCCCAGGGATATGCCGCATTTTGCTGCGGCTGCTCCAGGTGCTATGGAGGGTGAAAGCCTTTGTCCCCACTACGAGACGACAAAGCCGCTGACGGAGCGGATGGATGAAGCTGACGTGCTGATTTTTACATCTCCAGTTTATGTTTACCATGCGACGGGTTCCATGAAGGCATTTCTTGATCACTACGGCTACCGCTGGATGGTCCACAGACCTGAGGCGAAGATGTTTGGCAAGCAGGCGGTTGTCATCTCTACCGCGGCAGGGGCAGGCATGAAGCCAACCTGTAAGGATATTGCCGACAGCTGTTTCTTCTGGGGAATCGGCAAAAATTTATCGCTATGGGCTGGCTGTTCACGCCATCAAGTGGAGCGAGGTATCGGCAAAGAAACGGCAGCAGATCGAGAAGAAGACCAGCCAATTGGCGTCGAAGATCAAAGACAGAGCAAGGAGCGTGAAACCATCGCTGAAGACGAAAGGCCTCTTCAAGGTCATGAGCATCGCGCAGAAACGCGGCTTTAACCCGGCAGACAAGGCATACTGGGAAGAAAAAGGGCTGGTCTACAGGCAGCGCTAGGCCGTGGAAAGATAAGTAAAGGGAGAATCCATGGGAGCATATGAGTTTGAGGATCCGGCCTTTGCTGATTGGGAAGGGAATGTCTGGATGTGTATCTGCTCTCATGAGCAAAAGCTTTTCAATGGGTATAACGGAAGAAGATTATAAAGAATTTGAGAAAATGAATATCAGACATTTTAAATGATGAAGAGAAGGCGGGGAGACAGCTTTAGCAACGATGGAAATCGTGGCAGCAGAACCCGCATATTTTTTATTTCTTAATAATCCTTAAGAAATAAATACCTATATTGACTATATGATACTTTGGGCATAAACTGGAATCAGAATAACTGATGTAATGAAATAGGGAGGTTAAATTATGGGCGACTTTATAACTGTTTTGATGTACGCCTCGATGGTGTCAGGTTTTGTATTTCCTTTGTCACTGATCGGGTCAATCAAAAATGACAGCTTTGCCGGAACTGTCCTGGCAAGCATCACCATGGGAATCATCGTGATGACGTTGGTTCTGCTGCATTCATAGAGGCAAAACGACATGAAATGATAGGCACCGAACCCGCGAAATTCTTAATAATTCTTAAGTTTGCCTTACCCCTATTGACGATGCTGAATTATTGGAATAAACTGATAAATAAAGTAGGTGGGACTTTGTTCTATTTAAATATTATAAATTGGACTTTACTTAGAGGGGTAATACGCTATGGATAAGAGAAAGATTTTGATAAGAGCAGGGGTTCTCGTTCTCGTTATTGTTGGAGTGATTGTCTGCGGTATTCTGTCAGTGAAGAGCAACGGCCTCTTTGCAGAGAGCAAAGATGGGTTGTGGAAGGCCTATATCGTGAAAGACAGGGTTAATCCTGCAGGTGGATACCAAGGTTATCTATTTTATTACGGCAACCATCAGGGGATATTGGTGAAATCAGTATTGAATGCCTGGCAAATACAGATAGAGAGACTAGCCTCCTCAAAGCGGGAAGTCACAACTTGGGACCCATTGAAAGTCTGTTAGTCGGCAACGCAAATAGAGAGGGGTACGCCTTTCAAGAGACAAAATTTAAAAAGATGAAAGGCAGTTCTCTTGGCATTGTCTGGAATGATAGTGGCGAAGAACGCTACTCAAGTTTAACTTTTAAGGAGATTTAATGAATGTTTGAATTATTTGGAGTTATTTTACGATTGCGCCGCTAGTCGCTTCCATTATCGCGGCAGTGTATGCTTACAAAGCTTACGAACTTGTAAAGCTGGAGCGGGATATCAGGATTGCAAGAGAGAAGGCAGAGCAGAATGAGAGTACAGAAGCATAACGTTATGATCCTTATCGCGTCGTTGCAAAGATTAAGGAAAAAGAGGATTATCAAAGTGTAGAGAAAGGCGACATCTTCCAACTGAGATTTATGATTGGTTAGAACAAGCCGCTGAGCGAATATATATTTTACCATTGAATGCAGCCGCGCTATTGACCCGGCTGTTTTTGTAGGTACAATGAATAGAAATACTACAGAAAATGAGGTTGAGCGGATGGACGTGAACATGACAGCAGAAGAATTTTGCCGCTATGTCTGGCAAAAATATCTTGTAGAGAGAAGATATGACATAATGGACGAAGTGATTGACGAACAAATCAGTGTGATAGGAACAGGTGCTCACGAAATGTGCCCTAATGTAGAGTCATTTATAACCTCCATCACCCGGGAAAGTCAGGAATGGGACGGCGCTTTCATCATCAAAGATCAGTGGTATCAGGCAACGGAACTATCTAAGTCCCTATTTTTGGTAATCGGTGAGTTAGCAGTGAAAGAAAATGGAGGAGACGGCATTTTGTATGATATGAGATTTCGTTTTACCATGGTCTTACGGAAAACGGCGACAGGTTGGAAACTGCTGCATGTGCATCAGTCTGTGCCAGACGCTAACCAAGCTCGCGATGAATTCTTTCCCCACCGCATGGTTGAAGAGAGCAGCCGCCAGATTATCTACAATCTGCGTCACGATACGATGACAGGTCTTTTAAATAGACTTTATTTGAAAGAAATCGTTAATCGGGCTATGGCAGAAGAAGCGGCGGGCAAGATGCTGATGATGGATATTGATGATTTTAAGCGTCTGAACGACCATTATGGACATCCCTTTGGGGACAAGGTTTTGATCCTTTTCGCACAAAGCCTGAAGACGTCCTTTCCGCAGGCGATGATTGGCCGAATTGGCGGTGACGAGTTTATCGTCTATCTTCCAGGTAGATCAGACACAGTTAGAGAACAGATTGATAGGCTGCTCCAGGATTGGAAAGAAAGCCAAGGCGTTTTGGCGTTGCCACAGCAAGTGACAATCAGCGTTGGCATTGCCGAAGTGCCAAAGGATGGGAACAACTACGAAGCTGTCTGGCAAAAAGCAGACAAGGCTCTTTATCAGGCAAAAGAAAATGGGAAAGCGCAGATTGCAGGACTGGAATAATAAAAGAGCTGCGAAAACAGATGACGTATGCCAGGAAAATACAGCCAAATATTCTAACTATTCAAAAGCCATTGTGTGACAGTGGCTTTTTTGTTATAATGGTTTCAACAGTCTTCGGCTTCGCCGAGAGGAAGAAACCATTGAATTACGGCATGCGATTCTAAATTCAGAGGAATTGCCGCAGTATAATGGTTTCAACAGTCTTGGCGGCTTCGCCGAGAGGAAGAAACCATTGAATTACGGCATGCGATTCTAAATTCAGAGGAATTGCCGCAGTATAATGGTTTCAACAGTCCGGGCGGCTTCGCCGCAAGGGAAGAACCATTAAGTGGCTGCCGTAAATTAAAAGTAGGAGGTCTTATTGATGAAAGGCTACACAAGCGAAACTATTAGAAACGTTGCTTTACTTGGACATGGTGGATGTGGTAAAACTACATTCTTGGAATCAGCACTCATGGCAACAGGGGTAATCAAGAAGCTGGGTAAAGTTGAAGATGGAAATACCGTTTCCGACTATGACAAGATGGAGATTGAAAAGGATATTCAATTAATACTTCCGTCGTTCCAATTGAATGGAAAGACAGCAAGATCAATTTTATAGATACACCGGGTTACTTTGACTTTGTTGGAGAAGTAAACGCCGCACTGCGAGCTGCAGAAGCCGCAGTGATTTTGGTAGATGCAGGATCAGGCATTCAGGTAGGTACAGAGGCTGCTTGGGATGCATGCGAAAGATACAAGACGCCGCGATTCATCGTTATCAACAAAAGAGATAAAGATGAGTTTGACTTCTATAAGACCTTTGATGAGTTAAAGGCAAAATTCGGCGAAACACTGATTCCGTTCAGTTGGCCGCTGTCAGCAGAGATTGACGAAGAACTGAAAGAGGCCATCGCTATGGCCGATGACGAACTGATGGAAAAATACTTCAATGGAGACGATTTCTCCGATGAAGAGATAAAGAATGGATTGGTAAAAGGCATTTCTGAAGGTGTCATCGTTCCGGTATGCTCTTCAGCGTTCCAATTGGGTGAAGGTATCGAGGGCCTCTTAGACCTTCTGCTTACATATGTTCCTACACCGCTGCAGCATGGACCGTATGCGGGATTCAACGATGACAATGAACCAGTTGAAAGATTGTCCGTTACAGATGCACCGATGTCAGCCTTTGTCTTCAAAACCATCGTCGACCCATTTGTCGGAAAGATTTCCATTATGAAGGTCGTTACCGGTAAGATCAACTCGGGCACAGAAGTCCTCAACGAGAGAACTGGCAAAGCCGAGAAATTGGGCAAGCTGTTCTTCCTCAGAGGTAAAGAACAGTTAGAACTGAACTATGCAGAAGCAGGCGATATCGTCGCAGTGGCAAAATTACAGTACACTCTGTCAGGAGACACCCTCTGCGATAAGAATGATGAAATCAGATATTTACCGCTGGATTTCCCATCGCCAACCTATTTCGTTGCTATTGAAGCTGCTGACAAAGCAGACGAGGAGAAAATGGGTTCAGGTCTTTCAAGACTGAGAGAAGAAGATCCGTCTTTTGTAGTAGAAAGAAATGCAGAAACGCATCAGACGCTTTTAGGCGGACAGGGTGACATCCAACTTGGCATCATCATGGCGAAACTGAAGGATAGATTCGGTGTTAACGTCAAAGTCGTTCCGCAGAAGATTGCATATAGAGAGACTATCAAAGGCACGTCCGACGTACAGGGTAAACACAAGAAACAGTCAGGCGGTGCCGGTCAATATGGTGACGTACATATCAAATTCTCACCATCTGCGCAGGAATTCGAGTTCTCAGAAGAACTGTTCGGCGGTTCCATTCCGAAGAACTACGTTCCGGCTGTAGAAAAGGGTCTGATTGAAAGCATGCAGAAAGGCCCTCTTGCAGGATGCAAGGTAGTAAACGTCAAAGCTGTGCTCTATGATGGATCCTACCACGATGTGGACTCCAACGAAGTATCCTTTAAGATTGCTGCATCGCTGGCTTTCAAGAAAGGTATCGTAGAAGCAAAGCCGTGTCTGTTAGAGCCGATCATGCATATGGAAATCTATGTGCCTGACGATTACATGGGCGACGTCATGGGCGACATGAACAAGAGAAGAGGAAAGATTCTCGGTATGGAGCCGCAGACCAACGGCGGACAGAAGCTGCTGGCAGAAGCGCCGCAGGCAGAGCTTTTCGATTATGCTCTTGGACTTCGCTCAATGACCCAGGGCAGAGGAAGCTTTGAATTGAAATTCGATAGATACGAAGAAGTTCCTAAAATGATTGCAGATAAGATCATCGCAGAACATCAGGCGGAATAATCAATAACGAAACACAGGGAGTTGCTGTATTACACAGCAGCTCCTTTTTTTTCGTGCAAACTGTTCATATTATGAAACCAGTGGCAATTTATGAGAATTATTAGAAAAATATTGACCTTTGAAATCGGTTGGCTTATAATAGCCAAAATTCACCATAGGAACATAACGTTCACTATATGAACGGCAGTGTAAAACAGGAAGGAGGTAATTGATGAAGAAAGCAAAGCGACTATGTAAAGGTGATACCATCGGCATTGTGTCGCCAGCCAGCCCTTCTGAAAATAAGAGTGAGGTGACAAGAGGCATTGAAACGCTGGAGGCGATGGGCTATCAAGTCAAAGTCGGGCGTAATGTCAATAAGAGAAAGGGCTTTGTTGCAGCCACCGAAGAGGAACGGGCCGAAGACATCAACCAAATGTTCAGAGATGACACTGTCGATGCCATCTTTGTCACCCAGGGCGGTTATGGATCTGCCCAGCTCTTTGACAAGCTGGACTTTGAAGCCATTGCCAGCAATCCCAAGATTTTCACAGGTTTTAGCGATATCACATCTCTTCATCTGGCGATGAACAAAATGGCAGGACTTGTCACTTTTCACGGGCCAGGCATGGCGAGATTCAACAGAGAGGATTTGACGCCTTATACGGAGAAGCAATTTTTAAGGCGCTGGAAAGTACGGAACCTTTGGGAGAGAGATCCCTTTAGCCGATCAGAAAAAGTGGCTCAACCCCATCGGAAAGGGGAAGTGCAAAGGGCAGGTAATCGGAGGGAACCTGACGCTGATATGTGCCAGTCTGGGGACACCTTATGAAATCGAGACGAAGGGACGGATCCTGCTCATCGAAGATGTGGATACGGAACCATGGATCTTCGACCACATGCTGTGCCATCTGAGAAATGCAGGCAAACTGCAGGAAGCGGCGGGCATCATAGTAGGGGAATGCAAGAACTGCGTTCCGTTCAAATATGAGCCGGGTTTCCTTTGTAGACACCAGCCTGGAAGATGTTTTGGAGTATTATCTCAGCCCTCTGGGCATCCCCTGTCTTATACGGGCTGCCTTTAGGTCATGCCGATGACCTTGCCACCATCCCCTTAGGCGTCCTGGCAGAACTGGACTGCGGACAGAAAACCTTCCGTATTCTTGAAAACGGAGTTGTTGAAATAAAAAAGGAGAAGAACGATGAAAAGAATGAGCAAATTAGCATTGGCGCTGGTACTTGTACTGGCCATGTCAGCAGGTTTTTCCGCCTGTGGCGGCGGAGGCGACTTTGATGCGTCAACCATGACCATCGGGTCCAGCACCAGCGTGGATACCCTGAATCCCCTGTCTTCCTATGAACAGCAGTCTTTTGAGATCATCGCCCTGGTGTATGATCCCCTGGTGAGATATGACAAAGAGCTGAATCCATCTCCGGCTCTCGCTGACAAATGGAATGTCAGCAAAGATGAGAAGACTTGGACTTTTCATCTGAATAAAGACGCTAAGTGGCATGACGGTCAGCCGGTCACCTCGGAAGATGTCAAATATACATACGAGCTGATGCTGGATACCGGACTGGGCTATATGTATTCCAGCTATCTGGAAGGTATTACAGACATTACCTGTCCAGATGAACAGACCGTGGTGATGAAGACCAAATTGCCAAAGGCCAACATGCTGATGAACACCACACCGATT
>VOFH01001034.1_pt1 | contig 80000 bp, 124 predicted proteins | sample 5384091 | NCBI WGS metagenome assembly VOFH01 (sample SAMN12384727, study PRJNA508395) | human gut metagenome | isolation source: healthy gut G | host: Homo sapiens
CTCAAACTTCGTTCGGTTACGTATTGCTCTCCGCCCAGCGCCTTTCCTTTGACGAATCGGTAATGGGAATACCAATCGCCAGAGACAGTTCCTCGTGATAGCTGTTCTGGTGGATGCTGACCTAGGTCCCGCGCCGCTCTCCTCAATGATCTCACACCGTTTTCTTCATGTCCGCCATCTTTTTCAGCTGTCCATTTTCGGAATAAAGTCCCGTGTCGTCTCCACGCGTCGCCGGCAGCCTTCACATCATCCTGTTTGGGTACGTTTTCACCGCTCCATACAGCCAGGTTGATATCTTTCTCAAATCCCCGTCGACTCAACCTTGCCGGGATCTGTTCCGCCGTGTCGGCATCGACCACCACCACCGGTGTCTGCTTTTTATGTAAGGCGTGCACTCCCCGTCACACGAATACTCCCATATTTCACCGCCATGACCACCATGGCAGGCAGGCATATGCGGGAACCCGGCTCTATCACTTTCTGCTTCATGCTCTGTTTCCCCGAAAATCCGCTCTTCATGACCCTCTTCCTTGGGAACCTGTTTGCATGTGCGGATTTTCCTATCTCCGTTCAATCCAAAAAGTTCTGGATTCTGGCTTCCGCTCTTATCGCCATCATCAGCTGAATCCCCCATATTTCCCTCAGTGTTTTCAGATTTTTCATACACTTTCCTGCATTGACAACATCAATATGTCATCTGTATAATAGAGTCAGACAACACGAAAGGTCAGGGTTTCAACATGGCAAATGAAAACTGGAAATTCGTCTGCGATTACATGGAAAGGCGCCCATCCGGCTATCATGAATGAGCTGCTCTCCACAAATAAGGATGCAGACCTCCGGGCACGGTCTCGATGAGTTCTCCGAATCTGCCCCGGGATAAGATCCGCAAAAGCCTGCGGCGCTCCAAACGCGGGAAGTCTATCTCCTCGTGGGCGGCACCCAGACAAACGCTACCGTGATCGACGCGCCTCCGCTCTATCAGGGCGTTCTCTGTGCGGAGACCGGGCACATCGCAGTCCATGAGGCCGGTGCCATCGAATTCGGCGGACATAAAGTGCCCCTGCCCCATACATATGGAAAGATCAACGCAGCACAGATCTCTGCCACATGGACACCTTTTTATCCGATGAGAATGAACATGGTCATGCCGGGCATGGTCTATATCTCCCAGCCGACGGAATACGGAACCCTGTATTCCCTGGAAGAACTGACCGACCTCAGCGAGGCATGCCGTAAGTACCATCTCCTCTCTATGTGGATGGTGCGAGACTTGCCTACGCTCTCGCTTCCCCGGAAAATGACGTGACATTAAAGGGATCTTGCGAGACTTTGCGATGTCTTCTATATCGGCGGAACAAAGTGCGGTGCGCTCTTCGGCGAGGCGGTCGTAATCCCGGATCCAGCGCTGATTTCTCACTTTTTACAATCGTAAAGCAGCATGGTGCACTTTTCGCGAAGGGCCGCATTCTTGGGATCCAGTTCGATACTTTGTTCACGGATGATCTATACCTTCATATCGGGGAGTCTGCCCTCACCTGCGCAGCCGCGATAAAATTGGCGTTAAAGGAAAACGGTTACCAGTTCTTCCTCGAGACTCCGACAAACCAGATCTTTATTATTCTGGAGAACGAGTTCTGCACCGCCTGGAGGAGCAGGCGGAATTCAGCTTCTGGGAGAAATATGATGACTCCCATACCGTGATCCGGATCGCCACAAGCTGGGCGACAACGAAGGAACACACTGACGCGCTGATCAAGCTTTTTAAAGATGAACCGGACTTGACCTGATGCTCCCGTACAGCGTCTGGTTCCGTCCAATATTACATACTTCAGGAGGTATTTCCATGACTGACAGGCAACAGCTGATCGTAAACAACGTAGATACCGCAAAACAGCTCATCCTCGACGCGGAGCGCTGGATCTGGGCTCATCCGCAGACCGGCTACACCGAGTGGCAGGCTACGACTATCTCGTAGAGAAATACGAGGCACGGATACACACTCGTCAAAGCCGGAAACATTCCGGGCTTTTACACCGATGTTGAGACAGGAAAACCAGGCCCGAAGGTAGCGATCTTCGGTGAGCTGGATGCCCTCGACATCGCGAACCATCCGGAATCCGTAAACGGAATGACCCACTGCTGCGGACATAACGCCCAGTCCGCTGCACTTTTAGGAATCGCAGCCGCATTGAAACAGCCCCACGCCCTCGACGGTCTCTGCGGATCCATCCGCCTCGTTGTCGTTCCGGCTGAGGAAATGATCCAGCTGGCATTCCGTGAAGAACTCCGCCAGAAAGGCATCATCAAATACAACGGCGGTAAGACCGAGTTCATGTACCGTGGTCTCTTAGATGGTGTCGACATGGCTATGATGGTTCACGGCATGACAAAGGCTCTGGTGTCAATGAGGACGGCGATACTGATCTTGACTTTCAGGCACTGCTCGGAATGAACGGATGTATAGCGAAAAATATCCGCTACAAAGGAAAATCTGCCCATGCAGGCGGAGCTCCTCATATGGGAGTCAACGCGGAGTATGCCGCTATGCTGGGTCTCCAGGCATGCAACGACCTCCGTGAGACATTCCAGGAGAAAGATACGATCCGCTTCCATCCGATCCTCATGGGCGCAAACTGCGCCGTAAACATTATCCCGGATGAGATGAAGATCGAGAGTTATGCCCGTGGAAAATCCTTAGAGGCGATCAAACGCGAGAATATCAAGGTAAACCGTGCGCTGACCGGTGCCGCACTGTCTATGGGCGCAGGCGTTGAGCTGAGCGACCGCCCTGGTTACGCTCCGGGTATCATGATCCGACATTCATGAAGCTGGCTGAGGACTGCTGCGTGGCACTTTGCGGAAGAAAGAAAGTTGTCTTCGACTATAACGGCTGGAGCACCGGTTCCTCCGATTTCGGCGATGTCACCTGCGTAATGCCGGGCGTGCAGATCAACGCGGGCGGCGCTGTCGGCACACTCCACGGCATCGACTTCCAGATCACCGATCCGAACCGCATGTGCGTGAACGCCGCAAAGGTTCAGCTCTTCCTCGTAGATGCCCTGCTCTCCAACAATGCTGTGGCAGCAAAGAGATCATCGCAAACTACAAGCCGCAGTACCCGTCTATCAAGGCATACCTTGATGCCATCGACGCACTGACACTTGATAAGGATGCTGTTCGATATGATGAAAAGGGAAACGCGATTGTAGATTTCCAGAACTAAGCAACCCAATTTCCTTCCGGGCAGCGCAATGCCACCGAACATTTCCCAAAAGCATTGTCTGTTCATTTCCAATCATATACAGCTTATATAAACGTCCGTCGGAGATGTCCCATGTCTCCGACGGATTTTTTGCTTTTTCCTCCTTCCTTTCCCCATCAACAACGTATTCTCCAGTTTTCTCTTGCTCTTTTTGTTTCCTGCGATAAAATACTTTCAAAAACAGAAAGGTATGATAATACTATGAGAAAAACTGCTCTCCCCACAGACCGTCTTTCTGAAACGGCCCGTCAAAAGCTCTCCAGGTTCGAAGCGTGGCTGCTCCGGAATGGAAAATCTTACCAGACGATCCGTTCCTATCTCTATACTGCCAGGCATTTTCTTTCCCTGTACCCCGAGGTCTCCCATGACAATCTGATGCTCTACAAATGCTGTCTCATTGACCACTACAAGCCCAGCACCGTAAATCTGAGGATTCGTGCGATGAACTGTTTTATGGAATTTCTTGATCTTCCTGCCTCCAGGGTCCTTATGGTCCGCCTTCAGCAGAAACCATTTCTGGAAAATGTGATCAGTCAGGCCGACTATGAGTACCTAAAAAAATGCCTCCTGCGCGATGGAAAACTCACCTACTACTTTGCGGTCCGGATCATGGCCACCACCGGTGTGCGGATCAGCGAACTTCTCCAGATCCGTGTGGAAGATATGATCCGTGGGCAGATGGATCTGTACTCAAAAGGAGATAAGATCCGGCGGGTCTACTTTCCGCAAAATGTCCAGGAGACCTGCCTGCTGTGGCTTCAAAATGAAAAGCGCACCAGCGGCAGCTTATTTTTTAAACCGTTTCGGAAACCGATCACCACAAACGGGATCCGGGATCAGCTTAAGTTTTTTCACTTCGATACAATCTGGATCCATCTGTCGTACATCCCCATGCATTCCGGCATCTGTTTGCCAAAAATTTTATAGAAAAAATGTGATGATATTGCACTCCTGTCCGACATTCTCGGACATGAGAGTATTGAGACTACCCGCATTTATCTGCATAAAAGCAGTACCGAACAACAGAACCTTTTCAATCAGATCGTAAACTGGTAAAATTCCTGCTGCCCTGTTATTATTCAAAGGATACACTATGAAAGAACTTCCAAAAGACCAGGAAAACCTGGCAGAATCATTTAGATTATATTTAAGAAAAAAGAATATGTCTGGAAATACCGGAGATGCATATGGGGGGCTATCAGACAGCTTCTGTCCTCTACCCCGTTCCAACTGAATCTCTTCTCCGAAAATACCGAGTCTTTTAATTGCCAATTACCGCCCTGCAACGATCAATCAGCGTATCTACGCCGTAAATCATTTTCTACTTTTTCTGGAAGAAGAACAGCCGGAGCTCTCCCCGGATCTCTCCGGCTTCCGTCTTCGCTCGGTAAAGATTCCCGGGACACCTTCCAGGATTCCATCATCACAAACGAGGACTGTGAGACGCTCCAACGGAACCTGAAAGCAGAACACCACGACTTCTGGTATTTCATCGTCCGTTTTCTGGTGACCACCGGTGTCAGGGTCAGTGAGCTGGTGCAGATCAAGGCGGAACATTTAGCCTGCGGGTATCTTGATCTCTACTCCAAAGGTGGGAAGATCCGCCGCATCTACATCCCGGATTCCCTCTGTCAGGAGGCAAAAGCCTGGTGTGACCGCCGCGGTATCACCTCCGGCTTTCTTTTTGGGAAAAAATGGACGCCCCGTGACGACCAGAGGCATCCATTCCCAATTAAAACACTATGCAGTCCGGTATGGCATCGATCCTGATACCATGTACCCTCATTCTTTCCGCCACCGGTTCGCGAAGAATTTTCTGGCTCTCAGCAGCGATATCTCTCTATTTGCGGATCTTCTCGGGCATGAGAGCATCGAGACCACCCGCATCTACCTCACACGTTCCAGCAAGGAACAGAAACTCCTGCTGGACAAGATGGTGACCTGGTAGGTCCGGCGTAAAAAGCGCCATTATGATCTTAGTTCCACTGGATGGAATCCCACGCGGCAGAATCCTCAAACCCCAGTTTCCAGCACGCGACTCCCGCCAGATCGTTCTGACGGACCACGTTCATCTTTTTCTTTCAAGGACCGCTCCTCCTCCATCCAGAGGAACTGGGCACCGTCATTTGTCTGTTTCTCACCGTAATATTGGGCGGTATCCGCCTGCCAGGTAAGCTCCACCTGATTATTGTCTACCCACTTCTTCGCATCCGCAATTCCCATCGCCTTGGAGGTGATGGATCCGTCCCCGGCTTCGATCCAGAGTCTCGTGTAGAACGGAACGGCATTGATCAGCTTCTCCTTCGGGACATCCTCGAGCATTCCGGAGATTCCATTCTTCACGTAGCTGATAGAGGACACAGAGCCCGGCTCGCCGCCCGCAAAGTGCTCATCATATCCCATCATAATCACATAATCCGCAACAATTCCCTGTTCTTTCAGGTTATAGAAGCTGTTGTATCTCGCCGGAACATAGTTGTCCACGGACAGGACAATACCTTTCTGGCGGCACGGGATCGATAATTCCCGGATAAATTCGATATAATGGACGCCCGCCTCTGTTTTCAGGCTCTCAAAATCAAGATTCAGACCATCCAGGTCATATTTTTCCGCATCCATGATCAGGCTGTCGATCAGCTTGCGGCGGGTGGAGGTGGATGCTAACAGCGTCTCCGTCTGGACATCGGCACTGAAGTTGTCGATCAGCGCCCATACCTGGAGCCCCTTTGCATGGGCCTTCGCCACATAATCTTTGTTCGCCAGTGACCTATAGTTTCCGTTGTTGTCTGTCAGGAAAACCATGTCGGGGAGATCACGTTCATCCCTTTTTGTCTTTGCCACAATGCTGTCAAAGGTATTGTTTCCGTCCTGGCTTGTTACCTGATGCCAGCCGAGAACGATCTTTCCGCTCATGCTGGTATTCTTGTATACAGGAGCTGTGAAATTTCCGGAAAATTTCTGGCTCTCCGCGGCTGCCAGGCGCTTATTTTCCACATATCCGATATTTCCGTCGGAAGATGCGACCTTGGACCATTTCTCCATCGTATCGAGAACGGTCACCGTATCGTCCTTTGCGAGGTCTGTGAGGATCTTACTCTTTACGCCGCCTTTTACTCGCAGACTTCCAGCCTTTTTTCACCCGCGCTATATTTCTTGTTCCCCAGTCATTGATCAGGACACGTCTTCCATCCCCGGAGTCAAAGGTCTGGATCTGCACATCCGTATAGTTTGCGATCAAACCCAGCGTCAGATAGACCTCCTCATCTTTTACAAAGAAGCAGCGGAGCGCCGTTGGCCCCTTTGTCTCCGCGTCCGCATAGACGATCTGGTCCGGGAGCGCGTACACGAGAAGGTCTTCCGTGCTGTCCCAGTAGAACCGCTCATTAATGTGGTCATTCACCCAGGAGACCGGCAGATACGTCTGTCCATTTTCATAGAGTCCTGTCTGCTCCTGCCGCTCATAGTTATAGAGGATCGCGGTCTCATCCCCGGACACATCATAGACTTCCGCGAGATCCGCCCGCTCTTTCGTCGGCATATACCGGTCCAGTACCTGGAAACCGACGACTCCACGGCGATCAGGATGATCAGACCGACAGCAACCAATACAGGAACTACTTTTCTCATTCGTTATCACTCTTTCCGCACGCCGGTTCCCAGAACTCTGCGTTCATTTCCGTCTCTCACCGGCGGCATGCTGAATCGTTATTTATTACGGATGATCCGGCAAGGTATACACAGATCGTATACTTTGCCGGATCTTCAAGATAGCTTAAGTATACCACAACGCGGAATGTCTGTCTGTTAACTTTTTGTAACGAATTGTTGTCAGCAGTCTTACGAATCATCTGGCAGAACGATCCCCCAGCTGTTGAATCTATATTACTTCGTACATATAACCTGGTTCATTTCCGTGCGATTTACTGCTATCCAGTACCGCCAGATCCATTCTATGCGGTATCCTCCGTCTTTCCTTATTTTCTCGTTCTTCTCCTCCGACCTTTCGCCTCCATGATATCCGCTTCGCTCAGATAGACCTTATCAAACCGTATCTCCTTCAGACCGCCGCCTTCCGCCTGGACATAATCTCCCATATAGAACATTCCATCCTCACGAACTTCAAACAGTTTCTCCCATTCTCTCTGCCCGGAAAGTTTTCCGTCCATGTAGATCGGGATCCCTTTTTCCGTGTACCGCTTAAGTCCATTCAGATAGCGCGTCATCTCCTCGACACTTCGATTTTCCGAGTCATACGTTCCGCTTGCTGTTTCCATACCCATATACACCTTTCTTTTCTTCGTGCCGCATATCTATGGCATGCACGGTCTTATCGATGCTCTTCATTGAACGTTCTCCCTCTGCGCTGTCGATTTTAAGTTAACCTGTTGTGCTAGATAAAATAATATAAAGAAACTTCAACAAAATGTGCTATCCTATTTGTAGGCAATACAACGAAAGGAGGCATCATTATGTTGAAGTTCCAAAATAATAATACCACTGTTATTGCAACTTTTGAAGACTTTATTTTAACCACTTACGTTATTATTGACGAATTGTATCATCAGTTTGCACTTCCTGAGGTTGCCAAGCGACGGCATGTTTTAGATGCAAAACTATCTGATTCGGAAATCATTACCATTAGTCTTTGTGGTGAGTTGCTTGGCGTTGATTCTGAAAATGCCTGGTTTTCTTTCGTGAAAAGAATTACAGACATCTTTTTCCGAAGCTTTGCAGCAGAGTCGTTTTAACAGAACGAGGCGTGCTCTGATGCAGACAACCGAATTATTAAGACAAAAGATGCTCTCTGTTTTTCCGGTTCCGGTCAGTTCTTATTGCATTATTGATAGTTTTCCGCTTGCAGTCTGCAAATTTGGACGTGCACGATACTGCAAAACATTTCGCAGCCAGGGTGCTGATTACGGAAAGTGCCCTTCTAAAAAGGAAACTTACTTCGGCTATAAAGTGCATGCCCTGGTCACATTAGAAGGTTACATTACTGCATTTGAGATTACGCCGGCATCCACAGATGACCGTGAAGGATTACGGATCTGGTGGATAATTGTTCAAATATTACAATTTTAGCAGATAAAGGATATGTTGGCGAAAAACTCATGCAGGAAATGCAGGAACAAACGATCTGTCTTTTTGCACTCAAGCGTTCCAACAGTAAAAAACTGGCCAAAATCGGTGCGTCAGCTGATCTTCAAATTGAGAAGACGGGTAGAAACTGTCTTTTCACAGTTAAGCGGTCAGTTAAATGCAGAAAGAGTACTTGCCAAAAAGCTTTCAGGGCTTATGCACCCGTTTGGTTAATAAAGTATTGGCATACAACCTCTGCATTGCATTAAACAGTATTTTCGGTGAAACCTGCGAACTTGGAAAAATCAAAGAACTGATATTCTAAAAAATTTGGTAACTGTTCAGTAGGTCTGCGCACTTGCTGCGCTGACCGTAAGAAAACATAGGCTGGAGGGCAAAAATCCCATCAGCGAAGCTGATCTGGAATGGATTTTTGCGTGTAACTATGAAGGTACTGAATAGTTACAAAATTTGTTTATCAAAAAACAGGGATTCTTTGCGGTTTTTACAAGTTTTTAAACGTTTTATTTGAAATAGCACAATAGGTTAAGTTATTAAATGCCTCTGTTCCCGGCTTTTCCGCGATGACTGAAGAAGGTTATACTGTGACATGTTTTTCCCCGCTGCTGTATTCTTAGCCGGTCAGATCTCATTTATTGTGACATTTCTGAGTATCAGGCTTTTCCCGTTATAACGGTTAGGAAATCGTCCTTTTTATGTCATTTTTACAGGATACGCTGAAAAATTCCCGCACTCCTTCGTGACCGAGAAGGCATCCGCTGAAAACGGAATCCGTTCTGCATTGATCCGAAATCTTCTCGAGAATTCTCTTCTGGTCTCCTCGCTTCCAAATACCGCGAGACTCTGCCAGCTTTTTTTTTTTTCTGTTTCGCCTCTGTTCCATCTCGAATTCCGGAAACTCTCCTGCTGCCACTCCGTAAAGGAACCCACCAGGAACTTTTTATCGCATCTCCAATATAATTCGTTTGCGCCATCTTTGACCGATCCGAAATCGATCAGGATATCGTCATATCCCCTCTGAAGCACCTCCTTCATAGCCTCCGGTCCTGCATACTTATAATAATCCGCATCCAGTACCCTGTATGGATTTTTCTTGTCCCATCTGCCCCGTGCAGACGTATTCAAGCTTTTCTAAGTCCCCTGACTCATTAAATTCCAGCAGTATGGCTTTCCTTCTGAGGTATCCCGCGAGATAGTTTGTCAGCATGATCGAAAATGGGTGCACCCCACCCCGGTATTGCTCCCAGCGATTCCGATCATTCTGCATCGCTTCTCCTGAGTCTCTGTGATAATTTTTTTCTTTTCCATCTGGTTTTCCCTGTACCATCGTTCCATAGATCCCGGTAACAGGTGTTGGCAGCTTTATCTTCTCTGAATGGATTTGAAAAAGAACGGAAGAAAGAAATAATGAATATCAGATAAAACTTTTTGGAAGTTTCAGACGTGCTTTTTTCTCCATATGATTGAAGAGCAGGATCACATTCCCACGGCTTTTTAAGATCTTCGCCGCATTCACAGTCCTGTCGATCTCCCACCATTTTCCCCCGCATACAAGAACATAAAATCTGCTTCCGGAAGTTTCTCTTCCGGGCGGATCACTCCCACATCCTTTATGATTACTGGAAAATAAAGATATGGCAGCTTCACAGCTTCGCCATAATAAGGCCGGATGCTTCCGCATCCGATTCGATATACGCCGGTCCGGTCCGTTTTGATTCCCATATTTTTTCGCAAGTGTGCGAACCGCAGACGTATCATAAGCTTCCTGATATAAAGCCGGACACCCATTCCGGGTCAGAAAATGAGACATTCCGAGAGCCGCATGGGTTGTTCCGATCCCCGCTGCCGCCCCGGCAAAAACAACGATTCGAGATTCTGCTGCCTGTTCCTTCAGTTGATTTTGCAGCTCCTGCAGCGTTTCCTGCAGTTCATCCGCACTCTGGTAACGCGCTTCTTTCTCCTTTTCCATACACCCGCGGATGATCCGGTCAAACATCCTGTATTCCGGTTCATTCCTGTATTCCGAACACTTCCCGGCGCATCCCCACGGCTCATAAAGTAAAGCAGCGCACCGATCGCGTACACGTCCGTCCGGCAGTCCAGTGGTTCCCCTGTGTACTGTTCCGGTGCCGCAAAACCGATCGTTCCGTACCGCTCACCAAACGCAGCGGCATCTGACGCGTATTGTGCATGATCAAAATCCGTCAGACGAAGGACTCCATTGCACACCAGCAGATTTTTTGGGCTGCAAGTCTAAATATAAAATAGGATTTTCTGCTGAATTCATAAACTGAATGATACGGCAGATCTGTATTCCAAGATCAGCTGCCGCCTTAACCGACAAGCTGCCCAGGCGTTTTACCAGGGCATATAAAGATTCGCCTTCCAGATATTCTTCGATCAGATAACTGTATCCGGTATCTTCCTCCACATCGTAGACGATGGGGATTCCCGGATGTCTCAGTGTTTTCAGAAAAAGTGCTTCTTTTCTAAAAGTATCATAATCCGCCAGGGATTTCGGGACTACTTTTACCGCCCTGTATTCTTCCAGCTCAACGTGATACGCCAGATATACAGTACCGGATCGCCCGTTTCCCAGCTCTCTGCACAACCGATACTTGCCAAACAGAACGCGCTCGATAAACCATCACACCTCCTTCCGGCAACACAACCTCTTGCGACTATTCTAATATACACACTCCCACTTCAGACCATCTTGTAGATGTCAAACTGATTAAATTTTAATAAATTTCCCTCATACGATTGCAAAAGCTGAATAGGATATAGTATATTATAGATGTAAAAATGCGGTTTTCTGCCCTCTTATAATGGGAATTACAGCATACCGCGAATATTTTGATTTTAACCAGACAGGAAGTGATCCTATGAAAATAGAACGTATCAATGAAAACCAGATCCGCTGCACCCTCAGCAACTTTGACCTGAGTGTCCGGAATATGAATCTCGGCGAGCTGGCCTATGGAAGCGAGAAAGCCCGTAATCTTTTCCGCGAGATGATCCAGCGCGCCGCAAATGAGGTCGGTTTCGAGGCCGAGGATATCCCGCTTATGGTCGAGGCGATCCCGATGGCGAACGAGAGTGTTATGCTGATCATCACGAAGATGGAAGATCCAGAGGAACTGGATACCCGGTTCTCCAAGTTCTCACCGGAAGAGGACGAGAATGATAACGGATGGGGAAATCTCACCGCGGAAGTGCTGGAAGGCGCTGACGGCCTGATCAATATCCTGACCCAGAGCGGAATTTTAAAGCCGGAGGGAGAAAAAGCTCCTGCGGCACCAGCTGCAACGGCAAATGGACCGCAGGGAAAGGAAGAGTCGAAGAATCCGGCTCAGTTTACAAGGATCTACCAGTTTTCTTCCCTCGATCTCGTCTGTGAAGCCGCACGGCAGACCGGTGCTGTTTTTAAAGGAAACAGTGTTCTCTACAAGAATCCGGAAAATGGGGTCTTCTACCTGATCCTCAAGAAGGAAAATGACAGTGAGAGTTCCTTCAACAGAGTCTGCAATACTCTCTCCGAATACGGAACAAGGTTAAAGGGCGATGCCGCTGCGTCCGGCGCTTACTATGCGGAACATTATGATGTGATCGTAAAGAAGGACGCGCTGAAGGTGCTGCAGAACTTATAATCTGACTTCCCAATTGATCAATATTTAAATAGAGCATCTGTAAAAAGCTGCATTCCACAGATTTATACAGATGCTTTTTTTTATGTGCAAAGTCTGTTTCCAAAATGTCCCCTTGTTTTTTTCAACATATAGAATTTTTATGGCACATTGCTCCATATATGTCAAAATGGGAAAAGGACTGCAGCCGGGAAAATTCTCCTGACCGCAGTCCTTCTTACATTCTCCGACCTTTCGCACAGTCAGCAAACCAAAACTCTCTCGAGCGGTCACATACATTACTGCTGCTTCTGAGCCAGATACTCGTTAATTACACTTACAAGTTTTTCTACCGGAATTCCGTGAACCATGCAAGCCTCTTCCAGAGACTCCATCTGAGAAGACGGGCATCCGATGCAGTGCATTCCAGCGCCCATTAAAATCTGAGCCATATTCTCATCAACCTGAAGAAGCTCACCAATGAGCATTTCTTTTGAAATCTGCATGATAAATCCTCCTTTCACCTTCGAAATCTGCTGAGGGCAATTTTCTACGATTGTTTCCGGCATAACGGACATATCGCCGCATTTGCCAGCATATCGAGAGTATAATACTTTTTCGTTTCTTGGCAAGGTGGTTTTACAAAATCTGCTGGTACAGCCGCATCATGCAGTTACAGTACACGGGCACTCCATGCCCGCGCACTGTAACAGGATTTTGCCGATGCTTCGCATTCCGAATCGGCAAAATCCGCGGTCATCAACGGTATCATACGGAATTTTCAGTTCAGAAAATTCCCTACCCGCGTACAGTAACCATCATGCATTCCTGTATGATATGGTATTTCCAGTTTAGAAAATGCCTGTCCGCATATGGTGACCATCATAAAATGCTTTCAGCTGAATGACAGCCGGGTTGATTTTTGTCTGCAAAGGTAAGAATAGACTAACTCGAGTTGTGACTGTCTAACCGCATGATTACTGGATTTTTGTTCCTCATTAGGTACATTTTTTCACAATTTTCCCCTTGAATAATTTAACCGTTTATTATAGAATGAAAGAAATAAACAAAGGAGGTATTTTGTCATGGCATATGTAATTAGCGATAGCTGCGTTAGCTGCGGTACTTGTGCTGGTGAATGTCCGGTAAACGCTATTTCTCAGGGGAGATGGACAGTACGTAATCGACGCTGATACTTGCATCAGCTGCGGTACTTGTGCTGGTGTCTGTCCGGCAGGCGCAATCAACGAGGGTTGATCACAAACGCAAACCAATACATAAAAAGCCGTTGTTCTATTCGAACAGCGGCTTTTTGATTTCTGTGGATTCTGATCCAGAATCCGGATCTTCGCGAAAGGAGTTCTTATTTTTGCTCTCGTCAAAGTTTATTCCCATTTCTCCCAAACTTTCTCTTTCTGAAGATCGACGGTAAAAACGGTGCTTTCGCCGCCGCGGCTTCCGCCCTCCCTTTATTCTCCTTCTGGTAGAGACGAATCGTCTCATCCAGCTGCCGGAACCGCTCTTCGTCCCGCTCATCTGCCACCCGCATCAGGTAATCGATCTCCTTTAACACTTTATCGTTCACCATCCGGCTGATATCCTGGCTCAGCTTCTCGTTGTTCTCCTCAATAGCCTGTCCGATCATCTGGGTAAGAAACTCCCTGAACTGCTCCGCTTTTTCCCGGTTCATGAGTTCCGCGGCTTCCCCGGATCCAGCTTTTCCAGATCTCTCTTCTCCTGCTCCGTGCATTCCTTCAATGCCGTCATAACATCCTCCTCAAGAACATCCGTGGGCGCCACCGATTCCCCCTCCGCGTCCAGCGTTTTCGCCAGCGCTGTCTTGATCGCCTTTAACTGATACCCCTTTTCCTTCAATTCCTTGATCTGTTTAAAAAGACGGATATGAAAATCCGTATAATACCGATGTCCCATCTCGTTGCGAGGAATGTTCATCTCCAGTTCCTCCTCCCAGTACCGAAGTACATGAGATTCCACATCAACCTTTTTCGAGGCATCGGAGATCAGATAATGTGTTTCTGACATGGTCGTCCTCTTCCTTTCACATGATTTTCGTCACAGTTCGAAATTTCTGCCATGAACCGCAACGATTGTTCGACTCTGTTTGATCCAGTTTCTCAGCATGTCCACAGACTGCCGCATGCCTGCAAAACCGTTATCAGATTGCTAATAATATATGTGAAGCCATGTCCCAATATGACAAAAACGCCCGCTTCCGATGAAATTCCTTCAAATTCCATTCGAAAGCAGGCGCTTGACCATGCATTTACTGCTGCTCTTTCGCAATATTCACAAACCGGGTCAGTTCGGTTTCCAGCCAAGATATACGGTTCCGATCGGGCCGTTACGCTGTTTCGCGATAATAACCTCCGCCGTGTTCGGGTTATCCGTATCCTTATTATAATAATCGTCACGGTACAGGAACATAACAACGTCGGCATCCTGCTCGATCGCGCCGGACTCACGAAGATCCGACAGCATCGGTCTGTGATCCGTTCTCGTCTCGCAGGCACGGGAAAGCTGGGACAGGGCGATCACCGGGACGCTCAGCTCCCTCGCGATGGCCTTTAAAGATCTTGAGATCTCAGAGATCTCCTGCTGACGGTTGTCTCCGTTCTTTCCGCTGCCCGACATTAACTGCAGGTAGTCGATCATAACGAGGTCGAGGCCATGTTCCAGCTTAACCTTCCGGCATTTGGAACGAAGTTCCATGATGGAAATACCCGGCGTATCGTCAATCACAAGCTTGGAGCTTCCGATCGTACCGATTCCTTCCACGACAGCGTCCCAGTCCGCATCCGTCAGGGTACCGGTACGGAGCTTCTGGGAATCCACGTTGGACTCCATGGACAACATACGGTTTACCAACTGCTCCTTCGACATCTCCAGACTGAAGATCAGGCAGGTCTTCTGTCTCCGGACCGCGATATAATCAGTAATATTTAACACGAACGCCGTCTTACCCATAGACGGACGGGCAGCGATCAGGATCAGATCCGAAGGCTGGAGTCCGGACATCCGGTAATCCAGGTCGATAAATCCCGTCGGAAGACCCGTTACCGTGGATTTTGAGCGGGTCGCCTGCTCGATCTTATCAAGGACGTTCAGCGCGACCTGACGGGTCGGCACGAAATCGCCGGAAGCGCGGCTTTCCAACAGGTTGAAGATCTGCTTTTCCGTGTCAGCCAGGATCACTTCAAGGCTGTCCTTTCCGGAATAACAGTTGTTGGCGATCTCCTCGTTGATCCTGATCAGGCGGCGGAGAACCGCCTTTTCATGGACGATCGTGGCATAGGGCGCACATTCGCGGAAGTCGGAACCGTTGCCAGGATGTCGCGGACAAAATCCAGACTGCACACCTCCGGCGGGACATCCTTTTCCTTCAGCCTGTCCTGCAGCGTGACCAGATCCACCGGTTTTCCCTCATTGAACAGCTCCACCATCGTATCAAACATGATCCCGTACTGACGCTGATAAAGTCATCCGCGACCACGATCTCCGATGCCGCGATGATCGCATCCCTGTCCATCAGCATGGAACCGATGACCGACTGCTCCGCCTCAATGCTGTGCGGCAAAACCCTTTTACTAACGCTTCTTCCATCTGTCCGATTTCCTCTCTGTACGTCTCTGTCTATAACTTCGCACGGCTTCTGCATATATTTTGCAGAAGCCGTTTTCTTTCTTACTTTGCAGGCCGGAACCTCTACCTGGTTTCCTGCCCTGAATTTCAACTGTGCTGTCCGCGTATTGCACACGCGGCAGGCATTCAGTCTTTACGCCTCAACGACCTTCACGCTGAGTCTTGCTGTTACTTCCTTGTGGAGCTTGATCGGAACCTCAAAGCTTCCAATGCTCTTGATCGGCTCCGGCAGAACCATCTTCTTCTTATCGATATCAAGCTTTAACTGGTCCTTCGCCGCCTTCGCGATCTCCTTTGTGGAGACGGAACCGAACGCACGTCCGCCCTCACCGGCTTTGATCGAAACGGTTACGGACATCTTATCGATCTCCTCCGCAAGCTTCTTAGCCTCCGCAAAGCTGCTCTGCCGCAACCTTCTCCGCGTTTGCTTTCTGAAGCTTTAAATCGTTTAAGTTCTTGGATGTCGCCTCAACACCAAGCTTTTTGGCAGGATAAAGTTTCTCGCATATCCGTCATTCACCTTTACGACCTGGCCCTTTTTTTCCAAGTGCCTTCACATCCTCTAATAATACAACTTCCATCTTAAATTTCTCCTTTCTCCAGCATCATATCAATGACGCCTTTCACCTTCTCCTTGGCCTCCTCAACGGTAGCGCCCGGGAGCTGTGCGCCTGCAATCGTTCTGTGTCCGCCTCCGCCCAGCTTTTCCATCATGACCTGGACATTGACTTCGTCGATCGATCTCGCGCTGATATAGATCTTGCCTTCATATGGGGTAAGAACGACAGATGCCTTCATTCCCACAATGTCAAGAAGCTCGTTTGCAGCCTGTGCGCCTACTACTGTCGGGCTCTCTACGCCCTCTGCCGGGCACACGCTGATGGCAAAGTATTTCTTATAGACCTCTGCCTGACGGACTGCCTCGGCTTTCGCCTTGTAGTCCTCCATACTGTCACGGAACAGCTTCCGGACTCTCGTCACGTCCGCTCCGTTTCTTCTAAGGAACGCCGCCGCCTCAAAGGTGCGGACACCCGCCTGATTTGTAAAATTGTTCGTATCGATCACGATTCCCGCGTACATGGCGTCCGCCTCCGGAGATTTGATCCGGATACTGTCGGCAACATACTGTAAGATCTCCGCAACCAGCTCACAGGCGGATGACGCGTAGGGCTCCACGTAGGACAGCGTCGCGTTTGTGATAATCTCGCTGGACTGACGGTGGTGATCGATGACAACGATGGTCTTCACGAGTTTTAAAGGTCCGGTTCTTCTGTGATACTCGGGCGGTTGACGTCAACAACGACAAGCGCCGTATTGTTATCCACGATATCCGCGGCCTCACTTCCCGTGAGGAACAGGTCCTTCGGATAATCGCCGGTCTCAAAGCGTTCCATCATCGGACGCACCGAGGAGGTCACTTCATTGATCACGATATGTGCCTTCTTATTCAGAGCGGATGCGATCCGGTACATTCCGATCGCCGCGCCAAAGCAGTCGATATCTCCGATCTTATGTCCCATGATCAGAAGGCAGTCCTTTGTCTCAAGAAGCTCCCTGAGGGCATGGGCTTTGACGCGGGCCTTGACACGGGTCGTTTTTTCTCTAACTGCTGGGCCTTTCCGCCGTAATACTGGATCTTCTGGCCGCATTTTACTACCGCCTGATCACCGCCGCGGCCGAGGGCCATATCGATCGCTGTACGGGCATAATCATAGTTCTGGCTGTAGGTGTCGCCGTTCATGCCGATACCGATACTAAGCGTCACCGCCATATCGTTTCCGATATTGACGGTCTTTACCTCCTCAAGCAGTCCAAACCGCTCTTTTTCAAGGCGCGGCATATAGCACTGTTTGATCGCGAAGAAATACTTATCCTTTTCCAGTTTCTTTACGATACCGTTGACCGCCGAAATGTACTTGTTGATCTTCCGGTCGATCAGGGCGGTTAAAGGGATCTGCGCACTTCCTCCACGCTCTCCAGGGCTTCCTCGTAGTTGTCCAGATAGATCAGGCCCGCGACCATCTTCTGGTCTGTGATCGCCTGCTTGTAGTTATAGAGCTCTGTCTCATCATAGAGATACACCGCAAGGATCTGCTGCTCCGTCTGCTTCTCCGGGATTCCGGAGGCAAGCTCATCCGGGCGGATCGTCACGCGTTTCATACTCACGCGGTATTTCGATTCCCCATAGATCACATGGACTTCCATCGCATTTTCCATCTTCTCGAGGGATTCCACTGTGATCTCCTTGAAGAGCATTGTCAGGCTTTTCCCTGCGCTCTTCTCTTCTTTGGTCACCGCCTCAAAGGCGCGGTTCATCAAAGGATCTTACCATCCGTATCCGCGATCGCGTAAGGCAGTTCCAGAGATGCCAGAAGCTGTTTCTGACTCCAGCTGTACGCCGACGCAAAGGACACCAGACTGCCGAGAGCCCGCTTCTTTCCGTACATATACAGGGTTCCGGCACACGCCGCGTAGATCACCGTAAATGCAAGCATCACGAATCCCGCCTTGCGTGAGATCAGGTTGACCGCAGCTCCCGCAAAGGATTACCAGTGCCGTTAAAAATACCGGCCACTGAAGGTAAAGCTGCAGAATATGGCTGACCTTTTATCATCTTTCATTCTTATCTCCTATCCGCCGCCCGGTAAAATGGGCATAGCAAGACCATAAAAAGAATGTGCCTTGACACATTCTCGCGCCGAGCGCAGTCGCTTGCGATAGACTCTTCTTGCGCGAGTGTGCATTTGACACGTTAGTGCCTTTTATGCATGGAGAAATTCGGGCAGAATCTCTCCATGTATCAGAACCGACTTTGGGGATAGTATACCATAGATACAGGCATTTGTCCATGATCGTAGCGTAAAATAGACTTTATAGATCAAAGAATTTGTGATAGAATAATATAGGTGCCACCATAACGGTAGGCGGTTTGGCCCTCTTCGCAGAGGGCATGCGTAACCCCTTCTGATACATCGAAAAAAACGCAAAAAATAACCGCCCAGTCCTCGCAAAACTAGCGGTTATTTTTTAATCCATATTTTCGAGGGCCAAGCCGTCTATCGGTGGCACTTCTCTTATCTATAATATAACATCTCTTCTTTAAATATTCAAGAGGTCTTTCTGCGATTTTCCTGTAACACTTTTCCATGCTATTTCCGTTAAAATCTTGGATATTTTCAAAATCAGTTGATAAGAGGACGGATTTAAGTATAATATAAATGAACCAGAAAGGTTTCCATGTGGCGACACATGAAAGCAGTACTCCGGCTGGGGAGGGTAATTACCAGCACTTTATGATACTCGGCAAGGCATCGAGGCTGACAGCCAGCATAAAACTCGCAATCATAAAAAATGCGTCGGATAACTTTGGTTGTCCGGCGTTTCTGTTACCCAAATACCGTTGATAGGAAAAATCTAATGAGGAAAAAGATCGATAAGAAAGAGATTGCAAAGAAATTTGTAAAGCCGCGAAGTTATACAAAACCTCTTTCCTGCAGGAAGTTCGCATTTGTGTTTAATGAAGAAAATAAAGTTATAAGGCAACTATCAATCAATACTTTACGAAAGGATTTTCATTTATGAAAGCAACCGTACTCAGCGACAACATCCCCGCCGAAAATCTCGGCTGTGAATGGGGATTATCAATTTTTATTGAATATCATGGGAAACATATCCTTCTCGATGCCGGGGCATCCGGACTTTTTCTGACGAATGCTGATGTGCTTGGACTGAACATGAAAGACGTGGATTTCGGAGTTCTCTCCCACGCGCACTATGACCATGCAGACGGAATTCCGGAATTTTTCAGGGTAAATTCGTCCGCACCGTTCTATTTTAGGGAAACCACCGGAGAAAACTGCTGCAAAGGTGTCTGGAACTATAAGAAATACATCGGTATTCCAAAGGGCATGTTAAAAAGTATCCGGACCGGATCAAGCTCGTCTCCGGGGACTTTTCCCCATGTGACGGGGTTTATCTGATTCCACATAAGACTCCGGGACTGGAGAAAAAGGAACTGGGAGCACATGTACCTGAAGGAAAAACGGCGCTGGAGACCGATTCCTTCTCCCATGAGCAAAGTCTTGTCTTCGACACACCGGACGGTCTTGTGATCTTCAACAGCTGTTCCCACGGCGGCGCTGATACCATTATCCGTGAGGTCACCGCGACTTTCCCGGATAAAAAAGTAAAGCCCTGATCGGCGGCTTCCACCTCTACAATAAGACCGACGCAGAGATCCTTGCCCTCGCCGAAGGGATCCGCTCCACCGGTATTTCTGAAATCTACACCGGCCACTGCACCGGAGATCATGCCTTGATCTCCTGCGAGACGTTAGGAGAATCCGTTCACAAGCTGCATGCGGGGCTTGTGATGGAGTTTTAGTATGTCCCGGTCTGCAAATGCAATGCAAGCGCTAACCTTTCAATCACGGATTGAACAAGGAAATCGAACCGAAGAACTTAGGCAAAAACGGCACTGTTTAAAACGGTGCCGTTTTTTGCTTGTCTTGTCGTTTCAATAAATTCTATTTCTGTAGCTGCTCCAGTGCCAATCCGATCAGCCTATCCGCTTGATCTGCCATGAATAACGGAATATTCAACACATCATTGTCCAGTTTCAGATTATCCAGTGAGAAACGGATGCGTAGCTTGACCTTATCAGGGAACAGTTCCTTGAACTTCTTCATACTCTTGCTGGTTGTGTTGGCTTCGGATTTGACCTCCACGGGGAAGATGTCGTTCTCCCGCTGAATGAGGAAATCCACTTCGTAAGGCGGGTTGTTCTGGCTCCAATAACGGGGCATAACTTCAAACTGCGTGATCAAAGTCTGCAACACAAAGTTTTCGGTTAATGCGCCTTTGAATTCAGTAAAAGACGGTTGCCTTCGCCAAAAGCAGTGGGGGCCAACTGTGCCAGACGGCGAAGCAATCCCACATCCACCAGATAAATTTTGAAGGCCGACAGGTCATCGTAAGCGGCGATGGGCAGGCCGGGAGCGGAGCTGCGGTAGATTTTATGCACCAGACGGGCATCCACCAGCCATTGCAAGGCATCCTCGTACTCACGGGCTCGTGCACCTTCCTTGACCACTTTATAGATAAACTTCTTGTTCTCTCTTGCCAGTTGAGACGGAATGGATTTCCAGATCATTGAGATTTTCGGGAACTCGCTGAGATTAGGATGTTTGGCAAAATCACGCTCATAGGCTCCGATGATTCCGGATAATGCTTCCTGCATGACAGAAACATCCCGTGCCTCCGTCCACATCAATACCGGCTCCGGCATACCACCGGTAACATAGTACATCTTCAGCTTCTCATACAGCGGATTAAAGAAGGCGTCAGGGATAGGTTCAAGGGTATCCACCTGTTCCAGGTACTGCGCCAGATTTTCGTCGCCGTTGGCCATCAGGAATTCTGTGAAAGTCATGGGGTCGATCTGCATAAAATTGACCTTGCCGACTGGAAAAGAGGAGGGCTTCGCCAAGGCGATACCTAACAGAGAACCGGCGCAGGCAACATGATACTGCGGTGCATTCTCGCAGAAATATTTCATGGAGTTAATGACTTTCGGGCAGTCTTGTACTTCGTCAAAGATGATGAGGGTCTTTTCCGGTACTATCTTTTGACCGCTTGCCATCATAAGGTTTTGTAGAATCCGCTCCACATCCTTTGTTGTCTCAAAAATTGCTTATATTCTTCATTTTCATCGAAGTTAAAGTAGGCTGTATTTTCATAACAGCGTCTTCCGAACTCTTTCAGAATCCAAGTCTTACCCACCTGACGTACGCCCTTCATAATTAAGGGCTTGCGGAGGGAGAATTCTTCCAAGCCAGCACTTTTTTAAGATAAATCGTTCCATAGAATCACCTGTCACATTTTTATTGGAGTTTTGTGTTTGATAATCACATTTTTATTATATGCGAAATTCATGAAAATCACAATCACATAATTATTTAATTTTAATGTCATCTAATCACACTTTTATATAAAATAGCTTCTAAAAAATAGCCATAGCCTCCGGCAGGATTGCTTAAGATGCGCAAAGAAGTATGTCATGCTTTGCATGACGCGAATCTCGCAGCAAGAATGCTTCGGCATTCTTGAATACATCTTATCATTTCTTTTCCATTCCGGATAGGGAAGGAAAAGATCAGTAACACTATAATCTATTCTAACCTCCCGCAGAACAGAGCCCTGTCCTGACAAAAACAACCCCCGCACAGTTTCCCGTGCGGGGGGGTCTTGTATTACCCGTTTCAATTGTTGTTCTCACCCGATCAGGCTCATTAAGTATCCTACAAATGCGCCGCCCGGCGTTCCAATAATATTGCCGAGAAGAGCCATCAGGATACCGATCGGAACCAGTGCGCTGCTGTATGCACCTGCAAGTACCGGTGCTGTCGCAGTTCCTCCGACATTCGCCAGAGAAGCAACCGCACAGGTAAAGATATCCAGTCGGATCAGCTTTGCAAGGATTACCATAACCGCTATATGGATCAGCAGGATCAGGAATCCGGCAGCCAGCCATACCGGTGCATTTCCCATAGCAGAAATATCTGCTCTGGAAGCGATCATCGCGATGACAATGTAAAGCATGATATTGGAAACTTCTTCCGTTCCCTTAATCTTTCCAAAGGAGTCATTGCTACGATCAGACCTACAGCTGTTACAAGAAGAACTGTCCAGGTTGCCTTATCAAAAACAGGCAGAACAGACGCAACCATAACACCGGCATCCTTGGACAGAGAGGATATAAAGAAGGATACGCCGATTAAAAGAAGCATGTTTTTCCAGGTAAGAGGTCTCTTGTCCTCCTTGCCTCTTTTTCCAGAGATGCTCCTACTTCATCGATCAGACGTACATCTGCCTTTGTCCAGGAGTTGAATTCCTTAGAGAAATTGATTACCCACAGAAGGAACATAACATAGATCACTGCACAAACCGAGTCCATTACCAGGGCATATGCCAGACTTTCTTCACTTACATCCAGAATTGCCTGAATCGCCAGCATATTACTGCCGCCGCCTAACCAGCTTCCGCACAGTGCTGCAAGTGCTTTCCAGCTTTCCGGACCCAGTAATTTATGGAAAATGCCATAGCTTACTACAAAACCAACACCGATTGAAATACTCGCTGAGAAGAAACCGATCAGCATTTTCGGTCCTAATTTAATGATCTTTTTCAGATCACAACGCAGCAGCATTAAAAACAGCATTGCGTAGAGTAACGGATTTTTAATTGCTACATAAACGGCTGACGTATCCTGCAAATCCCATACTTTCATAGTGCATAAAAAGCATCATGCCTAAATAGATCAGAACGATCGGCGGTGCAAATTTAAAAAAGTCTGTGCGCCTTTTCCCCGCAGGTACACGGGAAGATTGACCAGAATTGCTGCTAACAGCATTAAAGTGGCCAGATAGATAAATCCATCATGAATCATTTGAAATGCTCCATTCTGCCACCGGATATCGGTGGGCTTTATTTTCTTATTCAGAACAAGTCAAAACGGGCGGGTAAAGTTTTCAGCTCCCCTTCCTTCTCCTTTTTCGATACCTTTTCACGAACCGCAAACCAATGTGGAAACAGCACAGCAACTTGTTGCCTCTTCACAACGTTGATGCAGAAGCTTGTAAAAAAGGTCCAGAATAACGTTCTGGATCTTTGAATTACATCTTGAATGGTTTTACTGCCCTTCCACATTGCTGTTTCTTTTTTTTGACTTTTCCTCTATGTAGTATAAAGGGTGTCAGCAAAAAAGTCAATTTTCAGACATAAATATCCTTAAAAGCCCTTTTGATTCAGCTTCTTATATTTTTCCAGCTTTCAGGAAAAACAAATTTCTTTTTTCTTATTTCGATTTAATGTCAATACCTGTCATAACTCCATCTGTTCAGCGCGATCTTCGCGCGGGTGCACATCATCGACATGTAGTGCCTTTTTGTGTAACAGGAAATTCTCTACTACGCCAAAAAAGGATCCCACATGATCTCTCATATGGAATCCTCGAATGATGCTTCAAATTAATTAGATAAAACCTTACTTTATCCGTGAAAATCCTTATTCTAAGGAATTATTCACATGTGTACGGCATAAGAGCGATGTGTCTTGCTCTCTTGATAGCTACTGTTAAAGCTCTCTGGTGCTTTGCGCAGTTGCCTGTGATTCTTCTCGGGAGGATTTTTCCTCTCTCGGATACGTATCTCTTTAACTTGTTTACGTCCTTGTAATCGATCTCGCCGTTCTTATCACCACAGAATACACATACTTTTTTTCTTCTGCGCATGCCGCCTCTTCTTACTCTGGAAGAATCGGACTTGTCACCTTTATTGAATGCCATTTTAAATTACCTCCTGTTAGTTTCGTTGTCTGTAACCGTCCAACGCTTGTCCGGTCACGTGCAAACTCAGTCTACTCACAGCGAATTAGGAGTAACGCACTGTATTGTCTCAGACTGGTATTTAGTTGAATGGAAGTCCTTCGTCTTCGACTCCATCCGGGATATTCATAAATCCATCACCGATGGCACTGGACGGAGCAGGTCTTGTCCCCTGCTGATAGCCGCCGCGGTTTCCGCCGCCGTAGCTGTTGCCGCCGCCAAAGCCGCTGTTATCGCCGCCCTGACCCTTGCTGTCAGCGAATTCCTGGTCATCTACAATAATATCTGTTGTATAGACCTTCTGGCCATCCTTATTTACATAGCTTCCGGTCTGGATTCTTCCGGAAACCAGTACACGCATGCCCTGACGGAAATATTTCTCCGCAAATTCACCGGCACGATCAAAAGCTACGATGTTGATAAAATCGGCCGTCTGACCCTGATCGCAGTCCTGGCTTCTTCTGCCTCTTCTGTCAACAGCAAGCGTATATCTTGCGATGGCCATGGCGCGCTCGCCCTGGGAATATCTTACTTCTGGATCACGGGTCAATCTACCCATCAGGATTACTCTGTTCATATTCTCACTCTTTCTTTATTAAGCGTCCTGTCTTACGCAAAGATAGCGAACAACCGGCTCCATAATACGGATGTGAGCCTCAACCTCGTTCGGGCAGTTTGCCTCACCCTCGAAGTGGATGAAGTAGTAGAATCCCTCTTTCATCTTCTGAATTTCGTAAGCTAATCTCTTCTTACCCCATTCGTCCACATCAACGATATTGCCGCCGAAACGTGTGATATAGCCTTTCACTTTCTCAAGTGCGGCTGCTCTCTCGTCATCTTCAAGTTTTGCGCTAAGAACAACTGCTAACTCGTATTTGTTCATAGTTTCATAAACCTCCTTCTGGTCTTCCGGCCCCCGATTTTCAGTATCAGGAGCAAGGATTTTTTATATGTCACAGGTAATAATCTTAGCAAAAAAGAGCAGGAAATGCAAGCACTTTTTGCCTGATTTCCTGCTCTTTTTATACTTTTTCATTTTCTACCGTCTTTCACACCGGCGGGAAATTCTACGTCGGTCGAAATTTGGTGATCCGGCCTGTTTTTCAGAAGTTTTATCTGAAATTACGCCGTTTTTCTCGAAAAGCTCCCTTTTACTTTATCGATATACGGCTTCGTCCACGTAATATTTCCAAAAAGGACGAATAATGTACAAATCGAAAGAACGATCGTGATCGGATGTCCGAACATCGCCATAAACGGGTTGTCGGAGGACGATGCCAGGGACACTGCCTGACGGAAATTGGAATCCATCATCTTTCCGAGTACCATCGCAAGGATCAGCGGGGCAACCGGATAATCGAACCGGCGCATCATGAATCCCATCAGTCCGAAGAAGAACATGAGTCCCACATCAAACAGACGGTTGTTGCACGCGAAGGAACCGATCACACAGAGGCTCGTTACCACCGGGATCATGATATTCTTCGGAATCGTAATGACCTTACAGATCCTCGGGGCAACAATCAGTCCTAACAGTAAAAGTGCAAAGCACGCGATGATTCCCGCTACTACGATCGAGTAGAAGGATTCTTTGTTCTGGGTGATAAATAACGGACCCGGCTGTAAGCCATGGACATAGAATACGGAAAGGATGATCGCGGTAACTGCGTCGCCCGGAACCGCTAACGTCAGCATCGGAATCAGTGCACCGCCGATACATGCGTTGTTGGAGGACTCACTGGCCACGATTCCTTCCACCGCACCCTCACCGAAGGGAACCTCCGGCTTCTTTACGAGACGCTTCGCCTCATTGTACGCGATAAAGGATGCCACCGGTCCGCCTGCTCCCGGAAGAGCGCCGACTAAAAGACCGATCGTGGATGTATATAAGGAAAGCTTCCAGCTCTTTAAGATCTCTTTCAGGCTGACTTTCGTCTTTTCCATCGCAAGGACATTCTGCTCCTGCTTCATGTTGTATACAACGGAGAGCACTTCTGCGAAGCCGAAGAAGCCGACAAGTGCCGGGACTGTGCTGACACCGCCCGCGAGGTTCTGGATCCCGAAGGTCAGGCGCTTTGTTCCCATCAGCGGATCCAGTCCGATCATGCTGATCACAAGACCGATCATAACGCTGATAAGGCCCTTCGCGTAGTTCTTCGTGCTGACGGAACCAACCGTCGCAAGTCCGAAGAGGGCCAGAAGGAAATAGTCCATCTTTGTAAATTTGATCGCAACTCTGGACACCGGCTCCGCTAAGAGTCCCAGAGCCAGAAGACCAAATAAGCTTCCGATAAACGAGTAGATCGTTGCAGTAAAGAGCGCCTTGTAGGACTGACCTTTTTTTCGACATCGGATAGCCGTCCAGTGTCGTTACGACCGATGAAGGCGCGCCGGGGATATTGATCAGGATCGCCGATACCGCACCGGAGAAGACTCCGACTACATAGACACCCATGATCATCGCCAGGGCGTCTGAATGTTCCCAGGTATAAGTAATGGATACGAAGCGCGGTCGCCATGGACACGGAAAGTCCGGGATCGCTCCTACGAACAGACCAGCCACAGAACCAAGGAGAACCATAAGGATAAACCGCGGATCGACCACGGATAACATCTGCATCATTTTCCTTTCTCCTTTCTATGGCAGAAGCACATGTAAGAATGTGCGGAATGCGAGGCTTAAGAACAAGGTGGTTCCGATCGGCACGAAGACAAGGACCGGAATTTTTCTGACACCCATGAAAATCATCATGGCGATCAGGAATACCACCGTCACAACCTCAAATGTCGAAAACGTATACGCAAAAGATAAAATTCCGATGGTGATATACGGAATTTTAATGAAGGCGAGAAGCAGCATAGTAGATCGCGCAGAGGATCAGGGCGATCACGACCCAGCGCCTCTTTTCTGTTTTTCCTGCCTTTTCCGGCTTCTTGTCATCCGGATTTGCAGCAGCCTTTTTTCATCGCCGTAACTCCCTCTCCGACGATCCATAAGGACAGACCGATCATGGCGATCGCCACGATCAGCGGAAACAGGTACAGGGGACTGTGCCCAGCTTTTGTTAAACCCTTTCGCGTAGGATGAAAGAGAATACGAGAGCAGCACAAGGCCGCTCCCGCAAAATACAACTCCTTCGACGATCAGCGAATGAATCTTATTCTTCATTGATTATTCTCCAATTCTCTTGATGCCGAACTCTTCCGGGCTCTTCTCTGCTACGCCGTTATCGTACTGCAGCCAGCAGATGACGGATTTCCAGTTGTCATAGAATGCCTGGATCGATGCGTCATCTTTGTACTCGTCATATACCGGATCTGCTGCGTTCTGTTTTACAAAATCAGTCCACTCCGGATCTGCGAATACCTTCTTGGCAGCTGCCTTTAATACGTCAACAACCTCCTGCGGTGTATCGTTATTTACAACGAAGGAAAGGGTGTGTACGGGATATTTAAGTACTTTTCAGCTTCCGGAACTGTCTCTGTAAACGCCGGGATATCCGGGTAAGCGTCCATTCTCTTATCGGAGAATACTGCTAACGGTTTCACATCGCCGCTCTCAATATAGCCGCCGAGGGTGGAGATATTCGGGTTTGTGAAGTCAACCTGTCCGCCGATGACACCGAGAAGTGCGTCGTTACCGGAGTCAAAAAGCTTGTCATAGCAACTTCATAGCCGAGCTCTTTTAATACAAGTCCCTGATTGTGTCCGCTTCCTCCAGGGCCGGAGTGGGACATTGTGATCTTTCCAGGTTTCCTTGATCGCATCAAGAAGCTCCTGAAGTGTGTTGTACTTGGAGTCTTTTCCGACTACAAGAACCTTCGGATCACCAACTAACGGAGAGATAACGGTGAAATCATCGTATCCGAGGTCGCAGATATTCATGGTTCTGTAGGTTCCCATCGTCTCTGCACACACAAGAAGTGTAACCATCAGACGGCTGCTCTTTTACGAACTGGCTTCCGATGGATCCGGACGCGCCACCCTGGTTTGTAACGGTAATCGGCTGTCCTAAATATTTTTCAAGCAGAACTGCAAGCTTTCTGCCCCATGTATCGGTTGTTCCGCCTGCACCGTAAGGAATGATCATTGTGATCGGTTTTGTCGGATAATCTGCGGTCGCAACAAGATCGCCGGCAGCCTCTGCGGTTGTCTCGCTGTCTTTTGCTGCTTCTGCAGTTGTCTCAGCTGCTTCTGTTGCTGCTGCGGTCGTCTCGGTCTTGGAAGATGTGGAGACACTGCATGCAGTCATGGACAGGCACATCATAGCGGCCATGCCCAGTGCAATCATCTTTTTCATTGTGGTACTCTCCTCTTTTTTTGTATTTGCGATGCTTATTATAACACAGGTTATTTCGATATTCAATACAAAAGCTTTTTTTACACTTTAAAGTTTTTTATGTGCATATCGCATTAAACCGGTAAGTTTTTCATGAATTCCTGTCTTTTTATGAATTTCGTGCATACCGGTCAGTCTGTTATCCGATCAGTCCCTGGATCAGGATCACCAAAATCAGCACCGGAAGAACATACCGGAAATAGATCTTCGCCCAGTTCGCCCCCGGCATCTTAAGTCCCGCTCCATTGTTTGCCTCCGCGAGATACTTATCATATCCCCATCCCCACTTGCTCACGCAGAATAAGAGATAAACAAGGGATCCAAGCGGTAAAAGCAGGTTGCTGACTAAGAAGTCCTCAGAATCCAGAACATCTCTCGCGCCGATGATGTGGAGGTTACTCCATACATTGTAGCCCAGAACACAGAACAGGCTGGCGATCAGGACGAAAATGCAGTTGATCACGGAAGCCTTTCTTCTGCTCCATCCAAAGTTATCCATGCAGCTGGAAAGCAGATTTTCAAACACGGCGATAACAGTTGAGAAGCTTGCCGCCGACATAAATAAGAAGAACAGCATGCCCCAGATCCGTCCGCCTGCCATGTTTGCAAATACATTCGGAAGTGTGATAAAGATCAGCTGTGGACCGGCATCCGGCTGTACGCCGAAGGAAAAGCATGCCGGGAAGATAATCAGTCCGGCGGAAAGGGCTACCAGCGTATCAAGGCCGCAGATCCGTACCGCCTCACCTGCAAGCGTATGCTCCTCGGACATGTAGCTCCCGAAGATCTCCATTGCCGCAATGCCAAGGCTTAATGTAAAGAAGGACTGGTTCATGGCCGCCATGATCACCGATCCGAGCCCGACCTCCGACGCGCGTTTGAAATCCGGGAGAAGATAAAAGCTCAGTCCCTCTTTCGCGCCCGGAAGGATCAGGCTGTGTCCCGCAAGCACCAGGATCAGCAATAACAGCGCCGCCATCATCCATTTTGTGATCTTCTCAAGGCCATTCTGAAGACCTCTGCTGCAGATAAAAATCCGACAACAACAGTCACAGCCATCCAGAATCCCATCTCTCCGGGATTGCCAAGCATATCCCCAAATACTCCCGCAACCTGATCCGTATTCATTCCGGTGAATGTTCCCGTCGCGAACTTCACAAAATAGCTGATCATCCAGCCGGAGACTGTGGTATAATACATCATCAACAGGTAGCATCCCAGCATACAGAACCAGCCGTGGATGTGCCATTTACTTCCGGGCTTTTCCAGTGCCCGATACGCGCCGACCGCGCTCTTTCGTCCCGCACGACCCACCGCAAGCTCCATCGTGAGGACCGGGACGCCCATACACAACAGGAACAGGAGGTAGAACAGCACAAATACACTGCCTCCATTTTCTCCGGCCACATACGGGAAACGCCATACGTTTCCGATGCCGATGGCACAGCCGGCGCTTACCAGTAAAAAGCCTAAACGTGAGCCAAAATTTTCTCGTTTCATAAGCATAACTCCCCTCTTACAGCTGCAGCCCGCGCCTGTCTTATCCGCAGCTCTTATCCTGCTGCCTTCACTGTATTCGGTATGGTACAGCATGCTCCGTTTGAAACATATCTGCCCTTGTACCGCCATCCAGCATCAGTAGTCTTATGATACCGCCCGGTAAAGGATTTTGCAACCGCGCATTTTGTATGATATCATAAGAAAAACTTATGTTTTACGAAGAGTAACGATCCTTCCCACAGAGTGGGGTGATTTATTCTATTTTTAGGAGGAGCTTATGAACACAAACCAGCTGCGCTACTTCGTGACCGCCGCTGAATGCCGCAGTTTCACAAAAGCCGCAGATCAGTTTTATATTACCCAGACTGCCATCACCCAGCAGATCCGCGCGTTAGAAGACAGCCTCGGCGTCCCGCTCTTTGACCGGTCGAGCCGCCCGATCTCCCTGACTCCGGCCGGAAGCGCATTTTTAAGTGATGCAAGGTCGATCCTCGGCCGCATTGATCAGGCGGTAAACCGGATTCAGGAGGTTTCAACCGGTATGGTAGGAACCCTGCGGATCGGATATACAAAAGGCTTTGAGCGAAGCAATTTTCCAACTCCTGCGTTTCTTCCATAATAAATATCCAAATATTCTTGTCTCCTGTTACCGCCGGAACACCGATCTTCTCGCCGCGGGGCTATTGAAGGACGAATATGATATTATTTTTACCTGGGACAGCACGGAGCTTGTGAAAAACGAGTCCATTGAATACCGGCTCATTGAGCGCAGTCCTCTGATGGTAGCTGTTTACAGCAATCATCCACTTTCCAGGCGGGAATCCCTTCAGCGGTCAGAGCTCCACGGCGAACGCCTGCTATTCATGACCCCGTCCAGCACCGGGGATTCCGTCAGTGACCTCCGCTTCTACGAGATGTATGAGCAGGCCGGATATCATCCGGACATCTTTTTTCCGTTCCAACGATGTGGAGAGTATTCTCATGATGGTATCCATCGAGGAAGGGATCTCCATTATTCCCTCCTATGTGACGCATAAGCTGACAAATGCGGAAAACCTTGTGTTTATCCCGCTGATCGGTGAAGAGGAGGTCGTTGAGATCATTGCGGCGTGGAAAAGATCCTCCGGGAATCTGGCGCTGCAGCAGTTTTTGGGGCATTATCCATTGCTGAAGGCGGAGTAATATATGTGTCGGCAGACTCGCCCGCCCACGTTTTAGAAACCGCTTCTGCTATTCCCGGAAACTTTGTCCTCACTCTTATTGCCTTTCTTCTATATTTATGGTATTTTATATGTGCTTTTCATTTACAGGCCGACATTGCCGGCTCATTTGATACCCGGTGCGGTCTTATCAAAAACGCAGAATACTTTCGCCAGAATCAGCAGACCTTTCGAGAGGAACCAGACATGACACCAGAACATCCAATTATTTTATGCGGCTTCACAAGCAGCGGAAAGACCACTATCGGGAAACTTCTCTCCGAACAGCTCGGTCTCCCGTTTTACGATACGGATCAGATGCTGATCGAACATTACAAGATGACGATCCCGGAGATCTTCGCAGAAGGCGGGGAGTCTTTGTTCGGGACTATGAACATGAGATCGCCCGTCAGGTATGCGGCCTCGGCCCGTCCGTGGTCTCCACCGGAGGCGGAATGCTGACCTTTGACCGGAACGGGGAGATCCTCGCGAAGAGCGGCACGATCTTCTATATCGACCGCCCGTTTGAGGACTGTTACCGGAATCTTGCGTTACATCCGGAACGACCGTTATTTAAGAATCACACAAAAGAGGAAATCGAGAACACCTATCTCACGCGACGCGGGTTATATAAGAAATATGCAAAGTACAATATCCCGAATACCGGGAGCCGCAGGACGCGGCGGAGAAGATCTGTGCGCTTTTATAGTTGCCTCCGAACTCAAAACCAGCCACATGTTTTCCATTACGCTTCCCGCTCTAATGGATCCCATGTGACTGGTTTTTGTTTTTCAAGTTTCCTTTATTTTACTTCCGTCCCATCCGGCTTCCTGAGTCCTCTGGTATTCTTCTCCACCAGCCGTCTCGTCACCATGACCATATGGCCGCAGCCCATGCATTTTAAACGGAAGTCTGCGCCCACGCGCAGGATTTCCCATTCTGACTGCCGCAGGGATGCGGTTTCTTTAATTTTACAATATCGCCTACTTCATATACCATTCTCTATGTCTCCTGTTGCCTGAAACCTGTCTTCTCAAACGATCTCTTATTTCTTACAAATTTTCACACTTCATACGTTTTCTGCGTGTTGATCCTGTTCTAAATTCTTTTATGCCAGGATCTCGTCGATCTTTTCAGCTCATTCTCCGAAAATCCCGTGCACTCAAGCGCCGCAAGACTGTTATCCAGCTGCGAAACCCTGCTGGCGCCCACCAGGACCGTTGTCACCTCCGGGCGGCGTAAGATCCAGGCGATAGCCATCTGCGCCAGCGTCTGTCCACGTTCTTCCGCAAGTTGGTTTAATTGTTTGATTTTTCTAATTGTTCATTAGAAAGGTACCGCTGTGCCACCGTCGTTCCCTCACGGGATGCGCGGGAACCTGCCGGGATCCCCTTCAGGTATTTATCTGTCAATGCGCCCTGAGCGAGCGGGGAAAAGCAGATACATCCCACTCCGTTTTCATCAAGCGCGGAGAGAAGTCCGTCTTCCACCCAACGCTCCAGCATATTATAGCGCGGCTGGTGGATCAGGCACGGCGTTCCGTTCTCCTTTAAGATCCTGACCGCTTTTTCTCGTTTCTTCCTCTTTATAATTGGAGAGTCCGACATAAAGCGCTTTTTCCGCTGCGGACGATATCACTCAGTGCTCCCATCGTCTCCTCGATCGGTGTCTCCGGGTCCGGTCTGTGATGGTAGAAAATATCGACATAATCAAGCCCCAAGCGCTTCAAACTCTGGTCGAGGCTCGCCATCAAATACTTTCTGGAACCCCAGTTTCCGTAAGGTCCCGGCCACATATCATATCCGGCTTTTGTGGAGATCACAAGCTCATCCCGGTATGTACCAAGGCAGTCCTTTAATGCCTGTCCGAAATTTTTCTCCGCAAGCCCGTTTGACGGATGACCGTAATTGTTCGCGAGATCAAAGTGTGTGATCCCGTGGTCGAATGCATGGCACAGGATCTCCTCCTGATCTGTAATCGTCTTTTCCAGTCCGAAATTCTGCCATAATCCCAGCGCGACCCGCGGAAGCTTTAAACCGCTTCTTCCACAGCGTTTATACTCCATAGTCTCATAACGATTCTCTGCTGCCTGATACATAGTTTCTGCCTCCCATATTTCCGCCTGTTGCAGTATTCCGCATTTATCCCGGCATAGTCCGCTATTTCCAGCCCTGATATTCTTTCCGGAATCACACTCCGACTGCGTCCCCAAGCACTTCACCGATCGGCCCGCTGATCACGAGATCCGCGCGGTTATCCATCGGTGTCACGGATTTATTGATGAGGACCAACTTATGTCCCCGGTAATAATCGATGAGCCCCGCTGCAGGATATACCGTGAGGGACGTCCCGCCGATGATCAGCACATCCGCATTCGCGATATATTTCACGGATTTTCGATGGTCTCCTGATCCAGACCTTCCTCATAGAGGACTACATCCGGCTTGATCGTTCCGCCGCAGGTACATTTCGGGACTCCCGTAGAATTTAAGATCGCATCCAGCCCATAGAACTTTCCGCAGCGCGTACAGTAATTCCGAAGGACAGAACCGTGGAGCTCCAAAACCTCCCTGCTGCCCGCTTTCTGATGCAGTCCGTCGATATTCTGTGTTACGACCGCCTTTAATTTTCCCATTTTCTCTAACCTTGCAAGTGCCTTATGAGCTCTGTTCGGCTCCGCATTCGGAAACAGCATCTTGTTCCGGTAGAATCGGTAAAATTCCTCCGGCTTTCTCATATAGAAGGAATGGCTTAAGATCGTCTCCGGCGGATAATCATACTGCTGGTTGTACAGTCCGTCCGTACTCCTGAAATCCGGAATATGGCTCTCCGTGGACACGCCGGCACCGCCGAAAAATACGATATTGCTGCTCTCATCCAGCCACTTTTTTAATGTTTCCCGCTCTGTCATGACAGATCTCTCCTTTCTGTATTCAAGAACGTCTCGGCATTCTTGCTGCTCGTCACCTAAAGAGGTGGGCGTCATCTCACATCTGATATCATGCGCTTTTTCTGCTTTGCTGTCAGCGGATCATGCACCGTTTGACCCTGATATCATTTATACAACTTCATCTAAGAACACTCCGCGAAACGGCTCAATATACTCCCCATACGGGATCTTCGCCACCTGCTCCGGGGTCCGGTACCCGAACAGCCACTCAGTGAGCTCCGAGATCGTCAGGACCTCCATTTTCCCCTTCGCGATAAACCGGGATTCCTGGATCATCCTCGAGCCTTCTTTTGTCAGCTGCCACAGCCATGCACCCTGATTCTGCGGTACAAAGAGATCGTTGATCCCGATCTCCACCGTCACTTCATCCTGCGGGCAGTCCTCCGCCAACCGGATCGTCTTTACGAACTCCGGCATGCAGACGATACGCGCCATGATCGCCGGCTTCCGTCCCGCCTCGCTCCGGTAATGTTCTCCGGTGTAGAGATAACGCATCTCCCGTTCCTTTAAGCCCCACTCACTCTGCATTCCGATAAACCAGTCATCGTCATAGAGCAGTGTGCAGGTTCCATTTTCGCTGGCAAGCTCCTTCTCCATCCGCTGTAAATATGCCTCATCGCGGATCGCAAAGACCTCATATTGTCTCTTTAACCAGGCAGTCTGCCACTCCGCCAGATCTGCACCCAGCGTCTTCAGGTTACAGGGCTCTCTGTGGATGTGGGGATTATATTTGAGGACCCAGCGCGGCTGATCATAAATATACCGGAAATCGTAGGGACGGTACAGGGACTCCCTTGCGGGCATCAGAAACGTAAACGGCATCTGCTCTTCCTGCATATCCCGCAGCATGGCTAATATGAGACTTCTCATGTATCCCTTGTGGCGCTCGGCAACCAGGGTGGAAACGCCGACGATATAATCGCATACGGCCTCACTTCCCCGCATATAGATCTTATAGGGATTCCGGTGGATCATGGACACGATCTCGCCATTCTCCTCCCGGACAAGTACCTTGTTGTCCTTCATTTTTCTTTAAAATAATAATCACAAAATTCCGTGGAATCTTCCGGGAACGCCTCTCTCCAGAGATCCAGGCACCTACCCTTTTCTTCTGTCTCCAAATACCGTATCATACTTTACTCCGCGCTCTGTGCCTCAAAATCTAACTGTTTAATCCGATACTTTCTCGCGAAATCCATCGGCGCATAGGACATCTTCGCCTGACGAAGTCCCGGGAGTCCCATATCATCCTCACGGTTTACGATCTCCGCCTCCGGGAATTCATGGATCAGGAACTGTTGGTTGATCATCTGGTAAAGGCCTCGCATTTCCGGGTTCGCCTTTTCGATGTGGATGATCGCCATCTTTTCCTTATTGTTATAGCTTCCGATGGAGAACGCCTCCAACCGGTCATCCACATAGATCCCTCCCATGCGGACTGACAGCATCGAGCAGTTCCTTAAGATCTCGTGGATTCCTTCCACTTCATAATCCAAGTGTCCCTCGACCTCCTGGCCTTTTTCCCTCTCTCCATTGATCCAGAAACTTCCAGATCTCGCAGCCGTCCGAACAGCAGAGCGTCCGGTACTCATATCTTCCATCATATGCTTTCTTAAATGCGTTCAGGTTGTTTTTCTTCTTATGAAGTGCTTTTCCGGACAATGTCTTCAACGCCTCCGCACTGTAAAGGTAGTCCTTTGCATCCGGAAGCTCCGTTACGGAGTAGCGGTCCGCCGGAAGCTTTAAATAATCCACCGCCTCCTGGTCCGCCAGGTAGATCTCAAGCGGCAGATGAAGATTCTCGTTGAAATATTGTTCGATCTCTTTAAAGTAGTGGGGCATATCCTCGATGGCGCACACAGGAAGAGATGCGTACATCTTTCCTAAAATCTTCATAATCCAGAGAACTGCCTTGCCATCTCTCTCGCAGAAGTGGACATGATAATAATCCGCCCAGAGAAAATTGTCAAGCATCACACTGTCACATGTATTGTCGTGGCGTCTTCCATAATACTTACTGAGTTCCGCAAAATTCTCGGCGCCCAGCTTCTGAAACTGTATATCCATATAATTGTTTTTTCCTTTCTAACTGCCGCTCATCTCCGGCAGCCGTTCCCGGTCTTTCACAGGAAATATTTTCTGCTCTTATGGTTCCCTTGTTTTTTACTTTTTATAGTTTACCACACTTCCATAATAAAATGAAGCGATTTGTTTTTCGGCAGTTTTACTCAGAAAATCCAGTAAAATTAGGCTTTTTCGCTATTGACAATTCCAATCTCATGAGTATAATCTAATTTAGATGATACCGCAATGCGAAACTTGGTTCCGCATTATGAAACCAGGTATTAAAACTCAATATGACTTGATTATTGACTAAAACTGAATTTCCTAAATTTATAAAGCAAAAAAAGGAGACAGGAATCATGAACGAAGTTTTAGAGAAGATCCAGAAAATTGGTATTGTTCCAGTTGTTGTACTTGACGATGCAAAGGATGCAGCACCGCTTGCAAAGGCACTTTGCGAGGGCGGTCTTCCGTGCGCTGAGGTTACATTCCGTACAGCTGCAGCAGAAGAGTCCATCCGTATTATGGCAAAAGAATTCCCGGAGATGTTAGTTGGCGCAGGTACTGTTCTTACAACTGAGCAGGTTGACCGTGCAGTAAACGCAGGCGCAAAATTCATCGTAAGCCCGGGCTTAAACCCGACCGTTGTTAAATACTGTGTAGATAAGGGAATTCCGGTAACTCCGGGTACTTCCAATCTGAGCGATGTTGAGATGGCGATCTCCCCTTGGCCTTGATGTTGTTAAATTCTTCCCGGCTGAGCAGGCTGGCGGAATCAACATGATCAAAGCTATGGCAGCTCCGTACACACAGATGAAGTTCATGCCGACGGGCGGAATCAACGCTAAGAACATCAACTCCTACCTTGCATTTGACAAGATCCTTGCTTGCGGTGGAAGCTGGATGGTTAAGAAAGACCTCGTAGCTGCCGGTGAGTTCGATAAGATCCGCGACCTCACAAAGGAAGCTGTTCAGACAATGCTCGGTTTTGAGCTCGCTCATATCGGAATCAACTGCGACAGCGAGACAGAAGCTGAAAAACTGCTGACGCATTCGACGGTCTGTTCGGATTCATCAAAGAAAGTCGGCAACAGCTCCGTATTCGCAGGAACCGCTGTTGAGGCTATGAAGTCCAAGGGACTTGGCTCCAAGGGTCATATCGCCGTTGCTACAAACTCTGTAGTAAGAGCTAAGAACTACCTTGAGATGATGGGCTACAAGTTCAACGAAGAGTCCGCTAAGTTCAAAGGCGACAAGATGACAGCAATCTATCTCGCAGATGAGATCGGCGGCTTCGCAGTACACCTTGTACAGAAATAAGTAAAATTGCACGTTGTGCAATTTTACGCTACGCAAACGTAGCGCAGCGGAGTTCGCGGTTCCTGTCGCGCTGTGCAAACGAAACAAAGTGGAGTTCGCACTTCCCGTCACGCTACATTATCTGATCATAAATTATATTAAAATTTAAGGAGAATCCTCATGTCCAAGAGAGTTATTACATTTGGTGAAATCATGCTCCGTCTCGCTCCGGAGGGATACTATCGTTTCGTTCAGGCTAACAACTTCGGCGCTACTTACGGCGGCGGTGAGGCAAACGTTGCAGTATCTCTTGCAAACTACGGTTTTGACGCTGCATTCGTTACAAAGCTTCCGAAGCACGAGATCGGTCAGGCTGCTGTCAACGAGTTAAGAAGATACGGCGTTGATACTTCCACTATCACACGCGGCGGTGACCGTGTAGGTATCTACTTCCTTGAGAAGGGTGCTACCCAGAGACCGTCCAAGGTTATCTATGACCGTGCACCTTCCGCAATCTCCCGAGGCTACACCGGAAGATTTCGACTGGGATGAGATTTTCGAGGGAGCTGACTGGTTCCATTTCACAGGTATCACACCGGCATTAAACGATACTGTTGCTGCTATCTGCCTTGAAGCTTGTAAGAAAGCAAAAGAACTCGGCATCACTGTTTCCTGCGACTTAAACTACAGAAACAAACTCTGGACAAAGGCAAAAGCAGGCGAGGTTATGGGTGAGCTCTGCAAATATGTTGATGTCTGCATCGCAAACGAAGAGGATGCTTCCGATGTATTCGGTATCAAGGCTTCCAACACAGACGTTACAAAGGGTGCTGTAAACCACGAGGGTTACAAGGACGTTGCAAAACAGCTTGCTGACCGTTTCGGTTTCCAGAAGGTTGCTATCACACTTCGTGAGTCCATCTCCGCAAACGATAACAACTGGTCCGCTATGTTATACGATGGCAAGGACTACTACTTCAGCAAGAAGTACGCAATGCACATCGTGGACCGTGTGGGCGGCGGCGACAGCTTCGGCGGCGGCCTGATCTACGCTTGCTTAAGCGACATGGATGCTCAGAGCATCATCGAGTTCGCAGTAGCAGCTTCCTGCTTAAAGCACTCCATCGAAGGCGACATGAACATGGTTTCCGTAGACGAAGTTAAGAAATTAGCTGGCGGCGATGGATCCGGACGTGTTCAGAGATAATTGATCCCGCATTTCATATAGTTGCCCCATTTGCCAATAAGGGCAAGTTTATTCCTCAATATATACCATAAAACAAGGACCCCAGCGGCTGCCAATCGCAGAGGTCCTTGTTTTATGTACAAAATGTTGAGTTAAGTCTCTATTGTCAAATTTCTCTTACTAAACAATACTGCTTTAGTCCCATCCCCTTCTCGACAATCCCAAACACCTTAAATCCAAAATGCGCATAAAACGCCACATTCTTCTCATTATGTGTCTCCAGCGAGATCATCATCCGATGTTCCTCTGCATAGCGGATCGCGTCATCCATAAGCTTCTCCGCAACTCCGTGGTGCTGCACATTCGGGCTCACCGCGAGATAGATGATATGTAAACGGTTCTCCTGGTGGAGCTGGGCGGTCCAGTGGGAGTTTAAGTAATCACGTCCCCTGATAAAATTCCACAGCGTCTTTAAGCTCTTATCCTCCTTGATCAGATACTCATCTGTCTTCAAGGATGCCCACGCCTCCGTTAGGTAAAAGCGGACCGGATCATACTCCTCCGCCTCATCGGAGACGACCAACAGTCCGTTTAACTCCGGGTTGTCCGCAAAGATCTCACATGTCTCATAAAAATTCGTTCAGATCACACTCAAAAAGCTCCGGCATCAGACGTTTTCTCATCTCGGCATCCGGGATCAGAGTCTCATAGAGCGGGTCCCTGGCAAAACATTCTACCAGCATCTTCTGGAGCCTGGGCAGATCTTCTCTCTGTACCCGGTACAAAATCTGGCTGTCCATAACTAAAAAAATCCAACACCTCTTTCACTTTTTTTAACCCCGCTGTCAACGTATCCACAGCCTGGGTCATATATCGTATATCATCGTCAAAGCAGACAAGCTGCTCTTCTTCCATTTTTCTGAGAGCGGCAAGTTCCTCCGACACGTCATTTCTGCCTTCCGCGATCTTCTTTTGGAGGCTCTTGACCTCCTTTGAGAGATCCACATGGTGGACGATCCGTCCGGCACCCCACTGTAACCGGTCACAGTCCTGGTTCAGGACATATTCCGTAAAGTAGTGGTACACTTCATCATCGAACTGGAACGCGTACTGGTTGTTGTCCACCAGGTACAGGGCGTCCAGGGCCCCCTGCACATCCCTCTTCTCCAGGCTTCGGACCGCGTCGCAGATATGGCGCAGATTGCTCTGGGCGGCCTCGTGGGGAACAGGACCTCATCGTGCCAGTTCAGGCGGACAAAATAGTCCTGGCATTTGCGGAATAAGTAAAAAGCTGTTTCTGGAGCGCAGCGTTTCTATCATTCGCTTCTGTATCCGCTGCATTTTCGCCACGTTGAACAGTCGCACTTTCCGCTGCATCCGCCCCATCGGCCTCGGATTTTTCTTCTATATGAGATTTTTGACCATCTTTATGTATACAGCATGCAGCATCAGCATTCTTCACATCATTAATTTCTTTTTACCTTCCGGTACACCTCATCCGCGATCTTCTTCGCCTCAGCCGTCCGCTCCAGCAGAACCCGGATACTCTTCTCGTCCTCCCGTCCCGTAACCGGTCTGACGCTCTCCTGGAGCGCCTGGAGCGTTCTTCCAACATTCACCGGCACAACTTTCACCCGGTCGAATGCCATGACAAGAAGTCCATACAGCTCATGGTGGAACCGGAACACATCCGCGTTGTAATACTCGTCGTTGTCAAACTGGGAGTGATAATGGGTCTCCATAAACTCCGCGCTGCTGAATTCATTCACCATGGACGGAATTCCTGAGATCGCAACGGAGAAATCATCCGACCACGTCTCGATCGGACACTGGACCCCGAGACCTTCCGGGTAGACCTTTCTCGCGTCCACAGGAAACTCTTTCACAAATTCCGTCAGGAAGTCTTCATATTCGTAGGTGGACCGGATCGCGTCCCAGGGATTGTGGGCGTAAGCCGGGAGCTCGAAATTCAGGTCCGCGATGACCTTTCCCTGCCATTCCGGCCGGAGCTTAAATACCTGCTGCCATGCACCGGTAGACCAGTCATACTTGGAGTTCTCGATCCCCATTCTTCCGCCGCCATACAGCAGAAAACGATGGTCTTCTCCGGTTTATATCCAATTTCTAAAAGCGTCCTGGCGATCCCAAACATCAGCGCGATAGCGCAGTTATCATCCTGAAATCCATCAAAATAAGAGTCATAATGGCCACTGAGCAGGATCATGTCCTCCGACCTTCCGGGAATCGTACCCCCAGACATTATAGGACGGCATATTTTCCTTTACTACGGATTTTGCGTCAAACTGTACCGTGATCCGCGGTGTCTCCTTTAATGCCACTTTCAGGATCTCCGCATCCTTTCTCGACATGGAAAACGCTGGGGCGTCCTTCGGTCCTGCGATATCCTGGGCATTTAACGCCTCACTATTGATCTCTCCATAGCCGTTGTCCTGAACCGCGATCACTGCCGCCGCGCCCTTTAAGTGTGCCTGATATACCGGATAGTTGATCCACCACTCATCTCGCTGGTTGATATCCACCATCACAAGGCATCCTGTCACATCCACGCCGTCATAGTCCGCTTCCTTTCCGCGTCCGGCGTAGACAAGTGGATACTCTTTCCATCCATCCGTCACAAACTCCGTCTGATAAGCGCCGAGCTGGATTTCATGTTTTCTCCGTCTCGGTCCGTAAACCGCATGACCGCCTTCTCAAACTCCCAGGAATCCAGACAGAGCTCATCTTTATGGATATCAGAGAGCCCGATCCGCTCCATCTCCGCTTTCAGGAATTCCCCGGTATCAAATTCCGCCTTCGATCCCCGCTGTGCGGTAGCCAAGGACCGGATTGCTCTTAAATTCCTCCATCTTCTTTGCGAGGCGGTAGGAATATCCGATATCCACTGCCTTTAAATATGTTTCTTCGATCTTCCTTCTGTCACTCTCCAAAGCTGTCAACCTCCTTATCCCACGTCTGCAGGCCTGCTCCCTGAGACCGGGAAGTATTACAAACTCCGCCGCATCCTGCTCACTGTTTTCCGTGATGCGGACACGCCGGAGTTTCATAATTTTCTTTAATTCTCGGTCTTATTCTCGGCTCCGTTCTCTTCCTCAGCGCCTGCTCTCTCATGAGTCGCGTTGACCTCGACCTGAGTTGCCTGAACTGCCGCCTGGGCATCCGCATGTGCTGCAGCTTCCGGGTTCGGAACAGTACGCTTTGTGATCGGCATCTGGAGATTAACGCCAAACGGGTTTACAACCACGCCCTTTGCCTCTTTTACGAGAATGCTCGGGATCTTATCTGCGGTTACCGCGATCGCCTTGAACTGGTTCTTCGAGTTAAATTTTCCGAACTCAATGATGTCCGTAAAGATCGGCTGGTACGCATCGCCGTTTTTCTGTTTTAATAACGGAACGCCCGCACCTTCCTGGAATGCGGTGATGTATGTTCCGCGAGTAAAGTCTGCAAGGATCTCCTCCTGCATCTCCTTTAACTCATCCGGCATGGTCTCATATTTCTGTTTGCGGAGCTCCTGCATGAAGTACAGGGCTGTCAGGTGAAGACTCGGGTTCTCGATCCATGTCTTCTTCTCATCTTCCGGCGCGTCCGGCTTATTCTGGCCCGGGCGGCTTACAAGCTCCGGAAGCTGGATCCGGCACTCGCTCTCCATATACTGGTCGACCATCAGGCAGTTTACACCCATGGTGTAGAGATTTCCATAGAAGTGAAGCATCTGGTTCGCGTCCACCTTCGCGATCTGTACCGGGATCTTCTCCTCGATAAGGCGCTTACCTTCGCGTCTGATATCTTCCTCGTTAAAGTAGATCATAACCTCGTCATCGAATGTCTCTTTGTCACATACCACATACGGCATTTTTTGTGCACAGAGACATGATAACATAGATCTCCTTTGCGTTTCTTAACTGATTTAAAACCTGCTGTTTATCCATTTTTCTTTCCCTTTCGGTATTCATGCTGCGGCTTTTATCACCTTTTCCGGTGCATATGTCCCTCTGATGAATATTCTTTCCATAATTATTTTTCGTAAATGCGCAGCCATACTGAACAGTTACTTTTCATCCTTTTTGAGATCCGTCCCCGCTTTAATTGCAGCAGATGATCGGAATTCCCTTTATATGCGTTCTCATACACCTGTGCTGCTACCTTCGGCGGCAGGTTGATGCATCCGTGGGAACCGTTTGTCTGGTAGATCGTTCCGCCGAACTTGCTTCTCCAGTCCGCGTCATGAAGTCCGATCCCACCGTTGAACGGCATCCAGTATTTTACAGGCGCCGCATAATCTTCTCCCTTTAATACACGGTCTTTCTGTTTATAATACAGCTCAAAGAGTCCCGGAGGTGTCGTGTAGTTCTTTGACACGTTTCCGGATACGAACGGGCTGTCGATGATCACTTTTCCATCTTTATAGAAATAGAGATGCTGTGTGGCAAGATCCACCTCGATATAAGTCTGTCCGAAATCATAACCATCGTGGGTCGCGCCGCGGCTCTCGTAGATCGGCTCGCGCTCCGTTGTCTGGCACGCTTTTTACTGCCTCCACGAGGGCGTCTGTCTCGGCTGTCTGGTTGATCTTCCAGCCATATTTTCCGTATACAACAACATCCCGGCCGGATGTCGTCTTATACTTATGGTTTCCGTAAGTGTCATACTTATCCGCTAAAGACTTCACATATGCTACTGCCTTGTCACGGTCTACCTGGATCTCGGTGCCGTCCGTCCCAGTCACCCATTTTGCCAGTTCCAGACCATCCAGGGTCTCTGCTGGATCCAAACACATATGTAATCTGGATATCCTTGTATGCGTTTAATGTTGTGCAGAGCTGTACCAGGTTCGCGTCATCAGATTTTACGGTGATCTTTTTATAGCAATCCTCGTCTGCAAGCCGGATCTGTTTTTTCTGGCTTAAAAAGTGCTGATTTAACGGCAGCCTTCATTTTATCCATATCCAGTTCGTTTCCCTGAACTTCTGGAACGATCGTAAAGGGTTTTCCTTCCTCGTAAGCAGAGATATACGCGTTGGAAGTCGGTGTTGCCGCCGTCACACAGTGCAGGTTTGCCAGCGCTGCGGCAAGCTTCCCGTCATCGAGAGTTGCCTCCACGGTCACTGTGTAGCTCTGGTCAGAGCCGGGCCCCGTCTTTCTTCCTGTGTCATTCTGCTCCTTTAAAATATCATCGACGCTGCCGGTAACGTTTAAGTGGTAACCGACATCGGTTCCCTTTAAGACTTCCAGGTTGCCGTCCGCGTCCTGTATTTTAATCTCGTAGTGTTCGTTGAAATAACCTTCCAGATATCCTTTCGCCTGCTGTGCCGTCTGCTTGGAGACATCCACCGCATTGATCGTAGTGCCGCGTACAAATTTTGCCGTATCGCTATCTGCCGCTGCCATCGCAGGAAACGCTGTTCCCACCACCAGCATGCCGATCACAGCGCCTGTCGGAAGAAGCATTCTTATTTTTTCATGATTCCATCCTGCCTTTTTTATTTTCAGTTACCGGATTGCTCTCTTCTTGTTCGCCTCCGGCGCCCAAGAAGCTCCGGGCGTTGCCCTTATACCGCTTTTTCATTCAAAAGCGTTTATGCAGACAAGCTTGCAGCACGCTTTCGACTGCAGATCGGCACAATCCAACTGTCATTCTCTATTTTATCCAACGCACTACATAGTGTCAAGGTGATTATTTCTTGCTTTTTCCTTGATTTTCTGCGGCAAATGTGCGGCTTTTCATAAAAAGTCTCACCATGCAGATCGGTCGATCAAAAACGGCAGAACCTGCCGCCAGCTGCTGCATTCGGACACATGACAAGCAAAAACGACACACACCCGCCATTTACCTGACAGGCCTGTGCCGTTTTCATGCTAAGCTTTCATTTTTATCCTGCTATTTCTCGATAATGCTCTCTACATCATCCATGCCCGCGCAGAGCAGCGCAAGCAGCAATGTCTGCTGGCAGCCCTTATATGCACCCTCAACCTTAAACTGCTCGGAAAGCATATGCGCGTGGATATCATAATCCGCGCCCATGCCGAGGCACACTGCCGGGAGTCCTGCTTCGAGAGCACGGTTGCAGTTTGTGGAGCCACCATTTCCAAGCTTCGGCTCCTCGCATCCAAGATACTCTGCCGCCGCCATGGCGCCCTCTATGATCGGCGCATGGGCATCCTGATGGCCGGCATTGACATCACAGATATGTTTTACATCGTATGTGATCGTATCCATGCCCCAGCGCTCTGTCTCCTCCCTGCATGCCTCATCGATGGCATCGAAGATCTTCTTGCGGAGCTTCTCAAGCTCTTCCTGGGAGTTCGAACGGAAGTTGAAGCGGATCTGTGCCACCGGAACGATCGCATGGACAGCCTCGAAGCTTCCTGCCTGCATGGTAGTCACCGCAATGTGGTCATCGGCTCCTTCGGAACCTGGATCTCGGAGATCTTCGCAATCGCACGTCCGGCCGCATGGATCGGGTTTGCTACCTTCGCGAAAAGCTCCGCAGGCATGTCCGCCGATGCCGTGGAAGTTGATCTCATATGTCTGGATTCCGGTCGCCTCATAGGTGATCTCCTGAAATCCCGGGCCGTCAACGGAAATGCTGGCATCCAGCTCCGGATGATGGTTTACATAATACTGCATTCCTTTTTAATGCGCCGGTTCCTTCCTCCTGAACCGTTCCGACAAACTGGATATCGCCCTTTGTCTCAATTCCTGCCGCGTTTAAAGCGCGGATCGTAGACAGGACGGTCGCACATCCTCTCGTATCATCCACGATTCCCGGGCATTTGATAAAGCCGTCCTCACGGACGATCTCAAGCTTTGTATCAAGCGGAAATACTGTGTCCATATGACCTCTACAAGAACCGTCTTTCCGCCACCAGTACCTTTTCGGATTCCGATGCAGTTGCCGTACTCGTCGATATGGCAGTCTGTAAGTCCTTCCTCCTTAAACATCTCAAGAAGTCTCGCTGCTTTTTTCTGCTCATGGTTCGTCGGTGCCGGGATCAGGGTAAGCTCAATCTGTCTGTCGATGATCTCGTTCTGGTCATCTTCCATAAACTGAAGGGCTTTCTGAACCTTTGCATCCTTTGTCAGTGTGTCGAATTTCTTCTGAATCTTCTCGGAAACCTTATATTCCATCTGTCATTCCTCCGTTTTTCAATACTGAGTAACAGAAGCGGTCATCTCAGGCTGCCTCCTGTCCGATATTTTACCACAAAAAGTTTTTTGTGTATTTTTTATACGAACAAAAGTTTTTATGTCGCGAACACTCTCAAAAAAGAAGAGACCTGCCCGTGGCTTTCCTCCACTTTGGCAGGTCCGACTCTATGTATATGCTTTTACAGACGGATCACCATCTCATCTAACGGCATTCTGTCGGTGTGAAGTCTTGACGGATGCGCCGTCTCTGCCGGATATCCGAGCGGAAGCATCGCAGTCGCAACAAGTCCCTTCATCTCCGGGAACAGCTCATGAAGCTTCTCCTGGCTGAACATGCCGACATAGCAGGTTCCGAGACCGAGATCTGCCGCCTGAAGCATCATCTGTGTCGCTGCGATCGTCGCATCGATCTCCCCGTGGTTCTTCATATCTCCCTCGCGGTTCCAGGCCTTCGCCGGATCATACGCGACAACAAGGATCACCGGTGCATGGAACTTGCATGCGGTGCACTCCTCCGCTTTCTCCAATGCCTCTCTGCTCTGCATCACAAGAATGCGCTGCGGCTGGAGATTGTGAGCCGTCGGTGCATTGTGACCTGCCTCCAGCACCTTTTCCAGCTTTTCTGCCTCCACCGGGCGATCTGCATATTTTCTAAGAGAATATCTTTCTGCGCATAATTTTTCGAAATCCATAATTGCCTCCTGTTTTGCGGTATTTCAAATATCAGCTCAGTGAAATAAAACGTCCCTGATGAAAACGCCTGCCTGATACCGCATATTTTGCGCTCATTATAGCCCACATCCGGTATTTTTTCAATAAAATAATAATAAGAGCCATCTGCCGGAGTTCCGATGAGATCGACAGGATCTTGTCATCCAGAAGACCTAAAACATGCGGTCCCAGAATAATTCCCGTGAACAGCATACCAATAATACGCGGCAGCCGCAGCCTCCCGCAGATTGCTGCGGCGGAAAGTCCTACCAAAAAGATCAACGCAAGTGAGGTTAACATAGTTACAGAATCTCCCCGTATCTTCCCAGGAAGCTCTTCATTCTCTCATTGTCAGAAGAGAATACTTTCTCCGGCGTGCCTTCCTCAACGATCACGCCGCCTTCCATAAAGATCACGCGATGGGAAATATCCCTTGCAAACGCCATCTCGTGGGTAACGATCACCATGGCGATATTCAGATCCGCCAGAGAACGGATCACCTTTAACACCTCGGCTGTTAGCTCCGGGTCCAGAGCTGATGTGGGTTCATCGAAGAACAGGATCTTCGGGTTCAGCGCCAGAGCTCTCGCGATCGCCACACGCTGGCACTGTCCTCCGGATAACTGGCAGGGATAATAATCTTCCTTGTCCGCCAGTCCCATCTTCTTTAACAGCTCTCTCGCTTCCTGATATACCGTCTCCTTGTCTCGCTTCTGCACATGGATCGGCGCGTCAACGATATTCTTCAGCACAGAATAATGCGGGAAAAGATTAAAATTCTGGAACACGAGACCATACTGGCTCCGGATCTCCTTCATGTCCTTCTTATCCGCATAGACCACATGTCCGTCCTTGTCCGTCCATGCCGCTTTTTTTCCCAAGATATACGATCTCGCCGCCATCCATCTTCTCAAGCATCGTCGCGCACCTGAGCAGCGTTGATTTACCGGATCCGGACGGTCCGATGATGGATACGATTTCGCCCTCGCCGATGCTGATGGAGATATCCTTCAGCACGGACAGGTTCTCAAATGATTTTTCTACATGATTTAACTCTAACAGATTCATGATCCACAGACCTCCAGTCCTACCGGTAATAATCCAGCTTTTTCTCGATCCACTCCATAACGACAGCCACGATGAGGTTGAACACATAATAGAAAATTCCGGCTGCGACAAACGGGATCATATTTGTCTGGGATGCTGCCAGAGCTTTCGCGATCGTGAACATCTCAGCGACACTCAGGGTGAATGACAGGGACGTATCCTTTACAAGTGTGATCACCTCGTTTGTGATCGACGGCAAAATGCGCTTGATGACCTGAGGCAGAATGATCTTGAAAAAGGTCTGAGCTTTCGTGTATCCAGGATCTGTGCCGCCTCATACTGGCCGATCGGCATCGACTGACTGCCGCTGCGGTAGATTTCTGCAAAATATGCCGCGTAGTTGATCACAAAGCCGATAAAGGTCGCTGTCAGGCGGTAACCGCTGCCGACTTTAATATGAAACAGATAGTATGGTCCGAAATAAACGACCATCAGCTGCAGCATTAACGGAGTTCCGCGCATGATAGAGATGTAAAATTTTACGATCATGCTGATCACGCGATTTTTCGATAAGCGTCCGAACGCCACAATAAGTCCAAGTGGAAGAGAAAACAGCAGCGTGATCACGAAGATCTGCGTACTGATCAGCATACCACTGGCGAGCTGTGCGACCATCTGCCCGATTGTCATTTTACCCATACGATCTTTACCTGCTTTCCTTCATATTCAAGTCGAACGTCCGTGAGACTTGGCGCGTGATTCTGGTCAGCAAAGCTGACATATTCCATACAGAATCACTGCGCATCCTCGCGGAGCGTTTATCTCAGTCAGAGACCTGACTCCCACTGAGACAAATTTGCTATTATTCACCATCTAAAGAGGTGGGAGTCTTCTCGACTGAGATAAATAACACAAATTACGGGAACTGTTTTCCGGTTCCCGTAATCAAAATTTTTTACTATTTTAGCCGATATGAGAATGTCTGTCAAACAGCATTTCCATATCCCGCAAGATTTCTACAACTCCGACACGCGCTTACTTTCCGATCGTCGTAACGTCCTCGCCGAACCATTCATCAGAGATCTTTGCTAATGTGCCGTCGGCAGCCATCTCCTCTAACGCTCCCTGTACTTTATCTCTTAACTCTGTGTTGCCCTTCTTAAAGCCAACGCCATATTCTTCCTCGGAGAGGGAATCGTCAGGATCTTAAAATCTGCATTTCTCTGCTTGATCTGGTAGCCTGCAACAATCACGTCCATTGCGACTGCATCAACCGCGCCCTGTTCGAGATCCATGAATGCGGTATTATAATCCGGTGTCGTTAAAAGCTGGCCGAATGTATTTGCGAGATCCTGATTTTCCTTCAACGCAGCCTCTGCGGAGGAATCGGCCTGCACTTCCACGACTTTTCCCGCAAGGTCAGCCTGACTCTTGATATCGGAATCGTTTGCTACAACGAATACCTGCTTGTTTGCCATATACGGTGTAGTCCAGGTATAATCATCCTCGCGGCCTGTGATCGTAAATCCGTTCCAGATACAGTCGATGTTGCCGGATTCAAGCTCCATATCCTTGAGTCCCAGGCGATCGGCTGTGCCTTGTATTCGAGGCCGAGACGGCTTGCGACCTCTTTCGCGAGATCAAGGTCAAAGCCTGTGTATTCGCCGTTGCCACCAACAAATCCCATTGGCGGGAAATCCTGATCGAAGCCGACGATCAGTGTGCCTCCTGCTGCTTCTGCCGTCTCCGCAGCTGTCGTACCTGCTGTTGTTGTCTCCTCTTTTTCTCGGCAGTTGTCTCTGCTGCTGTCGTCTCTGTCTTTGCTCCGCCGCATGCTGCGAGGGAAAGTACCATTGCGGATGCCATAACTGCGCTTAATAATCTCTTTTTTCATCATTATTTCCTCCTCTTATCTGTCCGTGATCCGGCTGCCGGACCAGCTTTTTGTCATATCCGAAAACCGGCCGCATTTTTCTGTCCGGTTTCACCTCTCTGTTTTCATCGTGCTATCATGTTACCATACTAAAGTGTTTTTGTAAAGCTCTTTTTTAATGAATTTTTCAAAAAAATGCGGTATAATCTTTTTATGCAGAAGAAACTATATCCGTATTTATCTCAGTCGAGAAGATTCCGCCTCTTTCAGGTGGTGAGTAACAGCAAATTTGTCTCCGTGGGAGTCAGGTCTCCGAATGAGATAAACGCTCCGCAAATTTACTATTTTAAGGAGGTTCCTGTCTTATGTGTACAGCAGCAACTTACAAGACAAAAGGCTTTTATTTTGGAAGGACCTTAGACTACGAATTTTCCTACGGCGAGGAGATCACGATCACTCCCCGCAATTACCCGATCCTGTTCCGCCATATGGGTGCACTTGCATCCCACTATGCCATCATCGGCATGGCGCACGTTGCAGACAATTATCCTCTGTATTATGATGCCATGAACGAAAAGGGACTCGGCATGGCAGGACTTAACTTTGTCGGAAACGCCGCCTATGCAGAGCCGGTGGATGGAATGCAGAATGTTGCCCAGTTTGAATTTATCCCCTGGATCTTAAGCCGGTGCGCAACTATTCCGGAGGTCCGCGAAGCGCTTGCCCGCATGAATCTTGTCGGAACACCTTTTAGTCCCCAGATGCCTGCCGCAAGTCTCCACTGGATCATTGCGGATAAAAACGAGGCGATCGTTGTGGAATCCATGGCCGACGGACTCCATGTCCATGATGATCCTGCCGGTGTTCTCACAAACAATCCGCCTTTTGATCTGCAGATGTTCCATTTAAATAACTATCTCGGACTTTCCCGCGCCAGCCGGAAAATCATTTTTCTCCGGAGCTTCCGCTTGCCACCTACAGCCGCGGCATGGGCGCTCTCGGTCTTCCGGGGATCTCTTCCCAGTCCCGCTTTGCCCGCGTGGCATTCACCCGCGCAAACTCGATCTCCGGTGACAGCGAAGAAGAAAGCGTCAGCCAGTTCTTCCATATCTTAGGCTCTGTGGACCAGCAGCGCGGCTGCTGTGAGGTTGCAGAAGGAAAATATGAGATCACGATCTACACCTCCTGCTGCAGTGCCGAGACTGGAACCTACTACTATACGACCTACGAAAACCACCAGATCACCGCGGTGGATATGAAAAAAAGAAGCGCTTGATTCCGATGCCCTGATCCGCTACCCGATGATCTTAAAAGGTGAGATCCGGAGACAGAATTGACGGAAACGTCTGAACGATTCCGTTACAATAAATTCAAAATATATTTTCAGGAGGAATTTCCTATGAATCCCTATGCTCTGATCGATCTGCACTGTGACACACTCACAGACTGTATCCATAAGGGGCTGACCCGGACACGCTTGATGATCCGGACCGTGTCCTCTCCCTTGTCCTCACTTCCGTCCGATGTTCACTGGGCACAGTTTTATGCCATCTTCATCCCGGATCAGCACCGTGGACAGGCTGCCATCGATTACTACGAAACAAACCGTGACAATTTTAACCGCCAGATGGAAAAATTTCATGACCGCATCTCCCCTGCCGTTCCGTTTCCGATATGCATGCTGCATGGGAGGCAGGAAAGACGGCCGCTTTTCTGACCATCGAGGGCGGAGCCGCTCGCCGGTGATATCACCCGCGTAAAAAACTGGCAGATGACGGGGTCCGCTGCATGACGCTCACCTGGAACGGCGAAAATGAGCTTGGTTCCGGTCACACCACCACTCACGGAATGACAGATTTCGGACGGCAGGCAGTCCGTGAAATGGAAGACCGCGGGATCCTCGTTGATGTCTCCCATTTAAACGACACCGGCTACGCCGACCTCTTTGAGACCGCCCGCCGCCCGTTCGTTGCGACCCACTCCAACGCGCGCGCCATCTGTTCCCACAAGCGGAACCTGACGGATGATATGATCCGCGAGATGGTCCGCCGGAACTGCCTCATCGGCCTCAACTACTGCAAGAGTTTCATTACCGATGGAGGCATCGGCGATTCTCCCGACGACCTCTACCGCCACATCGAGCACTTTTTTCAGCCTCGGTGCCTATGAAAACATCGCCCTCGGCTCCGACTTCGACGGTGCGGCACTTCCTACATACCTGAACACTCCGGCAAAGGCTGCTGATCTCTACGAATATTTCCTGGAAAAGGGAATGTCAAAGGAGCTGGCAGAGGGCATCATGTTCCGGAACGCAGAAGAATTTTTCAGAAAAAATCTGTAATTTGCATCCGTCTGCCCGCAAATGCGCATCATCGGCACGTTAATACCTTTTTGTGTAGCAGGGAACTCCTCAAAACTTCCTGTTACACAAAAGGGCGTATGAAAAATGAAACTTCATTCTTCACACGCTCTTCGCATCCGATCCTGTTTTGTTTCAGGATCATTTTTTAATTTTTTCAAGGCTCCCTCAATTCCGCCTTCTACCAGAATGCAGGCATCCGAAAATATCTGCGACGACCGGACAGGACTGTCTTTCTGGCACTCAATTGACAACTTGGGGGATTTGTCAAAAAATCAACCTCAGACGATCTTCATCTCTTTCAGGCTTCGCACCCCGATTCCGGCTTCATCTCCAACCGTCAAATAGCCATCCTTCAACACATGACATGTATCTGCCATATCCGGCTGGGTCGCATAGCAGGTGATATCATTGGACATCGTAGATGCCGGAAGGGACGATGCAAGATGAAGGCAGACAGCTCCATTGATCTGTGTATCGTATGTACTGGTCACTACACAGCGGATTCCTGCGGATGCCGCAATTTCTGAAATCGTAACAGCATTCTGGATCCCGCCGGTTTTGACAAGCTTCAGAACAAACACATCAGCCGCCCGCTCATATGCATACCGGACTGCCTCCTGGACCGTATTGATCGCTTCGTCGACTCCGATCACAACACCGGTATCCCGTTTCAGCTGCTTTGTCCCATTAAAATCATGTTTATCAAGCAACTGTTCATACATTTCCAAATCCAGATCACTGGTCTTTCGAATAAACTTATATGCATCCGAATAGCTGTATCCCGCATTGGCATCCACGCGAAGTTTCATTTCATATCCAACAGCATCCCTGACTGCGCAGACCCGGCGGATATCTTCTTCAACATCCGTACCGATCTTCATTTTTATGCTGTGATACCCTTGTTCCCGATACTGGACCGCCTTTTCCACCGCCTCGTCAATTCCCATGATTCCAAGATGACGATTGATCATAACCTTCTCCCGCAGCTTTCCACCGAACATCTGGTAAAGAGGAAGCTTCCGCTCTTTCGCTGCAAGATCATAAAAAGCAGCCTCCAACGCCATCTTGGCCGCTGCATGCTCCGGGAGCTTATGATTCCATCGATTTCTGGCTTCCCACAGATCTGCCGCATCTACTCCTATGATTTCCGATATAAGTTCCTTCTCAAGTACATACTGTACAAATTCCGGCGTTTCGCCGGTAAATTTCGGGAGTGGAGTCGCCTCGCCCCAGCCACAGAGCCCATTCTCGTCTGTAAGCTTTTACGATCACGTGACCTCTTACCTGTGCCGGACGTCCATAAGCCGTTGCCAATACGATTGTTTTTCTGTGCAGCAAAAACACCTCTGCTGATACAACTTTTCCCATAGGTCAAATCTCCTTCCTCTAATTCTGTCTCCTTATACGGGAAAAAGCAGGTTTCCCTGCTATTTCCGTTGTTATTCAGTGTCTTTTTATCATACCTGCTGTCAGATCCGCTCTGCCTGTTCCTGAATCTCCTAAGTCCCATGCAAAGCCGGTTCTTCATTCGCAGATACTCGCTTCCCGCCATTACATAAACATCTAACGGCGTATTATCCTTTGTGATTCCCTTGCAGCGTCCAATCGCTCCAAAGATCCCAAATCCATCACCATAATCATGCAGATACGGTGCTTTTCTGCAGTAAACGATATGGAGCAGCTTTCCCACTGTCTCCTTCAGAAAGAGATCACTGTCCTCCATACTTTCCGCGCGCTCGGCCGCCTTTTCCAACGCCTCTTTCGTTCTGTTCCATTCAGCGCAGATCTCCGTCGTGTCAAACTCCGGTGCCAATCCGGACAATGTCTTCTTTAATCTGCCATCCAAATCTTCTAAAAAGACTGGAATATTTACAGGAATCATCTTTGCGCTCTGAATATCATCCAGCATTTCCATGTTGATCTTCGCATCACGCATCATGATCTTCTCGTCGAGTTTATCGATCGTATCTTTCGGGGTATGCCACCATGGTCCGCCGCTTGGGCAGTCTGACAGGCGTTTTTCCGGAAGCGGTTCATATTTTAACATGATCGTGATCGGCACATAGGCCCCCAGAAAGACTGATCTGCTCCACGGATCATCGGAATATACACATCGGGTCTCTTTCCCGTGTACTTTTCGATTAGGTCTGCTGTATAGGAAATGCCCTCAGAACCTGCTGTCCGTGCTACGATCTGCTCTGAGTTTTTGCACCCGGTCAGATCCAGATTCACATGCGCCACACAGTTCTTTCTGAGATCTGCGTAATGGCTGTCACAATACCATGTGGATCCGGAGAATCTTCCATCTGAATGACCGGACCACCATGCGATCCGTACTCCACGCTTTAATTCCGACCGATGTGCATAAAGCACTCTCGCATACTCTAAAAGGATCGCATCGCTGACCGCGTTATCTGTAATTCCCTCGTACCAGGAGTCGTAGTGACCGGAAACAAGCACAAAACTGTCACTCTTTCCCTTGATATCAACAGCCACCATGGAACTTCTGCGGATCTTTGTCTCCATTTCAATCGTGACTTCAGCATCCATTTCTCCTGCTGCCATCTTTTCGATCAGCGCTTCTCCGTCCGCACGTCTGATTCCCGCTGACGGAAGGAATTTCATATACGCAGCCTCATCAAAATCCGGTGTTCCCCATATCATCCCAATATTGCTGTGATGAATATAGTCACCTTTTGTTGCACAGATATGCAGTACTGCTTTGGCTCCTGCCTCCATTGCCCTTCTCACAAAAACGCCCTTGGATTCTCCACGTCAGAACGATTTTGTCGCGAAATGACTCAAAACGATCTTTTTCCTGATTCTTTGTGAGTCCTTTTTCCTCGCTGAGAGAGTCATAATACAACGTTCCCTGAAGGCTGTCTGCTTCTGCACTGTAAACATCTCCGACTAACGGATATTCCACTCCGTCAACTTTCGCGAATGCCCGCACCGGGAGGCTGAAAAAGCCATCATACTCACAATGCTCAAACGGAATTCCATACTCCGAAAGCTTTTCTTCCAGATAAGAAACCGCTGCCTCTCCCTCTGCTGTTCCGCTATAACGGAATAGATGATTGAATGTTCCAATCGTCTCCAGCATATTTTTAATGTTTAATTCTTCAAGAAGACTTTCCCTTAATTGTCTCATCTTAACCTCCGATGCCTATTAGAACGGTCCATAATGGATCATCTGTGCTACGATCATTGCAATGCATGCAAGAACGACCCAGCTTGCAAATACTTTCTTCATGAATTTCATCCATGTGCCATAGGATACACCTGCTGCCATAAGGTTTGCCATCAGCGCTGAGGACATTGGAATGATATAGTTTCCAAGTCCGTCACCAAAGTTGAACGCAAGAACAACGGTCTGTCTTGTCATTCCGATCAGGTCTGCAACCGGAACCATAAGCGGCATAACGGCAGCAGCCTGTCCGGAACCGGACGGAATAAATACGTTGATCAGAACATTCGCGATAAACATCATCGGTCCCTGGATAAATGCCGGGCATGCCATCAGAACATTCGCGATCGCGCGTACAATTGTATCGATGATCTTTCCATCAGAAAGTACACTGGAAATTGCTGTCGCAATACCAATCATGATAGCTGCTGTCATCATCTTTGCTGCGCCTTTGCTAAAGTGTCTTGCAATCTCACTTGGCATCATACCGCCGACAATTCCACCGGCAACTGCAAGCCATACAAACGCAACTCCTGTCTCCGTATTGCCCCAGCCAAGTTTGATGCCGCCGTAGACCTGAACAAGGACACTTGCAAAAAATACGATCAGTACAAGGATCTGACGTACTGTGATCGTTGCTTTTTTATCTACGCTTGTATCCAGTCCTTGTTTTCTTGCATTTTCTTCTAAGTCATATACAAGACTGTTTTTCGGATCTTTCTTTACCTTCATCGCATACGTAACGATAAAGTATGCATTCAGCGCAAGGAACACTGCGCAGAGCACTAAACGATAGCCGATTCCGGAGAAAATCGGGAGATCTGCGAATCCCTGCGCGATCGCTGTTGTTGCCGGAGCTACCGGTCCAATACTCTGGCTGCCACCTGCCGCAAGAACAACAATAGCCACCGCAACCAGCGCATCATATCCACACATACGACAGAACAGGACAAGTACCGGAATAAATCCAATCATACTGACCGGGTTTTGGCGCATACCGTAAATACCAAATACGATGATTGTTCCAATCAGCAGCAGCTTCTCACTGCTTTTTATACTTGTGGATCATAATATTGATTGCTGCGTCGAACGCGCCTGTCGCAAGAATTACTTCGATGGAAGCCGCGCTGAAGATCGTCATCCAGATCAGACTTGAGCCCGCCAATGCTTTCACTATGTAGTTCGGAATTTTAAAGAAACTTACCGGACATTGTTCAACCCATGTGAAAGAGGTCGCGTCAACGATCATTTTTCCTGTTGCCTCATTCTTCACTCTGGCAAATTCTCCTGCCGGGATGATATATGTCATAGCTGTTGCAAAAATGACAATCATTACCAGAATAACAAATACGTGAGGAATTTGAAATTTTTTCTTCTGACTCATACATACAACTCCTTTTCTTCTTGACTTCTCGAGGGGCCTGATCAGGTTTTCTTTTTTGTGGCTTAACTATAGCAAAATTTCTTACTATTTCGCTATAAACAATGTCACATTGTAATAAATGTTACATTTTTTCTTGTTTTACTCTATAAAGCTATACTTCTTGACAATTTTTAGGCATAATGATAAACTTTTTCATAACTGTATGATGTATTTCACTTTCATATTTTTAAGCTGGAGTCCCGGCATTCCCCGCATTTTAAGGAGGTGTTTGGCTTTGGAACGAGAATACTGTGTAAATTTCGAACCATATATCAACGACGAGCTTTCCGAGCTCGTAAAACATATGGGTACCGCATTGAGGTGCCTGCTAATACCTACTATATTAAACCCGGTCAAAAGCTTACAGAAATCACTTATATTGCAAGTGGCTCGACCTCCCACTCCATGTTTGGGCTGACCGGGCAGGAAAAGATTTCCTACATTCTCAGTGCCGGATGGTTTCTTACGGAAAGTCTGTTTGCAAATAAAAAAATGTTTTCGATCGCAGAGCGTTATACCTCTGCGCTGACTGATCTTGTTTTATATAAAATTGATGCCAATGCATATGATATTCTGATTGAAAAAAAAGGTGTTTCGCGATGCCATCATCCGCAGTCTGAGCAATAAGCGGGCATTCTTACAGCGGGAACTTGAAAGTGTAACTCTCGAATGCGTGAAAGAACGTTTGAAAAATTTCTTTGTTCTCCTGTCCGATCCGGCATCCAGCAAAGACCGCACCTGGTATCCGTTGAGCCATTATTACACACATCAGGAGATTGCCTCTATTATAGGAACAAACCGTGTGACGGTGAGCCGCCTGATCAGTGAACTGGCCCGCGAAGACTTTCTCCGTGTCATTAATAAACGGGTGGAACTCAACAGCATCCATATTACGGATTGATCGTGATCCCACCTTTGATATCTAAAGTAAAAACAGATCTGGTATTATGTGTAAATACCAGATCTGTTCTTTTATTTCTTATTCTCTATCTTGTTTCTCCATCTCATACATCAGCGCGATCATATGTTTTATGGATGCCTTGTAGTCATCCAGCTTCATATTTTCATTCGGTGCATGATGGTTTGCATTTGTATTTCCTGGTCCTACGCCAACGATCGGCATATCCGGCCATGCACGGTGGAAATAGATTGCCGGGCCACCGCCAAGCGCTGTCGGCTCGATCACCATCGGTTTGTCATAAACTTCCGCCGCGGAATGTTCCAGCCATTCCTTTAACGGAATATCCACGCTGGTACGGACCGGAGTATTTCCGCCTCTGCGTACGACTTTACATCTCCAAAACCATGCTTTTTCAGATGTTCCCGCAGCTGTTCTTCCACCTTATCCGGAGACTGGTTCGCAACCAGATAAAATCCGATCCGCGCGTATGCTTTGTGCGGCACGATTCCTCTGGCTCCATTGTAAAGCTCACCGGCTTCCAGACCGCAGACTGACATGGATGGCTCCATATAGATCTGCTTTTTCAGTTCCAGCCCACTGCTTCCCCCGCAGGAATGAGGTCAGTCCCAGTTTTTCCAACTGGCTCTTTTCATTATATGGGAATGCATTTAATATCTCTTCATCCTTTTTCGTCACCGGAAGGACATCATCATAGAATCCTTCAATCGTGATCCTCTCATCCGCACTTTTCAGACTTGCAAGCGCCCATACAAGCCGCCAGGATGCACTTGGAACATATGTCCCCATTCTGGCATGAACATCTTTTTTCGCAGTTTCTACCGACAGTTCAAAGCTCACACTTCCCCTGACGCCGAATCTCGCCCATGGTCTTCCTTCTTCATCGCGGCGCCCATTTTCCCCACAGGCAGACGTCTGCTTTCGATAATTCTTTAAACTTTTCTGATTGTTCTCTGGAAAACTTTGATAAAGACGGGCTGCTCGTCTCCTCATCGCCCTCAAACAGGAATTTTACATTGATCGGCAGCTTCCCTCCACTGCAAGAATCGCTTCCACCGCCTGAATTCTTGAGAGAAGAGGACCTTTATTATCCGACACACCTCTCCCATAGAGGACACCGTCACGGATCACCGGTCCAAACGGCTCGTTGGACCACAACTCATGTTTTCCCTCTTCCACGACATGGTAGTGATTATAGAATAACAGAGACGGATGTTTATCTCCATCTTCTCCGGAAACAGAAGCTGAGATCAGATCATTTCCATTCTCCACTTTCTGAAATTCGTGCGGAATTCCCACTGCACTTAGCTTCTTGTCAATCCAGTTTCTTGTCTCTTCCAATCCGGTCTTATCCCCTGCTACGCTGCGGTGGGAACAAAATTCCTTCATTTCCTCCATCATGCGATCAAAATTCTGATCGACATAATCAAAAATTTTCTTCATGATCATTCCTCCCGGTCTCTTTCTTTTCCTTCATGATATCGGAATCCGGTTTTATTTTCTATATGAATTGCTACAGTGTAGCATGGGTTACATTTCCACTTATCATCTGAGCACCTCGCCGGCATTTTCTTTCTGACATGAGCAAAAAGAGACAGTACGGATCTCTCCACACTGTCTCTTTCCTTCTTCTATCCTATTTCACATAATGGATCCTGCTCTGATCGAACCGATCCTGCTGGGTCCGCTCCTCATCCGGGTAACCGAGAGCAAAGATGCCGAAGGCCCGCTGTCCCGCCGGGATTCCGACGATCTTCTCTACATCCTTCATCCGGTCCTCTCTCGGAGCTACGCCGAGCCATACGCCGCCAAGTCCGATCTCATCCGCTGCAAGCCACAGGTTTTCCATCATGATGCTCATATCGATCTGTGCAAATTCCGGCAGCTCGCACTCCTCACGGTATGCGGTCACGATCGCCACCGGTGCTTTTCTGCCGGGGCGGAAAACGGGCTGGACTCTCCGAGCTGTTTTAAGACTTCATGGTTTTCTACTACATAAAACTCCCACGGCTGCTGATTCTTCGCGGACGGTGCTGCCATCGCTGCCTCCAGAATATAGCCGATATCTTCATTTGATACAGCCTCAGCTTTAAATTTACGAATACTTACACGGTGAAATAAATCTGCCATTTTAAACCCCATTTTCTTTCTTGATATATTATAATTCTCAAAAACTTTGCTATTCCCGGACAGCTAAACTGAAGACCGTTATAGCCAGCTATTTTCCGGGAAAAATTCCCATATTTATATTTTTTACTGCAATTTCTTGATCTCCAGCGGGAAACTTACATCCTCCGGAATCCATATATACAACGCCAATCTTCGCTCCGCTGTCTCCGCCCAGAGCATCCTCATCCATCGGACAGCCATCCTTCATGAAGCCCATCTCAGTTCCATCTGCTGTCACCATCATAAACGTGCTCATCGCATTGGCCGTCGTCGTTCCCTCTGCGTATGCGATCGTCCAGTCATCATCTCCCGGTGCCGCGATCACCATATTGACTTTCTCCAGATCCATATTGTCATGGATCTCGACACCGATATATCCAATCACAACAAGACTGTCATCCGCGATCTCGGTCTCCACGTCACCGATATTCCCGGTCGTGATCACATATTCCCCACCGTCATCTGCTTTGAGCGTAAACGTTCCTTTTTCGTCATTCGTCCCCGTCACGATTCCCTGAAGCAGGTGATAATCCGCAAGCCTCTCATCGTCCTGCGCCGCTGTTCCACCGGTTTCAGAAGACTCACTCTCTGCCGTCCTTTGTCCCAGTTGACTCAGCCACTGTCTCTTGCTGCCGCAGTTGTCTCCACCGGTTCTGCCTTCTGGCATCCGGCCGCCAAAGCTGCGCTCATTGCTACTGCTGTCATGTACAAATACGTCTTTTTCATAGCTGTCTCTCTCTGCAAGCCGCATTTCATTATAGCATATTTCTTATATCTTATCAATCAGACTGCTGACGCACACATTGGTCACGCACATCAGCCTTTCTGTGCCAATATCATACCACATCCTGACAGAGGAAAATCCTAAATTTCTTTTAAATTTGTTTTACCTCCTGACATACACCACCGAATAAGCGGCAAGTCAGTTACTGTACACGGGTAGGAATTTTCTGAACTGAAAATTCCGTACAGTACAGTGGTGGTAGTGGATTTTGCCGATTTGGAATGCGAAGCATCGGCAAAATCAGTTACTGTTTGCGCAAGGCGTAAACAGTAACGCAAGTCATAAGAAACCCTCCGGTCACCGCATTTTTGCTATTCCCGGAGGTTTCTTCATTTTCACCAATTCGGTAGGGTTTCTCTATTTTCTCACAAACTCCCCATGCGCCCCTCTTCTCGAGGAACGTCGTCGTCGCCTCCAGCTGAGAACGACTCTGCCCCCTCACAGGATGCCGGGTTCATTCCTTCCATGCCTACGAAAAGTACGGAAACGTCCGTGAGGCCGCAGAGAGCCTCGGAATGACACCTTCAACGTTCGTTCGGAAGAGACAGAAATATACGAAAAATGTGGATTGATCGGTGGGAAGCACAATGTTTATCTGGCTTTGAGGCTGCAGATGTGATATATTGATGATATCTGAACAAAGGTAGCATGTACATGTGGACTGTCACTGACAGCCCTCAAACCAATGATTCTGAAAGGGGTATCACTATGAAAAAATCGGCGCGATTACTGTCGGCCAGTCTCCCAGAGTTGACCTGATTCCTGAGATCCAGCCCATCCTCGGAGACTCGGTTGAGATCATTCAGGCAGGAGCTCTGGACGGACTTTCAAAGGAAGAGATCGCAAAGTTTGTTCCGCGTCCCGGTGAAAATGTCCTTGTGTCGAGACTTACAGACGGAACCTCAGCGACATTCGGAGAATCCTACATTCTTCCCCGCCTGCAGCTTTGCATTGACGATCTCGAACAGCAGGGTGTTTCCCTGATTCTTTTCCTCTGCACCGGAGAATTTCCGGCTGAATTTCGCTCCAATGTCCCCTGATCTTCCCTGACCATATCTTAAAGGGACTGATCCCGGCCATCGGCGTGAAAAAATCTGTCTGTCATCATTCCTACAAAGGAACAGGAGGCACAGATGCCCGGAAAATGGAAAGACTGCTGTGACTCTCTCCACGTGACCTCTGTATCCCCATACGGTGATCCTCTCGCTGTTTTGCAGCCGCAAAGGAGATCCCCGCCGATACAGATCTGATCCTTTTAGACTGCATCGGATACACCATCGAAATGAAGGAGCGCATCCAGGCTCTGACCCAAAACCAGTCCTTCTTTCCCGTACACTCGTAGCACGGGTGATTCGTGAATTAGTCTAATGTTTTTTCCCTGGCAGTTTTTTCCCACTTCATTTTCCAGGGATTTTCAGCATCTCCTGTTTCCAATACTGTTCCGGTTATCGGGCCAAAACAGCCGAATATCCTGGCATCTCAAGGCGCTGCCTGCAATATAGGATCAAAGAGTACCATATCTCATCGCAATGTCACTATGATGAAAGCTGAATCTTTCACAAGAGTCCCAGAAATAAAGAAGTGCCTGTCCTTCTCCGGAAAATTTCCGGTAAAGGACAGGCATTCTTATATGGTCACATAATTTCTAATTCACTGCGGTTCGTTCACTGCCAATATTCTTATCTCTCCCCGGCGCGGTACTTCGCCAACAGGCGGTTGATCCTTCCTGTCGGGTTTAAGAGATCGCTCAAGAGTACGGTTTTGAGAGCAGCTCCGGTGTCTGGTAAACAAGGTTCGTCGTCAGGACGCGGTCGATGATGCCATTCTCGTAGTACTCATCAAATTTCTTTAATCCGCCTGTAAAGAGACCGAATGTCGTGCAGATGAAGACCTTTCTTGCCTTCATTCTCTTTAACATTTCTTTTGCGGTGTCGAGCATGCTCTCGCCGGAGGAGATCATATCATCAACGATGATCACATCCTTGCCCTCCACGCTTGCGCCGAGGAACTCATGGGCAACGATCGGGTTGCGGCCGTTGATGATCTTTGTGTAATCACGTCTCTTGTAGAACATACCGAGATCCAGTCCAAGAACATTTGCGAAGAAGACTGCGCGTCCCATACCGCCTTCATCCGGGCTGATGACCATCATGTGGTCACTGTCGATCTCAAGCTCCTTCTCGTTCTTTAACAGGTATTTGATAAACTGGTAGATCGGCTGTACTGTCTCAAAGCCCTTTAACGGGATCGCGTTCTGGACGCGCGGATCATGCGCATCGAACGTAATGATGTTCTCAACGCCCATGTCGACGAGCTCGCGGAGCGCCATCGCGCAGTCTAAGGACTCACGACCCGTTCTCTTGTGCTGGCGGCTCTCATAGAGAAACGGCATAATGACATTGATCCTTCTGCCCTTTCCGCCTACGGCTGCGATCACGCGCTTTAAGTCCTGATAGTGGTCATCCGGAGACATGTGGTTCTTTAAGCCGTTCATCGTGTATGTCATATTATAATTGCAGACATCTACCATAATATAGAGGTCATCACCGCGGACAGACTCTGTCAGCTCTCCCTTTGCCTCACCAGAGCCGAAACGCGGAGTCTTTGCGCCGATAATATAGGAATCTCTCTGGTATCCAGCAAAAAGCGATCGTGGTCTTGTGCTCACTCTCTCTTTCTTTTCTCCACTCGACCAGCCAGGCATCTACCTTCTTACCCAGATCCTCACAGCTTTTCAGCGGAATCAGACCTAATGGTCCAACCGGTATTGTCTCAATCTGCTTTTCTTCGTACAGCATTCCTGTTCCTCCCTGTTTTTTCTACTCATGATTTGATATTTTTAGCCGCTGCTCTCCGGTCAGCCTGTTCTTCACGGCATTTACCCGGTTCCCCATTTTTTTGCAGCGTACATACATTTCATTTATAACACCATCCACCCGCCCCGTCAACCGGATTTCCGGCCGTCTCCGACAGGATTTTCCTTTTTCTCCGGCCATCCCGGCACGTTTTATTATCCTCTGCGCATAAATCCTCTGCGCACGAGACGGATGTCATCCCCGATCAGTGGTATGATCTTATACCGGCTCATGATCCTTGAGGTCACGCGATCCGTGAACGCGTCCTGAAGCTCGCCAAGTGTCAGGTTTGTGGAGATGATCGTTCCCTTATTTCGATTTAGCCGCTCATTGACGCAGTAAAACATCTGGGATGCCGTGAATGTATTGATCAATTCTGTTCCGAGATCGTCGATGATCAGGAGGTCACAATCCAGAATATAGGATGCCCGGTCCTTCGCCTCATCGTCATCGCCTCCATTGAAACGGCTTCCTGCCAGAATGTCGAACATATCCGTTGCCGTGAGATAGACCACAGAAAAATATCTTCGGATCAGCTCCCGCGCGATGCAGTTGCTCAGAAATGTCTTTCCGCAGCCAGTATTTCCGGTAAACAGGATGCTTCCTTTCTCATTTTTGAATTTTTCCACATATTCCCTACATTCCCTGATCACCTTGGACATATAGTCGTAGACAGTCATCCCTGTCTTTTCGTCCACATGATCTCTGTCATAGTATGCCATGGAAAGTGTGTCGAAATTCTCCCGTTCCAGAACTTCGCGGATATTCGACTGGTCATACAGGATCTCAATCTCCATGTGCTTGAAGCAGTGGCATTTTTTCCGTCCGCGTATCCCGTATCCTTACAGTCGGGCAGACATACTGGAGTTCAGGTAGTTTGCTGGGTATCCGTTCTGTTTTAAGTAGACCGCTTTCTGCTCTTTTTAAAAATTCCGCGTCTTTTTCAACTGATCCGCCGCCGCGCGATCACCGGCGAGGATCTTTCTCGCCGCCTGAGCCATAGTCGCCGCGATCTCATCGGACAGTGCCTCTACCTGTGGGACTTTCTCGTACACTTCCGCGATCCGCTTATCCTGCTCGCGCTTGTCCTGAAACTGTCTCTGATTGTAGACACGCATGATCGCGTCGTACTGGGAATTACTGAGTGCCATCCGCACTGCCTCCTTTTATCCTGCATTTTTTACGAGGTTCCATTCAGAGAACTTATTCCCCCGTACACAATAACTCTTACGGTCCATGCATCAATGTGCGGACCGGCTGGCCGTTATTTTCTGTTCTTTATGTCTTCCCAGACATAATCATCGTAATTAGTAGGACCGCTGTTCAAAGTTGTTGAACCGGTTTGTCGATGTGTTCGGGTCTGTCTCGATGCCGTGCCGGATTTCTTCGCCTGTTTCTCCTGACGGCGTTTATCTAAGGTCTCAACGTCCTGTAAGGTCCGCACGCCGTTTTCCTTCCAGCCTGTGAGGATCTTGTCGGCATATGGGAAGCTCGCCGCTCCCGTGGCTGTGAGCGTCCTGTTGCATGCCTCCGTGACGATCGCAGCGTCGAAGCCGAACTCCTTGAACCAGCGGCGCATGAAACTCCTGCTCCGCGGTTCCGGCGTTCCGGCCCATGATGCCGAAGGCTTTCATGACAGCGGAGGTGTCTTTTGAGTATCTCGTGGAGTGCTCTCTCGCCTCGTCGCGGGTATGGATCCCGGCCTGATACCAGTTCAGCGCCACTTTTTCTATGTAACGGATGCTGGTGTGGCCGCCCTCAGCGCAGTATTCCGCCAGGTATTCCAGAAGCTCGCAGGACATGTGGAGAACGTCATAGAAATAGGCGAATTTCTCGCACTCGATGGCGCTGAACGTCTTTCCGAGGTACTGTTGGACCGCGTAGAGGAGAGCAGAGAATTCTTCATCTGCCGACAGACGCTTCATGCGGTCGTAGCTGTTGCCGGCGTCCGGGATATCCGGGGTTCCGGATTGCTGCTTCGCCATGCCGCGGTCGCTGCTCTGCGGCTGTTTTCCGTTGTCCGCCATAGTCTCTTCCGGCATTCTTCCCTCCACATCAGTATCCCCGTAATTTCTCCGTGATTCCGGTGCCATGTATCCGGTGTCTGTCATGTTTTCTCTCGTAACCGCAGATTCACTCACCACCGTTTTCCTCTTTCTCCGGTGCAAGCACACCGGCGCGCTCTCCCAGTATGCCAGGGCACGGCGGACATCTGCCTCTGTGTGGTTCAAAGCGTCCGCGATATCCGGGATCTCCACGCTTTCCCCGGCGTGGCGCAGAAGATATAAGTACACCTTTACATATTCTCCGCTGGCTGTCCCCATGTATTCGTCAATAAATGTATTGGAAACGGCGGTCACTGCCGTATTTATGTTGTTTTTTGTAGCCTAAACCCATTCTTTTTTCACCCTTTATGTTCACGTTCCATTTCAAATCTGCCTGATATATCCGCCTTCTGCCTATCGGTCGTTCTCTCCATCGGCCACTTACGTCTCACATTTTCAGTTTTCCGGGCAGCACCGCACTTTCCGGCACACTCGTTATCTCTTCTCATCTTGAAATATCATAACATACCCCCACAAAAAATGAAATAGCCGGAATTATCCACTGTGCTGATTGTGGATAATGTGGATAACGTGGATAAATGCGTTACATAATTATCAATAAAACTCGAAAAATTCCCGATTTTCCTTATTTTTCCCTACTTTCCGGCATTTTCAAATTTACAGTTATGTAAATCAAAAAAATCCACAGGGTATTCAACAGGATTCTGTTGAAAACTCTGTGGATAATGTGGATAACTTACTGTCCAAGGAGCTTTTCGCCCACTTTTACAATATCTCCGGCCCCCCATAGTTATCAACAGGTCGCCGTTGACACAATTTTCAAGAAGGAATGTCTCGATCGCGTCGAAACTCGGGAAATAGTGGGTATCCGTCCCCAGCGCGGCAATCTTTTCCGCCAATGTCCCAGAGCTGATTCCCCAGATTGTCCGTCTCTCGGGCTGCATAGATGTCCGCGAGAACCACATGGTCTGCTGCGGATAACGCCTTCGCGAAGTCCTCCATCAGTGCCTTGGTTCTCGTGTATGTATGCGGCTGGAAGACGCACCAGATTCACGGTGCGGGTAATTTTCGCCGCTGCCAGAGTCGCCGCAATCTCCTGCGGATGATGCGCGTAGTCATCAATGACGGTCACGCCGCCGATCATGCCTTTTTCTCGAATCTGCGGTGTGTGCCCGTAAATCTTAAGAGTCCGTTCCTGATCCCCTCACCGCGGATTCCCAGCTCATGAGCCGCCGCGATGGACGCCAGGGGAATTGTATACATTGTGAATTCCCGGAACGCCCAGAGTAATTGTATCAATTGCTTTCCCGTCTTCTAAGAGAGTGTACGTCGCGCAGGCATTCTCGTTGAAGGTCACATCCGCGGCGCTGTAGTGGCTCTTTGCCGGATCACTTCCGACGGTGATCACCTTGATCGGAAGTCCGTCACAGATCTCCTTATAGTCACGGATGTCACTGTTGATGATCAGGACGCCGTTTGCCGGTAGAAGCTCCGCAAATTTCCGGAAGGAATGGCGGATATCTTCAATATCCTTGAAGAAATCGAGATGGTCTGCTTCTATATTTAATATGATCTCCATGTTCGGGAAGAAGGAGAGGAAGCTGTTTGTATATTCACAGGCCTCTGTCACGAAGAGCACCGGACCGCCGACACGGATGTTGCCGCCGATAGAGTCCAGCATTCCGCCGACAGAGATCGTCGGGTTTCTTCTTCTCGTCCATAAGGATCTCCGTCAGCATGGAGGTCGTTGTTGTCTTTCCGTGGGTACCGGATACGGCGATGGATTTCTCATAGTTTTTCATGAGCTGTCCGAGAAGCTCTGCTCGGAAAGGATCGGCAGATTCTTCGCCGCTGCCGCCGCGTACTCCGGGTTATCCGGGTGGACTGCCGCTGTATATACAACAGCGTCGATATCGTCAGTAATGTTCTCCGCCCGCTGCCCGTAGACGACCTTTGCGCCGTGGGCGGTGAGTTTATCGGTGAGCTCGGATTCATGGGCATCGGAGCCGCTTACTGTGAATCCTCTCTCCAGCAGGATCTCAGCCAGTCCGCTCATGCTGATTCCGCCGATTCCGATAAAGTGAATGTGTTCTGGTTTATTAAAATCGATATGATACATCGTTGTCTCCTTTCGGATGTTTGATCTCTATTTTAAATGTTTTACACTGTATACATTTAAGCACGTATAAAATATGTGTTTAAATATACACAGTCTTTTACACATGATATCACAAAAATTAAAGAAAATCTATCCTCGAGGAAAAAATTAACATGAGGCGAAATTCACGCAGATCTTTTCTTTTCTGTGCAGCACTTTCTATATAAAAAGGGCGTGTGAAAAATGAGAAATCATTTGGCCCTTCTTTTTTTATAGGCTATGTTTTCACAGCCCCTCGCGCGGTCACTTGCGACAATCTACATCTTCGCGCGAGTGCGCATCTTTGGCACGTTAGTTTTTTTATGGAACAGGAATTTCTCGAAATTTCCTGTTCCATAAAAATCCCATCTACTGGATTTTCATCCAATAGATACGGGATCACTAATTTTACGCTGCAGCTTTTCCAAAAAATCACATGCTGATACCGGATCAGAACGGATAACAGGATCTGACCAAGAAGGCCGATAGCCAGGATCTCCGATTCCGACTGTGATCGTGGAAAACCAGATCATGTCCTCAGAACCGTATGCGAAGCGGAGCACCCACGGAACAATGATCATGTTCGCGAGGATCGGCGGAACAGATACCAGATAGCGGTTTTTCCGGAGTTGTTTTACGAGTGGAAGGTCACGAACACTCGATTCATTTTCGCGCAGCAATGAGTCAGGCGGCCATGCTTGGCATGTATATCTGACGAATGCTGCGGAAGGCATATACTACAAGTATATGACCTTACGCCGGGAATCGGCGAAAGCCCTTAAGACCTTGGTTTTGCGGGCTTAGCAACGTTTGAAAGTATATCACTGCCTTTCTAAGATTTCAAGTTAAAAATTCAATTTTCCAGAAGATAAATGGGTACGGTCTCTATTTTTCCTTCCTGCCCCTAACGTATCACCTTTCAAATACAATAAACAATCAGCTTTTCCCGATTCCAATACTTTTTTTTTGCCGTATTTCAATGTGTTTTCCAGTTTTCACTTCTATTGCATATCTCCGGGAGGACTTCAGACCTTGTACCACAAAATCTACTTCTCCACCCTTAAAAGTCGCAAATGCTGGCATTTCAAAGGCAATTTCTTCTGGAAAATCCTGCCGCTTCTTCAAATTAATATATACAAAGTTTTCACTCAGCATGCCTGCAATTTCTGTTTGTGCAGCCCCAACTCGCGCCATATAATAACTTGCTAATCCCAGATCCATAAAATAACATCTGCATCCTGGTTTAAAATTTAGAATGTCCATTTCTATAATTTTCCCACAAAATCAATTACGCCGCAAAAACGTAACCAACTAATTGCCCGGTTGCAGACTGCCTTACTAATATTGCTGGAATAGTCTCTTGTTACCAATTTTTGAAGTTCTTCACTGATACTATCTTCTTCAAATCCCTTTTTTTTCTCTGCCAAGTATCCTGCAAATTGAAAGAAAAATATCCGTAAATACCTGGGTGTCAAGAACATCTGTAAAATAACGAATTGATTCATTCATAAAGGTATCAATGATTCTAATCAATTCACTCCGTGCTCGCTCTATACTTTTCGAATTTAAGTATTCACGAACAACAGATGGATAACCACCAATTTGACAATATATATCATACCATGATTTTAATTCTGCCCTGTCACTGAATCCAGTTTTTTCCAAGCAGCTTATATTTTTCAAATAGATCCGTATCCGCTGCTTCCAGAAATTCTTCATATGATAAGGTATAGATTTGAATACTTGTAACATCCCCACTTGAATACCGAAATTCCGGTTCATAGATTCTTCCAAGATAGCTGCCTGTAACAATAAAGCGGCACCGAAACTGTCGTGTGAATTCACGAATTCGGTTATAAATTTCTGCTGACTCTTGAATTTCATCTATGATAATAACGGTGTCCTCTGTGTCTGAAAAATTTTCATCAAACAGACGAAATGCATCATGTAGCGGAGCTTGAGGGCGCGGTCCCTCTCGGCTGCCAATCGCATGCCTTTTGATAACAGGAAAGGAACTGTTCTCCGCTCAGTTCAAATAAGTTTATATACACTTTATGACTAAAATTTTCATCTGCAAATTTGTTAATGATATACGTCTTTCCTACCTGCCTCGCACCATTAACCTCTAGTGTCGTATGACAATTGTCATTTTTCCATTTGAGTAATGTCTGGTAAACATGCCTTTTAATATCCATACATTCACTTCCTATTTTAATTTTATTGGCTTTCCCTTCTTCAGCTGCTTTCATATTTAACAGGTTATATTTTTTTGTACTCAACAGGAGTATAATTTCCTATTACCACTGCTGCATTGAGTGCTGCCAATTTTACAAGAGCGGATACTGACAATTTTTTATCTTCCCAAACAATTCCATAGGAATATAAAATTCCGGGAAAAATTCTCTTGAATTTGAATGCCAATAGCCATATTTTCTCGCAAACACAGGAGCTGCCTCATATTCCAAGTTAAATGCATTTCTATGAGTCTCATCTCCGCCTGATCTTCCCCGCGTCAAATAAAGCACAAATGCACAAATCCAAACAGCAGCAAACTCTTCTTCCTTTTCACAAGAACATAACAAGGCAGCCGTTCTAATTGTTCCTTTGCTCCACCCTGCTTCAATTTCCATTCGTCCTGAAGTTAGGGCCGCTACATCAGATTCAATAGATTCCTTCTTTCTTTTTCAATCCAGTTGAAGCTGTAACACGGTCCAAATCGCGGTTTAGAAATTTCTGTTTTTAAACAGTACTTTTGAGCTGATAAAACAGGAAATTTACACATTTCCCATTTCCAGACTTTATAAATGTCTTCCCATTTCATTGTATCATTTTTATTCATACTATCTCCCTAAATCTTACACTATCTCTTATTCATTATCCATATAAAATTGCTGTTCATTCCAATGCGTGAAAAAATACGGATGATCTTCCTCTAAATTACTATTGGAATATAAAAAGTAATAATATCTTCATCATCAAACATGTCAAAAACCCAGTCCTCTGAATAGCCCAAATTTTTACTATCTGTTGCTACCCGTTCATCGCTGACTTCCATAAACGCCATTGCTTCCTCATTACATAAATAAATAATGAGTTCTTCCATAACTGTATGTGCTTTAACCATTCTCCCAGTACTTAAACTTCTGCGCAAATGAACAAGTGTACATTTCATTTGATAAAGAAAATCATACGTATATCTCATCAGAAACTGTGCAGGAAGATCCATCTTAATAAACGATGTGTTTAATTGACCAATATGAGAACCCACAGGCATAGATGCAAGATCTGATAGATCCTGTTCAATATAATCAAGCAGGACATCACTGCCTACGGCAAAAGACACAGCTGCTTTAACTCCATAGTTATCTGCTAAAAACTGTGACCATGCTTTATGTCCCTTGTATTCTTCAATCAAATTTTTCCCCGGCTCACTGCCTGCATTGTCAGGAAAACTGCGCCAGTTTAGAGCCTTACAAATTCCTTTACATTTATCTTTTCGAATAGAGCCTCCTGATTCATAGCGGCACCAGGTTTTTACACCTACGCCCGCTCGCGAAGCCGCTTCTTCAATTGTGAGTCTAAGTTCATTGCGCCTGACTTTTATTTTTTTTCCAAGATCCTCATTGCTTAATATTGTTTTAGGAGCCATATTCACTTTCCTCCTTGGCATTTATTGACATGTTATTATATAGTCATTATGTATTATAATTGTCAAGTTAAAATTCTCCTCAACTATAAAAGACCTCCATTCCTAATTGACATTTCCTACTAATCTGCTATGCTGAACAATATTGGTTAGTTATAGCTAATTGAAAGGAGTTTTACTTTGACTTATCTATGGATCAATCCAGTATCGGAGAGGATGATCTCGGTGGAGGCACTGGAGAGGATGCTGGAAAAGCATGACCTGACGCGAGTGGTCTGTCGGGAAAGCTGGGGCGAGATCGTGCTTCGGAAGTACCGGGAGCTTTTGGAACATGCAGATGGAACTTTTGCGGACGCGAGATGTCCGGCAGCGGTATCTCTGGTACATTCCCTGCAGCCTGAGATCCAGATCGCGGATATTGAGCCGATTCTGATCCACTGTGCGAGAGAACTGGCAGAACGTCCGGATCTCGCGGACGGTGAAAAGATCATCACAACTCCATGCCGGATCTTAGCCGACATGGGAAATAAGTTGGAATTAAAAAGACACACATTTCGTACCATGGAACCGCTTTCTCGCTGCACTTGGCGAGCCAATGGAACCCGCGCCAGACGCAAGTCCGATTCCACCGGGATTCTTTAAGGATCTGCCGTTTTCCGTTGTCAGCCGATCCGGCCGTCCGGCTATTGAGTCCTATGTGACCGGAAATGACTGGAAAAACGCAAAACTGATCGAGCTTTTTATACTGTGTCCAGGGCTGCCACAGAGGAGATGGAGTGCGATGAATCAGAAATTTAAAAAATATTTCCCACCGCTCATCGGTATCCTGGCGATCTTCGCCGTCTGGTATATCGTCTGCCGCGCGGGCATCTTAAGTTCCTATGTGCTCCCGTCCCCGGGGCGGGTCTTCCAGAGCTTCTGCAAAATGCTGCAAAGCGGTGAACTCTTCCGTGACTTAAGGATCAGCTTCCTGCGCGTCGGAAAAGGCTTTGTGATCGCCTTTATCCTGGCATTTGCCTTCGGCATGCTGCGGGCGATGATTCCGGCCTCCGCAGGTTACTATGAGTACCTGGTGCAGTTCTTCAAGAACGTACCGCCGCTCAGCATGATTCCGCTACTTATTTTATGGTGCGGAATCGGCGAAACTACAAAGACGGTCATCATCGTTCTGGCCTCCTTTTTTCCCAATGTATTTAAACATCGTCAAAGGGATTTACGGGCTGTGACCAGAAGCTTCTGGAGGTTGGAACCATGTTTGGCTACACAGAACGCCAGAAATTTTTCCGCATCATGCTGCCCTACGCCATGGCGGACATTCTCGTAGGAATGCGCATCGGTCTGGGTTACAGTTGGCGTGCCATCATCGGTGCTGAGATGGTCGCAGCGTCCACCGGTCTGGGGCACATGATCCTGTTTGCCCAGCAGATGTCCCGGACCGACAAGGTCATCGTCGGCATCTTCGCCATCGGCATCGCAGGTTATCTGACAGACCGGATCTTCGGTCTTCTCATCAGCATCTTTCTGAAAGGAGCAGGTGAAAATGGCTGGAATTAGATTAAAAAAGACATTCATAAAACATATCAGGTTGACAGCCGGACGTTTCCTGTCTTAAACGGCGTCGATCTCGAGATCCCGGAAGGAAAGATCACCGTGATCTTAGGTCAGAGCGGCTGCGGAAAAACGACTCTGCTGCGGCTCACCGGCGGTCTGGAATCCGCCGACAGCGGTGAGTTCTCTGGGACGGCGCCCACAAGACCGCCTTTGTGTTCCAGGAACCGCGGCTCATGCCATGGCTCAATGTCTGGAACAATATTATTTTCGGTTTGAAGAAAAATCAGGTCGATCAGAAGAAGATCCAGGACATCGTCTCCACGGTGAACCTGTCCGGCTTTGAAAAGGCATACCCATCACAGCTTTCCGGCGGCATGCAACAGCGCGCGGCTATCGCGCGGGCACTGGCATATGAACCGACCTTCATCCTGATGGATGAACCATTTGCGGCTCTCGACTATTTCACGAGGGAACAGATGCAGAGGAACTTCTCCGCGTTCAGCAGAAGGAACATTCCAGCATCATGTTCGTAACCCACAGCATCGACGAAGCACTGATCCTCGGTGACCAGATCGTGATGATCGAAAAAGGGCTTGTGAAGCATGTTTATCCGGTAAAGGCGCCGTCAGGGAAAGAAATCTTCTGGATGAGGAGTTTATTGCGCTCAAGAGAGATATCATTGAGAATCTGAATTTTATAAATTAAATATATTTTATATGTAATTCAATACATTCTAATTTTTATGATATTATTCTTACGCTATTTCCAGCAGATATAACATTCAAAGCATAAACATAATGTTATGAGCTGTCCCAAAAAAATTTTAATAGCTGGTTTCCTTATTTAAGGGATTCCCATCATTTTATTAAGTTCGGATATCTGCCTATTAACTTAGGCGTATCATACACTTATTTTTTCAACTTACATGAGGAGGACAAAACAAAATGAAAAAACTGATCGCATTAGGACTCGCGGCATGCATGACATTTTCCCTTGCAGGCTGCTCCGGATCTGCAGGCAAAGAGACTGCGGCTGCTTCTGCTGCCGAGACAACCGCTGAGACTTCCGCTGAGGCTGAAACTTCTGCCAAGGCTACAGCTGACGCTGAGACATCCATCGATAAACTCACAGTTACCTATGTAACATCTCCGTTAAATGTACCGACCATCATCGAAAAGGACCAGGGAATCTTCGAAAAAGAGCTCGGCGTTCCGGTTGAGTACGCAGAGCTTACTTCCGGTGCTGACCAGACACAGGCTCTCGCTTCCGGTGATGTTCAGGCTCTCTACGCAGTAGGCGCAACTTCCGTGATCCTGTCCGCAGCAAACGGCGCAGATATCAAGGTCTTAAACATGTACAGCCGTTCCCCGAAGGCATTCTGCATGTACTCAAAGGATGAGTCCCTCACAACTCCAGAGAGTTTAAAAAGGAAAGACCATCGCAGGCCCGACCGGCACAAACCTTCATGAGCTCCTTGTCTCCTATCTTGCGCAGGCTGACATGACTCTTGACGATGTAAATTATGTAAACATGAGCATTCCTGACGCAAAGGCAGGTCTTGATGGCGGCAGCGTTGACGTTGCCCTGCTCGCAGGCGCAACTGCTTACAATGCAGAACAGCAGGGCTATCACCTTGTTGCAGACGGCGAGGGCCTGATCAGCGCACTGATCGCAGTTGCAACGACCCAGAAGTTCTACGATGAGCATCCGGATGTCATTAAAAAATTAAACGCTGCACAGGAAGAGATCGCATCCTACATGGCTGATAACCAGGAGGCAACCATGGAGACTGTTGCCGCAGCACTTGACCTTGATGTTGACGCGGTAAAGGAAATGTACGGTTTCTATGACTTCTCCACAGAGATCACAGACGCCGACAAAGAAGGTTTCAGAAGACAGCCGATTTCATGTATGAATCCGGCATGATTGAGAATGAGCTTGATGTAAATACACTGTTTATTCAGTAATTTCGATACTCAGAAACTTTTCGCACTGACATTTTTCGGTGGAGCAAAAGAGATCCAACGCATTCTATGCCTGGATCTCTTTTTTATTTCAAATTGCATTTTGAGTTATTACATAATCATCTCTATTATTTATTGAGGCTGCAAGCAACTCTGTCAGCATATATCCGAAATCAATAAACTCCCTTTCTCACAGAAATACTTTCTATTACTGCAATTTTACGGTATACTAATCCATGTGCGCATTCCGCCATGCCCGTCGGATACCCCAATTTTTCCGAACCGCGGCACAGAATTTACGGATGCTGCACTGCAAAAAGCCTGTCGCGAAGCCCATTCTCAATGGTTTTTCACTTGTAATTTTATCTTTAGAAAGGACACGTACATGACAAATTTCCACCCTATCACAAGACTCCAGAAATTCCGCCTTCTGTCCCTGATCCCACTCTATTTCATGATCGTGGGACTGTTTTTACAGCCCATCACTGAAATCCTTCCGGGACTCTGGACATTGATCAAGGAGCCGGACTTCCTGATCACGGACTACTTCCTGGTCGGCGGCATCGGAACTTCCTTTATCAACGCCGGACTGCTGACGCTTTTTATGCATCTGGACCATCTATTTCCTTGATATGGAGATGGACGGACATACGATCACATCCAGCTGCCTGATGTTCGGCTTCTCCCTGTTCGGAAAGAACCTCTTAAATATCTGGGCGATCCTGTTTGGTGTGTACCTCTACTCCCACTACCATAAAACACACCTGTCCCGTTACGTTTACATCGGTTTTTACGGCACCAGCCTGTCCCCGATCATCACGCAGATCATGTACATTTCGCATCTTCCTTATGCGATCCGCCTCATCACAAGTCTCGCGGTGGGACTCATGATCGGCTTCGTACTGCCACCGCTGTCCACGCATGTTCACTACGCCCACAAAGGTTACTCTCTACAATGTCGGATTTTCCGCCGGAATCATCGCCACCGTCGTGGTCTCCGTGCTGAAGTCCTTCGGCATCACCACCGAGTCCCGCCTGATCTGGTCCGAGGGGCAATAACCAGCTGCTGTTTGCGATCCTCTGCGGGCTGTTTGCCGCCATGATCATTGCGGCATTCCTCTTCGGCGGAAAGGAAGTCGGTGAATCCTACAGAAAGATCTTATCCTGCTCCGGAATCGGCGGAACCGATTATCTCAGGGATAACGGGGGCGCGGCAACGATCCTCAATATGGCAGTCAACGGTTTATTTGCAACGATCTTTATTCTCGGCGTCGGCGGCGAGTTAAACGGACCGACTATCGGCGGAATCTTCACGATCGTAGGATTTTCCGCCACTGGAAAACATATCCGGAACATCGCTCCGATCATGTTTGGCGTCCTCTTCGCGGGCTTCACAAAACGCTGGACCATTAACTCCCCGTCACCGATGCTGGCACTTTTTATTCTCAACGACACTGGCGCCGATTGCGGGGGAATTCGGAGTTCTCATGGGACTTCTCGCCGGATTCCTGCACTCTTCCGTCGCCTTGAATGTCGGAATTGTGTATGGAGGCATGAATTTATATAATAATGGATTTGCAGGTGGAATTGTGGCGATTTTCATGGTTCCGGTGATCCATTCCATCCGCGACCGGAGAGCGAGAGCGAAAGGTGAGATTTCGCTGTAATGCATGCAGTATCTACCCCCTGCTTTTCAATACACTGCCCCAGTTAAAAGACCATTTTTGAGATTACTTCAGTGGATTTTTCATGATTGTAAAATAATAGATTTCTACAGATTTTTAGGAGCTTTTAAGATATGGACAATGCAAGTGTATCTAAAAAGGAAATATGAATGATAAAAAAAGAATATCCTACTGCCGCAAAGCTGCTTTCCTGGCTCCCAGCGATCTTCGTCGCAGCCGCCATCTCCTGGTTCTCCGCCCAGCCGGCGGCGGAGTCCACGGAGATGAGCGACACCGTAAGCCGCTTAATTCTTTTACTCGGCACAAAGCTCGGCTTTTTCCACGGAAATCCGGCGCAGTACGCTGACCTCATCGAACTCATGAGCTTCCCAGTCCGGAAAGCCGCCCACATGACTGAATATCTGGTATTTTACTGCACCGTCCGTTTCGGACTGCACTTTACGTATCGGACCTCCAACATGAAACTCCGTCTTCTCATCGCTCTCGCCATCGTCTTCCTCTACGCCTGCACCGACGAATTCCACCAGCTCTTCGTCCCGGGCCGCGCAGGGCGGTTTACGGACGTGCTGATCGACTGCTTTGGGTGCGCAGTCGTAACGCTGATCTGCTTACATTTTTATCAGTTAGATAATAAAAAATAGCTCCAGTTAATATTTTTGTTCACTGGAACTATCTTTATATCTTCTATCAACACAAAAAAAGCTACCTAACACGGTAGCTTTTTCGATATAGGTTCGTTGCCGATTGTATTTTTCTCCATACTTAGCTTTTGGCTAATCCAACGATTGTCTCTTGTGCAAGCACAAAACGTAGTTGGCATCTCCCAATCCCTACATGTATTTTTATTATATGTAACGCTTCTTGTCAATATACTATTTTTTTTTTTTACGGCATATATTTTTATTCCAAAACGTTCTCTATTTCCTGCATTTCCATCATATAAGTTATAACGAAGTGTTGTGAAAAATATTCGGATTAGGCTGATTAATTCCTGCATGATCTCTAGCAAATGCGTTGGGAATAAAATCAGCTATTTGAAGTCCAGCTTCATTCTTTGCTTTATCAATGAAATCTATTCCCAAGAGTCGTTTTCTGCAGCTTCTTTAGTCATATACATCGACCCCATAAGTTTCATATGATAATACTTGTCTCTAAGCTTTTCATTCCCTATTAGTTCTCTATGCTCATATACAATATTTCCCATTGCATTATTCATGCACAAAAAATGGCAATAATTTTCTAACAATAATTGCATTGCCACTAGATATTGATCTTGCGTATTTTTCTTCTCAACCCAATAATACCGTTTCAAATCGTCTTCATTAATACTACTTCCAACTATCGTCAACTTATTATTAACGAAAACTTTTTTTAAGTTCATCGTAAAATTTTTTCGTTCTGATCGGCGATTGAATTTCGAATACTCTGGGTATTTTCTGACACCAAACGTCCCTTTTCTGCTTCTATTAATCGCATTTGATGCAAAACTACACACTCTGGATTATCCAATTCTGACCACACATTACGTTTTAACTGGTTAACACTATTTTTTAATTGAGCGTAATCATCCTCTGCAACAATAACTCCAGCCATACAGAAATGATAGTCACTGTCACTATGGGTCATCGGATCATGCTTATGTGTTTCACTTTCATCTAAAAACAACGTATATCTCTTTGTCACTGATGTTCTCCTTACTTAAATTTCTCGCTCAATCTCAACAAGACATCGGCAGCATTAGGATTTTTTATCAGCTCTGGCATTAGTATCTTCATCATTTCTGTTTCAAGAGACTCTGGCTCTGGCTTTTGAGCATTAAAAGTTTCAATTACCGTTTTTATGGTTTCATTCTCTTTCTTTTTGATTTCCTCAGTTAAAACATCAATTTTATATTGGATATCATTTAAAGAAGCAACAATCATATTATTTTCAAAGTTATTGCCTCGTTTAGACTCGTTATATTCATCATACTTAAAATTTCTTATTACCTGCTCTAATCTATCTTTTGTTGCAGTTACCATATCCAAATCAGTTAAATCATATTCAAACGTACGAATGGATGATACATCAAACGGTATTGTTTCATCTTTGCGTTTTAAATGAATTATTGGTTTCTGACTTTTTGTTCGATATCCAATTTCAAAAAACACATTTGGGTTGTGTCCTGTTAAATCTGCAATAACCAAATCATAATCATTTAACGCATCCAATATCTCTTGTGTTATTGAATTAGACGTATTAAATTCATCTACTCTCTGTGCAGCAAATCCGCATTTTTCGCATACTGGTTTAATTATATGCTGATACAACTGATCAGCATTTTTCCTGATATCTGTACCTGCATCACCTATGGGTGAAACAACAAAACATTTTTTCATAACGCTCCCCCGCCCTTCTCCTGTCAAATTTTCACCGGCAATTTTATATGTGCCTCGATTAACCTTCTCTATTTTTTATTTCTTAGCAAATTATTAACAGAACCAGCAAACTGTCCTTCTGAATAGTCTTCTAACCCTTTTTCAAATAAATAATCTTTCATCTCTGAGACAGAGTGCCCTGCCCCATCCGATAATAATTGCATTATCATTTCTTTTATCATATAACTTTTTGTCATTTTTATCATCCCCTTTACATGTATGATATATCTTGCTTGCAATATTGTCAAGTTTTATCGCTTATAAATCATTTCTTGTTATTTTGTGCGCATTTATTGCTATTTTATTTGTTTTCTTATTATTTTTATACATTAAAATATTGTGAGCTATTTCGCAATCACTTATATTTTTACCGTGACATAAAAAGGCTCCCAAGGATAGCCTTGGAAACCTTGAATTTACTATAGTGTACTTTTTCGCATCCACTTTTCTTACAGCATCGGCACCACCACATTCCCCAGAACCAGCTCACCGGCATGACAAGCACCATGGCGGGGATCATATCAGCAACCGGGAAGTTGTGGATTTTTGCGATGCGGAAACCTGTGGCCAGAAGAAGGAAACCGCCGCAGGCCTTGAAGTCCGCGATCATATCCGGTGTGGTAAGCGGAAAGATGAACTTCGCCGCAGCGAAGATCGCGAGAAAGATCACACACTGCGGGATCGCAACAGCTGCGACCACCATTCCCAGGGTTCCTCAAATGTGTTTTCTCTGATTACCTTGACTATTGAAGCCAGATCTGTCTTAATCTCGCTTCTTGTACCGGTGACTCCGAGGCTTGAAATCACATAAATGAAGCCGGTTGCCTCCTTTGCTATCATCGCAATGCGATCCTTTGATGTAGGTGCGATAAATGAAATAATGTCCACATCATATTTCTCGCAGAGTGGTAAAAACTCTTCCTTTTCCTCATATGGGATATCCGGCAGAATTAGTCCGTCAATGCCGATTTCCTTACATGTACTGATAAACGTTTCTGCACCGTATGAGTAAACCACATTTGCATATGTCATGAAAACCATAGGGATTGTGACATCTTTTCTCAAATCTCTCACAAGGTCAAAAACCTTGTCTGTTGTAACTCCGGCTGCAAGTGCCTTTATGTTGGCGCCCTGGATTACAGTTCCCTCTGCTGTAGGATCAGAGAATGGAATTCCAAGTTCTATAAGGTCTGCTCCGTTTGCAACAGCTTCTCTTACGATTTTTGCGGTTGTCTCTAAATTTGGATCACCACAGGTGATAAATGGTATAAATGCCTTGCCTTTTTCAAACGCACTTCTTATCTTACTCATAAATATTCTCCCCTCTGTATCTTGCTATTGCCGCGCAGTCCTTGTCGCCTCTGCCTGAAACAGTAACAACGATTATCTTGTCCTTGTCCATTGTAGGCGCCAGCTTCATGGCATATGCCACTGCATGTGAGGACTCGATTGCAGGGATGATT
>VOFH01003072.1_pt1 | contig 79728 bp, 104 predicted proteins | sample 5384091 | NCBI WGS metagenome assembly VOFH01 (sample SAMN12384727, study PRJNA508395) | human gut metagenome | isolation source: healthy gut G | host: Homo sapiens
TCAGGGCGTTCAGCTTCAGTTGAATGCTGGACACCGCCGCCCTGTGCTTTTCCTGATACTGGTCTCCCGGCGCTGCCCGCATGGTTTTCAGAAGTTTATCATAATCCAGAGCCACCCGAAGCTGATCCCGGATGATGTTGAACACCTCATTGGAGCACATCCTGCCGGATGGCGTGTTTGAAGCAGGTCCTGTGTCCCTGGCGCACATGGGTGCTGCACCGTAGACGCCCCGAACACCACGGTCCTTCCGCTGGATGCGCTGCCTCTTGTAATATTATCCGCTTGCTGCAGTCGGCGCAGAAGATTTTGCTGTCAAAGAGATCGACCATTCCCCTGCCCGGATCTCCGCCGACCACTCCATCCTGTCCTCCTCTGGTGGGCGCTGTCCTCCCTGCATCTGCCGCTCCACTGTCTCAAAGTCCGTGATAGAAACAAGAGGTGGATGGGCGTCCGGGACAATGATCCAGTTGTCCCTTTCGGTGATGTGCTTTTCAGCCCCTTATAGAGGGCCGTTTCTGCTTTTTCCCGCAGATCAGCTCCCCGATATACGCCCGGTTTTGCAGGATGCCCCGGATGGTGGAGGACACCAGCCCTCGCCCTGGATGTTATCCCCGGTGCGTGTCCCGACCCTGCGCTTGCGCCGCTCCGGGCTTTCAACGCCTTCTGCCTTGAGCTGGTCTATGATCCGGTAGAGGGACACGCCCTGAGCTTCCACTGAAAGATCCGCCGGACAACGGCGGCGGCTTCCTCGTCCACCACATAGGCGGTCTTATCCTCATTCCAGAGGTAGCCGTAAGGAAGGTGGCGGTTGCGGAAGGTTCCGGTTTCCATCTGCGCCCGGAGCGCCGTGGAAACCTTTTTGGAAATATCCCGCGAGTATATGGCGTTCACCAGGTTTTGCAGGCTGACCGAGAGGGACTCCATGGAGCCGCCGCAGGTGAAGCTGTCGAACCCCTCCTTGACGGAGATGAACCGCGTCCCCAGCGCCGGGAAGATCTTCTCCAGATAGTTGCCTGTCTCCACATAGTCGCGCCCGAACCTGCTGAGATCACGGACCACGATGCACTGGATTTTTCCGGTCCGCACATCCTCCATCAGGCGGTTCCACGCCGGACGGTCGAACACAGTTCCGGTTTTTCCGTTGTCCGAGTAGACCTCCGTGAGCCGGAGATAGGGGCAGCCCTCCAGATAGTCCTTGCAGACCGCGATCTGGTTTTGCAGGAGTTGCCGTCATCGTCCTTGCCGCTGTTCTCCACCGACAGGCGGGCATAGATGGCGGTGGGCAGTGCCGCCGCTTCTTTTTTGACTTCTGCCACAGGCTTGTTCCGCACCTGTGTTTTTCTGCTCTTTCGTGCCATATGTGATACCTCTTATACCGCCGCCCCAAGCGGCCTGTCCTGATAGCTTTTTACAGCTTCCATCGCTCTGGCGAACTCGTCCCGGTAGCGAAAAACGATCTCGATGCGCTTATCCTCATAAATGAGAATCTTATCCACCAAAGCCATCAGCAGGCGGCGGTCAAGCTCCTGCACGTTTTCATACTGCGCGAAAACCTGTACCCATGCCCGGTTCTGGCTACCCATGGCGGCGTCCCGCTGTTCCCGTTCCAGCCGCTTCAATGCCTCCTGCTTTTCCGCGATCAGCCCCTGGTAGTTCTCCCGGAAGTCGGTGTACTCCGTCTTGTTGATGATGCCCTCCACGAAGTTCTCATACAGACCCAGCTCCAGCTTTTTATACCGCTGGATCTCCTCCTCCAGCCGGGTGATCTGCGCCTCGTAGCTGAACACCTTGCGGTCCCTCTGGGGAGTGTGTCGATGAACCGCAGCACCCTGTCCAGGTGAAGCACCACCTCGATCTGGTCATGGATGGCGTGGAACACGATCTCCGTCAGTTTTCGCCTCGCTGAACGAGTGGGGGCTGCATTCGCGGGTGCGCTTGTTGCTGCCGCAGTTGTAGTAGACGTATGCCTTGCCCTTTGCTTTCTGCGTCTTGCGGATCATAGTGTCCTGGCAGTCCCCGCAGAACAGGTAGCCGGAGAACAGGTCGTGCTTTTCGCTGTCCCTGGCACAGCGCATATCCCGGCGCATCAGCTCCGCCACCGCCTCGAAGTCGGTGCAGGAGATGATGGGCTCATGGGCGTTCTCCACCCGCACCCAATCGGATTCCTCCTTGGGGCGCGTCACCCGGACCTTGTGGTTAGGCGTACCCCGCCGCCCCTGGATGAGCACCCGGTGTAGACGATGTTGAGAGGATCCGCTTGACGGTCACATACTCGCACTCCGTCCGCTCCTTTGTGCGAAATGCCGTTTCAAAGCGCGCGCCCTGAATCCGCTTGTACTCCATTGGCGTGGGGATGCCGCTGGTGTTGAGCCGCCTTGCGATTTTTCAGGATGGGGAAACCGTCCTTATACATCCCGAAGATCATCGCCACGACCTCGGCCGCCGTCTCGTCCACCAGCAGGCGGTTCTTATCCTCCGGGGCTTTCCGGTATCCGAAGGGGACGAAGCTGCCCACATACTCGCCCTTTTTGCGCTTGACTTCCAGGCTGGTGCGTATCTTGATGGAGATATCGCGGCAGTAGACGTCGTTTACCAGATTGCGGAAGGAGCAGTGTGATGTTGTCCGAGCCGCCTCCCGGCGCCATGCTGTCATAGTTGTCATTGATGGCGATATACCGGATGCCCATGGCCGGGAAGATTTTTTCCAGATAGTTTCCGGCGTCGATATAGTTGCGGGAAAACCTGCTCATATCCTTGCTGACGGCGCAGTCGATCCGCCCGGAGCGCATATCCTGAAGCATCCTCTGGAAGCCGGGACGGTCGGTGTTGCTGCCTGTTTCTCCATCGTCGATATATGTGTCCACCAGCTCCAGATCGTCATGGCTCTCTATGTAAGCCAGGCAGATCGCCCGCTGGCTCTGGATGCTGTTGCTCTGTCCACCGTCAGCATCCTCTCTGGATAACCGGGCATAAATGCCGGTCTTGAAAATCTTTTTGGACATTGACCTCCTTGCTGTTGTCCCTCAGAGAACCGGAGGCATTGTCCTGTTTTTTGACCCAACTGCATTGTAGCGCCGGATCGGATATTTGTTAAGGATGTCAAACCCCGGCAAGGTAAAGGGAGTTGATGCGGTCCTCAATCGTTTCCCCCTTGTCCGCAAAACTCAGCTTCACGACCACGCCACCGTCCAGATAGACATACGGGTTGCCCAGCTGTTCTATCCATGCCCGGACGCGCTCCGGCCTGGGAGCCTCCGGGTCAATGCGGACTGTGCTGCGGTCACGGAGCGTCGATCTGTCCACCTTGCGGAGGTCAACATCTTTCATCGCTTCTGTCATGGCAAACCTCCAGTGCTGCGAAAGGAAGGACCGCCATTCAAAAAGCGTTCCCTCTTTTCGGTATTTTGCGTTTTGTTTCTTAACATCATATGGCCGGGACAAACCTGAAAATGCCAACAATCTGCCCCGGCGCGGGGCAGGCCGTCCTATCTATTCCCGCCCAGCTTTTTTACCGGCTCATAATCCGCAAAACGCTCCACGGTTCGGAAAATCCTCTTGTTGTTCACCCACCGCTGGAGATGCCGGGTGATGGGCGGCGCCGTCGGGCGCTCATAGACCATCACATAGGGGTCAAAGCCCATCCGCCGCAGGGTGTCCACCCGGTACAGGTCCTGCTCATGGGTGCTGTTCCAGTTGGTCAGCACATAGACCCGCTTGCGCCGGAAATCCCGGATCTCGGATAGCTCGGTAAACCGCTGAAAATAGCCGGTCAGATCGGCGTTGGGGTTGTCCCAGGCGAAATGAACGGTCTTTGTCCGCACTTTATTCAGAAGCGCCGCATTGTCCGGCGTGATCAGGCGGATGTCCAGCCCCTGGGAGAAATCCACCAGGGCGCGGCTGGCGGCAAGCTGTTCCAGCAGCCGCTCATGGCCGGGGCAGGCAAGCAGGTTGGCGTCCATCAGCTTGATCTCCCTCTGCCCGTCCCAGAACTCGGAGAGGTCCGCCACATGGACGCTTTCCGTCCCTTCCTTGCCGGACACAACGCAGAAGCCGCAGCGGTTCGGGCAGCCCCTTGTCAGGAAGCCATAGGCGGTATCAGAGAACCGCGGATAGAGGGCGTAATCCGGGCGGGTGTGCTCCACATCGTCCGGCAGGTTTAGTCCCGGACCGTAACCGGTGCCGCCGCAGACCAGCCTATCGGCGTTGGTGACAATAATGGTATCTTTGGAGTAGGTGTCGGTGAATACCCGGCTCTTATACACCAGGTCATAGCGTCCCTCCGGCGTCCGCCACTCCACAGTATCGCCACGCGCCTTGTGGTAAGCCGACAGCTTCATCAGGCACAGGTTCGGCCATCTGTGGGAATCCACGTCGATCAGCCCGATCTTCAAATCCTCACCTCCAGAAGGGAGAGAAGCACCCGCCCCGCAGGGGCAGATGCTTCTCCCGGATACCTTAAAACTTCATGGGCAGGGCGGTCTTTGCGCTGGAGCCGTTGTAGAGGCGGTACACCTGGTAGAGATACCGCTTGTATCCGGGCAGGCTGGTCATGGCCCTGCCCTCCCGGAAGATGGTCAGCGGATCGACCTGCCGGAGGCGCGTCACCAGCCGCCTGCGGTTGTACTCCCCGTAGTACAGATCCACGAACTCCACCACGCCCTGCACCGTCTCGGCGCGGAGGGAATCCGGGTCGCCTCCCCAGGCGTCCACGATGGCGCGCATGGCCTCCCGGTACACCTCGCCGCCCACCTTTTTATACAACTCAAAGGCGGTGGCGATGCAGGCCAGCCGCTTCACGCCCCTGGTCTGCTTGCAGTCCACACAAAGCCCCACGCTCTCCGTGGCCTTGAGGAAGGCCAGCGCCTCCTTGTCGCCGCCGTAGATCAGCGCGCGGAACTTCGCCCCAGCGGTCAATCTGGCGGACGCGCCCGTCTGCTGGGCAAACAGCAGCGCCTCGTCGCTCTCGGTCAGCCCGTAGAACACCTTGCAGCGGATGGGCAGGTCCTTCCCGCCGTTGAGCAGCTTGCGGGCGGCAATGGTGTGCTGTCCGTCAAAGACATAGTAGCGGCCGCCCCGGTAGCTGACCTTCGGCTCGTTGGCGATGCGCTCGTCAAACTCGGCGGCGATCTTGTGGACGCGGTCCATGTTCAGTTCCCGCTGATAGGTGGCACGGGGGATCTCCAGTGCGTTACTGTCAATGCGGATCTCCTTGCAGATAAGGTTTTTGGTATTCATGATGTACTTCCTCCTTCAATTTTTTCAATGTAGTCTTTCAATCTGCGCATCACCCGGATGACCTCCCGCTGGTAGCTGCCATCTGACAGCAGGCCGGGGCATTCCCGGAAGATGTAGTCACATAGCTCAATAAACGAGTCCACCTCGCCGTCCAGGGAGCGGAGCATTTCCTTCTCCGGCGACGGGGCTTTGGGGCGCTCCATTTCAGCGGATATTTCCGCGATCTGCCGCATGGCGTCCCGCTTGGTCTGCGGCGGCCTGTGATAAACCACCTCGCCGGCATCTTTTTTGCGGTGGTTTCCCCGGTTTGATTTTGTCTCCCTTAACGCTGCGGCAAGCTGGCGGCGTTCATCCGGGGAAGCCTTTGCCACAGCTGCGACCGCCTTATGCGGGGGCGTGATTTTGCCTGTCAGGATCTCCTGTTTGATCCCCGGTACAGCTTCATCAGCGGCATCCAGACCTTTGGCATACCTTCCAGCCTCCCTGACAAAGGCTTCTGTTGTATGGGTTTCTTCCGCTATCCTCTGGCGTGTCTTATGCGGGGAGGTCAGTGGACAGTCATTGTCCACTGATTTTGAAGCCAGGATCGCGTGTTCGCTTTTGCGATCCCCGCCATTGATCAGCTTCTCCGCCTCATACCTCTGCCCGATCAGGTACTTTTTTTGCTCCGGCGTCAGGTTCCTCCGGCCAAGCTGGTTTTTGCAGATCCAGGCAATGGCCTCGTAGCGGCTGTCAAAGTCAATTTTGTGGACGGCGTAGACCAGCTCCGGGTGCTTCTGGATGATCTCGTAGCGATTGTGGCCGTCCAGGATGGTGCGTCCCCAGACAACAAGGGGCGAAAAAACCGACCCGTCCGCAAGGATGTTTTCCTCAAGCTGGGAAAACTCGTCCTCCGTCAGGGGTGGGATCTTGTCCCGGAACTCCGGGTCGATGATAAGCCTGTCCATCAGGGCGCCTCCATTTCCGTGGGGAGGAAAGCGTCCTCGTCCAGCCGCAGGCTGATCCGCAGGGCGGCGTCGATGCGCTCCATCTGCCCCTCCGTGAGCTTCCCACATAGCCTTTCACCCGCCGCTTGTCGATGGTGCGGATGACTTCCAGCATGAACAGCGAGGGCTCCAGCCCCTCGGCGTCATCCAGCGCCACATGGGTCGGCTGGGAGGGCTTCTTGAATAACCTGCGGGTCGACGCTGTGACGATCAGCGTGGGGGAATAGTAGTTGCCCACATCGTTCTGGAGCACCAGCACGGGGCGGGTCCCGCCCTGCTCATGCCCAAACACGGGATCCAGGTCGGCGTAGTAGATCTCGCCGCGGTGAAAATCGTGAAAGTTCTGTTCCATATGGACTGACCTCCTTTTTCTGGTATGTAAAGGGCGGCCTGACCCGGCAAAAGCCATGACAAAACCGCCCTATGAAATTTCATAAAGCGTGTTTTTGATCCCCATTTGTCCCCGACACCCCGGAATCACGGGAATCACCAGGCGCGTCAGCTTGCGAAGCTGCTCTCATAGGCGTCTAACCTCCCCGCCTTCATTGTGGCCGGGCCGCGAGTTACGGAAGTATCATGATCGCTGCCTGTTGTCATCGCCAAACCGGGAGCAACCCGGTATTTTCAGTCGGATTTATCGCTCACCTCGTCGAAGCAAGCTGCATATCACTCGCTTCCGGCTAAAGCCGAAAGCTCGTTCATTCCGCTGCTTCTCCTCTTTCCAAAAGGTCAGAGACCTTTTGGAAGCCTTTTGACGGGGATCGTGGCGCTCCGCTGCGCAGGCTATTCCAGACAGTAACGTGGTCCTGTTGCCAGGACTTCCTGGTGACTGCATATTCAATTTTCAATGTCCCTGGGAGGGTGAACCGGAAGCCCCAGCGGGGTCTCCGGGAACATCCCTCTCAGGGGGTAGCCGGTGGGAAAGGCCAAATCACAAGTTGTTTTTTGAGATTTTTCAAAATTTTTTTTCATTTTGCTGATGTGCCAACTCACGCCCTGCTGTGTCATGCCCAGCAGCCTCCCGGCCTCGGTGGCGCTGTACCCCTCAAAGGCCACCAGCGTCAGGATCTCAATCTGCTGCGAGGAGAGGGAGCGGAGCGCACGGCTCACTTCCTCCGACTCCACCTCGTCCAGCCAGCCATAACGGTTTCCCTCGTCCGTATCCCGCGGCGCCACCGCGAAGGAATCGAAGAACTTCACCAGCAGGGCGGAGTTGGATTCATCGGCGGATCCCCGTCGTCCTCAAACTGCTGGGAGGGCATGGCCTGGGTGTGTTCCCCGTAGCGGCGGTCGCTTCGGAAGGTATCCAGGTCAAATTGGTACATCTCCTCAATGGCCGCCTCGTCCATGCCTGCGGCAGCGTACTCCGCCCGCAGCTTCTTCCACATTGCCTCAAACTTTTTGCGTTCCAATCCGTTGTTAAAGCCCATTTTGTAACCTCCGAAATTTTGAAAAGTGGTTGGTTTTCCAAAATTCCGGGGGTCATGGGTATTTCGCTATGTAGCAGTACCAGCCGTCACATGAAAAAGTCCTTTCCCCGAGCAAGCCGGGAAAGGACTTTCAGGCCGTATGAAGCACAATCAGAGCAACAAGAAAAGCGCCGATGAAATCGGAAGGCATGGGTAAACCACGCCCTCCGGCTTCATACGGCGCTTGATAGTTATCAGCCGGATACCGGCCGCTCCGCTTGCTAGACTATGAAATCGTTGGGTTCTCTATTCAGTTTTTGTTGTCATCCCCGGCGTTCCCTGCCATAGCGTCGGACGCGGCGGAAATAGCCCAGATTGAAGATGGTGATGGTCTTGCAGTTTCCGCACTTCGCCTTGAAGTGGCCGGAGATATCGGAATACAGTGTGGCGATAAACCTGCTGCAATGAGGGCAGCGCAGCTCACGCTCGGTCAGGTCGAGGCTTTCCCGGTGGGAACGCTCCAGCTTGTCCCGCACCTCCGGCGTGAGGGGCTTGCGCTTGTACTCCCGGATCGGCGCCGGCTGCATCATAAACCACCCCAAAGCACATCTCGCTTTCAATATACTCGGAGATGTTCCGGTAATCCAGCCGGCCCAGCTCCCGCAGGCGGTTCAGCAGTGCGGAAAGGACACGCCCATGGCGTTTGCCATCGTCTGTACCGTCACCTTATCCCTGCTGGTGATCACCCCGCTCCCCCATAGACAGGGATGGGGCGTCCGTCCGTGTGCTCGGCCAATGTCCGCTCGGTAAGGAAACGGGGCATCAGCAGGACGGAGGCCAGCCGGTCGGTCTGCGTCTCGCAGAGGTTGAACCGCTCCCGCAGCTCGGAAATGCTGTAATTCTGCTCGGCGTCAAAATACCGGTTGAAGCAGGGGCCGGGGGCAAGGGGCTCATCCGCTCAAAAATCAGGTGCGCCGCCTCATGCGCCAGCGTGAACCGCCGCTGGCCGCCCGGTCCTCCCGCAGCAGGTAACGGTCGATCACGACCGTCCCCGCCGGAATACGCGCTCCACAGTCCTGCCGTTTTCGTAAACCTTCAGGGGATACCTCCCGTCTGACAGGAAACCGATCTTGTCCCTGTCCGTCTCCGCGATGGAGGCGTAGACGATGGAGAGGCGGAGATAATCCGAGATAAAGCCCTCGATGTCAACGCACCTGGGCGGCGGGTGTTTTTCCCCCATGTATTTGCGGATCAGGCCCTCCCCAACCTGTTCCAGCTCGGCGTTTGTAACCAGTGTTTTCAATTCTGTTCCTCCAGCATCGGCGCGTCCACATACCAGCGGGTATCTTCCCGGTAGAGGTATTTCTCCGCGCCCTCGATCAAAACGGTGTAACGGACGCCTGAAAAGGAGAGGTCGGGGCTGCGGCAGGTATGCAGCACCCGCTCCACCGTCCATCTGCGGCCATCGTCCCAATAGACAAGATGGGGAATTATGATCCCGTCCCTGTCCACGGAGCAGTTCACCGCAATGCCAATTCGGTTCATAGGCAGCGCCCCCTTTCATAGTGGTTTGATAACGAATTTGGCAACGCCCTGGATGGTGAGGTCGTCTACCACGATATCCTCCATCTCCGAATTTTCCGGGTGCAGGATATATTTGCGGCGCTTCCTGTCATACCGCAGGGTCTTCAGGGTGTTCTCGTTGTCATGCAGTGCTACGACAATTTCCCCAATGTTGGCGGTAGGCTGTTTTTGATGACAACGTAATCGCCCTCCTCGATACCCGCCTCGATCATGGAATCGCCGCGGGTGCGCAGGATATACATTTCATCGGAGCTGAAAATGGATACAGGCAGGGAAACATAGTCCTCGACCATGGCCTCCACCGTCTCTGGCGTGCCGCAGGGGATGGAGCCGGTATAGACCTCCGCGCCCCGCGTGGCGGTAAGCCGCTCGATCTTTTCGGTCATGATCTCCGTGCCATCGTAGGAGATCATCCCCGCTCGTCCATGGCGACCAGGTATTTGTATGCCGTGCCTCTGGCAATGCCGACTGCCTCGCCGATCTCGGTGGTGCTGGGGGAATGGCCCTCCGTGAGATAAAAGCCTTCCGCGAAGTCCCGGATCCGGTTCATCAGTTCTGGGTCTTTGTGCCTCATGGTGTATCCTCCGTCCTATCGGAAGCAACTGCTTTCGTTATGGATATACTATACCACAGGCCGGAAGGAGGCGCAAGAGGGCAAAAAGAAGGTGTACATCTGAATGCACACCTTCTGGAAAATTTTATTCGTAATGGGAGAGAAGCTGCCGGAACTCCGTGATGGCCTCCGGCGGGGAGAGGATCTGGATATTGCCCGCTGACGCGAACACCCAGCCGTAGAAGTTGTTGCTCAACGCAACCGTAACCGTGACCTTGAAGTGGTTCTCATCCACAATTTCTGTAGGAACCAGTTCGCCAAAGCGGCCGATAATGTTGCCCACGAGGTCGTTCTGGCAGAGCAGTTCCACTTCACAGTCCCTGCCGCCCAACATGGAAAACTCCCTGGTGAAGAACACCGCCACGTCAAAATCCGCCAGCCTGTCCATTGCCGGCTCGTCCATGACCTCCAGACTGGTGATGCGGTCCGCCCGGAACCTCGTGACGATCCCCATCATGTCGTGATACCCGATGAGGTAATAGGCGTCGTTGTTCCAGATCAGGGCGTAGGGGGAGACGGAATAGCGGCGGCCATTGTGCCGGAGCAGCTTCGTCTTGTCCGGGGCGTAGTCGAAATACTGGAATGAGATCTTCTTTTTCTGTCCGATGGCGGTCTGGATGCTGTCCACAGCCAGATAGATGCTCTCATTACCCGGTTTGTATCGGCTGTCCACATACAGCTCCCGGTTCAGCAGCTCGGATTGGCTCGGTCCGGCGAACGCGGCGAGCTTTCCGATGAGCGCCTTGCTTTTCTTTGGCGTGACGAATCGGGAAGACTGAACGGCGTCAATGAGCAGTTTCAGCTCCGGCGCTTCAAAATGGCGGGAGGCTACATGGTAGCGGTTCTGGACGCCCCGGTGATGTACGATGTCCACGCCAAACTCTATGAGATGGTCAATATCCTTGCGCAAAGTGCGGGAATCCGGTTTGGGGATGCCGCAGCTTTGCAGGTGCGCGGATATCTCCGCAAGGGAGGCTGTATGCTCCTCATCGGTGGTCTCCCATAAATATTTGAATACAAGCAGGATTCGGTTATGCAATTCTGCCTCTCACCTCCATCCTCTCTTTAGTCGTCACATCTATCCCGCTCCGCTCTCTGCATCTCCTGCTGTTCCAGCAGAGCGTCAAGAATTTTGCTTACCGTTACCAGCGTCATAGAACTGCATTGCTTCAGCTTCTCGGAGATTTCCGAGTTAATGAACCGCTCCTGTCTGACATACGGTGTATCCAGAAGGAAGTAGTCAAAGTCCTTTTCCAGGATCACAGACAGCTTTACCAGCATGGAAAGGGATACCTTAGTCTGCCCCACTTCAACGTGGCTCATATGATTGTTAGAGCAACCGACCATTGCGCCCAGATCACTTTGATTCAATCCCTTTTCAAGCCGTGCCGCCTTAATGCGCCGGCCAATTTTTATATAATCAAGTTCGAGTTGCATATCATTCACCACCATACCGCACAGATTGCTGAAGTGAGCGGAACACAAAAATATCGTTTCCCCAAAGGGCTTTCTCAAAACGAATTACTGGAAATTTCTATCTGGGGACACACAGAGAACCACCCGATTCACGCTTGCTATTTCAGTATAGTTTGCACCCAAAGATGCAACAACAAACGATAAATGCAACTTGCATTTATCGGTGCAGTATGATAAAATTTTATAGGCAAACTGCATTAAATGATTGATTGCAGGCAAAAGAAAAAGCCAAAGCGATTTGTGAAATCCCTTTGGCTCTGCGAATTACAAGCAAAAACTTCGTAGAGTATCTTACTCCACGATCCGCAAAAATGGTATAAAAATCCCTTTTGGTTGATTGTAAAATCAAGTTGGACACTTGAGTAAAAAATCCATAGTGATTTCTCTCCCCGTGGTAGAATGAAGTTACCACACAACTTCTACAGAGGAGGGCAATCACTATGGACTGCCACCATTGTATCACAGAATCCGCAGAACGCAAGAAGGGACAGCATCTTCGCATGGAAGACCGAGGAGCCATCAAAGTCCTCAAGAAGCAAGGCCTCGGCCCTCGCGCCATCGCCAGACAGATCGGCTGCGCCCCATCCACCGTTACGAATGAGCTGCGGCGAGGCACACCGGCTCGCAAGAGCAGCAAGGGGAAAGCTCCCGGTTATTCCCCTAAGCTGGGAGAAGCCGTCTATAGGGCCAACAGAGTGTCCTGCCACAGGCATCCGAAAGCGGGCGTCTGCAGCAACTTTACCAGCTGGGTGGTTCGGCAAATCCGGGAACACAAGTGGTCCCTGGATGCCTGCTGCGGATATGCCAAGCGACACGACCTGTTCGAGCCGTCTGAGATGGTCTGCTCCCGTACCCTTTACAATATGGTCTGGAAAGGGCACCTCTCCATCCAGCCAATGGAACTGCCCGAAGCGTTAAAGCGCAAAGCGAAGAAGCATCGTGTGCGAGAGAACAAAAAGCGCTACGGCACAAGCATTTCCAGCCGCCCGGAGATTGCATCTCTTCGTCTTGAAGAGGGGCACTGGGAAGGCGATACCGTGGTCGGCAAGCGAGCGGGTAAGGAGGCTGTTGTCTTTTCCCTGTTGGAGAAGAAGACGGAAACCTACTTTGCGTTCCGTATCCCTGGCAAAACCAGTGAGGCGGTGATGAACCTCATGAACGCCCTCCATGATGAGTACGGAGAACACTTCTCTCAGGTCTTTAAAACCATTACTGTGGACAACGGCAGCGAGTTCGCTGACTTCGCCCAGGTGGAGAACTGGGGCAGCAAGGTTTTCTTCGCCCACCCGTACACCTCCTGGGAGCGTCCTCAGAACGAGCGACACAATGGCCTGTTCCGGGCCTTTGTCCCAAAGGGAGCTTCTATCGAGGGCTTCACCGACGAGGATATCCTCACCGTTGCTGACGAGCTGAATGGACGCCCACGGAAGAAACTCGGATACTGCACCCCGGAGGAAACTCTTTGAGGCTTTTCTGGATGCTGTCTACGCAGCCTGACGGCTGCGGCAACCTCGCTCACGGATAGATCCTCCGGCTCCATCCGTGACCAAGGTTTTCTACCACGGGGTGTCCAACTTGTTATTGCAATTTGCGAAAAATCCCTTTTGTTTTATTATTTTACAAAATGTTTCTCGATTTGTCAATTTGTCGCGAGAAAAAGTGCAGATTTTTGTTTTTTCTGTCGAACAACCGGTGGTCACAAAGTTTTTAGCAAATCAGATTTATAGTCATAAGGAATAGGAGGTGCATGCCATATGCCCAAAAAAAGGTGAAAATATTTATAAAAGAGCTGACGGCAGATGGGAAGGACGTTACATCAAAACTCATGCAGCAGACAAGGGAAAGCAAAATACGGCTATGTATATGCAAAAACATACCGAGAGGTCAAATCAAAGCTGATTGATGCAATCGCAAAATGTGGAGCAACGCAAGCGAAGATGGCTTCAAGTAAAAACGCAGACCTTTTTTTCTGTAGTTGCATACGAATGGCTCGATAGCCTACGGCCCAAAGTTAAGGAATCGACTATTAACAAGTACCATAACTTGCTCGAAAGTTATGTAATTCCCCAGTTTTCAGAAATGCGACTTCAAAAATCACCCATGAGTTTATCGAGAATCATTGTAATGAACTTCTTAAAAATGGCGGTACTCGACACAAAGGACTTTCCACCAAAACCGTTTCTGACACCTTGTCTGTTATTCGTAGGGTGTTGAAGTACGCTTCTGATAGCGGAAGAGACACTTTGAACGATGGCCGGTCAGTAAAGGTAAAGCACAGTTCAAAGGAAATAAAAGTCTTCAGCAGAAGCGAGCAGGAACGATTATTGTCTTATCTATACCAAAATCCCACCAGTATCAATACCGGAATAATGCTGTGCCTTTTTACCGGGATGCGAGTTGGCGAGATCTGTGCTTTGCACTGGGAGGATATTTCGTTGTCTGAGCAAACAGTTTATGTTCATCAAACAATGCAGCGAATACAAAACAAGAATACTACTGTTCCCAAAACGCGGATTGTTGTTACAACGCCGAAGAGTTCATGTTCAATTCGCATTATCCCATTGCCCAAAGCGGTATCAACTTATATTGCCAAATATTGTCCCCAGCTACAGGCTTTTTCTTGACAAACAGTAATCATAAATATATTGAACCTCGAACCATGCAGAATCATTTCAAACGTATTATCAAGGAATGCGGACTCGAAAAAAACTATCATATTCTCAGACATACATTTGCGACACGCTGCGTTGAGCTCGGATTCGACGTCAAAACATTGAGTGAGATTCTCGGCCACGCAAGTGTAAATATTACAATGAATAGATATGTACATCCAACTTTAGAATTAAAGAAGGAAAATATGCAGCGCTTAGAAGAATTATTCGCCGTCAAATAAAGTAGTCAACACCGCCAAAACTGGCTGATTATTCGGCCGTTGGCGGTGTTTTACATGGAGTAAGATACTCTACGAAAACGGCGGAAACCACATCACCAGAAATGGAGGCAATGTACATGAGACAACCCGAATTGCGCGAAAACGAAAACACTACTGTTATCATGTCCAAAGCTGATGAAATTAAACGACGCATTTTGATAGTCGTATCGGCAGTTGTTGTGATCTCGGCTATCTGCGCATCCATTTATTTGATCAGCAAACGATTTGGCAAAAAGGTGTGCTCAAGTTTTGGAGGTCGCATAATGGACAACATTACAAACAATTATCTGGCGGCTGAAAAGCAGCAGGTTTGCTCAATAGTTAAAGGGTTGCTCACCGGTTCTTTGCTTATTCTTGCTGTTGGTGTCAGTGCTTACCTGCTTCTCTTTGCTCTAATGATGATTATCTAAAAAAGGAAGGGACACTATGAAAAGAACACTCTCTACATCTTGATCGGCGCTTTTGTGGCGGTCGCTATTGCTTTGTTATTGATTTTTGTTTTTCCGGAAATGTATCGGAAGACATGAAACAGGTTGAGATTGACGGAACCTGGGAAGTTGTGGTTAGTGCTACAAATAACACCCCTGCGCTCGTCGAAAACCAGTTCATGACTTTCGATGGCGAAACCGCTGATGTATATCGTGACGGCGAAGTTTATGCTTCCAGTACCTATTCGATTTCCGGGAATATGCTTTCTCTCCCTGATATTTCGAGAAAGTATTCCATCGAATCTAAAACCGAAAATCACATTCGCTTGTATGAAAACGAAAAAGTATATGGAACTCGTGCGCTACCCGAATGCAGATTTGAGCGAAGTCGAAATCGATCATGAGACGATTTATGGAAAATGGGATGTTGCTTATCGCAATGCATCTGATCCGGTCGCCAACGAGGTTTTGGCTTTCTCCGAAGACCAAATCGAGGATTATCGCGATGGTGCTTCTGAGCCTGCTGCTGTTTCCAGCTACTCTTGGGTGAGCGATGATGTTCTCCCTCTCTGATAAATGGGGCATAGAGTTTAAGCTTTATCAATTGTCTGATGATGTCATCTTTTTTGTCGAAACCGCTACGGGCTTGATTTGGGAACTGCACAGAGTCGCATAACTTTATCTAAGGGGTGAGCATATGATTAAGTATTTATTAAAACAGAAATGGTACATAGGGCTCATCCTGGTTTTAATTATTGCTGAGCCTACAATCAACTCGGTTCTGAACTTTTGGCTTCAAGGCTTATTTAACACTGCTGAACCGGGAGCAAACAAAATAGTCCTGCTTCGCTTGCTTACCATCGGTTTTCTGTTATGGATTCTGAAAAGGCTTTTATCCTATGCATCAGGCTTGTTGAAGGCGAGATTTATTTGCAACGCCAAGCAAGATGTAAAGCACAAAATGTTCATTAGCCTTTTGGGGTTGGAAACATCGAACATTGCTGAAACAGCATCTAGCGGTGAATACCTTTCATTATTCGTAAACGATATCAACCTGATTGAACAGAGATTTTTTAATCAGATAGTAAGCCTGATTTCCAGTGTTTTATCCATTGTAATATTGGGATCGTCCTTTATAGCATTGAACGCAAAGCTTGCTGCTGCCATTCTTCTGTTTGGTATTGTGGCTATGTTTGTACCGGTGTTTTTGTCCAAAAATCTTAACGAGAAAAACTTAAAGTATTCGAACATGATCTCCAAATTCACTCAGAAAACAAAGGAGTTTTTTACTGCATATCCAACGATTAAGAACTACTCCATTGAAAATGAGATTATTGACAAATTCAATGGGATAAATGCAGAGTCTGAAGATACAAAATTTGAAGCCGAAGCAGCCCTTACTTTGGCTAATAATGTTGGAGCATTGTTGTCATGGTTTATGCAGTTCATTGGAGTAGGCTTTGGACTAATGCTTGTTGTAAAGGGGAAATCCTCGTAGGCACCGTTATCGCTGCACAGTCCTTCGCTAGCGACTTGGGGCTTCCTTTGCAAAACGTCATAATCAGTATCAACTCAATTCGTTCAACAAAAGAAATAGTCAAAAAAAGGTTGAGACGATTGCTGACTCCCAGGTGAATCGCTCAGTGAACGCTAAGTTTAACGAGTCGCAAAATATTAACGCTGTTACCTTGCCTGAAACTATTGACGTTTTCTTCGAGGATCTAAGCTTGACACTCGGTGGGAAGACAATTATTGATCATTTTTCCTTTAAGTTTGAAAACGGGAAAAAGTATCTTATAGTTGGGCTGAATGGTTCAGGAAAGAGCTCACTGTTCGAGCGCTGAAAAATGGTTCCACAACTGTACTGGCACTATACGAATCAACGAAACCAATATTGATTCATTGAGTAACTCTACATTAAGCACGGTAGTATCTTACTTAAACGAAAATGTTTCCCTATTTTCTGGTTCGGTTAAGGATAATGTTTCGCTGTTTACTGACTACTCTCCCGTTTCCTTCCAAAAGGCAATACAGGCGGCACAAGTCCGTCTTGATCTGGAAAGGGAAATCAATGATGAAGGACGGAACATTTCCAGTGGAGAACAGAGACGCATCGAAATTGCACGAAGCCTCTTGCGCTCAGCTCGGTTTTTGATCTTCGATGAGGTTGTTTCTACATTGGATATTGAGACTGCCTATGAAATTGAAAAACTGGCGTTGGACTTTTCTGATAAAACTGTAGTTTTCATTTCCCACAATTTTTCTGGAAAGCTTATCAGGGAGTACGACGAGATTCTAGTAATGGATAGTGGACGACTTGTTGCGCACGGCAAATATGAAGAGCTAATTAATACATGCGACTATTTCAGACGTATATGTGAAATAAAGTTTGGATAATTACGGAACAGGAATGATAATTGAATGGATATTAATGAAAAAAGCAGGAAAGACAAGAACTGACCCGTGCAATGACCGGTTCTCTTTCCATCCTTCGCGCTGCTATTGGCATCTCACAAGGTGAATTGGCAGATTATATCGGCGTGTCTCGCCAAACATATTGTGCATTAGAACAAGGTAAACGCACGATGAGTTGGGAACTTTTCTATCGCTTTTCTTGTTTTTCATTTCTAACGAAGATACGTACAATCTTTTGAAGGTAAAAAAGGGTTTATTGCTAAGGTGTATAAGAACATGCAATTCAAGCCCGACGAAAAATGGTTCAATACCCGCAAGGGATTGAAAAATAAAAAGTAAAGGAGTAAAGAACCATGGATGACGTTTTCGGTGGAATCATTGCCATAGTCATTGGACTCGCTATTATCGCGTTTGTGATCTACTGCATCGTGCTGCTCGCTTCTGCGATTGCGGCAGTGGCAGCTGGCGGCGGTGTCCTGTGGGGTGGCGGTACAGCCATTGTCAACTACAGCAAGTCGTTCAAGGAGAACATGATCGACAGCAACCGAGCGGTTGCCTAATCCCCTACATACTCTCTTCACAATCGACACGCTCGTGCCGGGCCAATGTTGCCAAGAAGCATTGGGTATGCACAATGCTTCTTGGCCTCATATGGTTTTATGTTGGTGGGTAGTTCTCTCAATCTTCAATTTCATTCTATCTATGCATACATAACGAGAGAGGAGGAATTTGTATGGCAACTGCACCCCAGCCGGCCAAGAAAAAGCTATTTTTTTGAAAAAGGGCTACCAAGATCTCGGGAACACAATCAAAGGTGCTTGGTCGAGAAATACAGATTCAATTAAGAAATACGCAGAAAACTTAAAAGATTTAGGTGACAAGGGTACCGTAGCAAAGATCTTCTTAACAATTGTAAATGTTCTTGCAATGATTGCTGTTGTCATTTGTGGTTCTTTGATCACAGCGGTCATCACGTTTATTAACATAATTATTTTGTTGGCATTTATGGCCATCGTCTATGTTGGCTTTACTTTCATTTGGTTTGTTGACCGAGTGTACTTGATTAGGAAAAAGATTTTCACCGCTTGTCACGAGTGTAAGGAAAAAAGTCTTATTCCTACATATATCTGCCCAACATGCGGAGCAAAGCATACCAACCTGACCCCTGGCGTCTATGGTATTCTGAAAAGACGTTGTAACTGTGGTGAGAAGTTGCCGACCACTTTCTTTAACGGCAGGAAGAATCTTGAAGCTGAATGCCCTGTTTGTGGTCACAAGTTAATGGATCGCGAGAGCCGTCCTATCTGTATCCCTGTTGTTGGTGGCCGCTCGGTGGGCAAGACTGCATTTATTACTGCTTTTCCAGAGAGTTCATTGAAACCGTTGCCCCTGCCAAGGGGTTCGAGATTGAATTCTATAACGACAAAAAGGCTGATATCTATCGTGAAATCACGCAAGATTACATCGCAGGAAGCACCCGCATGACGGATAGACCTCAAGATGTAAACATGGCAAGTTCCGTTTCGTTCAGCTTTTTCGTTAAGAATCCGGCATTCTCTCCAGAACGACTGGTTCATGTTTATGACATCGCAGGCGAGGTCTTTACTGATAACAGCGAGAATGAAGTTCAGAAACAATACGAATATTGCCAAGGCATCGTACTGATTATCGATCCTTTCGCAATTCCCTCGATTCGTCATAAATACGAGGAATTGCTTGAACCTGAAGATATCGCCGGTATCGGCAAAGCAGACATCAACACCATTATCGACTCTTTCCTGAATAAGTTGCGCGAAGTAACCGGCTTGAGTGATAACAAAATGGCTACCGTCCCGCTTGCTGTCGTTATCAGCAAAATCGACTCTGCTGGTTTGGAACAAGATGTTGGTACTATGGCTGTCAACAAGCTAATGAAAGCCGAACCTGAACGTTTTGTAGACTTTTATGACACGCAGGATTACCTTTGCCGCCAGTTCTTGAAAGATAACGGCATGGAGAGTTTCCTCAATAACGTGTGTATTCAGTTTAAGACCAACCGCTTCTTCGCTTGCAGCGCAATTGGCCATTCTCGCGATAAAGGTGAATATAAACCCGCGGGAGTTATGCCGCCTATGGAATGGTTGTTCAGACATGCTGATAGCAAGATGGGTCAAGTGTGGCATGATAACGAGTTTTCAAAAACCGTTAGCACTGTCTGAAAAAAACTAAGGGGGTGTACACATGAAGGAATTTGAACCGTTGGATTTATTCGACGAGGGTTCCGAACAACCGACAGAAAGCAAAACGGCTTCTGATGATAAAGAAAAATCGGTTCCCACTCCTGTTGAGGTTGAAAATCAGGAGGAATCCGCAACTGATGAGAGTGTCACACCGGAGGCACCTGATCCGATGGAGAGTGCCGCCCGGTGACTACGAATACACCCGAGACCGCACCCCAAAATGAAGATGAACAGCTTCTCAAACAAGTGATTGATGCAACTACGCAGATTTCTCAGCAACTTACCGTTCTTTCTGAAACCTTCAACACTAAGCTTATGCACTCTGCTCACGAAGAGAAGATTGTGGATCAGATGCATAAGGAACTTCAAAAGTACAAGGAGGATATGTACGCTCAGCTTGTCCGCCCTATCCTTTTGGATGTTATTGAAGTAAGGGATAGCATCATGCGTATTGGCGCTGTTTACAGAGCAAAGCCTGATGGTGAGCAGGCAATCCCAAACAAGACATTCTCCGACTACGCATACGATCTGCAAGATATTCTTGAAAAGAACAATGTAGAAATCTATCGTAGCGAAGCAGGTGATGACTTCGTTCCCATCAAACAGAGGACTGTCAAAAGGTTGTTACTGCGGATCAGTCTCTTCACGGTAAAGTTGCTGAGTCCATGTCCTGCGGATATAGCTACAATGGACGTACAATCTCCGCCGAAAAGTAGGCATATACTACTACGAAAACCTGCAGAAAATGAAGAAAAAGTGAGGTAATCGACAATGGCTAAATACATATTTGGCATTGACCTCGGCACTAGTTATTCTTGCATCGCTTATGTTGATGAAAGCGGTAGAGCTGTAGTTGTCAATAATTCCGAAGGAACGAACACTACTCCCTCTGTTGTAAACTTTGCAAGCCCTTCTCAGGTCGTTGTTGGACAGGTCGCAAAGGAGAACGCAGTTATTGATCCTCAGAACACTGTTTCTCTGGTAAAAACACTGATGGGAAAGAGTAATTTCGCAATTAACTACAATGGAGAAGATAAAACTCCTGAAGAGGTGTCTGCCTACATTCTCCGCAAGCTGGCCGAAGACGCTGGAAAGCTGATTGATACAGAGGTAAAAGATGTCGTAATCACTTGCCCTGCGTATTTCGGAACCGCTGAGAGAACTGCAACAAAGAATGCCGGTGAAATTGCTGGTCTGAATGTCATTGAGATTATCAGCGAGCCCACTGCAGCTGCATTGTTCTATGGCTGTGCGAAAGAGCAGGAAGAAAAGACCATTCTCGTATATGACTTGGGTGGTGGCACATTCGATGTTACTATCATGAGAATCAGTGCGGGCAAGATCGAAGTAATATGTTCTGATGGTAATCATCAGCTTGGCGGCAAAGACTGGGATACCGAGGTAATGAATTATCTGGCTACTCAATTCTGCTCTGAAACCGGGTTTGATGGTGACTTTGATGAGTACGCTCAGCAAGATCTTCGCCTTAAGGCCGAAAAAGCAAAGCAGCAGCTCTCCTCTCGCCCTGAAGTTCCTGTCATGCTTGATGCAGCCGGTCTCCGCGCAAGAGTAAGCCTCTCCAGAGACACCTTTGATGAGATCACCAGAGCGCTTCTGAACGAGTCTCTCGAAAAAACCGACGCCGCAATTGCAGTCGCTGCAGAAAAAAAGGGCTACAAGGTTGACGAGATTCTTCTGGTTGGTGGTTCTACTAGAATGCCTCAGGTTCCCAAGGCTCTGATTGAAAAGTATGGCATTGAGCCTAAGGTTCTTGAACCTGATGAGGCCGTTGCAAAGGGTGCTGCAATTTATGCTCTTGGTGCCTATGAGATCAAAGTGGAAGAAATCAAGGAAAAGATCGAATCCGGTGAAGTAGACCTGACTGATGAAGCGGTAAAAAAGAAGAAGTTGAAAAGTACCAGGAGGAAGCTGCCGTAAGCACTATCGCCATTCCTGGTCTGCGTGGCCACAAGATGAACGAAGTCGTTACTGTAGCCACTACTAAGAGCTATGCTCTGAAGGTTCTGGTTAACGGCGACGAAAAATGCTGTAACATGATTATCAAAAACGTCAAGATGGAGAACGGCTCCGTCAGCGTTACGAAGCAGTTCGGTACTGCCGAGGCGAATCAGGAAACCGCAGAGCTCGTCGTTTATGAAAGCGACTTTGATACTGAATACTATGAGGTTGACGAGGATTTCAACCTGGGTACAGCATCTTTGGAGCTGCCGGGCAATCTCCTGCTGGAGCTCCCATCCAAGTAACCTTTACGCTCAACAATGAGGGTATTCTGGAGGTTACCGGTCGCGATATGACCACAAACAAGGAGATCCATGCAACGATGCAGGCTACGGCAGGAACCACGATGTCTAAGGAAGATGTAGCAGCAGCGAAGGCGAAGTCTAAGAGTATCGCTGTCGAGTAAGACATTAAGCCTGCCACAAGTTGCATTCTTGTGGCAGGCTTTGTGCATCTGGATGTAATTATGGTGATTCGCGTTGGTATTGATTTAGGAACAACATTTAGTGCCGTTGCCAGAATTGATCCGGGTACCGGCAAGCCTGTTGTCATCAAGAATAGTTTTGGCTCAGCTACGACCCCTTCTGTTCTTTGCTTTGAGAGAGATGGGAATGTGCTGTTTGGTGAAGATGCAAAAACATGCAGTCCGTTGGAGATACCAACGCAGTCGCCTTTTTCAAGCGGAGCATGGGCAAAGATTTGTTTTCTGTGGATATTTTAGGTAAAACCTATACTGCTACTGATCTATCTTCTATCCTTCTGAAAAAGCTGAAAGAGGAAGCCGAGCAACAGTGTGGTGAAATAATTGATGCAGCAGTCATTACTGTCCCTGCATATTTCACACACAAAGAAAGATCCGCAACGATTGAAGCAGGAAAGCGAGCCGGTCTTGATGTAATTGCAATCATAAATGAACCGACTGCCGCAGCGTTTGCTTATGGGCTCAATGAAAAAAGTGGCGAACAAACTGTATTAATTTATGACTTGGGCGGCGGTACTTTTGATGTTACTTTGGCCCGAATCAATCGAAATGAAATCAACATTTTAGGTAGTGACGGCGATCATGAACTAGGAGGCAAAGACTGGGACGATTGCATCGCCAGATACTTGGCAAGTGAATTTCAAGAAAAGTACGGTGAGGATCTGAGTGAAGATCCCGAGATGATCGCCTCTCTTCTTGTAACAGCAGAAAACGTAAAAAGCAACTCACCTCAAGAGATGTCGTAAGTGTACCGATTACATACAAGGATATTCGCGGATCTGTTGAGATTTCTGAAGATACATTTGAGGCGATCTCACAGTTCTTGATCGGCACCACTAAAGATGTGACAGATAGACTTCTTTCCTCCGTCGAAGCATCTTGGTGAGATATCGATGGTGTCATTCTGGTTGGCGGTTCCACTCGCATGAGAATGATTCATAATTATGTTAGAGAGATGTCGGGAAAAAGATCCATTGAGTGGCGTTAATGTGGACGAAGCAGTTGCACTGGGCGCTGCAATTCGAGCCAACATCACTGAGAAAGGTGAAGCTGTCGCAACAATAGGCGGCAGCATCTTTGGTAGAACCAAGACGAGCAACAATATCGCTATTCAGGGCGCAAAGGCAGTAACTGATGTAACTGCTCACTCCTTGGGCATGATCTCCATTAGTCCGGATGGAGAAGAATACATTAACAGTATCATCATTAAGAAAACACGAAAATTCCCGCAAGTAACACTAGACCGTTTTAACCTTCGCACCAGATCGAAGGACAATGAGCTAGAGGTCTATGTGCTCCAGGGCGAGTATCGTAGACCACTTGATAATACGGTTATCAATAAATATGTTATTTCTAAAATCGGAAGAACCTCTACCCCCATGCAGTTATTGAGGTTACTTATCAGTACACCGCAAATGGAGTTATCGAGGTTTCGGCAGTTCAAAAAGATACAGGCAAAAACTACCAATAAAAATTGAGCCTGTTCCTGAAGACATGAGTTGGGCGGATGGGTCCCCGAAGGATAATCCTGCAAACTCCGGAACCCCCGATGTCGATGTTCTTCTGACGGTCGATTTGTCTGGTAGTATGTCTGGTTCGCCGCTGAGAGAAGCTCAAAAGGCAATGAAAGAGTTTGTTGATCAAATGGATCGTAATTATACCCGCATTGGCCTGATTCCTTTGCAGACAAAGCAAACTGCGAAGTATCTCCCACTGACGATTTCCACAAGATTAAGCGGGTGATTGATAAACTGGATATTGGTGATCGATATGGTTATGGCAACAGTGCCCACCCGTTTGACCTCGGTTATAGAGAACTACAGAAGCGATCCGCAGATGTGAAATACATCGTCGTTCTGACAGATGGTATGTGGGGATGCTGCGATGCTGCGATTGCCGCCGCCAAGAAGTGCCATAAGGCAGGTATTGAAGTTATGGCGCTTGGTTTTGGTACTGCCGATCACGCATTCCTTAAAAAAGATAGCATCGACCGACGAGTTTGCCTCTATTACAGAACTTTCTGAGCTTGGTGGCTCCTTCTCTAAAATCGCGCAAGCAATCGGAGAAGGTTCGACAGGGTTGAGTGTAATTTAAGCAGGAGGTGTCACCTATGGCTGATAACTGGTATGTGATACTGGAACTGGGTTTCGACCCTCCGGTTGAAGATGAAGTGAAAATTGCTGAGCGGATCGATGAAAAAGCGAAGTTCTGGTCTACTCATTTTAACGATTTTAAGATGGGGGCCCAGTATCGCGCTTGGCATCAGAACATTCCTCAGATAAAAAAAGATATGATCGGACCCGCCAACATCCGAAAACAGCTTGCTTCAGATGCCTGTATTGCTGTTTACGGCCCTGTCGATAAGCTACTGAAAACAATCGGCAGAAAAGGTAACATTACCGACAGTGAAGGCGAAAAGCTTTCTACAAAACTCAAAATATCCGTAGACGTTGTGAAAAAACGCGCGCAAAAGCTTGGACTTGAATGGATTCATGATAATCAAGTTGATTATCAAGCTGTCTATGACAAATACTACAAGTCAAGCCTCAAAATGCGGCGACGTTTGATGGCATGAGGCAAATGCTGTCTTCATTTAGCGTGGATAATTTGTATGATTTTCTTTACGCCAACACAACGGTCAAAAACGCAAATCGCCTTCCCTGTGAAACGCTCCGCCAGAGAGCTGCCGAGAAGAAGAAAACAGAGTTCTACAAGAACGATAGTGTCAGTGGCACTGGTTCAAAGCTGTGTGGACAATGTGAATTGGCTTTCAAGGACGACGGCTCAAAAGATATCTATGACAAGTATCTTGAGTATGTAAAAAGAAAAGCAATCTTAGACGAGGCGAAAAGTGTTGCTGAGATCTCTGGCGAACTTACGGCTGAACAGGGTACAGATTTCATTGGTCAGTTAACGCAAATTTTCCGTAACAGAAAGCTCTCTGAGGATGTTTTGGTTGCTTTCTGTAAAATCGAGAGAATAGCCTATAACGCTAATGCTGCAGAAAAGAAAACCACTAATATTAAGGTTTGCAGATGCGGTTGCATGAATGATGTGTCTGATGGACGCAAAGTATGCAGAAACTGTGGCTTGGAGCTGTCCATACGCTGCCCGAAATGCGGGGTGGAAAATGACGCAAGCATCAAAGTCTGTAAATGTGGATTTAAGTTTGAAAACATTGATAAAGCGATTGCTCTGTGCGAACAAGCAGAACATGCAATAGAAGCACTTGAATTTAAGGTTGCCGCAGCACATTTGGCAGATGCAGACAGATACTGGCCTAAGAGTCAAAAAGTTTCTGATTTGCGTACTCGTTTGGCAGAGTACGAAGGCCGTGTCGGCGTCGAAGTGTCCAAGATGCGTGAAGCCGTAAAAGCAAGTGCTACATCGAAGCCCGGAAACAATATACCGACATAAAAAACTGTTCCCAGACTATAGCGATCTCACTATCGAGCAAGATATCACACAGGCAATTTCCGATGCTCAGGCAGTTTATAATCAGGCCAAAAGCGCTAAGTCAGAAAAAGATGTGCTTGAGCTTTGTGCAAAAGCTTACGATCTCTGTAAAGATCTTCCCGGCGTCAAGGAATTGATGGGTAAATACCCGCCTCCTCCAGCTACTGGTTTTTCTGTTTCCGTTAATCCCAATACGAGAGGAAATATTATCTCCTGGACACCGAACCCAAACGACAGATCGCTTCGATATATCGTTGTTCGCAGTCGTTCTGGATGGATTCAGAATGCAGAGGATGGAGATACCGAAGTTTTCAGGGGCAGCGCCTCGTCGTATTGCGACAAAGACATTGAACCAGGTGTTGTTTATTACTACAACGTATTTACTGAACGCGCTGGAATTGTATCTAAAGGTGCAGTTGGAAACTTCAAAGAAGCAATAAATCTTTTTGAAGTGGCATCGCTAACCGTTGCCGCAGGAGATTCGTCGCTCAACATTATGTGGGGATCGCTGCCCAATAATGCAACTGCCGAGATTTACCAAGTATCCTCTACCGGTTCGGAAAAACACATTGCCTCCAGTTTATCTGATGGGTATCTCGTATCGGGGCTGACAAACGATATACAGTACCGATTTAGGGTTTCACTTTCTTATGTTGTCAACGGCAAGAAATTAGAAACAAGGGGATCTTCGGTCGTAGCAGCCCCAACTTGTCCTCCGATGCCCATCGATACACTCCGTGTGAAGCCAGGGGTAGATGATGTGTTTGAGGCAACATGGTATCACTCAGATCCGGGTGATGTGAGACTTTTCTGCTCCACGCAGAAGCCCAAATACAATGTTGGAGATATCGTTTCTGTAGCAACCTTAGAACGTGAAATGAAGCCACTGCAGCAGCGACCTCTTTTCCAACGCATCAGCACAGAAGCTGAAAAGGATGAACGTGGAGTATCGTTCCAGTATTCGAGTAGCGAACTGCTCTATATAGTCGCGGTCGTTGTGAAATCTGGTTCTGCCGTTTTTGGCTCTCTCGCCAGAGCAAGCAAAGGTGAAACCGTAAACATCAAAGATATCCGCCCCGTAAATGGTAAGATTAACATCTATATCGAAGCACCAAAAGATGCCACCGGTTTTGTTGTCTTACATCGATTCGATCAATTCCCGGTAGATATCTCTGACACCAAAACGGTTCGCAAATATATTCCTTTCAAGCAGTATCAGCTCAACAGCGCTATTGTTTTAGATACCCTTGAAGAGAAAAATACTACTTCTCTGTATTTGCAGAGTTTAAGCGGGACGGTGAAAAGGACTATTCTTCCGGTTCTGATTACCTATTTGATAATTCCGCAAAAGTGAATATTACTTATTCAATATCAGTGGCTAAGAAGTTCTTTGGGGATGGTTCTGTTACTCTCGAATTTGAAGCTGACACAAGAAGCTTTACTTTGCCGGATATCGATGTAATGTCCGCTGTCGGAAATACACCTATGTTTAAGTCTTCTGCCAAGCTGTTCCACAGTATTCCTTCTCAAAACGTTGATGGAACTGTTCAGGTTCGATTCCTCTTCCCAAGGGAACGCCGAAGGACACCTTTATCAAGGCATTCTTTAAGGATGAGACTGCCCAAGGGAAATCAGCTTCGCTTGAAACTTAAATCAAATTATAAGATCACTTAAAACACAAGCATAGAAGGAGAACAACCGTTATGCTTATGGATCAAATCACGGCCCTTTCATCTCAATGTGACGAAGATGAACGTGAACTGGTCGAGCGAATGATTTTATCTGCAGCAGATTATGTTCGTGCGGTAATCCATATGAGAACAATAGCCATAAATTATGCAGGCCGTACAGGAGAAGAACTGAGGACATTAGTTGAACAATCTGATCATGATAGAACGACCTTCCATAATGCATTGATCTCCTATGTAGACATTGTTAATCGCATTTGTGTTTCCTACAGTATGCCGCCTATCTACACAGGCAGCAGCATCAGACGAGAATACGGGGATTTTGCATATGCTTTGATTACTGAGATATACGAAAAGAGATAGGAGGAGCGCGAATGGCCCCTAAAACTACATTTATTTGCCCTTACTGCTTTGAAAAGCATAAGTTGTCTGAGGTCCAATTCAGATGTACGAACCGCAGGTGTAAAGACTTTGACGACGTCGAAATGACGAGGTACGAAAACGGTAATCTAAAAATGCCGAAGCAGGGCAAAAAAAACATTTACAGTACCAAGTAAAAACGCCTTTACCGTTCCTCAATCGGCGAAGTGTCCTGAGTGTAATAACACCACATACAAGCATGTATGCCCTCTTGTCATAACGAACTTCCTGAAAGCACGTTGAGTGGAACAGACATGATCATCTCCGTCGTTGGTTCCCGTGCAACTGGCAAAAAAAGCCATTTTGTAGGCGTTGTTATTAAGGAGTTAATCGAACGAATTTCTGTAAAGTTTGGTGGATCCATGGAGGGTTTTGCGGATAACTACTCACGTTGGGAGGCTGGCTTCTATAACCATCTTTACGTTGATGGCCGGAAACTCGATTTGACCAAGAGCAGCCTGCAGAATGTCGATAATGGTGCTTATAGACCGCTTATTTTTAAGCTGAAACTCAAACATAAAGGCTTTTTCAAAGAAACAATTGACAGCTTCACTTTTGTTTTTTTGACACCGCTGGTGAGGATCTTAATGATGAAGATACCATGAGCACCGTCAATAAATATATCTGCAAATCGGCAGGTATTATCTTCTTGCTTGATCCGATGCAGATTCCTGCTGTGGTTAACCAGTTAGATGACTCTGTTGTTGAGCGGGCAGCTGCAATCGTGGAATCAGGCTGCTAAGGCTGATGATATCATGACTCGCGTGTCACGACTTATCAGAAACGACAAACGAATGTCAGAAAATAGCATGATTGACATTCCCGTTGCTGCCGTATTTTCTAAGTTTGACGCAATAGAATCGATTGTCCCTGCTGACTGCACAGTACATAACACAAGTCCTCATTGTGATGAAAAGTGCTTTGATATGTCCGACTGGCACAATGTCAATTCTGAAATTCAGGCACTACTGAAAGAATGGAACGCGACTGCCTTTATTTCTCAGTTGGAGACAAATTACAGCAAGTACTCTTACTTCGCAGTTTCTGCACTTGGATTAAATAATAACCCCCACAAGCGATGGCCGAATTGAACGTCCCCGGCCGCATCGCATTGAAGATCCTCTGCTTTGGATCTTGAAGGAGAATGGCGTAATCAAGGGACGCTGATACCGCATGAAACTCACACATAGGGCCACAAGAAAGGAAGTAAACATATGAAACAGTATAAAGCCGTTGCAGGCCCCAAGAATGTTCACGTAGCCAAGGGTGATACCCAGGCTGCATTCAACACGTTTGCAGAGATCATCAACAGAGAAGCAACCGGTGGTTGGGAGTACCACTCTATGGAAACCATCACTGTAACCGAGAAGCCCGGATGCATGCAGCAGCCTGTTCCTCTGAACTACTACATGCTGATTTTTGTCCGCGATAACTAATTGTCCAACCTATGTGTGAGTTTTCATTTTTAGGGAGCGTTCGATTTGAAGAGTATTGAGATTAACGAAGATCAACTTAAAGATCTTCAAAAAGTAGCTGAAGAACTGTTCGGTGAATCGGATGATCCCCGCAGTTATGCTTATAAGCGAGTCCACATTCGACCAAAGGTTAATTGGTGGAAAATCATACTAAACTGTATGTGTCCATTAGTTGTCTAGGAGGTATGTATGCACTATTTACTCTCGGGGGCATCAGCTCTCAGGTGTCCATATGCGCTGTCCTCCTATGTTTCATTTTTATCTTCTGGTAAACCTGAAAAAAGTCATTATATGTCTTATACACATCTACCAGAGATATGCACCTGATTCAGTCCGCAATAAGTGCCGATTTGAGCCATCATGTTCACAATATATGATTTTATCTTTGCAAAAGTATGGTTTGTTAAGGGCCTAAAAAAGGCATTGATCGGCTCAAGAGATGCAACATCAACGGTGGAGGCTTTGATCTCCCGTAAAGAAAACGAAAGAGGTATGAATTAATGAGCGTACACCAAATAATCTATACTTCATGTATGCGTGGCATCAACGGAGTGAACGACGGACAGCAGGTTTATTCCTACGATGCAACATTCAAAGATGTAAATAATGATGAAATTAAGAGCCTTTTTACTTATCAGCACCCGTCGCTGGAAACAGGCATAATAATGTCTGAAGAGATAGCTCTGACGATGCCGAAGTCTTTTGTATACAGAAGATTAGAAAATGGCACTTGCTCCCTTGCCCTGAATACATATTTAGGTCGGGACTACATGGGAAGTGCAGGTAGATTCGGCAACCATTTAAGCCATGTAATTACTTTCGATCCAGACGATGCAGCGCACTATCCTGCCGAATACTACGGCAGTGAGATGCTGAGAAATCGTATGGAGTATTCTTAGGTAAACAACCCCAACAAACCTGATTATCTCCCGACTCCTCGCCTTGAACGAGGCTTTGCCGTGGATATTGATGCTGTCATTGAGTTCCTGAGTGTTGATGATCGCCTGGAGATTTACAAAAATATGCTTCACGCAATGATTTCTTTTTGAGAGTGAAAGAAAGCGTGTGGTCATATGTGACGAACCGGAAAACATCATTCTTTGGATTGCAGCTCTTGAGTTTGCTTTGCCTTTGAAAAATGCACTCAACATCAACTTCTCAACCTATGATTTTGATCCGGCACTCGTCCTCCCAAATATGTGGTGTAGTTCCATCGGGAACAAGATACAACGCTGATAGTCACCGGCTACACTTTGTGTTTGATTTATTGGAAAATCGGTCCGCTGAATTCGACAAAGACGAAGATTTTTATGACTTTATCGATACCGCCCTATCCTTCTCCTATGAAAGCCTCCAAGACTTTCATTCTTTCCTATGTGATGGCTATCAATACGATAAAGCAGATGAGCGCCTTTATTCAGCTTACACACTGTACTCCATGCTTTCCGATGGTATAGGTGCAATCACAATTGAAAAGCTGGATAATGCACTTAATTTTGCAGACGATTTTGCAGTTTCAGAGGAAACTATACATATCGTTCAGCAACTTATGACTGAAAATGAAGTAATGCTCCGAGGGGATAAAGATATCTTCCTTCGGGTTATTAAGTATATCGTCAACCATGCTGTAGAGCTGGATGCGTCAATGGTGCGCAGGTTAAAAGAACTCGTGGTCGATAGAATCCTCTGTGAGTTCTTAAATGATGGTGTCGTTGAAGAAGCTTTTTGTAGAGCTTTATCAGCAAGTCAATGTTATCTGCTCACAGCACGGATTCAGTGTTGCCACTGAGCTCATGCAGAACAACAATCGTACTAAACTGTTTGCTGTTATGCGCCAGAATATTGCAACATGGAAAATAGCGTTTATTATTCGAGTAATTTCCGATTACGTCAAAGATCAGAAATTGTCTGTATCCGAACTTCTCATCGATGCACAGCTGGGGCAGATTTATTATGGAATTGTTCGTGCGGTGTACACACAAGGTCAGCAGAGCGGTTTCTTCGTTGTTTCAAAGATTTTAGAAGCCTTCTCGGGCAATTGCACCTATTTAGTGAATATGGCACTCAACCTTGAAGGTATGCTACTGGATCTTCCTTACGGAAATCAAGAAGTAGCATCCATGTGGAAGTACTTCGGACAGATAATGTTGACCGCACAGAGCGAACACTTCGACACGGCATATACTATACTCGGTAGCTATCAGAGATACGATCAGGTATTTATGCTGTATAACTTGGCTCTCTCTCGTGCTACCGGCCCCGAAATGAGCAGTTCCATTTTTGAAAAGCATTGCCGTTCGTTCGTTCTGAAGGATCAGGCATACGCTGCCAAATACTATGTGCGAGTTATAGAAGTTTATTATCGTAACTTGCTTAATTATGATGCAGAAAGCACATATTCTGCGAAAGCGGAGATGTTCTCGCTCTTGGTGACACAGCGTATTGATGCAGACTTTGCGGATGAGCTGATTAAAGAACTGATTAGACCTATCCCTCTTGATTGTCCATCAAAATCAGATGCTAAGCTGATTCAGGAAATGTTCAAATACACATACAATTTCCGTCAAAACAGATCAGCGGAAAGCTGCTGCTTCTCATCATCGGCATGGTTCTTGATGGCGTGAAGGACAAGCAGAGATTGTATGACAAACTGGACCAGCTGGAAAAACTAACCCAAGGAAACAAAGCTGATTTGTCCAGGGCTACCGAGAAAGTGTACAGAACTACTTCGACTGGTTGCTACCATCTATCTGTGAACTTTGTGACCGATCTGCTGATTTGGAGGCTGTATATCGCCTCTTTGAGATGCCTGCAGCAGTTGAAGCCATATTCTTTGCACAGTGTGCACGCATTTACCTTAAACAAAGCAAGGGTGAAAAAGACTATGCTGTGTTTTGTGAATTCCTAAGTGTTGTCTTTGCTAATGCCGCTTCTCAATCTCGTGAAGAAGTAGGTAAAGTATTGTGCAAGCTTAGTAAGCAGAAAATGGAGGGGCTGGATTTCGCGGTAACTGATTACTTCCGTATGGATGGACACGCCCTCCGTTGTTGGGACGAAATCCGAAGCACCGCTGAGTCGACAAACCCTATTCTCAATAACCTTTCTAATCTATTCAAGCGTCGTAAAGACTGACAGGAGGAATTGATATGCCAAGATCGTGGAACTGACCGAGGACCAGAAAAAAAGAAATTCAGGAACAGCAGCGTGAAATCGGGGCACAGTGTGATCCCGAAACCGGAAGAAAAAGGGCGAAACAGAAAACACGGGTGACAACGAAGATGTCGAAGGTGTTGAGGGTGTTGATGGCCCTAACCGCAACAGAAACGACGATGACGAGAACATTCGGTAATTCTGTTAGCTAAGTCGTAGATATGCAGATATAGGAGGATGAAAATGAGTTTCGAGGAAAAAATCAAATGAGTTGCAAATACGCGCCACGGAAATCATGAATAATGGCATGGCTTTTGTTGATCTTTTGTGAACAAGAACTATCTCATTGATCTTGATCGGTGTGAGCCTGTTGCATTGAGAGCACTCAGAAATCATTCTCCTATTTATCTCTATTTGAAATCAGCAAAATTGTTTATGACACTGATGAGAACGTCAATGACAAACTTGTTAGTGTATACAGTGCGCTTTCCAATTTTGGCAGTAGCGCACTACTTGTGCTGTTCAGCGATACTGACGGTGTTAGATTCTACTTGGGAACAAGAGATACGAAGCAACCCAACGTCGCTAAAGCAATTTTACAAAAAAAAGTTTACGCGGCAATTTCCCTGGTATTGAAATACGCGAACAATCTTCAGCGCAAGTGGCAAGGTTGCTTGAAGGACACATTCCTGATGTTTATAGCAACATGGCAGTATCATCTGTCTCAATAGTTCCTAGTCCTCGAGATGATGATAAGGAGCACTTTATTCAGGGCTTGGAAAAGTTCATTGACTCTATGTCCGGAGAAAAGTATACTGCTGTTTTCATTTCATCTCCGTTGAGCAAAACAGATCTCGAAAACAAAAAACGCGGGTATGAAGATCTCTATTCTGCTCTTTCTCAGTGCGCACAGGTGAATTTAACGTATAGTGAAAACGACAGTGAGTCCATTGCCAAGGGAATCAGCGACAGCTTTTCTACCGCTATTAACGAAGGTATAAGTGACACAACCGGAAAAAACTCTGGCGAAAACTCGAGTGTAAATAAGGGGCGCAACCACGGTAGCAGCTTTGGCTTGTTTGGTGTTGGGCACAATTCCGGTAGCAGCCGCGGTACGTCAAAAGGAACTTCGTATGGAACATCTACTGGCCATACAGACACTCGCTCTGAAACCGAAACCAAAGGTAAGACTACATCTGATACCACAACAACGACAACGGGATCAACGTCTACTATTGCTATTACAAAGCAAAATAAGACGGTACAAGCACTCCTTGGAAAAATCGACGAGCAGCTCGAACGAATTAAAAATTGCGAATCCTATGGACTGTGGGACAGTGCTTGTTACTTTATAGCAGATAACCAAAGAGACTTCTATCGTTGCAGCTAATACATTCAAGGCGATAGTTGCAGGAGAAAAGACTTCTGTTGAGAATTCTTTTATCAATCTTTGGGACAATGAATATGAAACGTCCGAAAAGAGCTTGTTGGTAATGGATTATCTTCGGTATGGTTTACATCCCCATTTCAAGTATTTACCCGCTGTGAGTTCCGGAAACTATACACCGCAAATAATTACTCCAGCTAGCCTTATAAGCGGGCTTGAATTGCCTGTTTTGATGGGTTTCCCCATAAGTCCGTGAGTGGTGTAACGTCTATTTCTTCTGCGGAGTTTGGTAGAAATGTATTTGCAAAAGGCCAGACCAAAAGCTATAGGAATATTGATTTGGGTGCGATTTTCCACATGGGAGAAGTTTTCAAAGGGAATCGTGTCCGGCTTGATTTGGAAAGTTTGTCGGCTCACTGCTTTATAACCGGTTCAACCGGCTCTGGTAAATCGAATACTACTTACAAAATTATCGATGAACTGACTGCCACCAAAAATAACATTAAGTTCCTGGTAATTGAACCGGCGAAGGGCGAATATAAAATTGAGTTTGGCAGTATGCCGGGAATCAATATTTTTACGACAAATCCCAAGTATTACAGCATGCTTAGTATCAACCCTTTCGAGTTCCATGATGAAGTACACGTTCTGGAGCATTTAGACAGATTGATCGAGATATTTAGTGCATGTTGGCCTCTATATGCTGCGATGCCGGCCTTGCTGAAAGCATCATTTGAGCAGGCATATATCCTTCATGGCTGGGATTTGAATCATTCGGTTCATATTGATCGGGGCAATGGAAAGTTCCCGTCATTCAAAGACGTAGTGGAAATCCTCCCAATTTTGCTGGAAAAATCGGAATTCTCAGCACAGACAAAGGGAGACTACATCGGCTCCCTTGTTACTCGCGTAGAATCGTTAACCAATGGTCTTTTAGGACAAATTTTCTCCCAAAATGCAATCGAGGATCGTGTTCTGTTCGATGAAAACACAATTGTGGATCTCAGTCGAATCGGCTCTGCTGAAACAAAAGCACTTCTTATGGGTGTGCTGATTTTGAAACTTAGCGAGTATCGCCAGTCTACGGCTGTAGGAACAAACTGTCCGCTGAAGCACATTACTATATTGGAAGAGGCCCACAATCTGCTCAAACGCACCTCCACAGAACAAGGTCAGGAATCTTCTAATGTGCAGGGAAAATCTGTAGAAATGATTAGCAACTCTATTGCCGAAATGCGAACTTATGGTGAGGGCTTTATCATTATCGATCAGTCCCCCACAGCTGTTGATATCTCTGCAATAAAAAACACTAACACCAAAATCATCATGCGTCTGCCTGAAGCCAATGATTGCGAAGCTGTGGGTAGATCGATTGGTTTGAATGAACAGCAAATCCTTGAATTGAGCCGACTTGACAAAGGCGTTGCAGCAGTATATCAAAACAACTGGCTTGAAGCTGTCCTGACAAAAAAATCGACAAAAGTAGTGACAGGTACGAAATCAAGACTGTTCCTACGCACGATAGGAAAGAACGTGTTGCATTAGTAGGAGAACTGTTGGCAGAGCTCGTTGCTCAAGATGAATCCAAAGATTTCAATATGTCTTGGTTCAATACTATTTTGAACGGCTCTAAAGCGCCGGAATCCTTCAAGAGTAATTGTAGACGTCTGCTTATGGAGTATCAAAAACTATGGAAGACATCCGAAAAGAACAAAGCTTTTTTCAGCACTGGTTTTCAATCTCTTGAACTGCAATGACATTTTCAGGATGTTTGAGGATAAACTCCCTCCGTTGGTAAAGAAGAAAGCGGATATCACTAAAGAGGTTCGCAAACAATGTGATGATTGGAGCGACTGTATTTACGACAACCTTGGCATCTATGCAGATTTCCCGGATAAAAAGACCAGGGATGTTGCATTTATCAGTATTCTTCTTCACAAAATTGCAATCGAAAAGAAAAACATGAGGTACAAACTGGTACTTTATTGTGTTGGATAAAGGAGGAACAACATGGCAATGGCAGAGTTTGGACCTGAAGTCTCTGAAGGTCAGGAAACAGAAAAGAAATCAGAAGCTATTGATTCTGATTTTGAGGGTGAACTGGACGGAAAATACGATGAATACTTAAATGGAAAAAAGCAAAGAAGAACTAATGCAGATGCGAAGCGATGCACGAAGCTATCAGCGAGAAGAATTGGTTAAGATGCGTGATGAGTTGTTGAAAATGAAAGAGGGCGATGACTCCGAAGATGATACTGACCCCCAAAAACCTTGAAGCGGACTCTTCACAGATAATCTACCCGGAGGCATGAAAGATGAACACATTCAAAATTGGTTACGAGCGTCTTAGCCAACCAGAGAAAAAGGTGTACGAACAATTTGAAAGAGCGTTTTCTACTTGCTCGTCCTCCATTGATGGCAATGGATTTGATCGTAATGTAGACGTGATGAAAGTGCTCCAAATTGCCTTGGGCGATAATCCTAATGTCATCTATTTTAACAAAACACAAATTCGTATGTCGGTCTCTCTATTTGGCGGCAAGCAATTCCACTTATCGGGCGCTTACTCTTCTTCGCAGAATAAGACCATGCAAAAGGATCTGCAGGCAGCCTTGGAGCGCGCAATTGAGGATATAGAACTTCTTAACCCTATATCCGATTACGATAAGCTTTATGTGTGCTTATGAATATCTTCAGGATCATGTCGTTTATGACGAGCAGGAACTTGAAGCGTGTTGTAAGCATGGAAAGAGCAGAAACCCTCTCTCTCATAATGCTTATGGGGCATTGGTGAAAGGACTTGCTGTGTGCGACGGAATTGCAGCCGCGTTTTGTTTGATCGCTCAGCGGCTCGGCTACAGTGCAATGATCGTAGGTGGACGAGCAACATTCAGGACGACCGGTTTCTCAGAACATGCATGGAATCTAATTCAAGTTGGCGCGAAATATTATCACTTAGATCCAACATGTGATGTAAATCATAAGTGCCAGACGGGTGATTACTCATACGACTATTTTTGCGTGGATGACGATGACATTAACACAAATCATGATTGGGATATTAACACTACCCCCGCCTGCAACAGTCAGGATCTGTCGTTCTATTTTAGAAATCAATGCTATGCAAACAATCTTACGCAACTAGAAGATATTTTTCGCCGCTATGCTCGAAGCAAACAAAATGTAGTTAGAGCGAAAATATCGCAAGGCATCGCTATTCCGGAACCTGCCGATGCTTATTTAGGCCAAAAGCTGGTGGATGTGGCAGCTTCGGTTGGCCGTTCTGTGCCTGTTAGATACATCCTAAACAAAGGGACAAAATGCTTCTATGCAAAGTTTGTCGAGTAATAAAGAACGATCAGAAGAGGGATTCAATGAAACGGTTTTGTTTATCGACCATGCTTGCGCTTTTGTTGCTGATGTCACTATCTATCACGGCATTCGCAGCACAAGAGCGAGAAGAAAATAACACAATAGATTCGGCTACTTACATCAATGTGAACGAAGACGTATCGGGAAATATATCAGATAGAAATGATAAGGATTGGTACAAGCTCACGCTTCCAGAAGATGGCTATGTGACTTTTCAGTTTAGCCATTCTGTGAGATCTTCTACCAGTTCTTACTGGTATATGTATTTGTATCAAGCAGATGGTGTCACCTCTATTTATGGGGTGGATGCATCATGGAGTATAGCGGGTAACGCAGATAAAACCACCGCAGAAATGGGCTTGGCGGCTGGCACATATTACATCAAGATTATTCCTGAGGCTTTGACATCATGGTCCGATGGGAGATATGACACTTCAACTTATGTTTTGCGCGTCCATTACACTGCATCAGACGCGTGGGAGACCGTAATTAATAATTCGTATTCCGAGGCTGATACAATCGCTGTAAACACCGATTGCTATGCATCAATATGCGGAAATAGTGATAAGGATTGGTACTGCTTTGAATTAAAAGGTGACTGTGAAATATCATTAACTTTCTCTCACGAATCAAATGGTGATGGGGACTCATATTGGGCAATCTATCTTTATGCATATGATGGCGTTACTGGCATAGATGGCGTTGATACTGAATGGTATGTTCCTGGAAATGAGAATCTCTCTACAGATTTTATTGAATTGTCAGCTGGCACATACTATATAAAAATTAGGGTATAGTCGCAAATTAAGGACCTGAGACATTTATGGGACAGCATCAGGTGTATAATGGAGTCATCAAGATCAAGGGAGCGATTAAGATGACCCACAAAGAGTTACGCACGATGCTGAAACAGTTCAACGAATACCAATTGAAGCAAATCAGCCAAGCCGCCATGCGGTTTCTGGCGTTGAACCAGGAGCTTGCCGAGATTGAGCCGGATGTCTGCCCGTGCTGTGGAGATCAGAATGCGGCATTTATCCGCAAGGGCGTCCAATGTGGGAGGCAGCGCTTCCAGTGCAAGTCCTGCGGCAGGAAGTTTACCTACGACACCAAACAGTTGACCTCAACTCCCATCAACCCACGGAATCCTGGGTTATTGTGCTGGAAGACACGCTGTCTTTGGCATCGCTGGATTCTACCGCTGAAAAGATCGGCGTTTTTGCCACTCCACTGCCTTCCATATGCGTCACAAGCTGCTGGTGTATATGGAAGAAATTGTGACAAGCTCTGCGCCGTTGGAGGCTCTGATCGAGGCAGACGAGACATATATGATCGAGTCTCAGAAAGGCACAAAGGTCACGCACAGGAAGCCCAGAAGACACGGAGAAACCTCTGGAAAAAAGGGGCCTGTCAAACGAACAGATGTGCATTTGCGTTGCCACTGACCGCAACCATCACGTGATTGCCCGCTGTGTCAACCGTGCGAAGCCGGGTTCCGAAGACATCATGAACGCCCTGGGCGACCATATTGCAGAAAAGTCTGTTCTGATCTTCGACGGGATCACAAGCTACAACTACTTGGCTGAGCAGAAGGAATGCGAGAAGGTCTCTCTGGTTGGTCACGAGTCCTACAACAAGGTTTTTCACCTGAATACAGTGAACAGCCTCCACAGCCGCTTCAAAGAAATAATGCGGAAGCTCCGCGGCGTTGCCACCAAAGTACCTCAATCGCTATACCGCTCTGTTCTCTCTGATTGCCATGACTGCGGCCTGCTCCGTAACGGAGGCCGCCGACCAGCTTCGCCGCTCCCTGCGCTCTCTCCGGCTCCCTGTAACCATTGAATCCGCAAAGTCCTTGAATATCCTCGCGATTTGAATCATTAGGTCCTCATTTTGCGACTAACACTAAAAATTATTCCCGAAGCGCTTACATCCTGGTCTGATGGCTTATACGATACTGGAAGTTATGTTCTTAATGTAAGCGAAAAAACATGACCATGTATATACGGAATGGAATGTATCTAAGGCTCCTACATGTGATGAGGTTGGCGTAAGCGAAAGCGCCTGCAATATTTGTGGGAGTATATCAACGGAGAATATTGACGCAACAGGTCATGCATTCAGCGAGTGGGCAATCGATAGAGAACCGACCTGTGAAACCGAAGGTCAAAGAAGCTGTATTTGCTCTTCTTGTGGATATATTAAGACGGAGAAATTGGACAAGTTGTCTCATCAATACAGTGAGTGGATGGTATCTGTACAGCCGAGTTGTACTGAAAAGGGTCAAAAAACTTGTACTTGTATCGCCTGTGGAGAGGAAATGACAGAGCCTATCGATATATGCCTATGGTGCCCCGGTACAAGTCGGCGGCAGTATGCTGAATGCTCCCATTGTCTACAATGAAACCTGCGATGATTGCGGTCATGTTAATACTATCGAGGATAATCAATATGCCTGGATTCTTCCTGCCATAATTATTGCTTGTGTGCTTTTGTGGCACTTATTGTAGCGCTGATTATTTTCAAAAACCGCAAGAAAATTTTTTAAGACTCACTTTGTTTGCCCCTACTGCTTTGAGACGCACAAAATGTCTGAAGCACAGTTCCGCTGTTCAAACAATCTCTGCAAAGATGTGCCGGATATTGAGATGACTCAGTATGAAAACGGTGATATCAAAATGCCCAAACAGGGCAAGATTACTTTCACAAGTGCAGACGTACAGAAAGGTGAAAAAGCCATTCCTAAATCTGCAGTCTGCCCTGAATGCCACCGTACTACACACAAAGTTATCTGTCCTTCTTGCCATAACCTGCTCCCTGAAAGTGCGTTGCTGGGCGACGATATGATTATATCTATTGTCGGTTCTCGTGACACAGGTAAGAGCCACTTCGTAGGTGTCATCATCAACGAACTAATCGAGCGAATTGCTCCTGCATTTGGAGGATCGTTTGAAGGTTTCGATGACACAATGGACCGCTATGAGCAAAGCTTCGGTCGCAAGCTTTACGTTGATTTGCAGAAGCTTGATTTGACTCAAAGCTCACTACAGAACGTAAATAACGGAGCATATAGACCCCTTATTTTCTCGCTGAAGTTCCGCATTAAAAAGGGGCAAAGGAGACAATCAATCGTTACACGCTTGTGTTCTTCGATACCGCCGGTGAAGATCTTGACGACGCAGATACTATGAGCACTGTTAATAAGTATATCTGCAAGTCGGCAGGCATCATATTCCTGCTTGATCCAATGAAAATCCCTGCAGTTGCTACACAGCTTGATGACGATACTGTTAGCAGAGCATCTTCTGTCGATTGGCGTCGTTCTACTCGTTCTGACGATATTCTGGTTCGTGTATCTAACCTAATCAGAAATGACCGTGCCTTGAAGAGTTCTGACAAGATTGATATCCCGGTGGCGGTGGTATTTTCTAAGTTTGATGCGATTGAACCTATTATCCCGAAGGGATGTGCCATTTTGAATAACAGTCCCCATTGTAAGGAAAAGGCTTTTGCTCTTTCGGATTGGCATAATGTTAACTCTGAGGTGCAGGGACTTCTCCGAACTTGGGGAGCAGAATCGTTCTTGTCTCAGCTTGATGTCAATTACACGGACTTTTCTTGCTTTGCAGTATCTTCTCTTGGATTAAACAACAATCCGACAGCAGACTTGAAAATCAACCGTCCAAGGCCGCACCGCATTGAAGATCCGTTACTGTGGATCTTGATGAAGCTCAAAGTTATTAAATCGAAAAAGTAAAGGTATTAGTCAATGAAAACGGAGGTGATGGCAGTGAGAACCGTTGGTAATGTTTTTTGTGGATACTGTTTGGTGGAGCATTTCTTGCTCTTTTCTGGTTTCTCGCTGCCATCATCTGTTTTATTTCGATTATTGGTATTCCAATAGGACTCCAATGCCTCAAGTTTGCAAGCTTTGTTCTCTATCCATTCGGTCGAGTAGCAGAATACAGCGGGAAACTGGGACATTTCTTGTTAAATGTATTCTGGATTCTGCTGTTTGGGTGGGAACTGGCATTGGCGTCAGTGACTGTAGGTCTAATCTTGTGTGTTACCATTGTAGGAATTCCTTTTGGAATACAAAGCATTAAGTTTGCGCAACTCGCAATTATGCCGTTTGGAACAGAAATTGTCCCAAGTTAACCTGTTTACGGGAGGTGGTTTAGTGTTAAATATTAGATCTTATGTCTCAGTAATCCCTAGAATTGTTCGAGCAAATTCTGTAACTGAAATCAAAATAGTCCCCAAACATAGCTTTATTGAATTTTCTGGAAGATACTGCATTTCGGTTTTACCAAAATATTTCTACCACTCGTCTGACCGCGTTGCTCAGTATGATGTGTTTACTGTGGAAGCCAGAAATAACTGTATAGAGTTTTCGTTTCCTTTTGAAGATGAGCAGGAGTATTATATTCAGGTTAGTGCTGAGGGTGAAAACTGCCGAAAAACTATGGCAATTCAAACATCTATATACGCCTTATCAAATGATCTCTATTCATTGAAAGTAATTAAAGGCGAACTTCATCAACACACCATTTACTCGGACGGGATTGAATCTCCAGAACACCGTATTGCGGTCGCAAGGAAACACGGCATGGATTACATCGCAATCACCGACCATAATAGTTATGATGGAAGCTTAAGAGCAATTAATGTCATGTCTCGATGTCCCAACAATATGGTTGCTCTCCGCGGAGAAGAAGTGCATGCTGACTTCTGTCCAGTACACATTCTTTCTTTAGGTGCCAAGACTGCTATTGCTCCATTAGTAACTAATCGAAGCTGTGAGCAAAAAGAGCAACTGGGCATCGTGATGGAGCGATATAAAGAAACCCTTGACGATAATGTGGATATACGTTCTTTTGCTTCCGCTATAGATGTTTTTGAGAAAATCCGAGAAGCAGGTGGATTGAGTGTTTTGTGTCACATATACTGGGATGCTATCAATTTTGATAACAAAACTAGGATGGGAGCACCCGAGCAGCTCATAAATGCATTAGTTAAGTGTTGCAAGTTCGATGCATTTGAAATCACATCAGGCGCTCCACCGACAGATACAAAAGCAAACTATCTTCAAGAAACCTATTATCGAGAAATGCTGCCACGCAATTTCCCAATAATCGGAATTACAGATTCTCATTCAACGGACCGGCATATGGGAACGATCTTTGGAACAAACTATACAATTGCCTTTGTTTCGGAGTTTTCTGAAAAAGGCATTATTGACGCGATACGAGATTATAAAACTGTATCAGTAGATGCGGTAACCGGTGAAATAAAATGTCATGGTTCCTTACGGTTATGTAAATATGCCGCGTTTTTGATAGAAGAATACTTCCCCATGCATGATGAGATTGTCTCGATTGAGGGACTATACATGGAACGACTTTTGCTTGCCAAAGAAACATCGTTCGGGCAATTAGATGCCCTATGTAAAAGTAGTAGCTCAATCCTGATGGATGAATGGAAGGAAATTCTACCAATGAAGAACAATAAACAGCTGGAAATGGAGGTGCCTAATGAGCGAAATCAGTAGCGGAGAAGTCAGCGGCGGCGAGGTCACTTCTAGCGAGGTAAGTGGTGACAGCTCCGCAACTCAGGGTAGAGATGTTGGAAATCCAGAAGTAACCGAAGTGGAAAGCTCGTCTGAAATTTCTGAGAGTGAAGTTGATGAAGATTTTTCTGCTGAGCTTGATGACTCATATTCATCATATATGGAAGACGGAAAGATTGAAGACTTTGAAAAGAACGATACCGGGAATGAGCTTGACGAAGATTCTGAAGACGATTCCCTGGATCATGAATTGGACAGTAAGTACTCAGATTACCTTAATGGCGAACATACAAACGAAGATATAACTGAAGAAGATTCGCCCCCGCCCCCGGAGCAGCCTGACAAGGAGTCCAATGACATTGACTCCGAACTTGACAAGAAATATAATGAATATATTGATGAGGGTAACGAAAAACCGAAAACGAAACCATTCGCAATGAGTTGAGTGAAGAGGACAAGGCAAAACTCAAAGAGGAAACCGGTTGGGCGGACGAAATTGTAGATGCCACAAAGTCTCTTGAGGAAGCAGAAATATATAAAAAGGCTGATCTCAAAGAGGAAGAAATTGATGGCAAGAAATGTCTTATTCGTCAGGATATAGACATGGAACAAAAAGGATGAATTCGGACGTACCAATAAAGAGCGAATGGCGAACGGAAATCCCCCGCTAACCGAGACGGGAGAAACTGTTGAACTGCATCATATTGGTCAAAAGCAAGACAGTCCATTGGCCGAATTAACAACACAAGAGCATCGTGGCAAAGGTAATGATACGGTGCTACATGACAGCAAAAAGAAAGTGAAATTGATCGAGCAGAGTTCGCTAAAGAACGGAAACACCATTGGGAAAGCCGTTCTGAGAACTGTTAGGAGGTAAACAATTATGAACAGTAAGATCTTGATGATAATGAGCAACTTAGAAGATCTTCGCTTCTTGAAGCCTGCAACCGAGGCAGAAGTTACGGCTGCAGAGAAAGAGCTCGGCGTAATTTTTGCAGAGGATTACAGAGAATATGTCCTGAAATATGGTGTAATCTCCGCAAGAGGTATCGAGCTGACCGGTGTAACTACTGCTAAGCGCCTTGACGTTGTTACTGTAACAAAAGCTGAGCGCGAGATGGCAAGTATTCCCGATAATATGTATGTAATCGAGAATGTCGCCATTGATGGCATCGTCGTCCTTCAGAACACAGCAGGTGAAGTGTTTTCAATTGCGCCTCACGAGCCTCTTAAGCGCATTTGTTCTTCTCTTTCTGAATATGTTGAAAGAGCAAACTTTTGACCGTTCAAAAGGCTAACTCTGTAAAATCAAATAAGGACGAAGCGTAGGTTTTGCTTGGTACATTGTGCCCGGGCAGGAATGGCGAGGCGCCATTCTTTATAGTACAGTCGGAGGTCGCGCAAATTCCATTTGCGCGCTATCTACAGCAGTACGCTTCGTCCTTTTTCCTTTGGTGACATGTTATGAAATGGAAGAAAACAACTGCAACAATTTATCTTGATGCTCGTGATATTGCCATAATGAATCAGTGTGGTCACGGTGTCACTGAGCTCATAAACAAAAAAAGCCGAAAAGGATTATCTGCCTCCGTTGTGGTCTGTATTGTCGTATGAGATGTTGCGTAACACTACGAACTCCGTAAACCATTTCTGGAGAGATTATAGGCACAGCCGTGCTTTAGCAGAAGAACGAGACCAGCACTATTCTCCAGCATATCTACAAAAAAACACATCAGGGACAAGAACTCTTAATGTACCTGATTGGGAAATTGCAAGACATCAGCACTTTATGTTACGTGAGATTTTTGACCATATCCCTGTCAGCCCATGTGCGTTCGCATATCGTAAAGGTCATAGCATCAAGGAATGTGCCGCGCTTCATGTAAAGCAGCATACGCTGATTCACATGGATATCAAGGATTTCTTTTCGAGCATCACAGAGGCCGATGTTTTTAGAGCTATTGAAAGAGAAACCGGTTATTCAAAGCAGCTGGTCAACTTTATGAGTAAACTGTGTTGCCATAACGGTGTATTACCACAAGGAGCTTGTACCAGCCCTGTTTTATCAAACATTTGCTTTCGCCCCTGTGACGATGATCTGCTGTGTTATACAGCTCAGCATAATCTCGTTTATACTCGCTATTCGGACGATTTGTTCTTTAGCGGAAGAATAGATGACATTAAGGGAACACTCGATGAATTGACCCTGATTTTGAACAGGTATGGTTTTCAGCCTAACAGAGAAAAGACTAAAGTTTTGCATCAAAACTCATCTCAAAGGATTGTCGGTCTGGTAGTGAATGAGAAAATCCAGGTCAGCCGTGATTACCGGCGGGCATTAAGGCAAGAACTCTACTATCTCTATAAATATCGAGAGAACTCTACTGGAGCACAAGGTGAGTCTCTGTTTCTCTCCTACTTGTACAGGCTCCAAGGTAAAGTCGCTTTTGTGCTTAGCATCGATCCCGATAATGATGAGTTTAGAAATGGGAGAAACAGACTTCTGGAATTGATCGACGAATATGAAAACAGACGATTCGGCGAGTGGATAACAGGCGGAAACTATGGAACTTATGTGAGATATTTAGGGAAAATGGAAAGGCAGAACATGAGAAAACTCTGATCTTTTTATAAAACAGAGCTTGTTAAATAGCTAGGTGCCCAAAGGAGCGTTGTAATGCTGTTTGTTAGTTTTGAGGATTTTGTAAATAAAGCGAAGGAAATCCCCTTGATTGGCCGCGAGGAAGAGGTTGCTTACGCTAAAAAATGAGCGCTGGCGATCTGGATGCTCGTGATCAAATAATCAGAGGATATCTTCCATATGTAGCAGCGCATGTAAGACGTCTCCGCAAAGAGTATCAAAGCCTCGAACTGGTTCTACGTTGTTGTGTTGCATTAGAAAAGCAGTGGACCAGTTTGACTTTCTGCAAGATAGTGAAAGTTTCGCTCACAGACTGAGCTGGTGGTTACGTCAAACTGTAACTAGATATATTGCGGATACACATAAAGTAAGGTGAGAAACAGTGAACAAAAAGAAAAGCGCGAATATCTCTATCTATCTTAGCTATGTGTTGCGGCACAATCCCGACCTAATCAATCTGGATATGGATAAGCACGGTTGGGTTGAGGTAGCTCAGCTCATCGATAATGTGAATGCGGCAGGTCAGCATAGCCTTTCCGCTGACTTGCTGCAAGAAATTGTTGACACAGACAGCAAAGGTAGATATCGACTTAGCCCTGATGGAAAAAAGAATAAAAGCCTGCCAAGGACACTCGATTGCTTGGGTAGAGCCAGAACTGGAAACAATGTTTCCTCCTCAGTATTTATATCATGGCACCAACACAGAAGCATTGACAGCCATAATGGATAGCGGTGCAATATTGCGAATGGGACGCCATGCTGTTCATATGCAGGCGGATATAGAAAAGCATGGAAATCTGCAAAGCGTTGGAAAGGGAAAAAACCGGTAGTTATTAAAATCGCTGCAGCAGATCTTGCCCAAGCTGGGATGGTCTTTGGAAAGTCTGAAAATGACGTTTGGTGTTGTCATGATGTGCCCACGTCATTTTTTCGCTGATGTTTTCTATGGATAACAGAGAAAATGAAAAATAGAAATACAATGAAACCACGAGAGTATATTTTTGATAACCTGTTCTGGGCAATCACTGCTATGATCTGGTACAGAAATATTATTTTCGTGTCTCTACCTGGGATACCCGTAGTCTGGTCGAAGTGTATATTATGGTTTGCGGTATTTACTTTTGTTGCTTTGGGATGCGTTCTTACCTTTGAAAAACGCAGGAACAACGTGAGTATAATCGTCAACATACTTCTTCCATATGAGTTATATACGGTTCTGACTTATTATGTGTACATTCCCAAGTTGGTTTGGGGAGCGATTATTTTCAGTGCTATTACATCTATAGCATTTCTGCTTCTGGCAATAATGCCTGACAATCAATCATCAAAAGAAAGCACCAAACTTCCACAGAAGACTAAGGCATGGTTTTCCTTGGTGCCAGAACGCTTGTTGCGTTTTGTTTGCTTGCGTTACTTGTCCCCTCGGCGTGAGATTGATTTTTAGGCACGGATTGATAAGTACAAATATTCAATCTGTCAGCGCTGCTTCCAAAGCCAGTGAATGGACCGTAAAAATAACATTGAGACTGTTCAACAATTGAGAGAGGAAGAATGGTCAAGACTGAACACTCAGGAGAAATTGGATGTTTTGGGCGTTGTCCTCAATATTGAAATACGTTATCTTGGACTGAATCATGAGCTGTATTTGAAAAGCGCTGTTCTGGATTTGAATACTGCCGCTCACTACAACCACAACAATCATGAGATCGTGATTGACATAGATCACCTGCAGAATGCTCCTGCGGATGAAATACTGGACAGCTTGTGCCATGAATGTTACCACAGCTACCAATATCAGATGATTGATCTATATAATGCAACTCCGGAAGGGTATCGAGATATGCTTCTATTTCAATATGTGGGGATTATATCGAAGAGTTTTCAAACTATGCAGACGGTTCCGAGAACACGATTGACTATTATAATCAAACTGTAGAAATTGCAGCTCGTAGATACGCCTCAGATTCTGTGGAAGAGTATTATGAACTCATTGACAAATATACCGAGAGCACTGACTGATGTAATGACGAGGTGCTAATTATGACAGTAACTTTCTGTGGACACGGTGATACGCCGAGTTCTGATGATATAAAAACGTGGCTCGTGGAAAATATCGAGGCGTTGATTAACCGCGGCGCTGAAACATTTTATTTGGGCGGTTATGGGAGCTTTGATGGGATGGCTGCAACTGCAGTGTGGTCGCTCAAAACGAAATATCCCCATATTAAATCTATACTGGTCCTTCCATATTTGGATAGAAAGGTTGAAACAAAAATATGATTATACCACCTATCCTCCTTTAGAAACGGTTCCGCGGAGATATGCGATCACGCATCGCAATCGATGGATGGTAGATAACTCGGATGTTATCATTGCATATGTGCGCCACAGATGGGGCGGGGCGGCTCAGACTCTTGAAAGAGCAAAACGCCGGAAACACGAAATAATCAATTGGCCATCACTTACGCATTAATTTTTAATACCAACCGTTGCATTTTCTTCGTCAGAATGTCTTATTGGCATGGGGAATTGTGTTTGAATTGCTGAAAATAAATTTTTATCAAAAAGTTGTCACAAAATGGCGTTCTCACCACATATATATTATAGAGGGACAGGCTACTGGACGGCTTTGGGCGCGATCCATCCTGTACACACAAATACATAAGCGTTTAGTCCATCCGGATTGATACGACTTGAAACGCGAAGCTGGCGCGTCTTATCTTAAGGCGGCGTCAGCTTTTTTGATTGAGGAAAACATCTTTAGCAAGCAGTGCATTTGTTCCCACAAATGCTCGAAAGAGACGTCCGGCGTTGCCGCCAGAAGTCTCTTTTCTGCTTTTGTTGGGGTAGCACCCCAAACCCCTTTATCAGCCCCGTTGCCGGGGCTGGCTGCGCGTTCGGTTCCCGAATGCTGGTATACCTGCTTCGCAGGTGAATACGCCGCCTGAAACGGTGCCCTTAGACCGCACGAATGGTGCAGCCAGACCGCTGAAATGGTGCATGGTCACCGCAGTCATGGTGCATTGACAGGATGGCCACTAAAATGGATTCAGCATCATCAGATGCAAATTCAATTTAGAGGCCTTACCATGGTCAATCACAAAGAGATCCTCCGGCTCAAAAAGCCTGGGGCTCACCCACCGGGAAATTACAGATGCCATCGGTTGTGGTCGCAACACGGTCACACGCACATTAGCCCGGGCGCGGGAACAGAAACTTAGTTGGCAGCAAGCTCAGTCCATGTTGCAGCAGGAAGTTTCCCAGCGGCTATTTCCAACCGAGCAAAAGGGGCCTGTCTACAAGATGCCGGACTATGAGTGGGTACACCGTGAGATGCAGAAGAGCGGCGTTACCCTGAGCCTGCTGTGGGTGGAATACTGCGAGCAGTGCCGTCAGAACGGCGAGCTGCCCTACAAATCCACCCAGTTCAACAAGTATTATGCGGACTATGTCCACAAGACCAAAGCCACCATGCACCTGGAACACAAGCCCGGTGAGACCATGCAGGTGGACTGGGCTGGCCAGACGGCAGCTCTGGTGGACACAGACACTGGGGAGAGGCTGGAGGCCTACCTGTTTGTGGCCGTGCTGCCATACAGCGGCTACGCCTACACAGAGGCCTTCCTGGACATGAAGCAAGAGGCCTGGATCACCGGCCATGTCAATGCCTACCGGTATTTTGGCGGGGTCACCCGCATCCTTGCAATTTGCGCCGCACGGCGGCCACTGGTGCGTTTGCCAGCGGCCACCCGGCGGAGCCCAACGGCCACCTTCATTAAGGTATTTCGATAGGCTGAATAACAACAATGTAATGCTTCGTTGCCCTCTTCATAATAGCGTTGGCTGATACCTCGTCATTCATGATCATTGCTTTCCAGCTCCCAGGCTCGCGCTGAGAGCAGACAATGGTACTTTTGGATGCTTCGATGCGTTTTTCAGGATTTCCATCAGTACTTTGACTTCTCGTTCATCCATGATTGTATTCAGCAAAAATCATCCAAGATCAGGAGCTGAAATCCAAGCGATCTTTTTTATTTCACGCAGGTATTTTGTATAATCGGCAGATTTCGTCGCAACAAGTCGTTCTAATAATTCGCTGCAATGGCAATAATTAACGCGGTATTTTTCACAGGCAGCCACACCAAGGCTTTTGGCCAGGAATGTCTTGCCGCTATCTGATGGGCCCAGTATACAGACGTTCAGACCATCCTCAATAAACTGGAGGGTTGACAATACTTTCGGTGCATCGGTCGGCTCATATCTACGCTGGGAAGAGTCCTGCACTGCGAGATATCACAAGGCGTACCGATTAAATGAGCCGTGCGGAGCCGGTTGTTAAAGCGCTTTGTCGTTTTATCTTCGTATTCCGGTTTCAGGAGTGATGATACCATCTCCAGCCGATCCATGGTAAGGAAATCGGATGACCGGTAGAGTTCATCCAACTTGAGCGCCATTAAAGGGAGCCCGATCATGTTCATCTGTTCTTCCAGATCCATAAGCAGGGAATTAGCGGTTTTCATCATGACGCCCTCCCTTCTGTGCCTGTTCTACAAGGGACTGGCTTTTGGCCAGAAGGCGATTGATATCCGCAGAGGCGGAACTCATGACATAAGCCCCTTTATTCTTATCCTCATTCCTGCGCGAAACCTCAGTATGGTCAGTCAGTTCTTCGGCAATCGCAGGGATAGAGTTCTTAATAAAGGTATAGGTAACTTTATTCAGTCCAAGCGCCTGCCTGCAACATTCTTCCAGCACTTTTTTCCGTATTTCTTAGCAAATCCAAGTACGCCAACGCATTGCCGGTAGGTCTGCACCTCATATTTCCGACTGGAGGATGCGTTTTATCACCTCCACGGTGTTGGGACCAATCGTCATCGCTTTCTGTATAAAGTATGAGCCATTCCATTCGGCCATTTCCCGGCTGTTCCCCGGCAGGTGTTCCGGATTCGTGAGCCACTGGCCTTTGTATTTTGCTCTGGGCCATTCACAAAGGAGTTCGCCAGATAATGCACAGATCTGGATCTGTGTTGCAGTTGCCTTGACCAGTACTCGTTTATGTACGTATTGCCGGGGAACACTATAATACGCATTATCAAAACGGACATGGAAATCACTTGATACTTTAGCCTCCTTTCGTTCCATGTAGTGATAAAATGTAGAAGGCAGCGGCATCAACTCCCCTTTTTCTTCCTGCCAGCGATCATAGCGGCTATAGTCTCGGTTTTTCAGGTTCTGCTCGTTCAGTTCATCCAGCTTCTCCCATAAATCTGCGTTAAACTGTTCAAGGCTGAAGTACTGCCGCTCCTCCAGATCATGGAAAATCCTTTTTCAAGAATGCCTACTGAGTTTTCTACCGAACTCTTAAATTTTGGCCGGCGCACTTTGGCCGGAAGGATCACAGTACCATTATGCTCTGCCCATTCAGCGTAATCTTTATTAAGCTCCGGCTCGATCCAGTCTTTATTGACCGTCACAGCCTGTTTACAATTATCGCAGATGACAATGGCAGGAACGCCTCCAAAAAAACGCAATGCATGATTGTTTACCTCAATCCATTGAGGCTCCTTGGTAGAGAGCATCCCTTCTGCGTAAATGTACTGAGAATAGGGCAGCACTGCCACAAATACAACGATTGTACTGAGTTCTCCGGTCAGGCGGTTGATCATAGAGAATGTTTTCCCTGCAAAATCCACCTCCATTTTTTCGCCGCTCACAGCATTGAAATGCAGTGTCTCATAGTTTTCCTCACGCCAGGACATGTATCGATCGCAAAACTGACGATAGGAATAGAATTTTTTTCCTCTGCCATGCAGCGGTTTTTATACCGTCCCCAAAGAAACACCAGAGTCATGTTCTTCCGGCTGTTCATCTGCTTTTCCACTTCCGCAAAATCGGGAAGCTCAAAGCTTAGATCTCGTCCATCCGCTCCTTCAGGATTTCTGCCATAGACCAGTTCCGCTATGCCATAGTTGGTAATCCCGGCAGGCAACGGATACGACAGTGATTCACACTGCTCAAACGCTTTCAGGAAATCGTTGACTCCTGATTTGCTTGCACCTATCGCTGCTGCAATCTGCCTGCCAGACATGTGCAGAGCATAGTGCTTGATAATGATGTCTGTGTAATCGATCATACATTACCTCCTCATAATGATGTATTTACCGCACCAGCGGCATTCTTCCATTATGAGGGATAGGGAGTCCTTAAATCAAAAGGAACCCTGGCCGTTCAGCTTCGCATTGCGGCCGTTTTGCTCCGCAAAACCGGCCGTAGTAGGCCGCTATTTGCATCCTCACGCCGGATAACCTCAAGACCGGTGTGGTCAAGAACTCCCGGACGGAAACGGTGCTCAACAAGGCCTACCAGGAAATGGCGGAGCACTACGGCACCGCCATTCTCCCGGCCCGGCCCCGCAGCCCCAAGGACAAGGCCTTTGTGGAGGGGCTCTGTGGGCGTGGTCTCCACCTGGATCCTGGCAGCTCTGCGCAACCGCCAGTTCCTGTCCCTCGCAGAACTGAATCAGGCCATCCGAGAGAAGCTGGAGACCTTTAACCACAAGCCCTTCCAGAAACGGGAGGGCAGCCGTGCAGCTTGTTTTGCGGAGGAGAAACTGTTCCTGCTGCCCCTCCCGGCTGCACCGTTTGAGTTGGCGGTCTGGAAGGTGGCCACGGTCCAATATAACTATCACATCAGCATGGAGCGCATGAACTACTCTGTGCCGTATGAATACATCAAGCAGCAGGTGGATGTGCGCCTTACCCGGACTACCGTGGAAATCTTCTTTGCAGGGACTCGCATCGCTTCCCATCTGCGGCTCCAGGGCCGTCCCAACCAGTACAGCACGGTGGAGAGCCATATGCCGCCGGACCACCAGGCCTATCTGCAGTGGAATGGCGAGCGTTTCCTCCGCTGGGCAGAGCAGATCGGCCAGCATACCGCTGCCGTGGTACGGCTGTTCCTCTCCGCCCACAAGGTGGAGCAGCAGGGCTACAAGTCCTGTATGGCTTTGTTAAAACTGGCGGACCGCTATTCCCCTCAGCGGCTGGAGAGCGCTTGCCGGAAAGCCCTCTCTTACACTTCCTCCCCAGCTTGAAGAGCGTCCAGTCCATCCTGAAATCCGGGCAGGACAAGCTGCTGGCTGAGGACGCTCCGGCCAGGCCGGAAGAGCCTAAGGCCCATAAGTTTACCAGGGGCGCCGGCTACTACAAGAGGGGGAATGACTATGCTGAGCAATGAAACGGTACGGAAGCTGCATGAAATGCGCCTGGGCGTCATGGCGGAAGCCTTCTCCGCCCAATTGGCGGATGTGCAGTTCCAGGCGGTGTCCTTCGAGGACCGCTTTGCCATGCTGGTAGACGCGGAGTGGAGCGCCCGGAAAAGCAACCGCCTGACCCGGCTTATCCGCAACGCTGGCTACGCGGACTCTGCCGCCTGTGTCGAAAATATTGAGTACCACCCGGAACGAAAGTTGGACCGGGAGCAGATCCTGCGCCTTGCCTCCTGTGCTTACCTCCAGGAAGCACACAATATCATCATCCTGGGAGCCACCGGAGCCGGAAAGACCTACCTGGCCTGCGCCCTTGGTATGGCCGCCAACCGCAGTTTTTACTCTGTGCGGTACATCCGTCTGCCGGATTTGCTGGTGGAGATCTCCGTAGCCCAGGCCAACGGAACCTACCGGGACTACATGAAAAAGCTCAGGAAAGAGAAGCTGCTTATTCTGGACGAATGGCTGCTCTACCCCCTCAAGGAGGCAGAGGCCCGGGATGTGCTGGAACTGTTAGAGGCCCGAAACAAGGTGGCCTCCACCATCTTCTGTTCCCAGTACGACACCAGCGAGTGGCACGAGACCCTGTACGCCCCCACCCTGGCCGATGCCATCTGTGACCGGATCATCTACAACGCCTATACCATCCAGATTGAGGGTGAATCCATGCGAAAGCGCAAGGGCATCCCCGAGTAATCCCCAACATGGCGGCCCGCTGCACCACACCCGCGGCCGCCATGCACCATTTCTGCGGAAGCAGTGCACCATTCCAGCGGTGGTGATGCACCATCATCTGCGGTCAAGCTGCACTTTTTGAGCGGCGTACGCAGCAGGGAAAAACGAACCTGCGCCCTTCAGGGAAAACAAAAATTGTACACCCGGACATTCCGAGAAAAAAGAGAAAAAAGCAGGGCTGGCCTACATCCACTGTAAGCCAGCCCCGCAAAGTTATCTGTGTTCGGGCCCAGCTGAAATAGCCCCATAGAGCTCAGAAGAAATCGCCAATTTGAGTTCAAAAGAAAAAGCCATTACTGAAACCTTTCAGACCCCTTATACTGGACAGTGACCAAACAACCCAGTAGAAAGGATTCGTATGAAAGGAATACAAAGCAATGGCTTCTTGCCCATTATAGCACAGGCCATCGCAGAGATGGAAGCACAGCACGGAGAGTTTTCAAGCATAGATGAGATAAACCTTGCGGAACTCGGTCGGCGGACCGGACTTTCCCGAGCCAAGCTTCGGCGTCTAAAAGCCAATGGTTTCTGTAAAACTGTTCATGGTCTTGTGGGTAAGAAAAAGGAGCACATTCTGGACGGTTACAGTGCTGTTCTGGATCGCTTGCTCAGAGATGGTGTCAGCAACTCTGCGGTCTGCCTGGAACGGCTACAGGAGATTGGTTTTACCGGAAGCTGCAGCACAGTGAAACGGTACATCGCCGCTCATAAGCATCTCATCCCGGCCAAACGGCAGCAGGTTGCTCCCCAAGGAAACCGAGGACGCCGTTACATCACAGCGTCTGGTGAGGCCTACCAGATGGACTGGGGCTTCACAGATGTGCTGGACTACAACGGAAACACATACCGTGCAGCATGCTTCGCTATGATCTGCCACCACTGCGGCCAGCGCTACATTGAGTTTTTCCTAACGCCAAGCAAGAAAACCTGTTCATTGGGATGGTCCACGCCTTTCAGTACATGGGGATGCCCAGAGTCGTCCTGACTGACAATATGAAAAGCGTTGTGCTGCACCGGGATCTGAGGGCCATCCGGTCTGGCAGAAGGACTACGAGGTCTTCATGAAAAACCTTGGTTTTTTGAGACAAAGCTCTGCAAACCCCGCCATCCCTTCACCAAGGGCAAGGTAGAGCGCCTGGTGCGATTTGTGAAAGACAACTTTTCTCACTGGCCGGGTATTCTACCATGTCACTGACCTGAATTGGCAGGCACTGGAATGGTGCAACCGGCAAATGGTACTTACCACCGGGCGGTGGACGGGGTGCCCCAGCAGATCCACGGAACGGTATGCGGAGAACAGCTGCGTGCTCTGCCGGAGACAGAGACGGTGCGGTTCTATCTCTGCCCGGAGCGCCGGATCTCCTTTGACGGATTTGTCAATTACGAGGGCCGCCGCTTCGGTGTACCGTACAGTTATCCCGGTGCTACAGCCAGGGTGGAACGCAGCGGCGATACATTGTACATCTATTCCACTGATTTAAAGCTGCTGCTTTGCACCCATGATGTGACCTGGAACCGCAGAGACAGCTTCTGCGAGGGCCAATACGAAGCACTGATACAACCAGAGGAATTTCCAACTGCTCCTGTACAGACACAGATCCAGCAGCTGCCAAAACCGTCTGACAACCTCTCCTTTGCCAAATTCGATTTTGACGGGGAGGAACCGGTATGAACGAGACAATTTTTGAACAGGTTGAGTCTTTTGCCTCTGTCCTGAAGCTGGATTTCTCAGCAGAGGAATTTGCGCAGTTTGCAGAAGACCAGGAGCTCTTAGAAGCTGGGATGGAAGCGGTGCGGGCGGTTTTCTCTTACCTCAGTGAAAAAAGCAGCAGACTACCATTCACACTGCTGAAAATGAGCCGCCTTCCCACAAAAGCACCCAAAACCTTTGAGAACTTCGACTTTTCGTTACTTAAGGGTAAGGATGTGGAACGGCTGCGGGTCCTGCCCTCACTGAACGCCATCTATTCCCACCGTAACCTGGCCTTCATTGGACCGGCCGGTACAGGGAAAACCCACTTAGCCCAGGCCTTTGGCTATGCCTGCTGCCAACACGGGCTGAAAACTTACTTCATTAAGGCCTCTGAGCTGCGAGACCGGTTTACGACTGCAAGACGCTCCGGCAAGACCGACTCCTGCCTCAGCGGTCTGGTGCGGCCTTCCTGTCTGATTATTGACGAGATTGGCCACTGTGCCTTTGACAAGGAAAATACACGCCTCTTCTTTGACCTGATTGACCGGAGGTACAACAAGGAGGGCAACTTCAACATGATCTTTACCAGCAACAAGAATCCAGCGCTATGGCGAGAGGATTTTGAGGAAGACGCTACGCTGCTGTGTACCCTGGACCGTATCTTTGACGATGCTACCGTATTCAAGCTGCGTGGAGAGAGTTTCCGTGGAAAGAAGCTGGAAACAGTATCTCTACAAACCGGAAAAGTGCCTGCTGTTGAGCCGGTAGCCACAGAGAAATAAATATTGCCAATCTGGGTTGTTTGGTTATTTTATCTGAGCTCAAATTGGCGATTTCTGTTGCACCCAAAAGGGTTTTTTTCTACTGAGCGCTAACATCTGTCCTGTCCGTTGCGTTGTTCCTGCCTGCGCCGCTCCTCCATAGCCGCCAATTCTTTCTCTTTTTCCAGAAGCACCGCCGCCACTTTCTGCGCCACAAGATACTCCTGCATCTCTGTTCTCGCTTTCCGGTAGGCTGGATACGCCGCCTTTTTCTGCTCTAACAGTTGGGTATACTCGGCGTTTAACTCCCTTGACGCGAGGGAGCTTTTGAAAGCCAAGCCGCTCAAAAGCCTCCTTCGCCGCCTTGTGGAGCGTGACCGCCTCCCGGTGTTCCTCAAAGAATTTTCGGCTGTATCCTGCTTTGCGGTAGGCTACATAGACCTCCCTGGTCTTGGAGTAATTGACGATGTGCTTTTTCAGGTCGGCGATCTCCCGCATCCGCTGCTCCGCCGCCTTAATGGAATCGCCCAGATCGTTGAACCGGGCAACCGCCGCGTCCGCTTTTGCGGCCAGCTCGTCAAACTCGTTGATCTCGTTCTCTTGCAAAAAAGCACATGACCTGCGCCATCTGCTTGAGGTTAAAGAGGGTCGCCCACCGCTGGTATCCGGCGCCCTTCCCCTCGTTCAGCTTCGCCTGAATATCAATGAGAAGGAGAACTTCTTCTCGTGGACCTGCTGGCTTTTGACCGGGGCGCGGGCTTGCCGCTTCCCGGCAATCACCGCTTTCAGGTCATCGACCGTATAGCCCTCACCCAGAGAACTGAACCGGACATACCGCTCCAGTCCCTCTTTCCAGAGAGCGGGGCGTTTGCCGGGTTTGTGCCTTACATCCGGTATCCACCAGAAAGGATACCAGCTCATCAAAATCCCTCGGCTTTTTTCCGCAGAGCCTCGTCAATGGCAGCCCGTATTTCATCCCGGTGGCAGGTTCTCTTTGGGTATTCCGTCCGCTTTTTTCGTTCCCGGTAGGGCTTTGGCGTGATGATGGAAAGCCCGTGCCCAGGCAGAGCCGGTCGCTGACCCTCTGGAGCGCCAGCCCGGACAGAAAGAAGTCCCGGAACTTCCGGGTGCAGTCCAGCGCCGTGGAATTGAAAATGATGTGGTTGTGAATATGCGCCCGGTCGGTGTGGGTGGCGACAATAAAGGCGTGTTTCCCCTTGGTGAAGCGCAGCCCCAGCTCATGTCCGATCCGGTTTGCTTCCTCCGGCGTGACCTCGCCCGGTTTGAAGGATTGCCGGATCTGGTAGGCGATGACATTGTGCTCCTGCCGCCGCCCCGTCATGTGCTCATACTGCCGCTTGGACAGCAGGAACTCCTCGTCCGCTGTCCGGGGTCGCACTCATAGCTGGAGAGGTACTTGCCTCCCTCGGTCTTTTTCCTCGTTTTTGGAATATCCCGTCCTGTCAGAAAGCGTCTGGGCGATGGTCTTCCCCTTGTTGACATGGAGCGCGATCAGCCTTGTCGCCGCCATAATCCACCTCCATCCATCAAAGAATTACATTGCCAGTTCCTCCTGGTATTTTGTGCTTCGTGCCTTTTCCGGCACACCGACCCGATGCGGATCGCCGCCCATGCTTTTAGAAAATCCGGCGATTCGCCGCTCCAGCCCGTCCAGCTCCTTTTCCTTTTCCCGGACGATGACGGCGCGTTCCTCCAGAGTGCCGGATAGCAGCTCATCCAGCAGATACTCGATATAGTCGATGTTCTGTAAGGCTTCACAGAACAGGGGATGCCAGTCCCCGTCCGTGGGTTGCGGCGCGTACCGCTCCTTCCAGTCGCGGAGCAGGTGGAAATAATCGCACAGCACACGGTAGCAGCGGTTTTCCCTTTTGCGGTATTCCCGCGCTGCCTCCAGCTTTGAAAGGACGCATGAGCGCTCCTGCGGTCTCCACATTTGCAGGCCGTCATACCGTACCCCGAAATCCTCCGCCAGTTTCTCGGCTGCTCCTTTGGGACTGAGATCAAACAGCTTTCCAACGAAGTCGATCACATCGCCGTCCTCCTGGCAGCCGAAGCAGTGGAACCGCGTATCCACTTTCAGGCTGGGGTTTTTGTCATCGTGGAACGGGCAGCAGGCCATGCCGTTGCGCTTGACCTCGATCCCGTAACGCTCCGCCGCCGCTCTCGCCGGAACCGCATCCTTGACCGCCTCAAACAGGTTCATAATCCAAGCCCCTTTCTTTGCGGATATGGAAAGGGCGCGGATCGCTCCGCGCCCCTTTGCATAACTTTTGACGCCCTTTCCGTTTCACCGGATACTGGCAAGGCGGGCGAGGGACTGTCTGGAAAGCTCCCAGATCTCGTCCAGGCGGCGTTGCAGGTCCTCAATGTCCGCCGCGTAGATGCTGCCTGTCTCATTCGCCCTTTTCGCATACTGGTTCAGGTTGCTGCCGCACCTCTGGAGCAGGACAATGAGCTGGCGCACATCCTCCAGATCCAGCCTCACGCAGATACCGTCCAGCGCCATCTTGCGGACGTAGGCGCTCATGTTCAGGATGCCGGCCTCCTCCATTTTGAAGCGGATACGCTCCTTGTCCGCCGGAGAGATCCGTATCTTCAATTCTTCCTCTTTTTTCATTCCAACTCCGGCTCCTTTCCGGGTGATCTGTCAGGGGGGATCCCTGCCGCCCGCTTTTTCAGATCCTCCAGGACAGAGGGGCGCTCACTTTGTCCGTTCCCTCAATTTCTTCCTCGACCTCTGCGCCCTCCTGGGAAGGCCCGTTGTCCATACTCAGGGCGGCATCCAGCTCCGCAAGGCGGGCGCTCTTTTCGGCAAGCTCCGCTTCCTGCGGGAATGGTTTCGTAAGCTCCACCTGCGCGGCGGCCTGCTGGTTTTGCAGGGTTTCCAATTGTTCCTGTCCCCGTTCCAGACGGGTGGGAATACCAGCCAGCGCATTGTCCAGCCTTGTCAGGTTGCCCCTGGCGTCCAACCCCAAGCTGACCCGGTGGCGCATCTCGCCTTTCAAAGTGATCTGGAATTGCTGTTCAAAGGCGTCGTAGGAAAGCTCCATCTGGAATCCCCGGTAGCTGCCGATGGGGATTCCCTCGGTGCTTTTTGTTTCCTTGCAGAGGGCAAGGATTGCTTCGCCGGCCTCTGCCTTTTCTGCGTAATGCCTGCCGCCGACTTCCATTCCCACAAAGCCTTCCTCCGGGAGCGGGTGGGCGTTTACTGTCTGGATGTCCGCCTCAAAGCCCCGGTTGCGGCTCTGCTGCGCCTCGATCTCGGCGGGGAAATATTTCAGAAGCTGATCCTCCAGCCGGAAGTGCTTGCTCTGGTAATCGGCGCGGAGGACTTTCAGCCTCGCCACGTCCACATCCAGATCCATCTTTTCCCGGATGAGCGGGTTCCCGGCGCACAGCGCCTTGATCTCCGCATAGGAAAGCGCCTGCTCATCCACATCGTCGCATGAGCGCACCGGGGATTTGCTGGTCATGATCTGGGAAATGAATTTCTGCTTATTCTCCAGTGTCTGATAGAGGTAAGCGTCAAAGGTCCCTTCCGTCACATACTGATAAACCTGCACCTCTTTGTTTCGGTTTCCCTGCCAGCCCACATCCAGATGATGCACGGCCACCAGTCTGTCCTGCACGTTCGTGCCTGCACCCATCTTCTGTGTCGAACCTAACAATACCCGTACCTGTCCGGTACGCACTTTGGCAAACAAATCTTTCTTTTTTGCCTCAGTATCGGCATCATGAATAAATGCGATTTCTTCTTCCGGCACACCGGACTGAATTAGTTTGGCGCGGATATCCTCATAGACATTGAAGGTTCCATCGTTTTTCGGCGTGCTGAGGTCGCAGAACAGCAGCTGGGTCAGCTTATCCGACTGTCCTTCCTCATAAATCCGAAGCACATTCCGCACACAGGCGTTGAGCTTGCTATTTGGGTCATCCGGCAGGAGCGGATTCATCAGCCGCTGATCCAGCCCCAGCTTTCTGCCATCCGATGTGATTTTCAGCATGTTATCGACCGACGGGTCTACCACGCCGGAATGCACAGCCGCCGCCCGTTCCGAAAGCTCCGCCACCATCGCCTGCTGATGCTCCGAGGGCTGCACCACCACGGTTTCAAATTTTGCCTCCGGCACCGGCAGATGCAGCTGATCGGAAGTCTTGATATCTGCCACTTCCTTGAACATGTTCATCAGCTCCGGCAGGTTGAAGAACTTTGCAAATCTTGTTCTTGCCCGGTATCCGGTTCCTTCCGGTGCCAGCTCAATGGCCGTGGTGGTCTCACCAAAGGTAGAAGCCCAGCTGTCGAAGTGGGTCAGCCCTTTCTGCTGCAACGTGCCGTACTGGAGATACCGCATCATGGTGTAAAGCTCCGTCATGCTGTTGCTAACCGGGGTGCCGGTCGCAAAAATGATGCCGCGCCCGCCTGTCAACTCGTCCATATATTGGCACTTCATAAACATATCCGAAGATTTCTGCGCTTCCGAAGTGGACAAGCCTGCAACATTGCGCATTTTTGTGTAGAGGAACAGGTTCTTAAACGCGTGTGCCTCGTCTACAAACAGCCGGTCTACGCCCAGCTGCTCAAAGGTAATCACATCGTCCTTTCGGTCGGTTGCCCGGAGTTTCTCCAATCTCGCCTCCAATCCTTTCCGGGTCTTTTCCATCTGTTTGATGGAAGAAACGTTCACCATTCTGGGATTTCATCTCAGCAATGGCGTTTTCGATTTCATCAATCTGGGCAGTCAAAATCCGCTCCTGCCGTTCTGCGGACACCGGAATTTTCTCAAACTGGGAATGCCCAATGATGACTGCATCGTAATCACCAGTAGCAATTCGTGCGCAGAACTTCTTTCTGCGGGCAGTTTCAAAGTCCTTTTTGCTTGCCACCAGCAATTTTGCGCTCGGATACAGACGCAGAAACTCATTTGCCCACTGAAGGGTTAAATGATTCGGAACGACGAACATGGATTTCTGGCACAGCCCCAGCCGTTTTGCCTCCATAGCAGAAGCAGCCATCTCGAAAGTCTTGCCCGCACCAACTTCGTGGTGCCAGCAGCGTATTTCCGCCGTACAGCACATGAGCAATGGCATTCTGCTGATGTTCCCGCAGCCGGATCTCCGGATTCATGCCGCCAAAGCGGATATGAGAACCATCGTACTCACGAGGACGAGTACTGTTGAACAGCTCGTTATACTTTTCCACCAGTTCCGCACGTCGATAAGGGTCTTTCCACACCCAATTCTGAAACGCATCCTTAATGGCCTGCTGCTTCTGCTGGGCAAGGGTGGTTTCTTTCTTGTTCAGAACACGCTTCTGCTTACCGTCTGCGTCCTCCAATATCGTAGATACGAATATCCTTCAGATTCAGCGTTTCCTCCAGTATCTTATAGGCGTTGGCTCTGTCGGTGCCGTAGGTCATATAGGCCATGGACATCATTCCGGCTCGGTGAACTCTTACCGTTGATGCGCCACTCTGCGGTCATGGGGAGAATTTCACTTGATGTTCAATGCGCAATAGAACGGCGTTTCAAAGGTCTCCTCCATGAACTGCTGGATATAATCGGCGATCAATCCATGTTGCACCCAAACGCACATCAATCTCGGACGCATCCAAGTCCTTCGGCTGTGCCTTTTGCAAGATTCCCATTGACCGAAAAGGAAGGGTCCCTGTCCGCCGCCATTCTGCCACGCAGCTTGCTTCCCGGACATTGCCGGACAGATATTCATCGGCGGTCTGCCAGCCTGTTTCTTCGGGTCATCCTGCGCCATCGGGTCTTTGAAAATCACTCCCTGAAGTTCCTGCCTGATTTTTTCATATTCGCCGGTGTGCCCTAAAAGCTCGGACATAAACGGCAAATCCACCTTACCACGCTCACCAATAGAGATTGCCAGAGCCTCTGCCGGGCGTATCACGCTGGTAACAGTGCGCTCCGGTCGGATCGTCCGCTTGGTGAACATATCCGCCTTGATTCCAGCCTGCCGTTTTCGTCCACATTTTCCAGAGAACAAAGGAGATAATAAGAGGAATCTTCCAAAAAGCCTTGCGTTTGCGCTGGAGTTGATGGTCCCGTATTTGATCGGAGAATCGGTCATAGGCTACATTCAGTTCCCGCCTGTTTCGGGCAATCGCGTCCTCCGGATAATCGTTCAGCTGGTAGTCGATCAATTCCTGCACGATGGCGCGAGGCCCACCATCCCATTGATCACGCCCCTTTGCGGTGTCAGCTCAGCTCCACAGGGCGCATGATACTGTTCTCCCGGAAGTAGACCTGCCCATCCACCAGGGCATAGGAGAAGTTTTTCACATCCGGGTCGGCGGGGATCACACCCCTGCTCTCGGCGGCGGCAATATCCTCCCCGGCCAGCTCCGCCGCCTGGTACTGCCCCCGATATGCTGAAACCGCCTCATGCAGCTGTTCTCCCAGACCGCGCCGGGGATGGGGGCGACGGTAAGATCCTGCCGCCCGTACTGTGTGCTTTCGGCGGTCAGCTCGCCCAGCACCATTTCCGGGTGATCCACAAAATAGCTGTTGACGGCAAACCCGTCCGGGGTCTGCCCCAGGTGTACCCAATCCGGCTCGATGTCGATAGGCCGGTCCCGCTTCTGCAAAAACAGGATATCCGAGACGACCTCCGTCCCGGCGTTTGCCTTGAAGGCGTTGTTGGGCAGGCGGATCGCCCCCAGCAGCTCCGCTTTCTGGGCGATGTGCTTCCTGGCGTCCGGGTTTTTGGCGTCCATCGTGTAGCGGCTGGTGAGGACGGCCACCACGCCGCCCGGTCGCACCTGGTCGATGGCCTTGGCGATAAAGTAGTTGTGGATGGAAAAGCCCAGCTTGTTGTATGCCTTGTCGTTTACCTTGTAATCGCCGAAGGGGACGTTGCCGACGCAGAGGTCATAGAAGTCCCGCCTGTCGGTGGTCTGGAAACCCGCCACCTTGATGTCGGCGTTGGGGTAAAGCTGCTGGGCGATGCGCCCGGTGATGGAGTCCAACTCCACACCGTAGAGGCGGCTGCCCCGCATGGATTCCGGGAGCATCCCAAAGAAGTTACCCACGCCCATGCTGGGCTCCAGGATGTTGCCCGACTGGAAGCCCATCCGCTCCACGGCATCGTAAATGGCGCGGATGACGGTAGGGCTGGTGTAGTGGGCGTTCAGGGTGGACGCTCTGGCGGCGGCGTATTCCTCATCGGTCAGCAGGCCGCTCAGTTCCGCAAACTCCGCCGCCCATGCGTCTTTCCGGTCGTCAAAGGCGTCCGCAAGACCGCCCCAACCCACATACTGCGAAAGGATATGCTGCTCCTCCCGCGTGGCGGCGCGCCCCTCGCTTTCGATCTGTTTCAGCGTGGCAATCGCCTTGATATTGCGCCAGAACTTTTTCCTTGGGGCCGCCCTCGCCCAGATGGTCGTCCATGATACGGAAGTTCTCCGCCCTGGGCTGCCTTGGCTGCTCCTGTTCGGGCTGCGCCCGTTCCGGCTCGTCAAAGCGCACCCGCTGGATGACCACATCGAAGGGCATCCCGTTCCTGTCGCCGGGATGGGTGGTCTCGGCGGTGACGGTCATCTTTGGCTTTTTCTCCGGCTTTGGCGCGTCCTGTGCCGCTGCTGGCTCCTTCACCCGCAGGTCAGAAACCAGCCCCTCCACGGTGTCCCTGTCCGACTCTGAAAAGCTGAAGGTCACATCGCCGCTTTCATGGATAAACTGCGGCGCGGAGATCCCTGCCTCACGCAGACGGTCATGCAGGGTGGGGGCGTCCAGGATCGAGACCGTCACCTCATAATTGGGGACGGTGGCCGTCACCTGGGAACCGGGCAGAAACGCGCTGTTTCTGGCGTCCGCCCAGAGAAGCCGCTCAAGGTTTCCCCTGCTCTCCGAGCGCAGGATGGGGTAGGCCAGCGAGGGGTCACGGAGCCGGACGTCGAACAGGCCGACGTCCTCCACGATATATGCGGTATCCTCCAGATAGATGGTATCGCCCACCTGGTAGGACGATTCCGTACTGGCAGGGCGTTCCCCAGCCGCTTCTTCCGGTTCGGTAACGCTTTGATCCCCATTTTCCGGGGCGGCAGGGACGGCATCCCCTGGGCTTCATCGTGGGCTTCGTCCTCGGCGTTTGCGCCGCCTCCGTACCTAAAACAGGCTCCCCGCGGACTTCTTCCGGTCCCTCCATGACCTTCTCAGCATTGGGACGGTGGGAACGAAGCGCCGCCTCCGCTTCCTCAAAGGAAGGGAAGCCGCCAGCCGTTGCCATGGAAAAGCGGTTCTGCTCATCGTACCCATAGTGGGTATAAAACTGCCCGTTGGGATACCGCTGGATGACGATGGCCTCGTCATCGTTCCGGTAGCTGGCAATGGTCTGGACCGCTTCCCTCGGCTGCGTCTCCCGGATGTGTCCGGTTCGGAGGCTCTGCTCAAAGGCGCCCCGATCCATAAACACCTGATCCTGCCCCGGTTCATCGGGATAGACATAGAAAACATCGTTATCCGCAATGCCGGTCAGCACGATATCCTTTTTACCACCATCGGGATAGATGGTGAACCAGTCCCCAATGGCATATTTCAGCGGAGGGAGCTTTGCCTGTTCCACTTTGAGCCAGTCTGCGGCGTCCCGCTCCGCCACATCCTTTTGACCTGCGCCAGATAGTCCTCGGCTTGCCACTCGCTGGCAAACTCCTCGAGACGCCATCCGGGTCAACATAGATTTCTTCCCGGATATCGTCCCAGACGGCATAGCCTCCCTCCGTCTCGATAACGGAGAACCGCTCCGGGGAAGCAAGGTCATTTTCGTCCGCCATCCGCGCAGCCTGCGCCAGCATTTCGTTCTCACGGGTTGGAGGGTCAGGCAGCTCCGGGGCGGCGGTCAGGGCTTCATAGGTTTCGTCCAGCAGGGTCTGGTGGAGGCGGTCACGGTACTCCGGCGCATCGAAGTACAGCTTGATAAAGGCGGGATCCTGGATGGTGAGCGCCGCCCGCTCGATTGCGCCGCCGCCCTCCAGAAGGGCGGTCTCCCGGTCATTGTTGGCGCAGGCGTTCCGGTACGCCGTGTCCCGCAGGAGGGCATCCCGGACTACGGGATAATACCTGTCGTAAATCTCTGCCGGGGTGGGCGGGAAACTGTAACCGGGTTTAGGAAGCGGTACGCCGCCGAAAGCGGCATAATCCGCCTCCATCGCGGCATACCGTTGTTTCTCAGGTTCGCTCAGATACCGGTCAGCCTCAATGAGGGCGCCGATCCGCTTCTCAACCTCAGACCAGCGCAGACGGATCTCCGCATTGCGCTCGGCATTGCGGATGATAAGCCCCTGGGGACGGTTTTGCACACCGCCCCGGCTGCCATCGGAAAACTGCCACCCCCGCCCACCGCTGATCCCATACTCGTCCTTCAGGTACGACGCCCGGTCTGCGGGTGTGTTCTCCTGGGCGTAGAGGACGGAGATACGGAGCTTCCCGCCGTCGTAGGCGGAGCCCTGCCGCAGGATGCGGTCGATCTCCTCGTCGGGAATGGAAAAAGCGGAGGGCTTTTCGCTCTCCGCTTCCGGTCGATCAATGAAATTTGTTCCATTTCAGAGGGGAACATCCCCTCCAGCGTCAGTTGTTGATAAGCTCCGCTGTCACGATCTCCTCCGCCTGGGCTTTCAGCGCGTTCATGTGCCGGGTCCAGTCCATCTGCCTCTGTTTCTTGTCCGGCGCCGGGTTCATCGCCAGCAGCTCGTCCATCATCTGCCGGATCGGGCTGTCGCCGTGTCCTGCACCTCCCACAGGTGCGGGAACAGCTTCCCGGTCAGCGCCAGGTGGTTGTAGAGAAGCTGGTTGTTCTCCAGCAGGTACGCCCTGCGCATCCTGCCGTACTTGCCCAGCGGACGGTCCTCCGTCTCCTCCAGCCTGATGTCCGGGATCAGGTAATCCCCGGTCTGCGTGTAAGTCAGTTCCGCCATCGTCTCGACTCCTTTCTTCCTGCTCAACCTGTTTTGCCCTCTCGTAGGTGCGGATCGCCCGCTCGACCTTACGGAATACCTGGGAGGATATCTCGCTGACCGCCGTACCCAGCACATTGGACGCCGCCTGGGTATTGAAGTCAAACACATCCATGAAATCTTCCGGCTCAAAATACTCCTGCGGATCCTCCACACAGCGGGAGTAGAGCATATACCGGATGCTGGCCTCCGCCGCCCTGCGGAAGGACACCCCTACGTTGAACTCATCATACCCGTAGAGGAAGGAATCGTCAACGATGTCGAGGATCTGCCTCCTGTTGTCCTCCCAATACTCATCGGCAAGGCGGGAGGCGATGGTGTCCAGCTGGCCGTCCAGCCCCATCCCGGCTTCCACGCCGTAGGCGCGCTCCAGCGCGTCCCGCACGGCGGGGAGGTATTCGCCCTTCATCGACCAGAGGTTGACCGGGCGGGAGTTTGCCCTTGCCCCGGTGTCCGACACGTCGAACACATAGCGCAGCCGGGGGCGCTCCCCGGTCAGGTCAACCAGTGCGATGCCCTTGGAACCCCGGCGCACATAGCGGCGCATGGTGTTGTTCCACAGGTCGTACTCGGCGCAGGCCGTAGCGTCCGGGCGCTGCTTGTAGATCATGAGCTGTTCATTGTAGGGATATTTGTAGAGCCGTGCCGCGGTGGTCAGAAACGCCGTCCACTGCTCCCGGCTGCCAGTAACCTGTTTGGCGGCTTCTTCCGCCATCTGGGTATAAAACGCGGCTTTTGAAACCATGGATCTCCTCCTTCTTTCAGATTCGGATGGCGGGGCTAAATGTCCGGGTAGAGCTCCAGACGGTCAAACTCCGCATCCGTCATGCCGTTCAGCTTATGAAGGACGCTCCCGGACAACCGTTTCAGGCGTTTTTCTCCGGGCGTAAGCTGGAGGCGCATGGCCTCCAGCTCGGCGATCAGCCCCGCCCTTGTGCCGGGGTTGTAGAGCATCATCATGATCCGCTCATCCCGTGTAAAATCGTTCATCGTTCCTCCCGACCGGCCTGCTTATGGGGCGGCTTGCGCTCCGGCGCCTCCATGCCGGAAAAGGCTTTCAGCGCGTCCAGGACGGAGCGCCGCTCCTGTGCAGGCTCCTCCTTCCTGCCGTTATTGATGATGCCATCCAGGGAATTGTAATCGTCCTCCACCGCCATCTCCGCGTTTTTCAGGTAGTTCTCCCGCAGGGCGAAGTCCTCCAGCTCCCTGAAACCGATGGAATCCACATAGTGGCAGGATACCACGCCGCCCACTTTGAGCGCCACGATGTCGCTGACCGACAGGCTATGCCCCGTGAAATCCTCCGGGCGGTCGGTATTGAACTGCACATAGAGCGCCTCCAGCTGCGCGATAACCTCTGCCGGGGTAACAGGCGTCTTGGGGAGGTCGCCGTGGTAGACCACCTCATAATGGTCAACGTCCGGCTCCTTGCCCTGCCTCTGCAAGCTGGCATAGGATTCAAACCGCTCATACACCGTCTCATCCGTGCGCATGAGCTGCAAAATGGCGTAGGAGTCCGTGGCGCTCTCCAGAAACGCCGCCATATGGTTCGGGGACTCGTCCACGCCGTTTACCTCGTCCCATTTCTCAATCTTCACTGTTTTCCGCCTCCTTCATCATAAAGGGCAGGCCGTACCGCTGTGCGTCCTGCCGCTGCTGTTCCCTGCGCCGCTCACTGTACGGGGGACGGACGCCCACGCACCGCTTGGGGATCCGGTAGGTTTCCGATCTGCCCGGCCCGGTGCGTGTCCGCACAAAGTTTTCCGGGAACTGCCGGGAGAGCCCTCGGAGCTTGTTGAGAAGCCGCTGGTCATGGGTGTAGACCTCCGCCGTGTCCAGCCCGTTATCCCAGAGGATAATCGTCTCCTGCTCCGCGAGGGAGAGCTGTTGGCGGCTCACAGGCTCACCTCGTCCTGCTTTTTCGCCGGGGTGGGGGCAGCCTGTTCCTTTGCGCCGGCTTTCAGGGCGGAAAGCTGCCCCAGCACCGACTCCCGCTTTTCCGCGAGGGTTTCCTGTTCCCGCTGCGCCGCCTTGTCCATGAGCAGCCCGTGGTCGGTGGGCGTCATGGAGCGGTGTTCCATCTTATGGGCGGCAAGGATCTCGTTTCTCGCCTCCCGGATGGATGCCTCCGGCTTTTCCAACACGCCGCCGTCCACCAGATCGAATTTATCATCGAAAAGGGAGTAGTCCCAGCCGCCCTCGGTGGCCTCCACGGCGAGATAGTTCCGCCAGCCCAGCTTCCACGCCGCCTGTTCCGCGCCCAGCTCCGGCTCCGGCTGCACCATCCCGCCTCCTCGCTCCACGATCTCGGCAAACTGGCAGATGTGGTAGACCTCTCCGCCGTAGTAGGCGTGATAATCGTCGATGTGTTCACACTTCACGGAAAACACATGGTCCGGGTAAGTGACCTGGAGATAACCGCCATCCGGGATACGGAACTGCTCGTTGTAGCTGCTGTCGATCACGCGGATGTCCTTTTGCGGCAGGGTCTCCGGCTCGAATATCCTGCGTCTGCGCACATCCGAGTCCCGGAAATCCCTCAGCATATTCACCGAGACGGCGGCCACCTTCACGCCCTCCAGACCCATTTCCTCAAACACCTGAAGCCGGAACGCCGCAAGGCTGCTCATGATGGGGGAATCCCCAATATCCTGCCAGGAGATCAGGCCATCCCCGGCCTTCATTTTGGAGCCAACCTCAAAAACCGCATAATGGCAACCGTCCCGCGCCTCTTTCAGATGCACAAGGTAATCGTTATCCACCTTGTAAAGGGCTTCCTCAAATTTCATATCGTCCAATGCTCTGCACCTCCGTCATGCTCAGTTTTTAATTGTTTTTGACCATCTGGTTTTCATCTGGCGGGGATACTGCCCGCTGTCCTTCGGCTTGCGCCTGCCTGTCCACTCCAAGCCCCCGGCTGGTCCCTCGCGCACAAACCCGACCGCTCTGAGGGAGGCGCCATGCTCGGTGTCCAGGATATAGGTGATGATTTTGCGGTATCCCATCGCCCGTGCCGCCCGCGCCGCCGCGCCGTACAACATACTGCAAGCGTTTTTTGTGCCGTCGGTGCAAAGGCGGTTGACCTCCAGCGTGTACCCATCGTCCAGAAAGCGGCTCACCGACCGGCCGCAGATGGCGACGCCGGCAAGCCGCCCGTCCTCCTGGACGCCGATGGAAAACTTGTGTCCCACCGTGGGCTTGTGGTGGCGGTGGTGCTGGCGCACGAACTCGTTTGCCCCCCGCAGGGAGACGGGGACCAGCGCCAGCATGTCACACCCCGCCGCCCACGGCGTCACGGATTCCCTGCATGATATACGCCACGCAGGGGACGGCGACCGAGTTGCCCAGCATCTGGTAACGCCTGGTGTCGCTGACGGGCTTGCCCTCTGCGCCGAACTCCGTCCACCCGTCCGGGTAGCCCTGCAAACGTTCCGCCTCGGTGGGGGTGAGGCGCCTCACACAAAGCCGGGTGCGGACGGGGTTCTGGTAGTTGAGCGAATAGCCGCCTGATGACGCCTTCGCCAGCAGTGTGCCGCTGGTCTCCGCCATCTCCCGGAGGTTGCGGCAGTCCACGGCGGCGGCATGAACCTCCGCGTCCTCCACGATTGCCATGCCGCCCTGGTGACAGCAGGGGTTCCCGCCGTTTAAGTCCAGCGTCCGGGAGGTGTCCGCCTCATAGAACCCGCTTTTGGGGTTGCCGGACAGCATCCCGCCGGAGTGGTAGGAGCCGATCACATAGGCTTTCATCACGCCGCTCTGCTGTCCCGCCATGAGGGTGGGCGCGGTTTCCTCCTGGTAGCCCACGCTCCCGGCCTGGCTGCTGGCCTTGTACTTGAACCCGGCGCTGACCACGCAGAAGTCCAGCTCGTTCCCCTGTCCGGCAGGGCGGGAAAGGCCCGCGCCGGAGGCGCAGAGGGTTCCGGCGATCTGCGGGTGGGTCACAATGGGCTGCTCATGCCCGGCCACCAGCGTGGGCGATTTGTTGTCCATGACCTCGGCGTTGGTCTGCCCGGTCGCCATACAGATGGCGTGACGATCCACAGTGTTCAAAGTGAAGCTGATATCCTCGTTGATCCCGTCCCCTGCGGCCCGTTCCCGTCCGCCCTGCCGATCATGGAACCCTGGATAGCGTAGGCGGTGATGGGGAGGTTGCCGTGGGTCTGGCTGCGGAGGGTGGGGGACACGCCGCCCTTCTCCACGTTTAGGGAATCGCCGCCCTGGTCGTTCAAAATCTCAATCACGCCGCCCTGCCCGGTGGACGTCCCGCAGTTAGTCCCCAGGGTGGCGGCCACGCCGCCGGTCAACTGGGCGTTGTGGCCGTCTATCCCCGCGCCTGCTGCTCCAATGCCGTTTTCAGCATAGGCGGCAGGTTCTTGCCGCGGCGTTCCGCCCGCCGCAAAATACCCAGACAGGCTTTTGGGGACAAAGAGTATTTCTCCGGCGCGTTCTCCTCTAAAATCTGCGACAAGAAAGATGCGCCGGCGTCGCTGTGCCGTTCCGAAGTGTTGGGCGTCGTACACGCACCAAGCGAGGTCAACGCCTCCGCCTCGTACCATACCGGCGTTTGCCCACTGCCCAGAACCAGGCATTGGAACCTCGGCTTCTGTGAACGCTTCGAGCACAGCCTTAAAGTCACGCCGGGAAGAGGATGACAGTGCGCCGGGGACGTTCTCCCAGATCGCGAATTTCGGGTATTCTCCATTGGTCGCCTCCTGCATTTCTCTGATGATCCGTATGGCCTCCAGAAAGAGGCCGCTCCGCTCCCCGGCAAGGCCGAGGCGCCGCCCGGAGGCAACGCTGAGATCCTGGCACGGTGAGCCAAAGGTGATGATGTCCACGGGCGGCAGCTTGCCGCCGTGGAGCTTCGTAATGTCGCCGACGTGTTCCATGTCCGGGAAATGCTTCCTTGTTACGGAAACACACTCCGGGATGATCTCGCTTGCCCAGAGTGTGCGGATCCCATAAAAAGAAGCGGCATAGGGGAAACCCCCTATACCGTCAAACAGGGAACCGAGCGTAAGCTGGTCCATCTTCAATTTTTCTTTCCTCCGCTGGCCTTGCTGTTGTCGAACTCCATCTGGAACCTCGCCCGGCCGTCTGCTTCAGTAGTGAGCAGGACGTCGGCGTTGTAGGCCTTGCCCGTGCGCTGGCTCACGCAGTCCTTCACCCTGACGCGCCCGTTGCGCACCAGCTTCTCCGCCATGCCCCCGGTCAGGTGCTTGCCGATCTTCTTGAAATAGGCGTTGTCCTTCCAGAGAACGAAGCGGCACTCCCGGTTGGCGCAAAACCAGCCCTTGGCGCGCTCCACCACGTCAGCCCCGCAGTGGGGGCAGGTCCCAATCACTGTGTTGCGGCCTCCCATATCCATTTCCACTCCTTTAACCGTTTCGTAGTTGTTTACAAGGTCTGTCACCATGCCCGCGATCTCCCGCATGAAATCGGCGGGGGCATAGGCGCCCTTTTCGATGCCCAGCAGCTTTTCCTCCCAATCCGCTGTCATGGCGGGGGACTGGATCTGCTCCGGCACGATGGCGATCAATGCGCTGCCCTTGTCCGTGGGAACCAGCACCTTTGTCTTTTTCTCGCCTTTGCGCTCCACAAAGCCCTTTTGCACCAGCTTTTCGATGATCCCGGCGCGGGTGGCGGGGGTTCCAATGCCCTTGCGCTCTACCTCCTCCGGCATTTCATCCGCACCGGCGGATTCCATGTGCGCGAGGAGGGTGTCCTCGGTGAAGCGTTTGGGCGGGCTTGTTTTGCCCTCTTTCAACTCCACCTTGACAAGGGGCAGGGATACCGCCTCGGCAAGGTCGGGGAGGGCCTGCGCGTCATCCCCGTCCTGCTCGTCTGCGGGGGTGTTGGCAAACGCCCTCCATCCGAGGTCAATGACCGTCTTCCCCTTGGCCTTAAATTCGTGTCCGGCGCAGTCCAGCGTGACCGAGGTTTCCAGATAGCGGCAGGGGTCGCCGACCGCGCAGATAAGCCGCGCCATTATGAGGTCCAGCACCGCCAGCTCTCCGGAGGGCAGCCCCGCAAGGTCGGCGTCCTCCAGCGTTTTCGTGGGGAGGATGGCGTGGTGGTCGGTCACTTTTTTGCCGTTGACCACCTGGGCGGCGTTCACGGGGGCATCCGGGGCGACGCCGCGCTTTTTCCGCACCAGCCCCACCAGTCCCGGCAGCATTTCCGCCATATCCTCCGTGAGATAGCGGCTGTCCGTCCGGGGATAGGTGACGAGCTTCTTCTCATAGAGGCTCTGGGTGTAGTCGAGGGTCTGCTTCGCCGTAAACCCCAGCAGGCGGTTGGCGTCCCGCTGGAGGGAGGTCAGGTCATAGAGGGCGGGAGGCTTTTCCGCCTTTTCCTTGCGCTCCGCCTTTGTCACCACCGCCGTCCCCGCGGCCCTGCACTCCGCCGCCAGCTTCTCCGCCTCGGTTTTCTCCTTCATGCGCCCTCTGCTTGCCGCAAACCCCTCCGGCACAAGCTGGACGGTGTAGAACGGCTCAGACTGGAAGCCGCGGATCGCCGCCTCCCGGCCGCACACCATTGCCAGCGTGGGGGTCATGACCCGCCCCACATTGAGGGTGGGGCCGTATTTGCATGAAAAAGCCGGGTGGCGTTGATGCCGACCATCCAGTCGGCGCGCTCCCGGCACAGGGCAGCCTCATACAAGGCGTCGTATTCGGTTCCCGGCTTCAACCGGGCAAAGCCCTCCCGGATGGCGGCGTCCTCCATGGAGGAGATCCAAAGCCGCTCGAAGGGCTTTTTGCACTTGCACTGGTGGTAGACCAGACGGAAAATCAGCTCGCCCTCCCGTCCGGCGTCGGTGGCCGCCACAATGGACGCCACGTCCTCCCGGTGCATCAGCTCCCTCAAGACCTGGAATTGTTTTTTGTGGAGGGGGACACCTGGTATTTCCACCGCTCCGGCAGGATGGGCAGGTCCTCCAGCCGCCATTTGGCGAAGGCCTCGTTATACGCCTCCGGCTGCGCCAGCTCCACCAGATGGCCAACGCACCAGCTCACAAGGTATCCGCTGCCCTCCAGATACCCGTCGCGCCGCTTCACGGCTCCCAGCACCCTGCCGATGCTCTGCGCCACCGAGGGCTTCTCGCAGACCACAAGTTTGCTCATAGGCAGTCCGCTCCTTTCCGGAAAATGAAAAAAGCGGACAAAGATATGAAAATCCTTGTCCGCTTTATGGTTTTTACGATATTCAGTTATTTCCCGCCGCCTGTTTCAGATGATGTTCTCCCTGAGATATTTGACCGACAGGAGCGAGAGGTAGGCTTCTCCAAGACCCATGATAAACTCAGGGGTGATGCTCCAGAACGGGGAACGATGGAGGTTGTCAAAGACCATTTTGAGAATGGCGTACAGCAACGGGTCGTCCAGCCTGAGATGCCGTTTCAGCCCCGCCTCCGCCTTGTCCCACTCCGCCGCGCCGCCGACCTCTTTCGTTATCATGACATACACGATGATCAGCGCCATACATTTCTTTGATTCCGGTTCTGCCGGGGACAGCAGGCGGTAAAGCCGCCCGGCCTCCTCCCGGATATCCGCCAGCGTCAGGCTTGCGTATTTACTCAGGATGGAGTCGGCCATGATATCCGCCACCGCCTCCCGCCAGATGGCGTACCCGGCGTTCATCATGCCGTCCTCGGCCCCCGCTGCCCATGCAGTAGCGGTCGAAGAAGCCGCCGCCCTCGATCTCGTTCTCCCAGCAGAACAGATGGGAGATCTCATGGAGGAAGATCCGGTGCAGCTCCGGCAGGGGGATATCCATGTCGGCGCGCACCATCACGCCATACCGTCCGCCTCCGGCAAAGGCCTGCGCCGCAAAGGACTGGAAGTAACCCTCCGCCTTGTAATCCTCATCAAGGTGCTTGGGAAATACCTCCGGCAGAACCGCTCATAGACCGCAAGACCGTTATCCGGCGTGAAGAAAGCGAGGACAGTGTTCTCCCTTGTGATGCCGGAATCCAGTGCGTCATTGAAAAAGTCGAGGGCGTTAAAGAAAGTGTCCCTCAATTCCTGTTCCGTGTATCGGCTCATACGCATATCCCCCTCACTCCAGTTCTTCCCATGGCACCAGCCCCATCTCCTCCCAGGTCACGCCGTACGCGCCCCCGGAGGTGCGGCCAATGATAAGGAAGAAACGGTCGTCCTGCTCCAGCAGTGGGCGCTGTTCCTGCGCCGCCAGTTTCTCCTTCTTCCGTTTCCGGGCGGCTCGTTTCAATGCCAGCTTTTTCCGCCTCGGTTTTCTTCACCCTGGGCCTTGGCGGCTCCGGGAGTCCGTTTTTCTCGATGCGTTCCGCAAACCGGGGCTGTTTTTTCAGGAAAACCTCGTAAACCGTCTCATAGGTCAGGCCAAGCCCCCGGCCTTGTATCTTCGTAAACGCGCCCTGTGCCAGCGTTTCCAGTTCAGCCTCTCCAGGCATCCGGCCATGCTCCCTGTAATGGGCGCAGACCATCCGAACATGACTTCGGACAGTTTCTGTTTCTGCTTTGATCTTAGATCCTTCCATGCTTCCGCGCCCATTCACATCACCTCCTGGCACTACCGCACCCATTGTAGCATGGTTTTTGCTTTTGAGCCACAGGTTTTTGCTATCCTGCGTGAGGAGCGGGAGCGCCCATCGAAATATCGCATTCCACCTCGTTGCCCCAGACGTCCCAGCCCTCCGGCTTTGTCCGGGCGAACAGCTCGATCCGGGGACGTCGCCCATCAGCCGGACGATGCGGTCCCTTGCCTCCTGGGGCTTTTTGCTGTGTTCCTCAATGTGGGACAAAATGACCTGATGGACGCCGGCGTCCATCCGCCTGGGGCTTCCTTTGGTGGCGAGGATACAGATCTCCGCATTGGCGCGCGTCCAATAGCCCAGCCCCCAGAACAGGCTGTCGGATTTTTTGTTCTGCTTCACCCATACAAAGGCCACCGTCTTGTAGGTGAAGCCCCAGCTCTCCAGCACCGACAAGCCCTCTTTCAGGCAGGGAAACGTCACCCACAAAAACAGGGCGCAGTCCTTATCCGCCAGTTCCCCCACGGGCAGGGCGCGGATGTCCGCAATATCCATAGTGGGATAGTGGTTCTCCGCGCTGCGTCCCTGCCCCTTTTTGCTCCATACCTTGTAAGCCCAGGGGGGATCGGCATAGATCACGCCGTACTTCCTATTCTCCATACTCCCTCCGGGCACGGAAAGGACGGCGCCCGCCGTCCCTTCCACACGCCTTCCCATTAAACAGGCTCGTCATCGTCCGCGTCAAAGCCGGTATCGTCCTCCATCGGCAGGCCGTAGTCCTCATCGTCCTCATCGGAGTAGTCCGCGTCGGGATCGGGCTTGGGCTGTTCCTTTTTCAGGCCGCCCTTGAAGAACTTCTTGTAGGCGAAGAACCCGCCGCCGCCCAGCAGCGCCAGCAAGAGGGATCAGCACGGGCGCGGGGTTGGATTTCTTCTCAGGCTCCTCCGGTTCCTCCACATCCTCCACAGGCTCCGGCTCCTCGGTGGGTTCCGGTTCCTCCGGCTCCTCGGCAGGGCGAACTCAGCCGCTTCCTCCTCGTCCATCAGGGACAGCAGATCCCGCTCGTCCACCAGGTTCATGAAGTGGACGGTCTGCTCCCCTCATCGTCCCGGTCGATCACCAGGTAGAAGGTGTTGCCGTCCTTGACGCCAGCGTGATAAACTGCTTGCCGGAGCCGTCCGCATAGTTCTCGGCGTAATCGTCCACCAGCGTCAGGTTGCCGTCCGGCGTGAGGGCGGTGGAGGGCGGCTCCGCCGTGTCCATGCCGCCCATGCTGCCCATCAGCAGGAGCATCATCAGCAGGGCGTTTTCATCGAAGCTGTCCCCCATACCGCCCATGTCCAGGTCCATAGCGGGGGACATCCTGCGTCACCACGTCCAGATAGTCCTTGTAGACATACCGGAGGCCTCCGGGACCACCACCTGGTACCAGTCGCCGTCCTCGCCGACCACCTCGACCTCCGTGCCGCGCAGCAGATGCCCGATGATCTGGTGATCCATGCCGGGGCCGGTGCGCAGGTGGAGGTAGGAGTCGGAGCGCACATTCACCGTGCCGGTGGAAACAGGTTCCGGCTCAGGCTCCGTCACATCCTCTGTTTCCATGTCTCCCTCAGTGTCCTCCGCGTCTCCGGTGTCCTCCCCGGCGATCAGGCTGCCCCAGTCACCGATGGAAATGGAGATGCTGCCATCCTCGCCAATGGTGACACCCTCCGGCAGAAAGACCTCCGTGTCAAGGGTGAAGCCCTCCGGGAGGCCGCTGCCGGCGGTTTCCTCCGTATTGGTCTTGTGCGTTTCCGCGGGGGCGGCCATATCGGACTGTGCCGTGTTCCCGCTGACAGAATCCGGGTCGCTTGCCGCCGCAAGGCAGACGGTGGAAAAGCTGCCCATCATCAAAACGCCGGCCAGAAGGCCGGCGATCATACGCTTCATTCTCATTTCTGTTCATCCTCCTCGTTTCCGGTAGTGTTGTGGTTATCGGCGGCAGGGGCGGGAGCGGTCACGCCCGGCCCCGGAAGGGTGTCCTTCAGCATTGCCAGTACCTGCGCAAGCTGGTCCGGCGTCATGTTCCGCGCCCGCACCAGATCATGGATCTCCGTGTTCTCCTGCTGGATATATTTCTGGCAAAGCTCCTTGTACCGGGCGTCCCACTGGTCGCGCTTTTCCCTTTGCGCGGTCGCGTTCAGCCCCGATCCTGTCCAGTTTTTCGCTCATAGTCCGTTCCTTTCCTTATTCGCTCAAACGCCCGTAGCACAGAAAATGCTCCTGCCAGTAATTGCTCTCCACGCTGGCGTAGGAGATGGGATTTCCGCAGTGGATCATCATCCCGTCGCCCACATAGATGCCCACGTGGGTGGCGTCGCTGGGCTCGGGGCGCGTCGTAGGTGTGGTGGAAGAAGATCAGATCCCCGGCTTGGCCTCGGAGGGTGGGATGATGTCGCAGATGTTTTTCAGCCCCTGGCCCCCAGCCGCCCCACGCTCCAGCCGTTCCCGCAGTTGTTGATGACCCAGGACACAAAACCGGAGCAGTCAAAGGAAGTGGAGGGGGAGCTGCCGCCCCAGACATAGGGGTAGCCCAGGAACTTCTCCGCCTCGGCGATCATGTTGCGGAACCTCTCATCCGTCAGCGCCTCGCCGGGGATGTCATAGTCGGTGTACTCGCCGCCGGAAACGCCGTAGACGTCCTCCCCGAACAGCTCCGAGCGGTTGCCGCTGGTGCTCATCAGCACGTTGTAGCGTTCCGTCTGATCCTCATCCAGCCGGACGCCCGCACCACCGCGTCCAGCCCCTTGTTGGTGAGGGTCACATTGAGGATGTGGTAGTCATAGGGGACGGTTTCCGTGGTGGTCTCGCCGGTCTCCGGATCGGTGCTGGTCTCCGTCCGGTAACGCACCTCCACCTCCGGCGTGAGGGTGAGGGTGTACTGCCGGGAAAACAGGTCTTGCAGTGCGCCCTGACTTCCTCCCTGGTGTAGTCCTCGAACAGGACGGTCAGGTAGGACGCCAGCTCATAGGGTTGTGGCCGATCTCCGCCAGGTCATAGCGGTACTCGTCATAGCCGGGATGGTCGCTTTCAATGCTGGCGATCTTTCGTCCAGCGCCGCCTCCAGCGCCGAGTAGTCCCCGTCCGTACCCAGGATATCCTCGTCCTCCGCCGTAGGAGGTCCCCAGCAGGGCGTTCCAGCTTCCCGCGAACATGGATGTGCAGGAGGAAAACGCCCCGGCAATGACCATGACAAGGAGCGCCAGGGCAAGGGCAATGAGGACGCCTTTGGGGTGGTTCTTTACAAACTCAATGGCCTTGTCGGTCAGGGATTTCGTCCCCTTCGCTGCCGTTTTTGTCCCTTTGGCAGTACCGGACGCACCGGATTTCCCGCCGGACTTTGCCGCCAGGTACCGCTTTTTCAGGTCCTGCTTCTGCCGCCACCGGGAAATGGGGTTGGAGGATCCGTTCGGGTTGTCGTGCAGCTCCTTTTGGAACAGGGCGTCCACATTGGCGGCGTCTGATTTCCGCTCCAGCCGCGCCGCCTTGTCATGCTGCTTCAGCTTGTGGCTGTAATAGCTGTTTCCGGCGGCATTTCCCGCCGTCCGAACACCGGATTCCCCGCTTTGCAGGGTGTCCGCCCCGGCGTTCCCGTCCCGGTCGTCCTCCGGCTGGCCCACGGCATCCCGGACGGTGTTCCTCGCCGTGGCGACAGCGGCTGCGGGGGCGTTGTGAACCGCCCGCCCCGCCGCGCCGGGCTTTTTCGCCCTGGCCTCCGTGACCTCAACGCGCAGCTTGCCCTTTACCGCCTCTGCGGACTGGCGCTCTGGGCGCAGCTTGTCCGACAGGCGCTCCTCCACCGCCTGGGACTTCCCGCTGTCGCGGGTGATGCGCACCCGGCGTTTTGTGGGGAGCTTTTCATTGGCTTTGTCCGCCTTGTCCGCGGCTTTTTCCGCTTTCTGCGCCGCCTTTCGGATGTCCCTGTCCGACAGGTCATCCTCCGTAAAGCGGAGGCGGCGCGCCTTACCTGCCATTGCCCGCCTCCTTCTTGTCCGTCCACTTGGTCGTCATGATCCGGTACAGCTCCAGGTCGGCGGGGAAGCGGTCCACAAAGGGCAGGATGACGCTGCCGAAGAACAAAAGCCCCTCGCCCTCGCCTGAGTGGGTCACATAGGAAAGCTGGTGGGGCGAGATATTGAGCTGTTTTGCGAGGATCTGCCGGTCGCCCGCCGCCTGGTTGAGCATGATGATGAAGTCGGAGTTTTCAAAGATGTTCTCCACCTCCCGGCTGGACAGCAGATCCTTCACATTCTGGGTGATGCCCGTGGGGATGCCGCCCCATTTTCGGAACCGCTTCCAGATCTCCACCGAGTAGGCCGCCGTCTGGTCCTCCTTCAAAAGCAGATGGAACTCGTCCATGAAATACCTGGTGGCCTTGCCCGCGCTGCGGTTCTGGGTCACGCGCCCCCACACCTGGTCCTGCACCACCAACATCCCGATCTTCTTCATCTGCTTGCCCAGCTCCTTGATGTCATAGCAGACGATCCGGTTGCTGATGTCCACATTGGTGCGGTGGTTAAAGAGGTTCAAAGAGCCGGTGACATAGATCTCCAGCGCCGTCGCCACGTGGCGGGCCTCTTTTTCCTCCTGCTGCAAAAGCGCCTCGTAGAGGTCCTGCAAGAGGGGCATATTCTCTGGGACGGGGTTTTCAAAATACCTCTGGTAGATCTGGTGGACGCAGCGGTCGATGACCGTTTTCTCCACTGGCTGCAAGCCCTCCTTGCCGCCCACCACCAGCTCGCAGAGGGAGAGGATGAAGTCCGCTTTCAGGGCGACGGGGTTATCCTCCTCGGAGTAGTTCAGGTTGATGTCCATGGGGTTGACGTACTGTGTGCTGGAGGGGCTGATCTTGATGATCTGCCCGCCGAACCGCTGGACGAGGGGCGTACTCCGCCTCCGGGTCGCAGATGATCACGTCATCATCCGACACCAGGAAGGCGTTGGCGATCTCCCGCTTGGCGGCGAAGGACTTGCCGGAGCCGGGGGTACCCAAAATCAGGCCGTTGGGGTTTTTCAGGGATTTCCTGTCCACCATGATCAGGTTGTTGCTGAGTGCGTTGAGGCCGTAGTACAGCGCCTCCCTCCGGTCCTGGAACAGCTCCTGCGTGGTGAAGGGGATGAAGATGGCGGTGGAGCTGGTGGTCAGCCCCCGCTGGATCTCGATCAGGTTCTGCGCCAGCGGCAGGGAGGACATCAGCCCCTGCTCCTGCTGGAAGTCCAGGCGGCGCAGGACGCAGTTGTGCTTCTGGGCGATGCTCTGGGACTGGAACACGTTGGTCTCCAGCTCCTGCTCGGTGCGCCCGGTGTTCATCACAAGGAACGTGACCAGGAACATCCTCTCGTTCTGGCTTTGCAGCTCCTTTAAGAGGGATTTGGCGTCCCTGCCGTAGGTGGCAAGGTCAGAGGGGATGATGTCGATGTCGTACCCGGCGCGCACCGCCTTTTTCTGCTCCTCGATCTTGCTGCGGTCCAGCTCGGTGATGGTGCGCTTCACCGTCTTGATGGCCTTGTTCTGGTCGAGGGACTGGATGTGCATGGTGACGATCTGGCTGGAGTCGATGTCCAGCATATCCGCCAGCATCCGGTCGCTGATGTCCGACGCTGTGATGGACAGAAAGGACAGCGCCCCGTACATACTGCCCACCTGGAAGGAGCGCCGCCCGGTAAAGGCGAAGGCGGTGGGGGCGATGAAGTCTTTCACCGAAAGGCCCGACTCCACCAGCCACTTCCACTCAAACTGGAAGGGCGTCTTGTCCCCCATGTGGAACATGGAG
>VOFH01003698.1_pt1 | contig 78142 bp, 94 predicted proteins | sample 5384091 | NCBI WGS metagenome assembly VOFH01 (sample SAMN12384727, study PRJNA508395) | human gut metagenome | isolation source: healthy gut G | host: Homo sapiens
TCATAATAGGAACTATTGCTATTTTATTATGCTTATCTTATGAGTGATAGTTTAATTGTATTATTAATTAAAAATAATCATGGAAAAATTTGAAACCTTTTTCTTCGTCAGGGTAATATGGCGGATAATACAATTTCTGCATATCAATATGCAGTAAATGATTTTTATTCTCGTCATAAAGATTTGAATAAAAGAAACTTGTTACTTTACAAAACGTATTTAATTGAAACCTTTAAGCCTAAAACTGTAAATTTACGAATTCAAGCTTTAAATAAATATCTTGATTTCGTTAATAAAACGCGGCTTCGCCTAAAGTCAGTAAAAGTACAACAACGTTCTTATTTGGAAAATGTGATTAGTAACGCTGATTATATATTTCTGAAAAACAAATTAAAAAAGAAGAAAATCAGGAATGGTATTTTGTTGTGCGTTTTTGGCTGCTACTGGTGCTCGCGTTAGTGAATTAATACAAATAAAAATAGAGCATGTGAATATTGGTTATTTTGATATTTATACTAAAGGTGGAAAAAATTCGCCGTTTGTTTATTCCCAAAAGCTTAGGGATGAAACTAAGGTTTGGCTAATTGCTATTAATCGTGAAAGTGGTTACCTCTTTCTTAATCGTTTTGGTGAACGAATTACAACAAGAGGGATTTCTCAACAATTAAAGAACTATGCCGAGAAGTATGAACTTAATACTAAAGTTGTTTATCCTCATTCATTTCGACATCGTTTTGCAAAGAATTTTCTAGAAAAATTCAATGATATTTCTTTGTTGTCTGATTTGATGGGACATGAAAGTATTGAAACTACTCGTATATATTTAAGAAGGACTGCCTTAGAACAGCAGGAAATTGTGGATAAAGTTATTACTTGGTAATAGTTGTGGTTTAGTTAATATTAGCAGTTTACAAATCATTGGTTGCAACTATTGATTTGTAAACTCTATTATTTAAGGGAGATATGGTGTTAGTGTGATTTTAGTATCTCAATAAGTTTAATAATTTTCTTCTCATTACTACCAATAGTAGACAATCTCACTAACGGAATTCCGTACAACTCTAAAATACGATTCTTTTTAATATCACGTTCTGACTGACTCGTCCCCGATTTGTGGAATGCATAACCATCCGTCTCAATAGCCAATACCGGTTGTTTACTCACACGATTATAAATCAGAAAGTCAATATGAGTGTTTATATTTGCAGCATATTTGCTTTCCTCTTCATTCAATAGAGAATAATCCTGAATCAACATATAGAGTGGTAAATGGCAAATGATATTCAAATGACGCATATTGATATTTTCTTTCAGGATATCTTCGAGTAAGGCAAATGTAAGATTCTCGGAATCGTATTCGGATATTTTCTTGTGTTTCTTCAAATAGGCAATTCGGGCATCTGTATATTGCTCATATAGATAATCGAATATAGAATGAATCTTACTGGTGGAAACAGTGCCATTGTTATATTCGATATAAGCAATCAAATCGCTGATATTGCAGTCTTTGGGTTGTTCGTTTCCCGATACGATTAAATAGAATTGTGACTTAGCCCGCGAAACAGCAACATTGAGCAGGATTGGGATCGTCGGAAAAGGAAGTGATGACATCGTCGACAGTGGTCATAATGATAGCATCCTTTTCTCTTCCCTGAAACTTATGGACTGTTGCGACATCAATATCCTCTCCAAGTGCGGATTTAACTGCATCTACTTGTTTGTTATATGGAGCTATGACGCCAATTTCATCTGTTTCATAAGATAGATTCGGTAGTACTTCCTCTTTGATAACATCTATTTCCCGTTGATTCATGTGACTGCGGGAGTGATTACCTTTGGCTGTCCGTATGGCACAAATGATATCCTCTTCTCCTTTATCACGTGTCATGATGACGAGATCTCCACCATAAAATTTCTGATTACAGAAGTTGATGATTCGGGGATGGCATCGATAATGTTCCCGTAACAAGGTTTGCGGTACATTCGGAATAACTTTGCAGATGGATTGCAAAAAACTCATATTGGCACAATCATATTCCGGCTTAATCAGGCACGCATTAGCGATAAAGTTTAGCTTTTCCTTATTTTCTTCCGTGACCACATTGGGAAGTTGCATGGTGTCACCGACAATGATTGCATTTTTAGCACATGACAAGGCTAAAGCTCCGGTCTCAACGGAAACCTGCGATGCTTCGTCCATAATGATATAATCATATACGGCATCTCGTTGCAGACTGCTTAATGATGAAAAGGTAGTACTTAATGATAATAGGGTATTCTTTTTGTACCTCTCGCCAATTATTTTTTAGATCAGGGAGCGTAAAGATGGGCTTGTCATGGTTATTGCCATAGGTATGAAATAACTGATTCTTTAGATATTTCATTGATGTATCGGCCATTTGTCTAGCCATTTCTGCTGCATCTTTGTTGGCAAGCTCCTTTTCTAATGTGTCTATTTCGACTTCCAGCTCTGCATACTTTGTTTGGTAGAATAAGATTTGGAAGTCGGCGATAATCAAACTCATCTCCCGGTTATAGAAACTTTTATCGGGGATTTTACAAATCGCTTTGCTCCTGAATTTAAAGAATAACCATTTCAACCGTTGAATAAAAGCAGCTATTCCCCGAAAACTTGATGATTGTTCTTTTTCTGCAAATTGCTGACATTCATTCCACAAATTCAGAAGGTCTGCCGAACTGGAACTTTTCCGTTGTTGGAGAGTAAATTCTTTTGTTCCGAACTCTTGCAGATAATGTTGCCACTCTATTTTTAAAGCTTGTATTTCCTGTCTTGCCATGGCAAGGCGTTCCTGTTTGGAAAATATGCTTTTTAGTTCTTCCGTCTGATGATGTATCTGATTGAGAAATTGAGGTTGGTCGGCAGCCGTATCATGCCATGACTCAAAGTCCTCCGGATATTGTTTTTCCTCTTCTTGAGTTTCGATGAATTTCTCTTTGTTAGCTGTGCTACCAAGCAATGCAACAATGAATCCCATATCGTATTTGGATAACTTCTCAAGTACATTGACGATGGCGGAGTTATTATTAGATACTACCTGAACAGTCTTACCACGCACAAGGATATTGGCAATGATGTTCAGAATCGTTTGGGTCTTTCCGGTTCCCGGAGGTCCTTGCACAACACTGATTTGATTCTCAAAAGCTGCCTGGACTGCTTTTTGCTGGCTTGCATTACAACCGAAAGGAAAAATCAAGGTTGAGGCAGTCTGGGTCTGCATTTTATATTTTTGAGGATTCAGATATACAGCAATAGCTCTGTTGTTTGCGATGAAATGAATCTTTTCATATTGTTTTGCCAATAGCTTCGTTCCGTCATCAGCTTTCAATTCGTTCGCATCGGCAACTTTCTTCAAATATTCGAATATACTTTTCGAACGACTCTCTCCCAAGCATGATTCGATAATTTCTAAGTCCTTTTCTCTGTAATCATACTCTTTACCATTCAGAAAACGAATGTGCCAATAGCTGTGTGATCCGGCCTTGAAAATAGATAAGGCTTTGATGTTTGATAAAGTTCTTCCTTTACTGATTATTTGATAATTATTGGGGTCCGGTTTGTCCGGATCAGTCAGCCAAAGGACATTTTCTTCTTTATAAGTATACGTACTAGGAACATTTCGGAATACTATCTTATAGCTGTCATCATAATTCTGGCAGCTTTCTATTTCGGGAGTCTTGATTTGACCTTTTATAATAATCAGATTTTCGGAAGTATCTATCATAGGCTTGTGTGTAAATATAATAAGTCGTGCAGCTGTTTTTTATTTATTATTTGGGATATAAAAGTAAGAATATTTTCCAGAATATCAAAACTGAAGTAGAAAAAACAGTGAATGACTTTATTCAGCTTTGTATTGTTATAAATGTAGAGTGAGATTCGGTTTGGGAGTATTGAACGTGATAAAAGAGATTTGTTTTGCCAATGAAATCATTATCTTTGCAAGGTATACATTAATGAACAAGGAGGATATTATGCTTGCATACACATATATTGAACACGGAAAGTTTGAGTTACAGGAGAAAGCGAGACCGGAAATAAAGGATTCACGGGATGCAATTGTACGTGTAACACTTGGTAGTATATGCACGAGTGACTTGCATATAAAGCATGGAAGTGTACCGCGCGCCGTACCCGGAATTACGGTAGGACACGAAATGGTGGGCATCGTAGAGCAGGTGGGTGCCGAAGTTGAGTCGGTAAAGCCCGGCGACCGTGTGACTGTGAATGTGGAGACTTTTTGTGGTAAATGTTTCTTTTGTCGTCACGGATATGTGAACAACTGTACCGACACTAATGGCGGTTGGGCTTTGGGGTGCCGTATCGATGGCGGCCAGGCGGAATATGTACGTGTGCCTTATGCCGACCAGGGACTGAACCGTATTCCCGATACGGTGACGAGCAGGCGCTCTTGGTAGGCGATGTGTTGGCCACCGGCTTCTGGGCTGCCCGTATCTCCGAAATAACCGAGGAAGACACTGTACTCATCATCGGTGCCGGGCCGACGGGATTTGTACCCTGCTTTGTTCATGCTGAAGAAGCCCAAACGCATTATTATCTGTGAAAAGTCTCCTGAAAGAATCCGTTTTGTCCGCGAGCATTATCCTGATGTGTTGGTGACTGAACCGGAAAACTGCAAGGATTTTGTTCTCAAGAACAGTGACCATGGTGGTGCGGATGTAGTTTTTGAAGTGGCAGGAGTGACGATTCCTTCCATTTGGCTTGGAATTGTGCCCGTCCTAATGCTATTGTCACGATTGTAGCCCTCTATGATAAACCACAACTTCTTCCTTTACCTGATATGTATGGCAAGAATTTGGTTTTTAAAACAGGTGGAGTGGATGGTTGTGATTGTGCCGAGATTCTCAAACTGATTGAGGAAGGAAAATTGATACTACTCCTCTTATTACGCATCGATTTCCGTTGAATGAGATTGAGGAGGCTTACCGTGTCTTTGAAAACAAGTTGGATGGGGTTATTAAAGTAGCAATTTATAAATAATCTATTATGCCTATTATTGAAATATCATCTTTATCTCATCCTGGAGTTGAGATATTCAGTGCTCTCACTGAAGCTCAGTTGCGTTATCACATTGAACGTGATAAAGGGCTTTTTATAGTAGAAAGTCCGAAGGTTATCAAAAGGGCCTTAGAGGCTGGCTATGAGCCTTTGGCAATTTTGTGTGAACATAAACATATTATTGGTGATGCTTCTGATGTAATAGAACGATATAGTAATGATTTACCAGTCTATACTGGTAGCAGGGAATTGCTTTCTAAGCTTACTGGTTATGTTCTGACGCGCGGTGTCCTTTGTGCAATGCATCGTCCTATTTTACGTAGGGTGGAAGAAATCTGTCATGAGGCCCGGCGTATTGTCGTGATTGACGGCGTTGTTGATGCCACTAATATTGGTGCTATTTTTCGTTCGGCGGCAGCATTAGGGATGGATGCTGTATTGCTGAGGCGCAATTCTTGTGATCCGTTGAATCGCCGTGCGGTCAGAGTATCTATGGGAGCTGTTTTCTGTATTCCGTGGACATGGATGGACGGTTCTCTCTCTGATCTTAGTAATTTGGGCTTTTCGTACAGCTGCTATGGCACTTACAGATAATTCGGTTTCCATTGATGATCCTATCTTGATGGCTGAATCTAAATTAGCTATTGTGGTGGGTAGTGAAGGGGATGGGCTCGCACATGAAACGATTGCTGAGGCTGATTACGTAGTCCGTATTCCGATGTCGTATGGTGTTGATTCACTTAATGTGGCTGCTGCGGCTGCTGTAGCTTTTTGGCAACTTCGCGTTCCGTAAGTTCTTTTCATTTCCCTATCTTTCCATTTATTCGTTTTCTTACTATGGAATATGCCTTTTTTGGAACAAAGCGGAATGTTCCATCGTCTGCATCATTTCATGGAAACGGTGTATTGGTATAACAAAGGTAAGCTCATTTGTCGGTATCAACGGACGTGCGGACGGATCTAACATACCGATAAAGCAACTTCGACCATTCTTCCGGTTCTCTTGTATGGCAAAGGTCACAATGCTACAACATCCCGATGCGAACCGTGTACATACAGCATCATCTGCATCGTTATCATAAAAAGCCCATGTACACAAGCCCGAAAGTATATCAGGTGTGGCGAAAAACAAAATACCTTCCATTTCATCGAGAGAGGATAGTTTATCCATACGGACAAAATTCAAATAAGGCTTATCCGTCAGGTGGATGTCTAAGCGATGTATGTATTTCTTGATTTGTTCGGGAGTCTGCTTGTAGTGTTCCGTTTCTGACACAAATTTGGGCAGCCTTTCTTGCATAGGGGCAAAGGCCGTGTACAGGCTTCCTCCACCGCACAGTACATTGTCGGCACTTAGAGTTAGTGAATCACCTTCACATACTTTGCGAATGCTACCTATCATGCAACGCGGTATTTTATTTATCTCTGTAACAGGTATATGGCTATATCCGAAAGTGACAGGAAGTGGAACTGCATTACCGAACGCCTCCTTATATGTTTGCAAGAATTTCTGTATCATGGTGTATCACATTAACTTTCTTCAAAGTTATAAGTTTAATTTCAATTTTCATCATGTATTGTAATAAAATACAGATTGAGATAAGAATTCCAACTTGTTTTTATCGAAGAATCTGCTGAGCCTAAATTTCTACTGAGCCTGATTTCAGTCTCTAAATACCTACTACCATCAATAAAAAAGCCCTCATAAGTATTTAACTTATAAGGACTTATCTTGGGTGGCAGATGGGACTCGAACCCACGACATTCAGAACCACAATCTGACGCTCTAACCAACTGAACTACAGCCACCATATCTGCGTTTCTCTAACGCGGTGCAAAGATAGATATTATCTTTTAATCTCCAAAAGATTCTACTACTTTTTTTGTAAAAGTATATTCTTTTATTCCTCGATTGTACTTGCTGAAGAGGGATCGCGTATCATTTACGAAGATCTTCAGAGAGTTACGGGCATTTACCGGAATGGAGTCTGTCGGTAAGTTGACAGGGAGTAATTGGTGATTTTTCTTTCCTGATTGTGTAGGTCGGGCAGTCCATACTAAACTATACTCACATTTGTTGAGACGGGTTATGCTGTCTTTTACCAACTCCATCTTTACCATAAGTCCTCCATCTGTGTGACGTGCAGACATATTGGAAATATAATTTCCCAATGAATAAACTACAAGATTTTTATCATTTGTCACACTGTCTTCACGAACTTCAATTGGCTGAACAACGTGAGGGTGGGAACCGATCACATGGTTTACTCCTTTTCGAATCAACCAGTCTGCAAGGAATTTCTGTTCCTTGTCCGGGAGTGACTGGTATTCGATTCCCCAGTGCATACAGGCGATAATAACATCGGGTTTCATTACTTTACTTGTTTCTATATCTTTGGCAATGATTGCGGTATCAATATAATTGATGATGTTAGGAGGAGTAACGTATATGCCGTTCGTACCATACGTATAGTTGAGTAGAGCAATGCGGAATCCGTTTTTTCAAGAATGAGTGGATATTTCTTTTCACGTTCTTCGGGATTTATATATGTTCCGGCGTGAGGAATGGACAAGGAGTCGATTAAGCGGATCGTACGTTCTAATCCCGGTTTGCCACGGTCAAGACTATGATTGTTGGCTGTGACAAGGACATTAAATCCGGCATTGTGTATGGCGGTGAGAAACTCATCCGGTGCACTGAAAGCAGGATAACCTTTGTATGGTTTTCCTCCAAAAGTCACCTCAAGATTAGCTATGGCGAGGTCTGCTTTCCCTATTTCCTCTTTGACATACTCGAAGCAGGTAGTATAGTCATATCCTTTAGCGGTTCGTGCTGCATTGATCTGCCCCTGGTGTTGCATAAGGTCTCCCACAAAGAGAATACGGAGAGTATCGGCAGGTATGCAACTTTTGCTAGCCGAGAGTGTGTCAAGCGAGTTGTTATTAATAGAATCTCTCCTTGTCTGCGACCGTGAAGTGCAAGACAAGGAGAGAAATATGATTACCAAGAACAATGTGTATCTCATTGATAGATGGCTTTCTTACCGGCTAAGAGTGTATTTTTCATTAACGATACAATAGTCATAGGTCCCACACCACCCGGAACAGGAGTGATATAAGAACATTTGGGAGCCACTTCATCAAATTTCACATCTCCGGTCAGTTTGAATCCGGATTTCTTTGTGGCATCCGGCACACGGGTAGTACCTACGTCAATAACTACCGCGCCTTCTTTCACCATTTCGGCTTTTACGAAGTTAGGTTGTCCCAAAGCAGCGATAATAATATCAGCTTCTTGACATTCTTTTACCAAATCCTTGCTGCGGCTGTGACAAACAGTTACAGTGGCATCACCCGGATAAGCTTTCTGCATCATTAATGCAGCCATTGGTTTGCCTACGATATTACTACGTCCGAGAACTACGCACTTTTTACCCGAAGTTTCTATCTGATAGCGTTTCAGCAATTCCAGAATACCGTTAGGAGTAGCAGATACATAGCAAGGAAGACCAATGGACATACGGCCTACATTGATAGGGTGAAAACCATCCACATCTTTCCGATAGTCAATGGTTTCAATCACTTTCTGCTCGGAAATATGTTTCGGCAACGGAAGCTGAACGATAAAACCGTCTACATCATTGTCTTCATTCAGCTCACGCACTTTGGCCAGCAATTCTTCTTCAGTCACATCACTCTCATAACGAATAAGAGAAGATTTGAATCCACAAATTTCGCAGGCTTTTACTTTGGTGGCTACGTATGTTTCACTGCCACCGTCGTGCCCTACAAGGATAGCTGCCAAGTGCGGGCGTTTACCACCGCGTGCAACAATTTCAGCTACCTCAGTGGCAATTTCTTGTTTCACTTGTTCGGAAATTGCTTTTCCATCTATCAGTGTCATATTTTCAAGGTATTTATTGGTGGATTATCTTTTCATTTTAGGCATCATCTTACCCATCTTGCTGCTGGTTACCATCTTCATCATTTTGCGAGTCTGGTCGAACTGTTTCAGCAGGCGGTTTACTTCCTGAATAGTCGTTCCGCTACCTTTGGCGATACGTGTACGACGTGATCCGTTCAGTATTTCCGGGTTGGAACGCTCTGCCGGAGTCATGGAATAGATGATAGCTTCGATGCTTTTGAAAGCATTGTCATCAATATCGATATCTTTGATAGCTTTGCCTACGCCCGGAATCATGGAGGCAAGATCTTTCAAGTTACCCATTTTCTTGATTTGTGCAATCTGGCTAAGGAAGTCATTGAAGTCAAATTGGTTCTTTGCAATTTTCTTCTGTAAACGTTTAGCCTCTTCTTCATCATATTGTTCCTGTGCACGTTCTACCAGTGATACGATATCACCCATACCGAGAATACGGTCCGCCATACGGGCCGGGTGGAACTGATCTATTGCGTCCAACTTTTCGCCTGTACCGACGAATTTGATAGGTTTATTGACTACCGAACGGATGGAAAGAGCTGCACCGCCACGTGTGTCACCATCGAGTTTGGTCAGTACCACACCGTTGAAGTCCAGACGTTCGTTAAATTCTTTGGCTGTATTGACGGCATCCTGCCCTGTCATGGAGTCTACCACGAACAAAATTTCGTTCGGGTTGATTGCTTCTTTGATGGCTGCAATCTCGTTCATCATTTGTTCGTCTACTGCCAGACGTCCGGCGGTATCGACAATTACCAGATCGTATCCTTTAGCTTTAGCTTCCTGAATAGCGTGTTGTGCGATTTCTACCGGATTCTTGCTGTCCAGTTCGCAGTACATCGGTACTTCGATTTGTTCTGCCAATACGCGTAACTGTTCGATAGCTGCCGGACGATATACGTCACAAGCTACCAGCAACGGTTTGCGATTCTTTTTACTTTTCAGCATTCGTGCCAATTTGCCGGAAAAAGTAGTCTTACCCGAACCTTGCAAACCTGACATCAGGATGACTGCCGGACGGGCGTCGATATTGATCTCGGCTGTCTCTCCACCCATCAACTGCGTAAGTTCATCATGAACGATTTTCACCATCAACTGGCTCGGTTTTACGGCTGTGAGCACGTTCTGTCCCAGTGCCTTTTCCTTCACCGTATCAGTGAATCCTTGGCTACTTTATAGTTAACGTCGGCATCGAGCAGTGCCTTGCGTACGTCTTTCAGGGTCTCCGCCACGTTGATTTCGGTGATTTTGCCTTCACCTTTCAGAATCTTAAACGACCTTTCGAGTCTTTCGCTTAAATTGTCGAACATAGTTATTTAATTACGAATTAATATTTGAGCCTGCAAATGTACAAAAATCTCTTGTATTTATATCTTTTTATTCTGCCATTTTGCTTTTTTGAGATAAATATAGCTTGTTATCAACAGCAAGGTATAGTACAGAAGCTCAATTGTAAAGCAAATTTCGATCGGTGCTTTCAGCCACATTCCGATGAAAATGATGTATGATCCGTAGATGATAATTGTAATCGTTTCGAGCAACAGGGCTGCCTGTGTATTTCCTGTTCCGGAGATACCGTTGAACACGACATTGGCTACCGATGCAATCAGCATGGCGCAACAGATGACATATACCGAAGGTACGGATTCCGTAATGAGTGCGTTTTCACTGGTGTAAATGGAGAGCAGGAACTGTGGGAACAATGCTGATAGTGCAACCAGCCCTAGCATAATGAAAAATGAGAACCGGGCGATTTTGTTGATGAGCGGCATTACGTATCGGATACCTCCTGCACCGATAGCATTGCTCACAAGGCTATTGGTCGTGGTTGCCAGCGCATTGACCGGGATTAGCAATACTACATAAATACTCCGGACGATGTTGGCGATAGCCAGTTCCCGCTGTCCCAATCGTTCAACGGCTACGAAAAATACGAACCAAGTGGCCATCGACAGGAAGTATTGTAGCATTGTGAAACAGGAAATACTCAGAATCCGTATCAATAACGCCGGATCGAATGTGCGTAATCGATTCAGACCGTATTTTTTCAAGTCGACTGTGATATATGTGTAGATGAGGAAGAAGAGAATAGAGGAGGCTTCTGCCAGTACGGATGCAATAGCAGCTCCTTTAATTCCCATTTCGGGCATACCAAACTTTCCGAAGATCAGCATATAATCTAATATCACATTGGTCAGTGCCATGACAACAGCATTGATTGTTAATACTTTGGTGCGTGTGATACCGATATATAACGCCCGGAACATAACGTTGACGAATGAGAAGAAGAAACCATAGATACGCCAGTCCAGAAATTCCATTGTCCCTTCGTAAATGGACTCGGAAGAAATGAGCAAGTGCATGATGTCTCCTCCGAATGCTTTGGTGAAGCCGAACAGCAACAATGCCATAGCAAACAAGAACATGACTCCCTGAATCATAACCGGACCTACATCTGTATAACGTCCCTCGCCATTACGCCGGGCAATAACTATTTGTGAACCGGTACTGAATCCGAATGCAATGGTGAATACACATATATAGAACAATCCCCCCATTGCGGAAGCTCCGAGTGCTACTTCACTTACGTGTCCGAGGAATGCTGTGTCGGTGACATTGATGACATTTTGTGCCAGCAAGCTTAGTAGTATCGGGTAACTGACACTCCAAATCTGTTTGTTGGTGTACATAATTAAGCGTTTAAGTTTACATTTTGCAAAGATAACGCTTTATTTCGGTTCGGAACCAATAGGGTAGATGAAAACTATTTCCGGATTTTCGGGAGCTTTCTGATTTATGAAGTAGTTTCCACCGAAATGCTGTAATAATAACAGGTTGATATCATGCTGTATGATGGTCTCTTGCGATACAAACGAAGGATCTTAATACCTGTTTGCTCATTTTGTACACGTGCCATATAACACACCTCTTTACATAGTTCGATGACATCATAATCTTGTACTTGAAATTTCATCATTTGAGCTTCCAGTCGGGATAAATCGAGAACGTCATTGACGAGTTTCATTAATTTCTCCGAACTTTGGTGTATGATATTAGTGTATTCCTGTCCTGTCTCCTTGTCTATATTCGGTTCGCAGGCAATGAGTTGTGAAAAGCCGACCACATTGTTGAGCGGAGTACGGATATTATAGCTCATTTTTGACAAAAAGCGATTTTTCATTTCGTTGGTTTGTCGCACAGCTTCCATAGCTTTCCGGATTTCGTATTCCGAATGTTTTAAAGCTTTGCGTATCATGAAGAGCCTTGCCATGAAAATAAACAGCAAAATCAGAATAACGAATATAAAAACTAGATATAGGAGTTGAGTCCTGTTATTTCGTTTCTCCTGTTCTAATTCATTCTTTTCTATATTGTATCTCTTTTTTATCTGTTTCATCTGGGTGTTTGAAAGTACTGTTGTGACAGAATCTTTTAGGGACAACGCCTGTTCGTAGAATAGGATAGCTTTTCTCATTTTGCCCTATCTGTTTCCATATTCTTGCTTTTTCAAGTAACTGTTCGGCATAGTCGTTGGGAAAATTCTTTTTTCAGCATTGTCAATGTTGTATCGATATAATTCAAGGCTTGCTGATACTTTCCTATAGCTCGGTTGTATTGAGCGAGTGTATCGAAATAGAGTATTCTGTATGTGAAATATGTATTCTTATTTAAGTATTCCTTAGATTTTATCAGATGGGGATATGTTTGTTCGGGAGCGTTGATATTCAGATAATAATAACTGTAAAAAGTTCATTGAAAAGGTATGCATCGGTAAATCCCTCTTTCAAAAACGGATTCCCGGCAATATGTTTGTAAAGTATATTTTCTTGTTCTTGTATATATTTGAGTAGTCTTTGATTATCTTTCTTTTCTTTAGTGACTGATATTAACTGTGACAGTACTGAAATTCGGTCTACGGGATGGTCTTTTGCAGTAAGCATTCGGTAAGCCTCCTCCAAAGCCTTAATAACAATACACGAGATCGTGAGCCAACTCCAATAGAGAATTATTTTTTGCCTGTTTAGGTTGTCCAGTTCATTTTTATCAATTTGGTAAAGAGCATGAAGCGTATTGATTTGCCGGATATAATTCGTTGCATCCAACGAGTCTTTGAGTGTGTTAAGGGATTCGTAGGCTTGGCATGCCTCTTCATTCTTTCCCATCAATGCCAGTAACTGAGCTCGTTCTTGTAGTATGAGAAGAGATTTGTATGAACCGGCTGTTTGAGTGTGTGATAAAATAGTATCGAATATATTTAATGCTTTAGTGTATTCTTTTGATTCGGTATAGTAACAAGCATACAGATATTCAATCATCAAAAGAAATAGGAATGTTGGCATTGTCGGTTTATAGACTCGGCTTGTTGCAAATAATTAAGGGCTTCAGGTAGGTGATGCGTCTGAATATTATAGAATGCCTGACAATAATTAAGATAAAAAACATCTCCTAGATTCTTGTCTTTGTTTGAAAGAGATTCCAATTGCCGGATATCTGCTTCTATATTTGCCATTTGCCAGAATTTAAGCTTTGTCAGAATAATACAAGTTAAAATCGTCTTGGCATATTGGTCTGCATCAGGTCTTTGGAGATGATCTCTAATGCTTCTTTATAAGATTCTATTGCCGCTAAAGGCGTTGATGAATTTAAGTAAGTATTTCCGATTGCTTGCAGCGAAAGTGCTGTTCCTAGCGGGTAACTCATCTCTTTCGCTTTTTGATACATCGAGTTCGCTTTGTTTATGGCCAAACTGAAATAGCCTTCTGTAATTAATGCCCGGACAGTCAGTAGCTTTAGTTGGAATAAAAGTGAATAATGTTGTTGTTCTTCTAATCCGGGTTCCAGTAATTTTTCCCATACAGTGATACTGTCGGTAGAAATCTCGGTACTGAATGGTGTATTGTGTTTGATTAACGGTTTTAGCAGAGACAGGCGTGCCTGGTTGGTGTGCGCCGCATATAGAGTAACAGATATAAGCATGGCTACAGCTACTGCTATAATAAGATGTTTGTGCTTATTCACTTAATAATTAGCTGCTTGCCCGTTAGTTCATCTGCAAAAAGTAAAAAGAGCGAAGATTACAAAACAATCCTCGCTCTTTTTTATTATATTATTTTATTTTATTTTTGAGAATTTCGCGTGCTCCGGGACCTTCGTGATTGGGATAACCTGGAGCATGTTTTCTGCAACGTGGGTCAGCGTCCACTTTCAGAGTACGGTAATCATCTTTGCTATGTTTGATATAGTCATTGAGCATTGCACGGTGTTCTGTAAGAACTTTGACATATTTAGGATCTTTAGCGAGATTTTGACGTTCTCCCGGATCTTTCTTCATGTCGTAAAGTTCTTCTCCGTTACCTTCCAAATAGTGGGTGTATTTGTATCTTGGTCCACGTACCATGCGTCCGGGAGTAGTGATATATTCATATTCGCTGTGCCATTCGGATACTACATAAGGATGAGTTTTCATCTGCTTTTTTCCCTTTAATGTCGGGGCAAGGCTGATTCCAGCTTTTTCGGCTGGGACGGGAATTCCTGCTAAATCACAAAGGGTAGGCAAGAGGTCGAGTGTCGGTTGTGTGAGAAGATGGTCTACGGGCTTCTTCTGGTGTTTGATACCGGGTCCTGCAAAGATAAACGGAACATTTGTCATTTCATCGTAGAAACTGATGTGTTTAGTTACCATACGGTGGGAGGCCATTCCGTCACCGTGATCGGCTAAGATGACTATAATAGTATTCTTACCGGCAGGTGTGGAATAGAGGGCTTTCAGTACGCTGTCTACTTGCTTGGACACCATCTTGGTGTAATGCTGGAAGGCGGCAATGTAATGACGGTAGTTTTCTTCACTCCAATGTGAGGCTTGTGTCATTCGTCGATGGCTGCAACAAATATATTGTACCGGAGTAGGTATGTTGTTCCAATCTTCTACGTCGAAATTGGCAGGTAGTTCGGGGAGAGTACCACTAATAGGACGATCGGTGTGTACTCCTTCGTTTGCTCCTACAAATCCGCATATGTTGTGTGGATTTTGGAAATCGGCAATGCAAATAAAGGGCTTTTGGGGAGGATTACTTAAATAGGCTACTGCATCTTCACAAGTTCCTACATCCAGGAAGCTATCGTTGTTGACTGGAAATTCCGGATCGGTAAATGGCTTGGCTACTGGTTCTTTATGTTTAAAACCTCTTAGTGAACCCATGTCGTGAGTCTTTCTGAAGTGTACGGCCTCATAACCGTTTTCGGAGAAAAGGCTTCCTAATGTCGGTATGTTTTCTGGTATGCGTGTGTTGATAGGTTCACTGGAATTGGAACGTACATTTGTTTCGTGAGGCATCATACCACTCCATAACGCTGCACGTGAAGGTTGGCTGAGGGACAGCCCACATAGGCATTGAGAAGATCACTCCTCTGGAAGCAACTTCGTCCATAGGGAGGGTGCAACCTTGTGTTTGTCCGTAAGCTCCTACGACACGTTGTGTTAAATGGTCGCATTGGATAATCAGGAAATTGGGCTTTTCTTGCGCCTGAGTTGTTACGCTACATAAGGCTAATCCCATGAATGGATAAATCGTTTTCATTTCTGGTTAGAATTAAGTAATAATTGACTTGGAAGCAAAAGTAGCAAAAAAGAGAATGCAGAAAAGACTAGGGAGTTGTTTTGGACGTCAGTGATAGTAATTTGTACAAAAATGGAATAGTGCCGAGGAGGAGAGAAGTAGAATAGGCTGTAATTAAAATGCAGATTAACACAAGACTGGAACAGATAATAAGAATTAATCTGCGGCAATCTGTGTTAATCTGCATTCTTAAGAATTATATTTGTTGATTTCCTTTTTAGCTGTTCATACTCATAAGGAATTCATCGTTATCTCTGGTTTTTTCCAAACGGTCTTTTACAAAATCCATAGCTTCAATCGGATTCATATCTGCAAGGTATTTACGTAATATCCACATACGGTCAAGAGTTGTTTTGTCAAGTAACAAGTCGTCGCGACGAGTGCTGGATGCAGTGATGTTGACAGCTGGGAAGATACGTTTGTTAGACAGGTTGCGGTCAAGCTGCAATTCCATGTTACCTGTACCTTTAAATTCTTCGAAGATAACTTCATCCATCTTAGAACCGGTGTCAATCAGGGCGGTAGCAATGATAGTCAGTGAACCACCGTTTTCGATGTTACGTGCAGCTCCGAAGAAACGTTTCGGTTTGTGTAGTGCATTTGCATCAACACCACCGGAAAGTACTTTACCTGATGCAGGAGAGACAGTATTGTATGCACGTGCCAGGCGGGTGATAGAGTCTAAGAAGATTACTACGTCATGACCGCATTCTACCAAACGTTTTGCTTTTTCCAATACGATACCCGCGATTTTCACGTGACGTTCTGCTTCGGCTCGTCGAAAGTGGAAGCGATAACTTCCGCGTTTACGCTGCGTGCCATGTCGGTCACCTCCTCTGGACGTTCGTCAATAAGCAACATAATCATGTATACTTCGGGATGATTGGCTGCGATTGCGTTGGCGATGTCTTTCATTAAGATAGTCTTACCTGTCTTAGGCTGAGCAACGATCAGTGCACGTTGACCTTTACCGATCGGAGCGAAAAGATCTACTACACGGGCAGACATAGAATCAGAATAACCGCCTTTGCAGAGTTTGAACTTTTCATCCGGAAAGAGAGGGGTTAAGTGTTCAAAAGGAACACGGTCGCGAACGAAAGCAGCGTCACGTCCGTTGATTTTCGAGACTTTTACTAGCGGAAAATATTTTTCTCCTTCCTTAGGCGGACGAATCACTCCTTCTACTACGTCGCCTGTTTTCAAGCCAAACAATTTGATTTGAGATTGCGATACATAGATGTCATCCGGAGAGGAAAGATAATTGTAATCGGACGAACGGAGGAAACCGTATCCGTCCTGCATAATTTCCAAAACTCCTACTCCGTTTAGGATGTCATCAAATTCGTAAGGTTTCTCACGCTCAATCACTTTACGCTCTTGCGGTTGCTGTGCCGGAAGGTTTTCGCTCGCATTGTTTTGCTGCGTAGCGCGTGGCATTGGCAAGCGTTGTTGGTGCTGATTCTGATTTTGGCCTTGATTTTGGTTGTTGTTACGCTGAAAATTATTATTAGCGTTATTGTTTGCATTGTTGTTGTCGCGTGGACGGACAATGCGTGGACGTTGTTGTTGAGATTGAGACTGTTGCTGCTGAGGTTGGGCTACTTGTTCGGGAGCTGATTGCACAGGCTCTGTCTTTGTTGCTTCAAATTTACCGAAGAGTTCTGTCGGAAGTTCAATCTTTTCAGACGGCAGATCTTCAATTGGAATGAAATCATCATCGTCAGCACCGGTCAGGATATTACTTTCTTCGTCGATAACCGGTTCAGCTTTCTTTTGCGGTTTGGCAACCACCTTTTTTTCTACAGTTTTTTCTGCAGCGGGTTTATCTTTTTCCACAGTGGGTTTGCTAGGCTTTTCTTTCTTCTCGGCAGATGGTTGCTGTGCCGGAGCTGTTTTTTCCGTTGTTTCGGGTGTTTTCTCCGCAACTACAGGCTTCGCTTCGACACTGTTGGAAGCTACTTGCTTCGTTTCTTCAACTTCTTTTTTATCAGTTGTATCTGAATTTTTGCGCGGACGGCCTACTTTACGTTTAGGAGTAACAGCGTTTTCTGCTTTGGTTTCAACGGCGGGAGTTTCTTTTTCTTTGTTTGTTGTTTCTTCTTTGGGAGTTTGCTGTGCTTTTGCAGTAGCAGCTTCTTTTGTTTTTGTAACTTCTCCGGTCTTTGTTGCGGAAACCACTTTGTCCTCTTTTTTGGCCGGAGTTACACGTGAGCGCTTTTTCTTTTCTTCTTTGCGTTCTTCCTTGAGTTTGTCTGCGGCTACTTTCTTGGTGGCTCCTACAATAGCTTGTTCATCGAGTATTTTGTAAACAAGGTCTTCTTTCTTGTATGAGTCTGTTTTTTTTATGCCTAGTTCTTTGGCAATAATTTGAAGTTCCGACAGATCTTTGTCGTTTAATTGGATAATGTTATACATATAGTATGGTAAGTTATTAATATTTCTTTTTTGCTGAATTATGGACAGTATTGCTATAGCTCATGGCCATAGATATGTGAGCATATATGTTTGTTCTTTATTATGAATTAGGGATGTATATGTTGAATCGTAGAATGTTTCAACGGGGCAAAGATAATAATTTTTTTGGATTCATATACAATCAACCGTTTTTTTTCCACGTAAAAGTGTATCTTTGCTAGATAAAAGAAAATAGTATGACAGTAAATGAAGCTTATTTAATTTATTTTTCGCCCACCCATACTTCTAAACAAATAGCGGAAGCGATTGTTCAAGGGGCAGGTATAAAAAATATTTTTCCTATAAATGTAACTCAGCAAGCAGCGGAGGAAGTTGTGATTCCTACATCTGCATTAGCCATTGTGGTAGTTCCTGTATATGGAGGGCATGTCGCTCCTTTGGCGATGGAACGTTTACGGAACATTCGTGGTTTGGATGCTCCTACGGTGTTGGTGGCGGTCTATGGAAATCGGGCTTATGAAAAGGCTTTGATGGAGTTGGACGCTTTTGCCACACCTCATGGAATGAAGGTGATTGCCGGGGCTACTTTTATAGGGGAGCATTCGTATAGTACTGACAAGCATCCGATCTCAGCTGGACGTCCTGATAATTCTGATTTGGCTTTTGCTGCGGATTTTGGGAAAAAAATAATGGAAAAGGTGCAGGCTGCCGAGAATATGGATAAACTTTATCCGGTAGATGTACGCGCCATCACACGTCCGAGTCAGCCTTTTTTTCCTTTGTTCCGTTTTTTGAGAAAAGTTATTAAGTTGCGCAAAAGCAGTATGCCTCTTCCCCGTACTCCGTGGGTAGAAGATGAGAGTATGTGTACTCATTGTGGATTGTGCGTGACGCGTTGTCCGGTAGGAGCTATAACGAAAGGAGATGAATTGCATACGGATGAGACTAAATGTATCAAATGTTGTGCCTGTGTGAAAGCCTGTACTAGGAAAGCGCGAATCTATGATACTCCTTTTGCAGCTTTGCTGTCTGACTGTTTCAAAAAACAGAAACTTCCTCAGATCATTCTATAAATAATCACCCGTTTAGTTGTTTCGTCAATACGAAAGCGGTTATCTGTTCGTTCACCTATCAACCATGCGATGCGTTCTCCGCAGCAGAGTACCCATTGACGTTCCTTTTGGCTGATAGAGAACTTGCGGTCGGTCAGATAATCGCTTATTTTTTCTTTCCTTTCATTCCGAAGGGCACAAAGGTGTCACCGGTCTGCCATTTCCGGCAACAGATTTCTTCATTCAGTTTGTCTGCATCGAAACAGGCTGTTTGTTTCTCTTGTGGAATCTGAAAGTCGGAAGTATATTCTTGTTCTTCTCTGATCAGCTGAAAAGGAGGAGTCGCTTTGCTTACAGATTGAACGGCTTCCAATAACAAGAATTCTCTATCTTTTATTATTCTCCATTCTTTACAGCAAAATTGCTTTCCCGGTTGACTGTGGAGCGAACTGGCGATGTCTTTTATTTGTGTAGAGTTGAAGCCTAATGGATGTAACACCTCAAAAAGGATGGCTTCGGGGGCTGGCTCTTTTAGCAGAGAACTGATCCGTATACCTTCTGCTGTAATGATTTTCGTCTTAGTTTCTTCTATATATTTATTATATAGAGTGGCTACATCATTTAAATAATTGCTGGTTTCTATCAAGTTGTTTTTGACGGACGGATTGATTGTCTGCATGAGTGGAAGAAGGTTGAGGCGTATTTTATTGCGGGTGTATTCATCTTCCAGATTCGTGCTGTCGGTTACGTATTCCTGTTGGATACTTTGAAGGTAGTGAATGATTTCTTCCCTATTAATACAAAGTAAAGGGCGTACGACTACTCCGTTACGGGGACGGATTCCTAATAAACCGGTGATTCCTGTTCCTCTGATGAGGTTCAGCAATATTGTTTCTACGCTGTCATCTTGATGATGGGCGACAGCGATGACATCCGCCTGGCAATCCTTTCTCGTTTTTTCAAACCAATTATAACGTAGTTCACGGGCGCCCATTTCGATGGAAATATGTTTTTCGGTTGCGTATCGGGTAGTATCAAAATCAATGGTATGCAGGTTTATTTTATATTTTTCGCATAATTGGCGGACGAACTGCTCGTCTCGATTTGATTCTTCACCACGCAGGTGGAAATTACAATGCGCAGCTTCACAACGGTAACCTGCTGTATGCAGGATGCATAACAATGCAACTGAGTCGGCACCACCGCTCAATCCCACCAGAATTTTATTTTCGGAAGAGAATAAACCTTCTTTTTCTATATATTGTGTAACCCGATGTTGTATCATATTTTGCAAAGATAATGGTTTATTGAAGTATCTCAAGTGAATGTCGCTTGTTTTTAATGGCAGATGGATATTTTGTGGATGAAAATATCTGTTATTTAAAAACAATCTAAATAATTTGCGTGCTCCAAAGTTATGAATTATCTTTGCCGAAAATTTTGAAAGTTATGCGTTTGTCCGAATTAAAAACAGGCGAGAAAGGTGTCATCGTTAAAGTATTGGGGCACGGTGGTTTTCGTAAACGTATCGTGGAGATGGGCTTCATCAAGGGAAAAACGGTTGAAGTGCTGTTGAATGCTCCACTAAGAGATCCCATTAAATATAAAGTTCTAGGTTATGAAATTTCTCTTCGTCGTCAGGAAGCCGAAATGATTGAGGTAGTCAGTGAAGAAGAGGCTAAGAAATTGGCTGAAGAGACTATTTACCACGAGGGACTGCCTGAGGATATTTCTGTAAAAAGAAGAAGACATGAAACGGCTAGCGCTGGGTAAACGCCGTACCATTAATGTCGCTTTGGTCGTCAATCCAAACAGTGGCAAGACTTCTTTATTTAATTTAGCTTCCGGTGCTCACGAGCATGTGGGAAATTATAGTGGTGTGACCGTGGACGCTAAAGAAGGGTATTTCGATTTCGAAGGTTATCATTTCCGGATCGTTGATTTACCGGGAACATACTCTTTGTCTGCTTATACACCCGAAGAAATTTATGTTCGTCGCCATATTATCGACGAAACTCCGGATGTCATTATTAATGTGGTGGACTCTTCCAATTTGGAACGGAATTTATATCTGACTACTCAATTGATTGATATGAATGTCCGCATGGTCGTGGCTTTGAATATTTATGATGAATTGGAGAACAGTGGAAATACATTGGACTATCGTTTATTGAGTAAATTGTTCGGAGCGCCTATGGTGCCTACTGTCAGTAAAAAAAAAATCGTGGATTGGATACCTTGTTTCATGTCGTTATAAATCTTTATGAGGGAGTCGACTTCTTTGATAAACACGGAAATATGAATCCGGAAGTTCTCAAAGATTTGACTGAATGGCATGATTCTTTGGAAGACCGGAAACACCATGAAGAGGAACATCTCGAAGATTATGTGCGGGAACATCGGAAGACCGGACGTGTCTTTCGCCATATTCATATTAATCATGGTCCCGATTTGGAGAGGGCTATTGAGGCTGTGAAAGAGGAAGTATCAAAGAATGAATACATTCGTCATAAATATTCTACTCGTTTTCTTTCTATTAAGTTATTGGAGAATGATCCGGATATAGAACGTTTTGTACGTACTTTGCCGAATGCTGAAAGCATTGTCGGTATTCGTGATAAGATGGTGAAACGCATACAGAGCACGATGAATGAAGATTGTGAGTCTGCCATAACAGATGCGAAATACGGTTTCATCAGTGGTGCATTGAAAGAAACGTTTACTGATAATCATTTAGAACAGGCGCAGACGACCAAAGTGTTGGATGCTATCGTTACTCACCGTATTTGGGGGTATCCTATTTTCTTCCTGTTTATGTATTTGATGTTTGAAGGGACATTTGTACTCGGCGAATATCCTATGATGGGAATTGAATGGCTGGTTGAGCAGATTGGTGACTTGATTCGCAATAACATGTCGGAGGGGCCGTTGAAGGATATGCTGGTTGACGGTATCGTAGGCGGTGTAGGTGGTGTTATTGTTTTTCTGCCGAACATCTTGATTCTGTATTTCTGTATATCGTTGATGGAGGACTCCGGATATATGGCACGTGCTGCATTTATAATGGATAAGATCATGCATAAAATGGGGCTGCATGGCAAATCGTTTATTCCGCTCATTATGGGGTTCGGATGTAACGTGCCCGCTATTATGGCTTCCCGTACGATAGAGAATCGAAAAAGTCGGCTTATTACTATGTTGGTTAATCCGTTGATGTCTTGTAGTGCTCGTCTGCCTATCTATTTATTATTGGTAGGAGCATTTTTTCCGAACAATGCGAGTCTGGTCTTGTTGAGTATTTATGCAATAGGTATATTTTTGGCGGTCTTGTTAGCGAGACTGTTTAGTAAGTTTTTGGTAAAGGGTGACGATACTCCTTTTGTGATGGAGCTTCCTCCTTATCGAATGCCGACGGCAAAATCCATATTCCGTCATACGTGGGAGAAGGGAGCGCAGTATCTGAAAAAAATGGGAGGGATTATTATGATTGCTTCTATTATCATCTGGTTCCTCGGATATTATCCGAATCATGATGCGTATAAGACGGTAGCCGAACAGCAAGAAAATTCATATATAGGTCAGCTTGGGCGTGCGATAGAACCGGTGATTAAGCCTATGGGGTTTGATTGGAAACTGGGTATCGGTCTGATTTCGGGGGTAGGAGCGAAAGAGTTGGTGGTAAGTACTTTGGGGGTTTTATATGTGGATGATCCGGAGGCTGATGAGGTTAGTTTGGCTGAACGGATTCCGATAACACCGTTGGTTGCATTCTGCTATATGCTGTTTGTTTTGATTTACTTTCCATGTATTGCGGCATTGGCAGCTATCAAACAGGAATCCGGAAGTTGGAAATGGGCGCTTTTTGCAGCTTGCTATACTACGGTATTGGCATGGATTGTGTCATTTACTGTTTATCAGATTGGAGGGTTGTTTGTATGAATAATTGGCAAGAATGGGTAGTGGGGGTACTGGTTGTACTCTGCATTGTCCGATTGGTATATGGTATTTATACTTTTTTCGTCGTACGCGAGATAGTGGAAATCCTTGTGACAGTTGTGTAAGTGGCTGTGAACTAAAGGATATGATGGAAAAGAAAAAGAAAGGAGTGCGGTGTAAAGAAAAAAGTACAAAGAAAAATTGCTGTGGATAGTTGGTAGTTTCAAAATTTGTACTACCTTTGCAACCGCAAACGAGAAAAGACGGTTCCTTGGATGAGTGGCTTAGTCAGCGGTCTGCAAAACCGTGTACGGCGGTTCGAATCCGCCAGGAACCTCCAAAATTGGGAAGGATTAGAAGGTAATTTCTAGTCCTTCTTTGTTTTTTTAAGTATTCAAGGTCTTTTGCATCCAAAAATTAGTCAGACTTAATTTATTAGCCTGTCGTTTCTGCTCCTTTTCCACAGTATACCCTTGTCTTTCGAAGAATGGGCGGGCAGTTAAACTCACTTCTGATGTAATTCGTTCCATTCCCTGTTCAATAGCATATCGTTCTATTTCTTTCAAAAGTATAGTCGCAATGCCTTTACCTTGAAAGTCTTTGTGAACGAACATTGAATGTAGATATCCTTGTGAAGTGATAGAAGAGAAACCTACGACTTGTAATTGCTGGTCGACGGCAACAATAAAGTAATGGGTTTCTATCATTTTCTCTATTTTAGAAAGATCATTTCCGCATGAAGCCCAGTCTTCAACTTCTTCCTGTGAATAATCACGTCTGTTTATTATAAGTACGGTATTTTTGTACAAATCTCTTAGCTCAACACTGTCGGATTGTTGGGCTGTTCTGATCGTAAAGTTCGTTTGCATATTGCATCTTAAGTTCATTTTTCCTATATTAGTCGTCGCAAATATAGGAAAATAAACAATACTGTCTATCATGCCATCAAGAAGAAAATAAAGTCAATCTTTCCATTTTATCTTTGCACTTAAAGAAATATCAGTCTATCTTTGTAGTTGTAAATAAACGATTAAAACAGAATAGTTAAAAACCTCATGAATCGCATAAAAGGTATACTCTATGCGGCAGTATCTTCCTCCACTTTTGGGCTAGCTCCGTTCTTTTCCGTCACTTTGTTAATGATTGGATTTTCAGCTTTTGAAGTACTTTCCTATCGTTGGGGGTAGCGTCAATTGTGCTGACTGTGTTAGGCTTATTTTCCGGGTGTAACTTCCGCTTATCCGTAAAAGACTTCAAAGTTGTCTTTGGCTTAAGCCTATTGCGGGCGATCACTTCATTCAGTCTGATTATTGCCTATCAGAATATAGCCAGTGGTGTGGCTTCCACCATTCATTTTATGTATCCGTTGGTGGTTGCTCTTGCAATGATGTTTTTCTTTCGGGAGAAGAAGTCGCTTTGGGTGCTATTTGCTGTTTTGATATCTTTGTTAGGTGCGGCTCTGCTTTCGTTAGGAGAGTTGGCCGCAAATAATGGTAATGCGATGGTTGGCTTAGTGGCAGCTTGTGTTTCTGTATTCTCATATGCGGGGTATATAATCGGAGTGCGGACCACACGAGCTGTGAGAATTAATTCTACTGTATTGACTTGCTATGTCATGGGGCTGGGAACTCTTTTTTATCTGATAGGTGCTTTTACCACTTCCGGTTTTCGTTTGGTAACAGACGGATATATATGGCTGATTATTCTAGGACTTGCATTACCGGCTACGGCTATTTCCAATATCACTTTAGTACAGGCAATAAAGTATGCAGGGCCTACTTTGACATCTATTTTGGGTGCTATGGAACCGTTGACAGCCGTCGTGATCGGTGTTTTTGTATTTGAGGAGTTTTTCACTGTCAACAGTGCTATCGGGATTATCCTGATTTTGATAGCTGTTAGCTTGGTTATATTCCGAAAGCCAAAAACTAGAAAAGAATTTTCTTTAATTGAAAGAACCTGCTTATCGGTATGATAAACAGCTTTTTTTACTTTGACCTCTTGTCGGATTCGAACCAACGACCCCGAGATTACAAATCACGTGCTCTGGCCAACTGAGCTAAAGAGGCGTTATTTTCTTTTGCGGGTGCAAAGGTATGAATTTATTTTAAAAATGCAAATACATCATGTACTTTTTTTATATTTGCAATCTCACTAATGATTGCACGAAGATGAAAAAGAAAATTATGAATGTGTGTGGTGCGGCTTTCTTAGCCGTTAGTGTATTGGCGTGCTCCGGTCAGAAGAAAGGAGCGACAGATACTGTGGTTTCGGCAGATAATGTAAAAATAATTGCTGATGTAATGACTTCGGAAGCAGATAGTACAGGATATATTGTTCGGGTAGGGGAGATAGCTCCGGATTTTACAATCACACTGACGGGTGGTAAACAAGTGACTCTGTCTTCTCTCCGTGGCAAGTCGTAATGTTGCAGTTCACGGCAAGTTGGTGTGGTGTTTGTCGGAAGGAAATGCCGTTTATAGAGAAAGACATTTGGTTGAAGCATAAAGATAATGCAGACTTTGCCCTGATTGGTATTGACCGTGACGAGCCGCTTGATAAAGTGCTCGCCTTTGCCAAGTCTACCGGAGTCACTTATCCTTTGGGATTAGATCCCGGAGCAGATATTTTTGCAAAGTATGCATTGCGTGAGTCCGGCATAACGCGGAATGTATTGATAGATAAAGAGGGAAAAATAGTAAAGCTAACCCGTTTGTACAATGAGGAAGAATTTGCTTCACTGGTGCAGACGATTAATGAAATGCTGAAATAAATAGAGAATTTATAAAAGGGGAATGAGGGTATGTTGAAATGCAAAGGTTTACGCTGATTATGATTCATTATCGACATACCATCCGTCACTGTTTTTGTGAGTTTTCTAAGCAAGGCTGAGTTTTAGCGAGGTAATCGTAGTGTTTTCCTTCTTTTACCAATTCAGCCTTGAAACCGTATTCGGAGGCGTATAGGCTAAGTGTCTGAAAATCTATATATAACCAGTCGAATGTGTCTCCCTTTATACTCTTGTATTGCATCCGGAAATCAATTTCTCCGTAATAATCTCCGGCTAAGTCGATAACTATGCTGCCGTCTTCTTCTTCGAACAGATATCGTAAGTCGCTGGAATCCATTAATATACATCCGCCGGGGCGGAGGATACGTTTCATTCGTCGGAAAAAATCGGGCATATTGCTTAGTTTTCCGATAATGCCGGAACCATTCATTAAGCATTAAAATCGTATCGAACGTTTCATCGAATGTTTCGTCAAAAGATTGGTAAGACGAACATCATTTAACTCCTCGTTGCTTCATTACTTCGACAGATAGCGGAGAAATATCAATGGCACAAACCTCTTTTCCCATATCCTGAAGTGCCAGGGCGTGACATCCGCTTCCTGCTCCTACGTCCAGTATTTGTCCTGTGGCCATTTCTAACGCTATGCGTTCCAATGCGGGCATAGATTGAATCGTACGGAATAACTCTTTGACAGGAATTTCATCCTCCTCGAATTGAGAAGAGAATACTCGCAAGCGGTCAGCTCTGTGATGATTGAAATAATCATAAATAGCGGCTCCCATCGGATCCCTTTCTGCAGGAAGAATTGTTGTTGCCATATTAGTCGTTACGATTGTTTTGGTTGGCAAAGATAAATAAATCCGTAGAAAAGGATTATATTTGTAGCCGGAAAAGTGAATATTAATAAATGATTGTATGAGTATAGAAGAAGCAATACATGGGTGGAATCGTCTTTAAAGGCAAGAAAGATAAGCCTAAAGAAGAGGAAAAGGTGAAAACGAAAGCGAAGAAGGCAACCTATATTCGTGGACAGCATGGTTCGGGTGCCGCAAAGATGAAAGCGGATATCCGGAGAAAAAGGGCAAATCGACATAAAAAATAAGTCTCTCATAAAAAAGACGGGGCAGGATAATTATCCTGCCCCGTCTTTTTATATACTTACTTTTGTGGAAGTATCTCAATCCAATAGTCATCCGGGTCATTGATGAAATACAGCCCCATAGCTGTATTCTCGAAACATACACAATTCATTTCTTTATGATAAGCTCTGATGGCATCATAGTCACCGGACACCCGAAAACAAAGATGACTTTCATTCTCTCCAAGTTCATAAGGAGCGGCATGATCTTTTAGCCATGTCAGTTCCAGAAGAAATCCTGTTTCATTGTCTGTTAGGTAAACTAGCGTGAACGAACCGTCGGAAGCCTCTTTTCGATGGTGCTCTTTCAAACCGAGCGCTTTTTTCATAAAAGGCAATACTCCGTTCCAAGTCCGTGACATTGATATTGAAATGGTCAAATTTACTTTTTATTTCCATTGTTGTAATTTTCTTATTTTTTCATCAATAGCTTCACGATTTCTCCGACATACGTACGGGGTTGTCCGGCTTGCGGAGTCGTTTGTGAAGGCAGTTTCTTACATTCTATAACAGCCGAAGGAGTTGTTTGGTTCGGAGCATAGAGTTTCAGAGTATAATTGTCCGCTTTTTCTATGGCATCATAAGACTGATCGGGGGAAAGAGTACAATAAGCTACAGCCTTACCGGACTGATATCCCAACGCACCACCGGCGTTTGCAGTCATATTGATCATGTTAAACTCGTCCTTTCCGATACTGATAACCAGCTTGCCGCTTCCCATCAAAGCATATACCTCACCCGGAATTTGCTTCAAGTCAATTTCTACGTAACCCGGCATATCCGATGAAGCTTTACCGACCGGAGTAGCGGGAGTAAGAGTAGCAGCAGGAACTGTATTGGCAGGTTCGGCAGTCGTCATCTTTATATCGGTCTTTTTATCTGTGCTGCCAATGATAATCGGACCTGCGGCTGCGACAATTGACGGAGTTGTCTTCTCTTCCTCTTTTTTCTTCTTTTCGGCTTTAGGACGGGTATCCGGTGCTCGAAAGCGACGGCTACATCCATAAATATATCATCTGCGAAGTCTACCGTTTTTCTACGCCATTTAGCCAGACCACGTACCAACTTGGTCTTTGCCTTATTAAGCGCATATTTATCGGTAATCCATTCTTCTGCCTTATATTTTTCTGTTTCGCGGTAAGTAAAACGGATTTTTTCCAGTTCTACTAGGCAGTTACCGGGTTTACAGGTAACGGTAATCTGGTAATTGATGAGTGTACGGTCTAACGACAAAGCACTGGAACTGAAAACAATCCATTCCTCTCCGATACCGGCAACCGTACCTTTAGCTTCATCGGAGAAAACTACCCGACTTTCAATATTCTTATTCTCTTTCAAGCGTTCTTGCATCCATTTCATAATAGTGTCGTAGATTTGCGCCTGACTCATTCCCGGAATTTGAAATTCTTTGGAAAATACGACCTTACCATCAACTTCAGGAACGGCTCCTGTAAGGTATCTGGTGTCGTCTCTTTTTCTTTTGCAGATTCTGCATTCATTGCCACCGGCAATGCAAGAAGCAGGGTAAGAAACAAAATTGTAAATTTATTCATAATTATTATGTGTTTATTTGGTAATCTCAAAACTTTCGCCCCGATGGGTGATGTTGACGAAACGGCAACCTGCATTTTCGGCAAAATTACGAAGCGCATTACCGCCTTCATAATCTTCACTGAAATGCATGGGCACAAATATAGTAGTTTTTATTTGTTCGATGAACTGTTTTGCTCCTTTCATATAATCTTTTCCCATTCTTCGATCTACCGGAAACAGCACTAAATCAATGTTCGACGCTCTTTCTTTTAAATATTTAACTTCTGCAAGGAAATCACTGTTGGCTTTTCGTATCTCTTCTTCGGTAGATTCTTCGCTCCAATGCCAGTTATTTAAATCACCGGCATGGAAAATACTCCAGTCTTGGAGGTGAAGCAGAAATGAACTGCCGACATCCGTCGAACCGAATGCATCGATTCGTATCGTATCATCTTCGTACGCTTCTCCTTTTTTTATGAAGAAAGCGTCTTCGCTTTTGGCACGGTGTGATTTCAGAATATCTTTGGAAAAGATGTACTGAATATCGGGCCGTTGCTCTTTCCATGTTAATATTTCACGGTTAAAGTGATCGGGGTGGAAGTGTGTGGCTAGTACGTACAATTTGCCCGGCCTTTGTAAAAGGTAATCATGTACGATTCCCCGATTATTTTCAGTTTCGGAAGAATCTTTATAGTAATCGATGATAACGGTTACTCCTTCTGCTTCGATGGCGAAACCGCTATGGTATATATAATCCAGTATCATAAGCTGAATATTTTAGGATTGCAATATTAAGTATTCTAGTTGAAGTTGCCAAGGAAAATCGACGAAATCAAGGAGCAAGACGACTGATTTCCCATTCTCCATTTAGTTGTAACGTATATAGGAAGCGGTCATGTAGACGGTTCGGCCGTCCTTGCCAAAACTCAATTCTGGTAGGGACAACGGCATATCCGCCCCAATTATCAGGCCTTTCTACTTCTTTCCCTATCCAACGTGCCGCCTCTTTGATGAAAGCGCGTATCAACTGCATTCTGCTTGAAATCGGTTGGCTTTGCGGGGAAACGCGTGCACCGACCCTACTCTTATAAGGGCGTTTCCGGAAGTATTCGTCCGACTCTTCCGGAGCCACTTTGCTTGCTATTCCTTCTATATGTACTTGCCTTTCGAGTGTATGCCATACGAAAGAGAGGGAAATATATGGATTTTGTGCCAATTGTTTTCCTTTACGGCTTTCGTAATTTGTGTAAAAGACGAACTTACCATCGTGGAGTCCCTTCAGTAATACGGTACGTGTGGACGGCTTTCCTTCGGGAGATACAGTACCAACGGTGACAGCGGTCGGTTCATCTACTTTTGCGTCGATGGCTTCTTGCAACCACTGACTGAAAAGCGAAAGCGGGTCGTCGGGAAGTTCATTTTCCCGCAATCCGCTTTTAGTATATTCTTGCCGGATATCGGCTATATTTCCGTAATTTCTCACATCGGTACTTCTATTAATAGAATATGCGAGTCTTTCAAAGTTTCCAATTCAAAACTATTAGTTTCGTAGATCCCCATTCCGTCACGACGTTTCAGCACTTCGCCTTCTACTGCAATTTCTCCTTCAATAAGGAATATATATACACCTGCATGACTTTGATGCATATGATACCCCAGTTTCTTGCCGGCCTCTACTTTGCCTATTGAGAACCAGGTGTCTTGCAAAAGAGATGCGGGAGTACTGCCGTCAGGTGATACGATGACTGCCAGCTCGTTGGGACATTCCAGCTCACTGATGTTGAAATCCTGATAAACGGGACGGGTGTTCCGTTCTCTCGGCATAATCCATATTTGCAGGAATTCTACCGGTTCTACAGGACTGGCATTCACTTCGCTATGGAAAATTCCGGTTCCGGCACTCATAGTCTGGATTTCTCCGACGGTAATAATCCGGCTGTTTTTCTTGCTGTCTCCATGTTGCAGATGTCCTTTCAGAGGAATGGATACAATTTCCATATTCTTATGAGGATGTGTCTGGAATCCTTCTCCGGGCGCCACTTTGTCATCATTCAATACGCGAAGAGCACCGAAATTGATACGGTTGGAATCGAAATATTCATCGAAACTGAAGGTGTGATAACTATCCAGCCAATCGTACTGGGAATGTCCTCTTGTATCTGCTTTATGTATTACTTTTTTCATAAATAACTCCTTTTTTCTTGTTGTTTATATGCTTCGTAAACAAAGTGGGAGGATAAAAGTTTTATTTCTTCACTTCATTTAATAAAGGCTTATGATTGATAAAATCTTTTATGTTTTGTAAAGTTGTCATAGCTATGTTTTCCATTGCTTCATGTGTGAAAAAAGCTTGATGAGAGGTGACGATTACATTGTTGAACGAGAGCAAACGGGCGAGTACATCATCGTCGATGATGCGGTCGGATTGATCTTCATAAAAGTATTCGCTTTCTTCTTCGTAGACGTCCAATCCTGCCGATCCGATTTTCTTGTTTTTCAGGCCTTCAATCAGTGGGTGTGAATTAACTGTCCGCGACCGGTATTGATAATCATTACACCGTCTTTCATTTTACTGATAGAATAGTCGTTAATAAGATATTTTGTTTCTTCAGTAAGCGGGCAATGCAGAGAAATGATATCCGAACTATGATACAGTTCGTCCAACGAAGTGTAGACAATTTGTTCTTCTCTGGCAAAGTTATAATCCGGATAAAGATCGTATGCCAGCACATTCATTCCGAAACCTTTTAGGATATGAATCAGGATTTTTGCTATTTTCCCCGTACCGATGATTCCGGCTGTTTTTCCATGCATATCGAATCCCATCAAACCATGAAGGGAGAAATTTCCGTCTTTCGTGCGCCAGGATGCACGGGGGATTTTCCGGTTCAATGATAACATCAGAGCTACGGTGTATTCGGCAACGGCATAGGGAGAGTAAGCGGGAACACGTACTACGGTGATTCCGGCAGTAGCAGCCGCATTCAGATCTACGTTATTGAATCCCGCACATCGCAGTGCCAGCAATTTTACTCCGTTCTCTGCCATAATGCGGATGACTTCTGCGTCAGCGACATCATTCACAAAGATACAGACCGCGTCTACTCCTTGCGTCAATAGCACGTTATTCTTATTCAGATGTCCTTTATAATAACGGAATTCAAATCCGAACTCTTTGTTTTTATCGTTGAAAGAAGCTTCGTCATAAGGCTTTGTGCCGAAAAATGCAATTGTATAGGCCATAATATTATTCTATAATTTACTTATAATATAAACGTAAAAGCCGGTCGATTTGTTTGGACTTTATTAAGTGATAAATATAGATTGTTTCACTAGAAACAGTTTGCTTTTTCAATTAAAATAGGGGAGTGATAGAAAATAAATGCACAAACATATATTTCGTGTGCAATAATGTTATATCTTTGCGCCGAAATAATTTTAAAAAAGATTTAGATGAGAAAAATTTCGTTGATTGGTCTTGCAATGTTGATCGTTTCAATTCCAACTTTTGCCGGAGGGCTTCTGACAAATACTAATCAACATGCCGCTTTCCTTCGTATGTTATCTCGCGGTGCTACCTTTGAAATAGACGGTGCTTTGTCCAATCCTGCTGGTTTAGCTTTCTTGCCAAATGATGGTTTTCATATTGGATTGAGCATTCAAAGTGCTTATCAGACTAGAAATATTGATGCCAGTTTCTATACTTATAATGGAATTGCAATGAATAATGGGGCTCCGGTTATAGTTGACGGGAAACCGGTACCTACAAAATCTGATGCTCCATTTAATAAATATTATAAGGGAAAAGCTGCCGCACCAGTTATTCCCAGTTTATTTGCAGCCTATAAGAAAGGAGATTGGACTATTTCCGGTTTCTTCGCTATTACCGCCGGAGGTGGAAAGGCTTCGTTTGATGATGGTCTGCCTATGTTTGACGCGGCTGCTATGGCAGGGATTTTTTCAAGGTAGTATTCCAGGATACCTTAACTCTGATCCTGAAAAGCACCGTCCACTTGTGACTTCCAATATGTATGACATCAATAGTGCTATGGATGGCAAACAATATATATATTCTTTACAACTAGGACTAACTTATAAGATTAATGATTGGCTTTCTGTATTCGGTGGAGGACGTATGAACTATTTTACAGGCGGTTATAAAGGTTTTCTAAATGCTAATCTGAAAGAAGCCTATGGTGGTGGCGAATTGATGGATTTGGAATTTGATTGTGATCAGACGGGTTGGGGATTAACTCCTGTTCTCGGTGTGGATGCTAAGTTTGGTAAATTCAATATTGGTGCGAAATATGAATTCAAGACGAACTTGAATATTGAAAATAAGACTAATAATTTGAAATATCCAGATTCAGCGGAGAGCTTGGTAGGTAGCTATAAAGATGGTGTAAATACTCCTAACGACATACCTTCTATGCTTTCAGTTGCAGTTGCTTATGAAATTTTGCCAGTGTTGCGTGCATCTGTAGAGTATCATTTCTATGATGATAAGAAAGCGGGAATGGCTGGTGACAAACAGAAATATCTGACAAAGGGAACAAATGAATATTTAATGGGTATTGAGTGGGATGTAACCAAACAATTATCGTTGAGTTGTGGTGGACAGATTACGGATTATGGATTATCTGACAACTTTCAGAACGATACCAGTTTCTCTTGTGACTCTTATACATTAGGAGTTGGAGCGAAAGTAGTATTGAGTGAAAGAGCAAATCTGAATGTTGGTTATATGTGGACTACTTATGAAGATTATACTAAAACTTCAAAGAATTACAGTGGTACAGGGTTACCCGGAACTAATGTATATAGCCGCACTAATAAAGTATTCGGTCTTAGCATTGACTATAGATTTTAGTAGGTGTTTCCTTAGTTTATATGTAGTACGATTTAAGTTAATAATGTTGAGAGGGAGATGGTATTCTATTGTCGTCTCCCTCTTCATTTTATATTATGAAATAATCTTTTAATAGCAAAAGTTTGCGTATCTCGGGATATTTTACGAATATTGCCACATAAATATAATATGAAAATACAATTTAGCTTTTGGGGCTTGATTTAAATCTAGCATATGACTCTCAACGATCAGAAACGTATAATAAGTTTGTGGATGCAATTTTTGGATGGAAATGAAATTGCATTTTCTCAATTGTATTGTCTTTTTTTTGACGACTTGCTAACTTATGGGCGTAGGGTAGGGGAGATAATGAAACGGTGGAAGACTTGATTCAAGATCTGTTCTTGAAACTTTATCAGAAAAAATTACTCTTGAAGACAATACAAGATTGCGCCCCTTTTCTGTTTCGTGCTCTAAAGAATCTAATTTATAATCAATTACTTCGTAGTTCAAAACTTCAGCCATTGCCAGACTATGATTTTTCTTTTGATTTGAATTATACGATTGATGATCAACTGTTTTTAACTCAGGATCAGGGATTATCTGATGAGGTCTATCGAATGCTAAGAGGATTAACGGGGCGTCAGAAAGAAATTATTTATCTTCGTTTTATTCATGAGATGAGTTTTGATGAAATTTCAGAAATAATGGAAATTAATATCCAGTCTGCAAGGAATTTGTTAGTTCGTTCTATGGAAAAACTAAGGAAAGAAGCCATTCTTGCTGTTATTTTATTTTTTATCTGAAAAAAAATATTCTCAGTGAGTATAAATCAGCTCGCTTATTTGTCATAATAGAAAATAAAGCGAAAAATGGTTCAATATACATTTAAAGATATAGAAGTTTTTTGTTGGATGATGATCTCTTCCAATGGGCAAAGTCTGGATTTGCTGATAATGGTTTTGACATTGAATCTTATAAACTTCAACACCCCGGTTGTGAAGAAAGGATAGAATTGGCTATTGCTGTGATTCGGAGTATGAAAGTTGTGGAAGATACTGGGCCTACTTCTCAAGCATATAAAATGCAAAGTTTTAATAGAATGATGAATAAGCTTCATTCACAAGATATTAAATCTGTACAGCCTCACAGAACACATTCATATAGGAAGGTTATTGCCTTATGTGGCAAGTATTGCCGCTTTTCTACTTCTCTGTTTGGGCTCTTATTATTGGGTTTCAACTTTTAAAGTACAGGAAGAAGTTGAATTGACTGCTGATATGATTGATTCATTGAGTCGTTCAGATCAGGTTCAGGTGCTTTTAGATGGTAAGCAAGCTGTAGGATTGGATAAGAATAATGCGGAAATCAGAGTAGATGAAGATGGAGCCGTAATAGTGGATGATAAATTAGTAGTGGCTTCAAAGGGAGAAAAAATCTTAATGAATCAGGTTGTGGTTCCTTATGGAAAACGCACAAAAAATAATTTTGCCGGATGGATCTTCTTTATGGATTAATTCAGGGTCGTGTATTTCTTATAGTTCAGATTTTGCGACGAATAGAAGGCTGAATGTACAGGGAGAAGTTTTTTGGATGTTAAAAAGATGAGAAGCACCCTTTTATCGTGAAAACCACTCATTTGGAAGTAAGTGTATTGGGAACGGCATTCAATGTGAATGACTATGCGAAGAATGTGGAAACTTCAGTGGTACTTGTTCGTGGAAGTGTAGATGTGAAAGTGGATAATAAAGCAAAGCAGCGACTACTACCAAATCAAAGACTTTCAATGGCAAGTGGAGCGGTAAAAATAAACGAAGTTGATGTGTATGGCTATATTTGTTGGAAAGATGATATTATGAACTTTGATGGTCAGAAGTTGACTACTATATTAAATACTTTATCTCAATACTATAATACGAAAATTGAAATAATAGGTAGCTTGAAAGATGAGAAGTGCTATGGAAGCCTTGATTTGAATTGCACACTTGAGGAAGTGTTAGAATCTATCTCATTAACCACTCCACTGAGAATTGTCCGAAAAGGGGAGATAATAATTCTTTCTCCGGAAAAAATAGATAAAGAAAGTACAAACCTTTAAAAGAACCAATACATGAAAAACATTCCACCTTAATTTAAAAAGAGAAACCGAATAATATCTGCGAAATATTACTCGGTTCAGATTTAGAATTGTAAATAACTCACCAAAGTTATCACTAATCTAATTTTACAAATATATGAAAAATAACTCTCATTTTAGAAATAAGAGTAAAAAATTAACCTATATTGGTTATGGGTTTTTGCTTTTATGCGTTTTTTAACGTCTTATGTACCAAAAAGCTTGGGCAAAAGATAGTTTTATGAATCTTCAATCTACGTATGTCACCCTCAATTTGATAGATGTTTCTTTTGAAACATTATTTAAAAACGTTGGAAAAGAAGAGTGATTATGTGTTCTTTTTTTAAAGAAGATGTTCTACAGAAAAATGAAAAAGTAACAGTCAAAGCACAAAACGAGTCAGTTGTATCTATATTGAATAGAGTATTACCCCCAAGCAACTGACATATACAGTGAAAGGAAGACAAGTGATTATTGTCCGTCAACCTCAGAAAGAAGAAAAAAAAACAACTACTCCTGTAGCCGTAGAGAAAGATTATGAAGTTAAAGGAACAATAGTAGATGTCAACGGTCAACCATTACCAGGCGTCAATATAACTGTACAAGGGACAACTACTGGAGTTACTACCGATCTATCCGGTTCGTTTACATTGCGAATCAGAGATGGGAAACGTGCCTTGTTAGTAGCATCTTACATTGGTTTTAGTACGGAGAAAGTGTGGGTCTCTGCAGAAACCGGTTCTTTGAAGATTGTGCTTGAAGAAAGCTCGGCATCTTTGAATGAAGTGGTAGTCGTAGGTTATGGTACACAGAAGAAACTTAATTTGACAGGAGCTGTTACAACAGCTTCAGGGGAGATTCTGGAAAACCGTCCGATTGGTAATATTGCACAAGGTTTGCAAGGTATGGTACCCAACTTGAATATTACATTCAATAGTGGACAGCCCAACCAAGCTGCTAATATCAACATTCGTGGTAATACCTCATTGAATGGTGGTAACGCTCTTGTCTTGGTAGATGGTGTGGAAATTTCCGATTTATCTCTCATCAATCCTCAAGATGTAGAAAGTGTTTCTGTATTGAAAGATGCTTCGGCCGCTGCTGTATATGGTGCGCGTGCTGCTTTTGGTGTGATGTTGGTCACCACCAAAAAGGGGGCTCGCAACCAAAAGACTAAGGTGTCATATAGCAATAACCTTTCATGGAGTTCACCGGCTCGCCTTCCCGAAATGCCTCGTTCGGATATATGGGCGCGTATGTGGAATAAGGCTTACGAATATGACACTCCGGGTGGATATTACTTTAACGAAAAGTTTATGGAGAAACTCGATGCACATATTGCCGATCCAGAACACAATCCTGCAATTTTGGTTGATACCGAAGGTATTCAAAATTCAAATTATAGCCCTAGTAATCCGGGATGGGCCTATGTGGGCAACACCGATTGGTTGTCCGAGTTCTATCAAAAATCGGCTTTTATGCAGCAACATAATGTAAGCCTTTCAGGTGGTACCGAGCGTAACAATTACTATGCTTCTATTGGTTTTAAAGATCAGTCGGGTATTTTTCGCTATGGAAATGACTCTTATAAGCGCTTCAATTTAGCGTTCAACTTCGATACGAAACTAACTAGTTGGCTGGACGTGAGTTTTGCTACTCGTATGAGTAACATTAAGAATGATGAACCTTATATGGACAATGGTGGTAGCAGTTCTCAAACTTGGTATTATGAGGTATATCGTATGTTTCCTACACTTTCTATCTTTTTACCTAATGGTGATTTTGCAGGTATGTATCTCAACAGTGGTAATTATAACGTTATTGGAAAGATGGCTTTAGCTGGACGTAATAAAAAAGAGACTTGGGACCAATGGTACATCGGGCGTTTCGATTTACATCCATTGAAAGGACTATCTATTAAGGGCGATTACTCTTGGAATCGTTATTCTACTGTTCAGAAATTTCACCGTAAAGAAATTAAGCAAACTTTTCCTGAGGGAGGTCCTGAATGGATCGTAGAGACTCCCAATTATGTGAAAACTATAACTCGAACAATATTTACCACGCTATCAATGTATGGGCCGAGTATAAAACTTCGTTCAACGATGTTCACAACATTTCGGTAATGGGTGGTTATAACCAAGAGGAGAAGACTTATGCTAACACCTCATATACCATGACTGACTTGTATGATAACGAGTTGCCTATTTCCGACTTAGCCATCAACTATAAAGAGAATGCTGAAGGTGCAGATATCTGGCGTGTACAGGGGCTTTCTTTCGCTTGAACTATGACTATCGTTCCAAATATCTATTTGAGGTAAATGGTCGTTATGACGGCTCTTCTAAGTATGCCAAAGACGACCGTTGGGCGTTTTTCCCTCAGCCTCTATTGGTTGGCGAATTTCGGAAGAAAAATTCTTCAAACCACTTTCCAACGTAGTAGACAATTTGAAACTTCGTGCCTCTGTAGGTGCTTTGGGTAATCGGATAACTAACGGCTATCATGACTATATGTCTATTCTTTCTGGTAAAGTGTTGGCCAACTATATGATGGATGGTAAAATGGTCAATGCGTTGAATATTCCTTCTTTGCCTAGTGTAGTGACTTGGGAGAAGGTTGTGACGAAAGACTTGGGTTTGGACTGGTCATTGTTCAATAATCGTTTGATGGGTACATTCGATTTCTATGTGCGCGATACCAAAGATATGGTACGTTCGGTTACACTGCCTGCCGTATTGGGTACTTCGGGTGGCAAAGAGAATATTGCTGATATGCGTACCACTGGCTGGGAGTTGGAATTGACGTGGAAAGATCGTATTAAGAATGTGTTGGGAAGTCCTATGGACTATTCGCTTACCGTAGGTTTGTCCGATTACCAAGCTGAGATAACCAAATACGATAACCCTAACGGTTCGTTGGCTAGTGGTATGTATTATGAAGGACAGAAACTGGGTGAAATCTGGGGGTATGTGACTGATGGTTATATTATGGACGATTTTGAAGCAGCCAAAATGAACTATGTACAGAAATACATTTCTTCTAAGTGGTATCCGGGCGATATTCGTTACAAAGACTTAAATGGTGATGGCATGATAGATCAAGGTAATCGTACATTGGCTAATCCGGGTGACCAAAAGGTTATAGGTAACTCTACTCCTCGATATCGTTTTAATTTGCAAGGAGGTATTGGTTGGCGTGGTTTCGATATCCGTGCTATTTTCGAAGGTGTGGGTAAACGCGATATGTGGACAAGTAGTGATATCTTTTGGGGGATTCTCTATAGGTATTTATAACTCTTGTGTAACCCAATACCATATTGATAATATTTGGACCTATGAGAATCCTACAGCTTACTATCCTCGTTTGAATGCTAATGGCAATAAACGTAGTAAGCAGATTCAAACTAAATACTTACAAAATGCGGCATATATCCGCTTGAAAGATATTACTTTGAGCTATACTTTACCCAAGAGTTGGTTGGCCAAGATGAAAATGGAGCAGGTACGTATCTATGTAAGTGGTATGAATTTGTGGGAGAAGACTGGTTTGCCCCCATTTATGACTCCTGATATTGTAGATCAAATAACTGATAATAGCTTGTCTAGCGAGAACAGTGGTAAAGAATATGCATTTATGAGAAGTTATTCATTCGGTATTAATATAACATTTTAAAAATAGATAGGTATTATGAAAAAAATATATATTTTCATGTATTTGCATTTTGTGCTTGTCACTGTCTGGATGTGATTACTTGGATACTGAACCGGGTGACGCAATTTCTAGTGATCGTTTCTGGGAGACTTCTAATGCTGCCGCATTAGAGCAATATTGCAATCTTTATTATCCTAAACTCATCAAGGGACATGGTGATCCTTTGTCTTGGAATATTGGAAATATGATTATGCAAGAGTATCAGTCTGATAACCTTTTAGCAGCTGGTGCTAGTAGTATTACATTTGGTCAAAACACTGTAATGACTAGTAGTACTGACTGGGATTGGTCTACGGTGAGAGGTTGTAATGCTTTTCTAGAGAATTATGAAAAGTCTCCCTGCTTCGGATATTGATAAAAAGAAATTTGCCGGAGAAATCTTATTTTTCAAAGCTTTTTGATTATTTCAATAAGGTGTGCCTTTTTGGTGAGGTGCCTTGGTATGACTCTACGTTGAATAAAGATAACCCCGAATTATATAAAGGACGTGATTCTCGTGATTTAGTGATGACCAATATTTTGGCTACCATTAATAAGGCTATTGAGTTTTTACCTCGCAAGACTAAAGTTTATCGTGTGAGCCGCGATGCCGCTCTATTACTCAAAGCCCGTATCTGTCTTTATGAAGGTACTTGGCGTCGTTATCGTAATGTAGAGGGCGATGTAAAATTCCTCGAAGAGGCTTACAAAGCTTCTGGAGAGTTGATGGGGTATGGTTATGAATTGTATAAGGCATCGGGTACAGACGATAGCTATTTCGATCTTTTCATACAAGATAATTACAATGATAATTCGGAAGTAATTCTCTCGCGTGAGTATGACCCCGCACTCAATATGGGGCACAACGTGCCTAATAGTATTCCTAATAGCGAACAGGGTATGAGCCGTGATTGTTTTGAGGAATACTTGTGTGCTAACACAGGAAAGCCCATTTCTCTTTGTGGTTGCCACAATCCTAACATGGGATATAATGCAGAGATGAAGAATCGCGACGGACGTCTGTTGCAAACAGTATGTTTGCCCGAATCTGGTAGTAAATATGCTCGTTTTTTATATCGTACTACTGGCGGTCTGTTGAAAGGTGGGGCTCTAATATCTTTTCTATTCTTCCCAACTCGGACACTCGAACCTTCTACGCTGCATCTTGTACCGGATATTCGGTATGTAAGTTTTATAAGGCGTCTGAGCACTATGTGGGTAATCACAAAGGTGGCATTGATGCTCCTGTGATGCGTTATGCTGAGGTCTTGTTGATTCGTGCTGAGGCTGGTGCTGAGTTGGGAAAAGATCCCGAATTGGATAAAACCATCAATCAGCTTCGTGCCCGTGTAGGATTTACTTTTAAGTTGGAAGCTGATCCGATAGCTGATCCGGATTTGATTGCTAAATATCCTAATGTGAAAGGTGATAACGCTAACTTGATTCGTGAAATCCGTCGCGAACGTCGCATTGAGTTGTTTGCCGAAGGTTATCGTTGGGACGACGTTTGTCGTTGGAATGTAGGCGAGGTCGTATTTAACCGTGTGCGTCGTGGTGCTAAGATGGACCCCAACTTGTACTCTGCCGATGAGATAAAGACTATTAAAGATCAAGTAGGATTCGATGCCGATGGCTTTATTACTCCCCTACGCTAAGCGAGTTACTTATAGTATGAATTTTACGGCTAAAAATTACCTGTACAACATTCCGTTGGACGAAATATCATTGAACCCGAATTTGCTTCCTCAGAATCCGGGTTGGGAATAAGTAGTTAATTACTGTAAATGAAAAGAAAATGGAAAATATGAAATACACTATGTCATACATTGCGAAGAATTTTCGAGTAGCATTGATGCTGTCACTCATGATGTTATTGTGCAGCTGTTCTAGTGAAGATAAATTGAGCTTCACAAAGGAGCCACACTTCCCTATTATGCAAGGAATAGCCGATAATGTGCCTTATATTCAGTCGGTAGAAAATGAATTAACTTACGACTTGTATGATGGGGTACGCATTACCGATGTTGTCTTTACCTATTGCGCTAAACCTACCCGTATGATTATTGCTGAAGTAGATTTGAACAAGAACGTGACCATAGTTACCTCTACGCCTGATAATAAGCCGGAGGTTGGTAAAATTCTGCAACAGGTAACTGTGCAGGCCGAGAAAGCTGAAGCAGCCGGACGCAAAGTGATTTTGGGAACTAATGGCGACTTCTATTCTAAGAAAAATGATCTTTGGATTCCTGGTGGGCTATTCTACAAAGACGGTGTAGCCATCAAGACTGAAATAGGTTGGGAGGCTGATCATGTATTCTATATGCTCAAAGACGGTACGGCACATATTACTTCTGTTCCAGAGTTTAAATTAGTAGAGCGAGAGGTGGTGCATGCTATTGGTGGTTGGCAAAGAATGGTGCAAGACGGTGAGGTAGTGAAGAACTTTACCGTAAATGACAACGCCATGCAATTCCATCCACGTACCTTTGTAGGTGTGTCTGCTGACAATCGTAAGGTTTATTTATTTGTTGTTGATGGTCGTCAGCCCGAATACTCTAACGGTATGCGTCTTGAAGACATGATGTTACTCTGTCAAGGTGCTGGTTGTTACCAAGCGTTCAATATGGATGGCGGTGGTTCTACCACTATGGTACGTCGGGTAGAAAAGGGCAGTTCAGTGTCATTTGAGGTAATGAATCAACCTTCAGACAATCCTGCTAGATCGGTGATAAACGGCTTACAAGTTATTGAAAAAACTAATTAAAAACGGAATAGTATGAATACATATAATATGAAATTCCATGCTTGGTTTAGGGGAGTGTTGGGGGTGCTCTTGGTAGCTTTCATAGCTTCGTGTGATGACTCCGATTTGATACGTCGCGTTGAACCAACTCTTGAAATTCAAGATGAATTGTCGATGGGGCCTGTCGCTTCTCGCCAAGTAATTGATTTACACTCTTCGTATCCATGGTTTGCCGAAGCTTCCGCTTCATGGATTAAACTGAAACGCTATCGTGGGCAGGCTTTGTTGCCCGACTCTATAGTGGCTGAAATCGAAGAGAACCCAGAGATGGCATTGCGCGAAGGCTGGATTGAGATTCGTTTGATGGATCAAATGTCGAAACGCATTGTTGTGAAACAAAACGGTCGTGGTTCATTGATTACGTTATCTAAGGAGGTACTTTACTTTAATATTAATGGCGGTGAAGCTGTCTTGGATGTAGTAACCGATCTTGAATGGGATGTAGAAGAGAACAGATTGGTGGATTTACCTTTAAGAAAGTAGACGATACTCATTTGAAAGTTAAAGTTGCTAAGAACACCACTGGGGCCGAAATAAGAAAGAGTGTTATTTTATCCGACACGGGTAAGACTACAGAAACCAAATTGACAATTGTCCAGACCAATGTGGAAAAGATGTTGTCTATTTCTTTATCCGAAACAGAGAAAAATATGATTACTGGCAAAAAGGAACACAATTAAACATTCCAGTCTCTTTGAATTTACAATTTGATTGTAAGGTTTCTCATTCTTGGATTCATGTGGGTGAACTTCCTGAGTTTAGCGGTGATATTGTGCAGGATGTAAACATTCCTGTCGAACTGGATCCTAACGACGGATTTGAAGACAGAACAGGATATGTAGTTGTCAAGAATCAGGGCGATGTGGTAGAAGTATCGGATACTCTCTATGTTACTCAGCGTCTCTACAGTCAGATTGTTTATGTGAAGGCCGGAGCCAATGGTGATGGATCTAGCTGGGAGAGAGCGTTTGGCACTATTGAAGAAGGTCTGTCAGCCTGTGCTCACTATGGTGATATGCAAATGTGGGTAGCTGCAGGTGACTATTATTTGAAAGATTGGACCGAGTTTAAGAAGGTGAATTTCTACGGCGGTTTTGAAGGAAAAGAGACTACAGTGGCTGAACGTACCATGAAGCGTAAATCTATTCTTCATGCTGCACAATCTAATGTCTGGCCTTCTGTTTACATGTATAAATTGACAGAAGGTACAACACGTGTTGTTGATGGTTTTGAATTTGTAGACTCTAAGGAGAAAACAAGGTGAAGGCGCTTTGATAGCTTATGAATATTGGATGATTAGAAACTGTGTGGTGAGAAATAATACTTGTGCCCGTGATGCTGGTGGCGCATATTTCTTGTGTACATTGATTAACTGTGTGATACGTGATAACGAAACATTAAGTACATCTTCTACAATGAATGTTCAACAAAGCACTTGTCTATACAATGTGACTGTGGTAAACAATAGAAGTGCTGGTAGTAGTGCTGGTGTTCGTTTAGGTAGTGGTACCTGCCAGATGGTGAATTGCGTGGTATGGGGTAATGTTCATACTAAAGGTGATTTACACAGTGGCTATTTGGATCAGAACAAGGCTGCTATCTTTAAGAATTGTGCTATTCAAGGCGGATGGATTTATAATGATGGAAATACTCCTCAAGTATCTAACTGTATTAATCTGAATACGGATAATGCCGCTACCGATGGTCCTCAATTTGCTGATGCGGCAGGTAAGAACTATCAGCCCACAGAGAACTCTCCGTTGGTTGATGCCGGTTTGAACTCTGTGGTAAAAGATTGGAATTTGCTACTTGATATTCAAGGAGATGCTCGTATATCGAACGCTGGAATTGATATCGGTGCATTTGAGTGGCAAGCCAATAAATAGAATATAGTGTAATATAGAAAGCAATTCTCTATAGTTCATAATAAAGAATTGCTTTCTTTATTTGTTTACCTAATTAAAAATATTATGAAAAGTAAATTCTTAACAATGAAGCTTATATTGGGAGCACTGGTATTATCTTTTAGTTGTGCTTGTTCTAGTAGTAATTCCGAAGAGGCTATGCCACAAACCGCCATAGGACGGCAATTGCTAGAATCAGGTATGGCCAATAACGTGACTTTAGATAACGAGAGTGTAGTGCGTGATGGAATAAAATTGAATGAATTGGCTTTTAAAACGTTTGGAGAGTCTCAGCATATTTTTGTGGCTACAATCGACTTAAACAAACTAACTTTTACTCCGGCTACAAAGACGATAAGAATGTCTTAAACAACAGGACCTGAATCTAGTGCGCCTCTCCCGATTCATGCTTTTGCGGCCGAAGCAAACGGAAAAACTGTTTGGCTTGGTGTAAATGGTGATTATTATGCTGACAATCCACGTCGTGTCATGGGTCTTTTCTATAAGGACGGGTGTGCATCAATTCGCAATATTTTGAAGGGCACGATGAGGTGTTGTATCAACTGAAAAATGGTGAGACCTACGTGGGACAAGCTGATGAGGCATTGACTCACGAAGCCAATCTGTTGCATGCGTTGGGAGGATATGGGCTATTAGTTAAGGATGGGGTAGTTCAAAATTCTTACGAAGAGATGGGTGATTTGCAGAATACCCATCCGCGTACTAGTGTGGGGCTTTCTCAAGATAGAAAGACTATGTATGTATTTGTGGTGGACGGTCGTAGAAAAGACTCTTTCTTTGCGTTGGGACTTACTTTGCCCCATCTAGCTACCATGATGAAGGCTGTGGGATGTTATAACGCTATCAACCTTGACGGAGGAGGGTCGACTACGCTTATAATCCGAAAAGTGAATGATGTTGGGAAGCCGACTTTCCTATTTTGAATACACCCGCCGATGATCGGGTACCCCGTAAGGTAACCAACAGTATGTTGATTATAGAAAAAGAAGTATAAAACTGTATAAAGCCGACTTAAGTAGATTTTAAAAGCAAAAATAGAATAATGGAAAAGATTTTATATGCTGCTATGTGTGCGGTATTGTTCTTTTGTTGTAGTTCCAGCGATGAACCCGAAGCAAACTCCCAATCCAAAGGAACCGGCAAGTGGTTTGCCTAGCTGAATTGATTTATCCGCTTTACGCTGTGAAGAGTGTGTGTAATAGTGCCGACGGGGTACTGATGTTGTATCCTACTACCGAGTGGTGGTCTGATGGTCTGATAAACGAGAAAGGTAAGAAACTATTTAGCATTTACGGCGCTAAAATCTATAAGGGGCGCTGGGTAATGAATAATACCTTCAGCTACCCCAAGGAGCATAAACCCAAGTTTGAGTAGATATATAATGAAAGTATGGATATTAGGAGCGGTGAGCCTTTGGACGATATGTAGTTTTGCACAGCAGCGAGAGGTTCCCATTTATTTGGATAATGATCAGCCTATAGAAAAACGTGTGGAGGATGCTTTGGCGCGTATGACTTTGGAAGAAAAAGCGGCAATGACCCATGCCCAATCTAAGTTCAGTTCTCCCGGTGTTCCTCGTTTAGGGATTCCTGAAAACTGGATGTCTGACGGTCCACACGATGTACGTGAAGAACTGCTTTGGGATCAATGGAATATAGCTAAGTGGACGAATGATTCTTGTATTGCCTTTCCGGCATTAACCTGTTTGGCGGCTACGTGGAATCCCGAATTATCTTATATATATGGAAGCAATATTGGAGAAGAAACACGCTACCGCAATAAGAATGTCCTATTGGGGCCGGGAGTTAATATCTATCGTAGCCCGCTGAACGGCCGGAATTTCGAATATATGGGAGAAGACCCATTTGGGGCATCCCGTATGGTAGTACCTTACATAAAAGGTGTACAGAAAAACGGAGTAGCTGTATGTGTGAAACATTATGCACTGAATAATCAAGAAACGGACAGGCATTATGTTGATGTAGAAGTGGGTGACCGTGCATTATACGAAATCTATCTGCCGGCTTTCAAAGCGGCTGTCCAAGAAGGAAAGGCTTGGACTTGGGGGGCGTACAATAGTTATAAGGGGCAATTTTGTAGTCATAATCAATATCTGATTAATGATATTCTGAAAAGAGATTGGCAATTTGACGGAGTTGTAGTTTCCGATTGGGGGCGACCCGTGATACGGATCAAGCTATTATTCATAATGGATTGGACATAGAATTCGGTACTTGGTCAAATGAATCCGCCAAAGATATAGATAATGATTATAAAATTACTATTTGTCTACTCCGTATCTGAAGAAACTCAAAAGCGGAGAGGTCTCAGATAAAGAATTGAATGATAAAGTCCGGCGTATTCTTCGTTTGATATTCCGTACTACGATGAATCCTAATCGTCCTTATGGGTCTTTTGGAACAAAGGAACATGCTATGACAGGACGGAAAGTTGCTCAAGAAGGAATTGTGCTTTTGCAGAACAAAGAAGATTTGTTACCTATTGACAAAGACCGTACAAAAAAAATTTTGGTAGTGGGTGAGAACGCTGTAAAGACTTTGTGCGACGGAGGAGGACCATCCACGTTGAAAGTGAAGTATGAAGTAAGTCCGCTTCAAAGGGATTCGTACATGGGCAGGGCGGCAGGTAGAGGTGAATTATGTTGCCGGTTATGCGTCATCTAAGGGGGCAAATGCTTTACAATTGAGAATGGAAGCGGCACAAAGAACAGGCTGATATCGTGCTCTTCGTGGAGGGCTCAATAAGAATTGGAATCAAGATGCGGAAGGTGCAGACAGGCAAACGTTTGATTTGCCATATCAGCAAAATGAGTTGATTGATGAATTAGCAAAAGTAAACTCAAATGTGGTGGTTGTCCTTATTGCCGGAAATGCCGTTGCAATGCCGTGGGTAAAGCAGGTGAATGCTATTGTGATGAGCTGGTACAATGGTACTGAAGCAGGCAACGCATTGGCTTCAGTATTGTTTGGTGAAGTAAATCCGTCGGGTAAGTTACCTTTACTTTTCCTGTTAAATTGAAGATAATAGTGCTCACTCTATCTTAAACTTAGATAAATAGATTAATCCAAAATAAGAGAATATGAAGAAATATATAAGCCTCGTACTAGTAGCGTTATCGGGTTGTATACTTACAGTTAACGCACAGCAATCATTTTCTTATAAGAACCCGCTTCTTCCTACAGAATTAAGAGTGAATGACTTGCTGGACCGGATGACACTGGAAGAAAAGATCGCTCAGATTCGTCATTTGCATTCGTGGGATGTGTTCGATGGACAGGTCTTGAATCAAGAGAAGTTGGATAAGATGTGTGGTGGAATAGGATATGGGTTCTTTGAAGGTTTTCCATTGACGGCTGCAAGCTGTCGTAAGACTTTCCGTGAGATACAAACCTATATGGTAGAAAAAACACGTCTGGGTATTCCCGGATTTCCGGTTGCCGAATCTTTGCATGGAGTGGTGCATGAGGGAACAACTATCTACCCTCAGAATATCGCGATGGGGAGTACTTTCAATCCGGAACTGGCTTACGAAAAGACTAAACATATTGCAGGCGAACTGAATACGATGGGAGTGAAGCAAGTGTTGGCACCTTGTATTGATGTTGTACGTGATTTACGTTGGGGACGTGTAGAAGAGTCTTTTGGTGAAGATCCTTTCCTTTGTTCAAAGATGGCGGTTGCTGAGGTAAAAGGATATATGGAACATGGAATTTCTCCGATGTTGAAGCATTACGGACCACATGGCAATCCTTTGGGCGGATTGAATCTGGCTTCGGTGGAGTGTGGTGTACGTGATTTATTTGATATTTATTTGAAACCATTTGAGGCTGTGCTTGCTGAAACGGAAATTATGGCTGTCATGTCCAGTTATAATTCTTGGAATAGAATTCTAATTCTGCTTCCCGTTTTATGCTGACGGATATTTTGCGCAATAAATTTGGTTTCCGGGGATATGTTTATTCGGATTGGGGAGTTGTCAGTATGCTGAAGACTTTCCATAAGACGGCGGCGGATGATTTCGAAGCGGCCCGGCAGGTATTGACTGCCGGAATGGACGTGGAGGCTTCCAGCTCTTGCTATGCAGTGCTGGCTGATAAAATACGGAATGGAGAGTTTGATATCAGGTATATCGATCAGGCTGTGAGACGAGTGCTTCGTGCTAAATTTGAGTTGGGATTATTTGAAGATCCCTATCAGGAACAAGCAGTCTATCGGCTTCCTCTCCGTTCGAAAGAAAGTGTGAAGCTTTCACGCAGGATTGCAGACGAATCGACCGTATTGCTGAAGAACGATGGACAGTTGTTGCCGTTGAATGTTCGAAATTTGAAGTCAGTAGCGGTGATTGGTCCTAATGCGGATAATGTACAATTTGGAGATTATACCTGGAGTAAAAAGAAAGAAGATGGAGTGACACCGCTTCAAGGAATCAAAAAATTGTTGGGTGATAGGGTGAAAATCAACTACGCTAAAGGATGTTCTTTGGCTTCTTTGGATACTTCGGGGATAGCGGAGGCTGTGGATGCTGCCCGTCATAGTGATGTTGCTTTGATATTTGTGGGAAGTTCGAGTACAGCGTTCGTACGTCATACTCAAGAGCCGTCTACCAGTGGAGAAGGAATCGATTTAAGTGATATCTCTTTGACTGGTGCACAAGAACAATTAATACGTGAGGTCTTTGCTGTGGGAAAGCCGGTGGTTGTTGTATTGGTGGCTGGAAAGCCTTTTGCCATACCGTGGGTGAAAGAGAATATTCCGGCGATATTGGCGCAATGGTATGCTGGCGAACAGGAAGGAAACTCTATTGCGGATATTTTGTTTGGCAATGTGAACCCTTCCGGAAAACTGACTTTTTCATTTCCGCAAAGTACGGGGCATCTCCCTGTCTATTATAACTATTTGCCTACGGATAAAGGATATTATAAAGAGCCGGGAACTTATGAAAAGCCGGGAAGAGATTATGTTTTCTCAAATAGTTCCCCGCTATGGGCATTTGGATATGGATTGAGCTATACTCAATTTGAATATCTGAAAGCTGTTACAGATAAGGAACTCTATCAGGCTAATGATACCGTTTGTGTGACTGTTCAATTGAAAAATACGGGGAAAAGAACCGGGAAAGAGGTGATACAGGTATATATGCGAGATGTGGTCAGCTCGGTGATGACACCGGTGAAGCAGTTGAAAGGTTTCAGAAAAGTAGATTTACTTCCCGGACAGACACGGGAAACGACTATAATGATTCCTGTTCATGAATTTTATCTGACAGATGATTTGGGCAATCGTTATCTCGAACCGGGCAAATTTGAATTACAGGTAGGTACTTCTTCCGACCGGATTTATTTCAACCTTCCGGTGTATATCGGTTCTTCCGGAAAGGGAGGACAGACGGTGTCCGGTACTTCTTTCAAATCACGGACAGATGGAAAAGTGATTCAAGTAAAAGGAACTGTCCGTGATATACAGGCAACTCCGCTTGCCAGAGTGAAAGTACAGTCCGAAGAATCCGGTGAAAGTGCATTGACTGACTATCGGGGCACATATACTATCAAGGTGAAAGATAATGGCAGACTTATTTTCTCGAAAAAAGGATTTGCCGATAAAACAATAGAAGTAGAGGGGCAGACTGATGTCAGTATTCAAATGGCTAAAGGTGAGTAGATACATGAAATACTGTATGGCTATTGGTTTGTTGGGTAGTATGACTTTACAAGCTATGGCTCAATATACAGGAAAGGTTTTCGTTGATGAGAACAGAAATGGTCTCCTCGATGAAGGTGAAAAACGATTGCATCGGGTCTCTGTTTCCGATGGGTTAAATGTGGTACAGACAGACTCAAATGGCGCATATCAATTGCCCGGACATTCCCGTATGCATTTTCTGTTTATTACTACTCCTTCCGGATATAAGACTGATAATGCCTACTATTACCGGATAGAGAACGGCCGTACGGAATACGATTTTCCGGTATATCCTTGTTATGGAGGAATTCAAGCTGACGGTAGTCACCGGTTTATACATATCTCTGATACAGAAATACGTGGAAAAGAAGGGAATCAAGCGTGGGTGGATAATCTCCGTGACTATTCGGCCAATGAGAAAATAGCTTTTATCGTGCATACAGGGGATATTTGTTATGAATCGGGACTGAACAGTCATATAGGCTTGCTGAATACCGCTTTGATGGAAGACACGCAAATCTTTTATGGAATAGGCAATCATGACTTGGTGAAAGGTGCTTATGGGGAAGAACTTTTCGAGAAACTCTACGGACCGGTATTCTATTCATTTGATGTGGGGAATACACATTACATAATGACACCTATGCTTCATGGAGATTATTTACCGGAGTATACTAAGGAAGATGTATATCGCTGGATGAAAAATGATCTTGCTTATGTAGGCAAGGAGAAGTCGATCATTGTTTTCAATCATAGCCTGCCGGAAGATACGGTAGCCTTTAAATATGGTATTAGTGATACGGAGTATATAGACTTGCCGGCTATGGGATTGAAAGCTTGGTTGTACGGTCACTGGCACGTAAATCATGTGCATAAGCATAAAGTGGCAGGGGTGTATACTATTTGTACCTCTACGCCTGCTTGTGGTGGTATTGACCATGCACCTTCTGCTTTTCGTGTACTGACTGTTGATACAGAGGGAAACGTGGCGTCCGAGTTCCGATACAGTTATCTGTCTCCTTCATTACATATTGTTTCGTTGGAGAATGGACAGCTGCCAACACTTCCTTCCGGAAAGATTCCTTTGTCCGTCAATGCCTACTCTACGGTTTCCCCAATACGATCCATGCGTTATTGGTGTGAATCGGAAGGTAAAAAAGTTCTTTCCTCCAATCTTTTGAAACGTCAGAGTGATTTCAATTGGTATGCGGAAATTCCTTTGCTTTCTCAATGGGAACATCGGCAGCTTACTGTAATAGTGGAGGCATTTTTCAATAATGGAGAGGTAAGGCGATGCAGGCGTTCGTTTTTTTATGAAAAGCCTGAAAGGAAACAATTGCCTTTGCGGTTGTCATGGATTAAAAATGTAGGCGCTTCTATTTTTCATGTCTGCTCCTTTGGTATATCGGAAACGTCTCTTTACGGCATCGGTCGATGATAATGAATCGGGGAAAGCGGCTGTAGTGTGTATGGATGCGCAAAATGGAACAGTCTGTTGGCGGTATTCACTCCGTGGCTCTGTACGCAGTAGTATTGCGATTGCTGATGGACTGGTCTTTGCCCAAGATGTACATGGCTACATATATGCGATTCAAGCAGAAACCGGGACATTGGTTTGGGAAAAAGATTTAAATATCGGTGTACTTCCTCCTTTGAATGACGGTTTGGTTGCTGTTTCGGATATAGTATATGCCGGTACAGGAAAATCATTATGTGCCTTGAAAGCAGCTACGGGGGAACTTATCTGGAAGAATGAAGCTTGGAGCAGGGGGGAAGGATGCGTGGCAACACTTTCTCTTGGACGTAATATTCTGATTGGGCATGCAAACTGGAAGGGGTTGTATGCCAATAATGCAGTTAATGGTGAGTTGTTGTGGGAGAATAAAGATGCGGAATTAAAATATCGTTCGGCCTCTGTTGCTTGGGAAGGAGAGAATCTCTATCTTCTTTCTTCCCGTTCCTTTTTTATATTGAATTCAAAGAACGGTGAGGTTATAGTACGTAAAAAAATGAATTGTTCGGTCGATGTGAATTCAACTCCTTTAATTACTGAATCCGAGATAATATTTGGAACAGCTGCTAATGGAGTCATAGCTTTAGACAAGCAGACCTTAGAAGAGAAATGGAATTTTAAAACAAACCCCGCTTTGATTTATACATCTCCTTATTCTAAACCATCATCTTCAACTGTAGAGACTAGTCCAGTGTTGGTTGGAGATACTGTTTTCTTTGGGGCTTCTGATGGAATACTGTATGCATTGAACCGTATAAGTGGTAAATTGCTGTGGAAATACCAAATTGGTGTGCCTATATTTTCTACAGTATCTGTTGCGGGAAAACGTTTTGTATGTGACAGATTTTGCCGGTAATGTGTATGGGTTTATAATGAATAATTAAAACACAGGATTAATGCGGATTATCGTAGATTATCACAGAAATGACCGTTAGGGCCTGCAAAGTCGATAGTGGGATTGTGCGGAAGTAGCAAAGTCCGGGGAGAGCGGCGAGGTCCATGAACGAACCGTAACTGTAACCGATTGTGAAACCGAGAAATTGTGCATAAGCATTTTGTAATTCAAACGTTTTCCCGTCTCCACGAAAGTTTCCGGCAGTATAGACAACAAAGTCTCCGAGATGCTTCGTACGTCCTACCAATTTAAGGAAGAGGGTAGAAGTGGTGATGTCCATCTGAAACTGATTTTTGGCGAAATTTCCGCTTCCCCGTTGCGGGATCAACGCCGGGTAGAAATCCACATCGTCTACGATACCGCCAAAGTCATATTCTGCTGTTGCACGGACGTAGCCTCCGATACCTAAAGCGAATTTTCCTTTCTGGTCAGTCAGCAGGAAGCGGGGAGCATTCGGATCATGGAAACGCAGTTGCGAACGGTCGTTCATAATCCGGATGATCTCGTCTCCTGCTTTGTCACGGGAGATAAACATGATGGAATTAGGTTCCTCGTCTTCGATGATTACCTTTTTCTGCGCATTGGCACAGAGGGGGGAAATTCCCATTCCCAGTAGCATTGCTACCATTTTGAAACTAGTTTTCATTATCAGTTAAGTTTTAGGTGAATGCCCAAAGAACAACTAAAAAAAGAAATGGTTGAGAGAGGCAAAGGAAAAATTGCCAAACTAATCGGAAGAATTGCTATTTATAATCATTCTAAAAAGACGGATCTTTGTACCGTAGTAATCAGATAAAGAAAATACGACGATGGAAAAAGTAGAATTTACTCAAGGAATATTAGCGATACAGCCGGATTTACATCGCTTTGCATATAAGTTGACGGCAGACCGTGATTCTGCCAATGATTTAGTGCAGGATTGTGTGTTGCAGGCATTAGATAATCAGGAGAAGTTTACGTACAGTAAGAACCTGAAGGGGTGGATGTATACACTGATGCGCAACATTTTTTGTCAATAACTATCGTCGCACCGTTCGCGAAATGAATATCATGGATGATAATTATTCTATCAATCAACAATATCAGATTGAGGATGAAGATGCGGACCGATTTGAATTTACATACGACATGAAACATCTGTATCGTGTGATACATTCGATACCGGAAGAAATGAAAGTTCCTTTCCAGATGTTTGTGGCAGGATTTAAGTATCGGGAGATTGCCGACAAGTTAGGGTTGCCGATGGGAACGGTAAAGAGCCGTTTATTTTTTATCCGCAAACGGCTAAAGGAGGAACTTAAAGACTTCTCTGCTTAAAGTAAATTCTTGATTTTGAGTGGTGTGCCTGTTTTTCTATATATGGATAATAGAATTCGGCAGTCTTGATGCGCTTGTTTCAGTTTTATTTTCTATCTTTGCACCCCGAATTAAAAAATAGACGTATGATGCCGTGAATAACGGTCGTGTATTCTAGAACACCACGTAAAAAACAGGAATTATGAAAGAAAAAGTATCCGTACCCTTCATGCTGCTGGGCATTTTATTTAATGTATGCCTTATTGCGGCGAATCTTCTTGAGACAAAAGTAATCCAGATTGGTAGTCTGACCGTGACTGCAGGATTGTTGGTTTTCCCAATTTCTTATATTATTAATGATTGTATCGCCGAAGTATGGGGATTCAAGAAAGCCCGCTTGATAATTTGGAGCGGTTTTGCCATGAATTTCTTTGTTGTCACTCTCGGACTGATAGCCGTAGCCATTCCGGCCGCCCCTTTCTGGGAAGGAGAAGAACATTTCGATTTTGTATTCGGTATGGCTCCCCGTATCGTAGCTGCCAGTCTGATGGCTTTCTTGGTTGGCTCGTTCCTCAATGCGTATGTGATGAGCAGAATGAAAATTGCCAGTCAAGGGCGTAACTTTTCCGCTCGTGCCATTTTGTCAACCGTTGTAGGTGAGACGGCGGATTCGTTGATATTCTTCCCGGTGGCTTTCGGTGGAATCATCGCTTGGAAAGAGTTGCTTATAATGATGGGTATTCAGATTGTGCTGAAGTCCATGTACGAAGTGATTATCCTCCCGGTAACTATCCGTGTGGTGAAAGCTATTAAGCAAATAGATGGTAGCGATGTTTATGATACCGATATATCCTACAATGTACTGAAAGTCAAAGATATTTAAGATAGAATATGAATAGAGAAGTAGCATTGGTTGTGTTTAGTGGTGGACAAGACTCTACTACGTGTCTGTTTTGGGCAAAACGCAACTTTAAGAAAGTGTATGCTTTGAGTTTCCTTTATGGTCAGAAGCACCAGAAAGAAGTAGAGCTTGCACGTGAGATAGCCCGGAAAGCGGAAGTGGAATTTGATGTGATGGATGTGTCTTTCATAGGGCAACTGGGACATAATTCGTTGACTGACACCACGATGGTAATGGATCAGGAAAAGCCCGCAGGCAGCGTCCCCAATACTTTTGTTCCGGGGCGTAATCTGTTTTTCTGAGTATTGCAGCGGTATATGCCCGTGAACGCGGTATAAACCACTTGGTAACAGGGGTTTCCCAAACCGATTTCAGCGGTTATCCCGATTGCCGTGATTCCTTTATCAAATCTCTTAATGTAACTCTCAATCTGGCTATGGATGAACAATTCGTGATTCATACCCCTCTGATGTGGATTGATAAGGCAGAAACTTGGGCTTTGGCAGACGAATTGGGAGTATTGGATTTGATCCGTAACGAGACTTTGACATGCTATAATGGCGTTCAAGGGGATGGCTGCGGACATTGTCCGGCTTGTAAGTTGCGTCGGGAAGGATTGGAGAAGTATTTAAAAAGTAAGAATCAATAATATCTCTACACAGAGATTAAAATGTATTTTTGCTGTCATCTGTCACATTCTTATAGATAAACAATTGATTATAAATTGTATATCTTGTGACAGCAAGCAGTGACAGCAGCTAAATTTGAAGTTTTGTTGTCACATCTGTTGTCACCGGTAAGCTCCGGCTAGCAAATGATAGTAAGCTTTGTATCTACGGTAGTTTTGTCCGATAAGCGGTGGTTTAAATTAGTTTCAACAGCTTGAAACTGTTGTTTCATCAGTGAGAAACTAAAGTTTCAGTGGCATGAAACTAAAGTTTCCGGCGCTTGAAACTATTGGTTCTGCCGTAAGAAACTATCTGTTCTCCAGTGTGAAACATTCTGTTTCATGCCGTGAAACACACCGTAACAAGTAAGATGAGGATAAAGCAAACGTGGGCTGGGAGTTGATGGTGATAGGTGATAGATGTGGTGATAGGTTGTAAAATGAATCATTCACCACTGAAACATCGATGAATAAGGCATTTGAGGCTTGTCGGTGATAGGTGATAGAGAAAATACGTTTTTTGTTTAGTGTAGAGCTCGTAACTAGTAAGTGCAATGACTGAATTAAAAGACCAGCTTTCCTTATTGGGAAGAAAAACCGAGTATAAGCAAGATTATGCTCCGGAAGTATTGGAAGCCTTTGATAATAAGCATCCTGAAAATGATTATTGGGTACGTTTCAACTGCCCGGAGTTCACAAGTCTGTGTCCTATTACCGGACAGCCGGACTTTGCGGAAATACGTATCAGCTACATTCCCGATATAAAGATGGTGGAAAGCAAGAGCTTGAAACTTTATCTGTTCAGTTTCCGTAATCATGGCGCCTTTCATGAAGATTGTGTGAATATTATAATGAAAGATTTGATAAAGTTGATGAATCCCAAATACATTGAAGTAACCGGAATCTTTACTCCGCGTGGTGGTATTTCCATTTATCCGTATGCCAATTACGGTCGTCCGGGAACAAAGTTCGAACAGATGGCGGAACATCGTTTGATGAATCGGGAGTAACTGATAAATTGTATTTGGAAGAAAAAGGGAGATAAATGATATTTCCCTTTTATTACAACTTATTGGGGAAGCTTTTTTAGCAATTCCAAAGTATTGGGTTCGATAGTCTTGTCCATGTCTGCATTGGATATGTCTATATCCCAAAACAAGTGGTGGGATAGTTTTGATATGTAATCCTTGCTTTCTTGCATATTATCCATTATATTCTTTACAAAGAAACTGTTTTATTTGAAATCAGCCAAACAGATTGACTCTTTTAACATGACAGGCTATGTTTTTATTCATGATGATACGGCCCTCCATTCAGTATCGTCATTGCCCGATAAATCTGCTCAACGAATATTAATCGGATCATCTGATGAGAGAAAGTCATTTTCGACATTGAAATCTTTTCGTGTGCCGCTTGATAAACCTTTTCTGAAAAGCCATAAGGCCCTCCGATAATGAATACCAGTCGTTTGTTGATCGTGTTCATTTTTCGTTTCATATATTCGGCAAATTCCAGAGAACGCATCTCTTTCCCGTGCTCATCCAATAACACCACCACATCACCCGGTTGAAGGGCTTTCAGAATCAGCTCCCCTTCCTTTTCTTTCTGCACCTCCATCGAAAGACTTTTTGTATTTTTCAGTTCGGGGATCACTTCCATATCAAAAGTGATATAACGTTTCGTACGCTGTATATAGTCGTTGATAGCTGTAATATAATGCTGTTCTACGGTTCGTCCTACGACGAGCAAGGTTGTTTTCATATCTTTGCAATTGTATTTAATTGCACAAAAATAGGCATTTTTTATGTTATTCTGCAATTAATGCTTACCTTTGCCTATCATTAGTTGAAAGTTTAAGCCTTTAAACTTCAACTTAAAAGCTTGTAATTATGAAAAAACGAGTGCTCGTAGGAATGACCGCATTGCTTCTTTCCCTCTCGTTGCTAATGGCGCAAGAGATACCGGCAGGAGTGATTACGGCATTTAAAAGAGGAAGCTCGCAAGAGCTAAGTAAGTATATGGGGGACAAGGTAAACCTGGTGCTCCAAGGTCGCTCGACAAACGTTGACAAACAGAAAGCGACCGCTGTGATGCAAGACTTCTTCACGAAGAATAAAGTCAATGGGTTTACAGTGAACCATCAGGGAAAACGGGACGAATCAAGTTTCGTTATCGGCACGTTGGCTACTACTAATGGGAACTTTCGTGTGAACTGCTTCCTGAAGAAAGTACAGGATAAATGTTTAATACACCAAATAAGAATTGACAAAATCAATGAATAAGGAAAAAGAACTGATCGACAAACTGATCGATCTTGCTTTTTGCAGAAGATATAGGTGATGGTGACCATACCACCCTGTCATGTATTCCCGCTACGGCAATGGGAAAATCAAAATTGCTTATCAAGGAAGCCGGTGTGCTGGCCGGCATCGAAGTAGCTAAAGAAATCTTCAACCGTTTTGACCCGACGATGAAAGTGGAAGTGTTTATTAATGACGGAACAGAAGTGAAACCGGGTGATGTAGCAATGGTAGTGGAAGGAAAGGTGCAGTCTTTACTTCAAACCGAACGCCTGATGTTGAACGTGATGCAGCGCATGAGCGGTATCGCGACCATGACACGCAAATATGCGAAGAAACTTGAAGGCACTCATACCCGCGTATTGGATACCCGTAAGACAACTCCCGGTATGCGTATCCTTGAAAAGATGGCAGTAAAGATTGGCGGTGGCGTAAATCATCGTATCGGGCTGTTCGACATGATTCTGCTGAAAGACAATCATGTGGACTTTGCCGGAGGTATCGACAAAGCAATCACTCGTGCCAAAGAATATTGCAAGGAAAAAGGTAAAGACCTGAAAATAGAAATAGAAGTCCGCAACTTCGACGAACTGCAACAAGTGCTTGATTTAGGTGGTGTAGACCGTATCATGTTCGACAACTTCACTCCCGAAATGACTAAAAAGGCAGTAGAAATGGTGGCTGGCAAGTATGAAACCGAATCTTCCGGTGGTATCACCTTTGATACTCTTCGTGATTATGCCGAATGTGGCGTTGACTTTATCTCCGTCGGGGCTTTGACGCATTCCGTGAAAGGACTGGACATGAGCTTCAAAGCGTGCTGATTTTTTTCACCACAGAGGACGCAGAGTACACAGAGGAATTTAAAAACTTACTTTATAGGAAGTAATTTTACATTATTCCTCTGTGTACTCTGCGTCCTCTGTGGTGAACTCTCTTCTATTCTTTAACTTCTTTTAGCAATATTCCTTGCAGCATTCTTCAAACTCTTGCGTCTAATGAGTAAAACGACGCAGACATACGTTCGATTTTAAAAAAAAAGTAATTGACTTTGGAAAACGAGATAGAACTGATAAAGGGCTGTCGGGCAGGAAAGGATTCGGCTCGGAAGGAACTTTATACCCTCTACTCGAGGCAAATGCTGGCGGTATGTTTCCGCTATACGGGCGATATGGATGCGGCGCACGATGTACTGCATGACGGTTTCATCAAGATTTTTACCAACTTCTCGTTTCGGGGCGAGTCTTCGCTCTGTACGTGGATAACCCGGGTGATGGTGACTCAAGCACTTGATTACCTGCGGCGGGAGAAACGGGTAAATCAGTTGGTGGTGCATGAAGAGCAACTTCCCGATATCCCCGATATATCAGATTCGGGAGGAGGGGCAGGTATCTCCGAAGAGCAATTGATGACATTTGTTGCCGAATTGCCGGATGGTTGTCGAACCGTTTTCAACCTTTATGTGTTTGAAGAGAAGTCACACAAGGAGATAGCCAAGCTGCTTCGTATTAAAGAGCATTCGTCTACTTCGCAGTTACACCGGGCCAAATATTTGTTAGCAAAAAGAATTAAAGAGTATAGGAACCATGAAGAAAGAAAATGATGAAATAACCGATCTGTTTCGCGCACGTCTCGCCGATACCGGGATGAATGTACGGGATGGTTTTGGGAAGAGCTTTCGCAGGATATTCCTGTGGCTTGTCAACATCGTCGTCGACTCCTGCTCTTCCGTGTGGCGGCTGCGGCGTCCGTACTGCTTGTTCTGGCAGCTTCGTCGGCCACTTTCCTGTATTTCTCACCTAAAGAAGAGATGGAGGAAGCGTTTACCAAGATAGCCGCGACGAATGGAGGGCAGATGGATGGAGACGGGATACGTGTCAATCAACTGCCGCTGCCGGTAGAACCGGTATTGCAGAAACCGGCTCCTCAGTCATTCGGAATGTTGTCGCAATATACGGAAGATGAGGACTCGCTTGCCTTTACTTTCTCGATGTCGTTCTCTTTCTCGTCCATGGCTACAGGGCATGAGCGCCCTTACGGTAACGAACGCCATAGTGGTTATTGGCAGGCAGCGAATGGAAATACGGAAACTTCTGTCGGCCGGGAGGAAGAACGGGCGGATTTACCTGTGACTTCGGAGAAAATAATGAAGAAACGTTGCTGGGCTGTGAAAGCTCAAGTAGGCATGGCGCTTCCGGCAGAGGACGGTACTTACAAGATACCTGTTTCCGCAGGAGTAACAGTAGAACGAAAGTTGAACGACTATCTGGGGATAGAAACCGGACTGCTTTATTCAAATCTTCGTTCGGCCGGACAGCATTTACATTATCTGGGTATACCCGTGCGGGTAAACGTGACACTGGTAGATACGAAGAAAGTAGACCTTTATGCTACCGTAGGCGGAGTGGCGGATAAATGTATAGCCGGTGCGTCGGATAACAGTTTTAAGGAAGAACCTGTCCAATTGGCGGTAACTGCCGGTATTGGAATCAATTATAAGATTAATGACCGGCTTGCGGTTTTTGCCGAGCCCGGTGTTTCGCATCATTTCAGTACCGATTCGAAACTGGCTACGGTACGCACGAAGCGGCCGACTAACTTTAACTTGCTCTGCGGACTTCGCATGACGTATTAACCCTTATGAAAATGAAAAAACACTATTAATGCTGTGGATGGCTGTTTGCCTGATTGTATCTTTTGCGGGATGCAGTAGCGAAGAAATGGATTATAACAATCCGGATGTTGATCTCTTTGTGAAACAATTGAAGGCGGGTACATATAAAATGAAGAATGATAAAGGAGTGGTGGAAGTGCCTCATTTCATGGAAGAGGATATTCCCGAACTTTTGAAATATGCGGAAGATCTGACAATTATTCCTTCGTTTCCGTCGGTCTATAATACGAACAACGGTAAGATCCGTTTGGGTGAGTGTATGCTTTGGGTGATTGAGTATATCCGTCAAGGTACACCTCCGTCGTTAGGCTGCAAGATGGTGCTGGCAAATGCTGAAAATTATGAGGCCATCTATTTCCTGACCGATGAGGAAGTGCTCGATGCAGCTGCCTGTTACCGTAGCTGGTGGGAGGAACGGCAATATCCTAAAACCCGGTGGACGATTGACCCGTGTCACGATGAGCCACTTTGTGGAACAGGCTATCGTTGGTGGTAAAAAGGAGAGAGCCTTCGGAAGATAAAAAACAATAAAAAAATGAGGAAACGTTTATTTATATCGGCAGTCTCACTGCTGCTGACAGGGGTATGCTATGCCCAATGGTCTGCGCAAGATTCGCTCAAACTGCAAAAGTTGTTGGAGGGCAGTGAGGAACTGAAGCTGAATCCGAAGGCGGTCAAGCAGATTGATTTCGGTGGTGCGGTGGGTACTCCCCGTATGTCGGTGGAAAAGAGGTGGATGCTGCCCGATGAGTCGCTTCCCGAAGCATTGCCTAAACCGAAAGTGGTATTGACTCTTATGCCGTATAAGGCAAATACCCGCTATAACTGGGATCCTGTTTATCAGAAAAGATCAGAGTGAACAAGAATACATGGCGGGGAGATTCTTTCTACGAACTGTGTCGGCAGAGATTCTATACGAACCGGACACGTAACCGGAAAGCGAATGAAATACGGATAGGGGAGGATGTCTCAGTTTGTGGCGGAACTATTAGCGGGCTTGATTTGATGGCTGCCTTTACGAAAGAATTCTGGAACAAAACAGGAAGAGATAACCGTATCCGCACGTTAGAAGTGTTGAAAACTTACGGAGATTCAACTACCGTGTTGATAAATAAACCTATCGAACAGATTACCCGGTAAAATCGTTATATAAATGTATTGATACATTATTTATTATGAACAGAATAACTTCTCTTCTAGGGATCCGGTATCCCATTATTCAAGGTGGTATGGTTTGGTGTAGCGGTTGGCGACTGGCTTCCGCAGTGAGTAACGCGGGTGGCTTGGGACTGATTGGTGCAGGTTCAATGCATCCGGAGACTTTGCGCGAGCATATCCGTAAATGCCGTGTGGCAACGAAATTTTCTTTTTGGGGTGAACATTCCTTTGATGTATCCTCAGATAGAAGAAATAATGAATATTGTGGTGGAGGAGGGAGTAAAGATTGTCTTTACTTCTGCAGGAAACCCGAAAACGTGGACAGGATGGTTGAAAGAACGTGGCATTACGGTGATTCATGTCGTTTCTTCTTCCCGTTTTGCAGTGAAATGTGAGGAAGCGGGAGTGGATGCGGTAGTTGCCGAAGGTTTTGAAGCCGGCGGGCACAATGGACGTGAGGAAACAACGACTTTCTGTCTGATTCCAGCCGTGCGTGAAGCTACTACATTGCCGTTGATTGCGGCAGGCGGTATCGGTACGGGTGAAGGTATTCTAGCAGCTATGGTGTTGGGAGCCGAGGGGGTGCAGATCGGAACCCGTTTTGCCCTGACGGATGAAAGTTCTGCCAGTCCGGTATTCAAAGACTATTGTTTGAGTTTGGGTGAAGGAGACACGAAATTGCTGTTGAAGAAACTGGCTCCGACACGTTTGGTGAAGAATGCTTTTCGGGAAGCTGTGGAGGAAGCGGAGGATAGTGGTGCTACTCCCGAAGAATTAAGAATTTTGCTCGGACGCGGTCGTGCCAAGAAAGGCATATTCGAAGGTGATTTGGAAGAGGGTGAGCTGGAGATCGGTCAAGTATCCGCCATTATATCCTGCAGACAGTCAGTATCGGAAGTCATGACAGAATTGGTGGAGGCTTGGCAACGGGCGGCGGAGAAGAAATATTTCTAGTAAAGGCTGTATCATAATTCACCACAGATTTACACGGATTTTCTCAGATTAGATTTTAATATATCAATATCTATTATCTGTTTAAATCCGTGTAATCTGTGGTGAAAATGAGCGTTAAGGCAGAAGGCTGTAGGCTGAGATGAAATGAATGCCGGAGTGGTCGGTTACAGACATTCGCTGCCCTGCTTATTGATTTTCATGCTTTTTCCATAGAGACCCACTCGGGCTATGTTGTTATAAAAGGGTTCTGCTATATCGTATTTAAAAGGAAGTATTTCTTGATTTTCTTTGTCTATGTATCCCCATTGTATTTTACCTCTGGCCGGAGCTAATCCCTCAGAGAAATGACCGATTGCCGAAAAACGCTTTTTCTTATTAGCTACCCTGTAGGCTAATAAAGATGCAAAAAACTTTGTAATAATGTTGTTCATTTTACGATTGTTTGTTGTGGTAGTATGCGTCCGGATACCGTATATATACAAAAGAAGCGTGGACGTCGTTAGTTCATCCTGTTCAGGGCTCTGGTAAGCCTAACGGTGAATGAACAACAGAGTCCACGCCCTTGCATATAACAAAGACGTGAACGCTTAGTTGCCATTATCCCACCGTTAATGAATTTACCAGATTCTGAACAGAGATAATATTCTAAACGCTTCTACGTTATTAATCGTAATAAGTGGAAACAAAGGTATTGTTTTCTTGTTGAATAACAATGCTTTTGGAGGATAAATATGAAAAAAGAGTAGTTTTAATTCACCTGTTTTGGATAATCACTTGGTGACATACCTGTTATTTTCTTGAATATAAGGCTGAAATGCTGTACATTCGGATAGCCTAATTGACGGGAAACGGCAGTGGGTGTGGCACAGTCTTTCATCAGCATTCGTTTAGCAGTCTCCAATCGTTTGAGTTGGAAATACTGTTCCAAAGTCTTGCCTGTTTCAAATTTCAGCAGGTCTGTAAAATAAACAGGAGAAAGATTGAGCCTTTCCGCCAGATAGTCGGGTGTAGGGAGTTTGCCATTTTGTAATTTCCCCAACTCTATATAATTCTCAAGTAACTGTTCCATTTTTCTGAGAATTGCCTTATTCTTGTTTTCGCGGGTGATAAACTGACGTTCGTAGTAACGAGTGCAGTAATCCAGTAATAGTTCGATATGCCGTGAAAGGATAGTCCTGCTATGTGTATCAATCGAATGATGCAGTTCTTCCTCTATATTCCATAGACAGCAGGTGACTTTCTCTGTTTCACGTTGTGATAGATGCAATGCCTCTTCTTTGTGGTAGTGGAAGAAGGTGTAATTATTGATATGGTTCTTCAATGTGGTCTGAAACAGCAAGTCCGGATGAAACACCAGCAAAAAGCCTTTGCTGGGTAAGGTCTTTTCCTTGCTCATTCGGAAAACTTCACCCGGCTTAAGAAAGACCATTGTCGCATTGGAATAATCATAATACTTCCGGCCGCAACATGAACATTCGTCCGGACAGTCTTCTATCAGTAAGATAGCGTAGAACTCGAACTTGATAGTATCCTGCTCCAGACACGGATTCTCTAAATTAATAAGACTCACCTGAGGATGCAATGTTTTGCAGTCCAGACAACGATTGCATTCATGCACGGTATTCAAGTCCAATGTATTTTTCTTCTTCATATTCTTTTCACAGATTATTCTGTACACGGTATTCGTTAGGAGTACATCCTACCCGTTTTTTGAACAGGCGGCAAAAATGCTGCGGGTACTGGAATCCCAATGAGTAGGCAATCTGGCTGACTGTATCTTCTGTGCCGATCATACGTTCCTTTGCCAGTTCTATCACTTTTTCCTGAATATATTCCTGTGGAGTCTTGCCAGTTTCCTTCTTGAACATATCCCCGAAGTAGTTGGATGAAAGGCACAGTTTGTCAGCGAAATATTTGACAGTAGGTAAGCCGTTTTGTTCTGCAAAAGTTCCTGAAAAGTAGTTGTCAAGTAATTGCTCGAAGCGTGTCAACACATCACGGTTCGAATGACTGCGGGTGGCGAACTGACGTTCATAAAAACGCATACAGTAATTAAGAAGCAGTTCTATATAGTTTACCAGCAAGGTCTTACTATGCTTGTCCACTCCGTGCTCTAGTTCAAGGCGGATGATTCTCAGGCAATCCATAATAATATTCCGTTCCTCTTCCAGAAAGATGAAGGGCTTCGTTTACTTCATACGAGAAGAACGTGTATTTCTTGATTGTCTTGCCAAGTGATGTTCCTAGTAATAAATCCGGATGAAAAAGAATGCCAAGCGCATTCACTTGCACGCGATCTGTGATCAATGTCGTTTCCGCATCCTGTCCGGGAGCAAAACATACAATGGTTCCTTCTTGATAATCATAATTTTGCCGCCCATATCTGATGTCACACGCTTTTTCGAGTTTCAGGTAAAGTGCATAGATACCATAATGCCAGTGTGCATAATTCATCTGCCGGGTGGCTTTATTTAAATTGATCACACTGACCAACGGATTCAAAGTTTCAAGGCCGTACAATTTATTGTATTGGTCTACACTGTCCAAGTTGAATATCTTGTTCATAATTATTGCTGTTTAATGTTTTAAAAGCACTTCCGTCGTATATCGTTTACAAAATATACGGGATAATTCTGTCATTCTAACAACCTTAATTACGGATTATATAACCTCAGTTACGGATTCCACCTTACTTACAGCTTTCGTCAGTATTATAAAATCTGTAATTCAGGTTATGATTGAGATGTAGTATCAGTAATTTGTCTACTGGGGTTAGGCATAAATCTATCTAATTTTGCAACATTCCTAAAAGGGAATAGAAAAATGATTGATAACATAAATAATAGAATGTATGAGACGAACATTGAACTTTTCGCGTGTAGTAATGACAGTATGTCTTTGTATTGCAGGCAAGCTGTTGTCTGCAGGTAATCTTTCTGACAGAAATAATAAGTTTACGGAAAAGAAATTAAACCTGATTCAAGAGTGGGACAAGACGTTTCCCGAAAACGATAAAGTACGTCACTCGAAAGTTACTTTTCACAACCGTTACGGTATCACGCTTGCTGCTGACTTGTATATCCCCAAAAATGCAGAAGGTAAATTGTCGGCAATCGCCATTAGCGGCCCGTTTGGTGCGGTGAAAGAACAATCTTCGGGACTGTATGCTCAAACGCTGGCAGAAAGGGGATTCTTGACGATTGCTTTCGATCCGTCTTATACAGGTGAGAGTGGTGGTGAGCCTCGTTATGTGGCTTCACCGGATATTAATACGGAAGATTTCAGTGCAGCGGTGGATTATCTTGCCAACCGTGACGATGTGGATACGGATCGTATCGGTATACTCGGTATTTGCGGTTGGGGTGGTATGGCACTCAATGCGGCGGCTATCGATACTCGAATCAAAGCAACAGTAACGGTTACGATGTATGACATGAGCCGTGTGAATGCTAATGGTTACAATGATATAATGGATGCTGCCGCCCGTTATGAATTACGCAAGCAACTCAATGCTCAGAGAACCGAAGACTACCGCGATGGTTCTTATACACTTGCCGGAGGGGTGATTGATCCATTACCGGATGATGCTCCACAATTTGTGAAAGAATATTACGACTATTACAAGGCCGAACGCGGTTACCATAAACGTTCACTCAATTCTAATGATGGTTGGAATAAGACTTCTTCGCTTTCGTTTATCAATATGCCTATTCTGTCCTATAGCGACGAGATACGTAGTGCAGTGCTGATGATTCACGGAGAAAAGGCTCATTCCCGCTACTTTAGTGAGGATGCGTTCAAGAAACTGAAAGGTGACAATAAGGGATTATTGATTATTCCCGGAGCCAATCATGTAGATTTGTACGATAATCTGCAAGTAATCCCATTCGATAAGATAGAACAGTTCTTCAATAATAATTTGAAATAGCAGAATAAATATGATACAATGAAAAAACTCCCTTTGCTGATGAGTTTGCAAAGGGAGTTTATAGTGAATATCAGAACAACTCTAATTGGAGAGATTCGGATTAGCTTCAATAGCACTTTGAGGAATGCCTAAGGTATAGCGTTCGTCATTCTGTTCCAAAATGATGGTTTGTCCGCTATATAAAGTTTTTTTCTATTCTCGGACGGGTAGTACGGCGTAAGTCAAACCAGCGATGACCTTCGAATGCCAATTCGCGGGCACGTTCATCCAATATTTCAGAAATTAGAATCTCTTGTTCCATCTTATTTATCTCATTCTTTTTCAGCTCATATTTTTCCGGATTATATCTCTTTTCCATTAATTGTAATAAGCGGTTTCTAGCTTCTGGTAAATGACCTAGACGGGCAGCTGCTTCTGCAGAATTCAAGTAAAGTTCACCGACACGGAAACTACATTTATAATCTACACTTCCGTTTGTTTTAATTATGGGATAATAATCAACTTCATTGTCCTTTTCTCCGAAATATCTTATGGGGCGTAAATCTCCTTCACTAAACATATCTACAAATGATTGTGTAGCTTTTGATGCATCTAATGTGCTGGTTGGCTCATAAATTCTCTCATACGCAGTAATTGATTCAACAGAGGTATATAAATTGGCTTTGGCATCCGGATTATTGTAATCTTCGAGTGTCGCTTTTTGTTTTAAGACACGTTCTGCTGCATCGTATGCAAGTTGCCATTCTCCTTTGTAAAGGCGTACCCGTGCTTCAAAAGCATCTACGGAAAGAGTATTGAACCTGTAATTATAACCTAATTCCCATTCTTTTTTTGTAATGAGATTGCGTGCGCTTTCTATGTCCTCAAGAATAGAAGTATACACTTCTTCTACTGTATTGCGTGATGGAATCTCTTCAAGGTCGAGGGTTAGTTTCAATGGAATGGATTTTGTCTTCGGTGCACCCTCTTTTAGTGTAAGGTTGCCCGTAGAAGTTGACCAAAAGGAAGTGCATATATCCTCTCATTAAATAGGCTTCTCCCACCAATTGGTTGATGTCCTGTTCGCTTCCTTCCGTTATTTCATCTTGCTTGTCGATGATGGCATTGGCATAATATATATTTTCATAATAATCTAGCCAGCCGAATTCTCTGGCAGATGTACTATTGTTTATCCATTTTTCTATATCACCGTAATTATTTTGGTCTATGTTGTCTTTTTTACGGTGATGTCTTTTTGTACGCATATCACAAACACTCCTGTCTAAAAGGTCTTTTTGAGTATGCCGTAGTCATCAATGCTCTATATTCTTCTAGAGTGTTGGGGATGACTTTTCCGACAGGCTGTATGTCAAGGTAGTTACTGCATGATGTCATGACAATGCAACCTGTCAATACAAGAAATCTGTATATTGATTTTATTCTTTTCATATTGGAGAATTACTTAAAAATTAAGACTGAGGTTGAATGTTACTGATTTGGGCACCGGAGTGGAATAGAGATTGCTCATTGATTCCGGGTCCATATAGTTTTTATAACTAGAGCCAAAAACTAATAGATTACGTCCTTCTACAGCAACAGTCGCTCCGTTGATGTTGATTTTACGGAGCCATTCTTGCGGTAACTTATATGCTAGTCTTATATTCTGTAGGCGTACATAGTTGAGACGTTTTACCCATAAGTCAAGGTTCTTATAAATGGCAGGCAGATCACCGAAAAGTGCATAATCGGCAGGATAATTATTTTTTGTGAGTAAAGCCGGAAACTTTCCACTATGGTTTTCGGGTGTCCAGCGTTCAAGGATATCCTGATTTGTATTATGTCCGGGGTCAAATCCGACAATATCGTAAGAAGGATTTGTACGTACATGTGCACCAAAGTAATATGAAAAGTTGAGATTCAATTCCCAATTGCGGTAGTTGAATGTATTGATTAAACCACCTGTGTAGGGAGCGTCATTTGTTCCGGCATATTCGTATAGGCTTTGTTGGAATTCTGCAGTCGCATCATACTCATAAAAGCCTCCAAGTCCTCCGGTTAGGTCTACCATTTCGAATAATTTTTCAACAGTAACAGCTTCATCGCTTCCTTTTGGATAGATAAGTATGCGTCCTGTTTCCGGATCAACCTTGCTTTTGATTGCAAAAATAGTACCTACTGGGTAACCTTCCAGTCCTGGAGTCGGGCTGTTTTCCTTTTATGATCTTTAAGTACTTTGTTGTTGTTATAAGCAAAATTGAATGTAGTGTACCAAGAAAAATCCTTAGTTGTTATATTACGGGTTTGTAGGTTTATTTCTACTCCCTTGTTCTCCATGCTAGCCCAATTGATTGCTTGTGAGGAGAAGCCGTTTTCCAAAGGCAAGTCCTTGTAGCCGATAAGATCACTTCCCCTTCTGTAATAATAGTCTATACTGAGATTGATGGCTGATTTGAGTACGGAGAGATCTATTCCGGCATTGTAAGACGCAGTCTTTTCCCAACGTAGTTTGTCGTTGGGAGCTGAACCGATGGTTATAATTGTCTCATTTTTATCAATTACTGTTTGGTTACTATAATTACCGAGTAAGAAAGGAGAAGTATTTTTATCAATATTACCTTGCAGACCGTAGGATAATCTCAAAGCTAAATTATCCATCCATTGATTAGCCGGTTTCAAGAATGCCTCATTGGAGATTCTCCATAATCCACTGATAGAGTAAATGGGTAAGAAACGGTACTTCTTGTCTACCCCGAATAGATCGGAGCCATCCATACGTACGCTTGCTCCTAATGTGTAGCGTTTCATAAGTGTATAGGAACCGTTAGCATAGAAAGATGCAAAAGCGTTTTCTGTATAAGATTTTATGTGCAGCGGATAATCGTCAGCGTCTCTCGGGTCAATGTTAAGTGGCTTTGTTGTGAGTGTCTTAGGATCATAACCGTAAGCGGTGGATGCAAGTGCATCATACCAATTTTGCGTATTTCCGAACCACCCATAATTTGTACCTCATGGATATCTTTGAAAGTCTGGTTCCATTCGCCTTGTATCTTCCAAGTGATTTGCGAGGTAGTGGAGTTGCTTACTTTATGCATTCCTCCTTCCGGAATAATATAGCTCTCTCCATCTTTGCTCTCTTCGCGCATATAACGCATGGAGAATGTGTTTGGACCGATATATTGTTCAACTTTAGACTGCTCCCATTGCAATCCGACTTGTGAAGTCACTTTCCAATGATCATTGAAACGTAAATCAACATTGAAGATCGAATTGATAGCAGTTGTCACTGTCTCTTTACTCGTATTGTTACGTTCTTCAAGGATATTGAACCCTCGTTTGGGGTCCGGTTCGTTATCACTTGTCGAGCGGATATCGTAGTCGTAGATATAGTTATTTTCCGCATCGTATATTTCCTGATATGGGTTTGCCACACGCGAATAATAAATTGGATTTGAGTAACCGTATTTGTCACTTACAAAATCTTGGTTCTTCCGTCGGTTGGCAAATATGGAAGCACCGATTTTTAGCATTCGGTTTACCTGATAAGAGGTTTTGCTTGTCAGGTTTAAACGGCTCATATCAACACCTGGTACATTACCATTTTCTTTAGAGTAACTTAATGAATTGTAATAGGTGGTTTTTTCGCTACCTCCTGAAATACTGAAATTGTATTCTTGGGTAAATGCACTTCTGAACAAGAGGTCGTTCCAATCAGTATTAATTGTTTTCAATCGGTTGATAGCGTTTTGAGCCTCACTGCTTAATCCGTCCCATCCTTGCTGTTGGTAAGTTTCAAATAAATTGTATTGCCTTAAGACAGAAGCGACTCCTCCCTTGCGATAAAAGGATGGGCAGTGAATATGTCATCCGGTTCTTTCATCAATTCCAATTCCAAATTGACTTTCTGTTCGGAATTTAATAGATTCAATCGCGAAGTATTCAAATTGGGCGTATAACTCAATCTTGTGTTGAAATTGACTATAGGTTTACCTGTGCGTCCTCTTTTGGTAGTAATTACAATTACACCGTTTGCTGCGCGTGCACCGTAAATGGCTGTTGCAGCAGCGTCTTTCAAAATTGTAATACTTTCAATGTCGTACGGACTGATTCCGGCAATTGATGATTGTCCTATATTTACAATATCATTATCCGTATCACTGTCTAAGTCCGGAATATCCGTCCCTTCCAATGGAATTCCGTCCAACACCCACAGCGGGTCTTGCGTTCCGTTTAACGACGCTGTACCACGAATACGGATACGTGCGGGGGCACCCGGAGCACCGGAGGTTGTCGTAACGGATACACCGGCTATTTGTCCGGCTAATGCCTGGTCGATACTTTTTGCGGCACCTACCATTCCATCTGTAACATCTACTTTGGCAATGGAGGCGGTCAGTTTGCGGCGTTCCAACTCTTGATAACCGGTTACTACTACGTCCCCTAATGTATGTGATGAGGCTTGAAGTACAATATGGTAATTTTCTTTTCCAGACTGTAATGGTACACTTTGTTCTTCAAAACCGATGTAGCTACAATGAATCCGGGTTACTTTTTCCGGGACAGACAAGGAAAACTTTCCGTCTATATCTGTAATCGTACCTAGAGATGTTTGTGGTACTCCGGCTTTTTTCAGTTCATCGGCTGATACGTAAACTGAGGCGCCGATGAGTGGCTCATTATCTTCACCGGAGATTACGATTCCGGTGATAGTGCGATTTGCTGCATTGGCAAAAAACAATGCGTTGGCGAAAAGGCATATCAAAATACAAAGATGTCTTTTTCTCATTAATTGTAAATGTTTAGTGATTGATTTGTTTTATTTGACTCCTAGAGCTGTGTTAATTCGTAAAATCATATCTTCATAATGGTAGCGTGTAGCCGTATCGGAAGTTCCGAGACGATTCTGCAACAGCTTCTTGATACGTAACAACTCACCGCGCTTTACTGAGATTGCATCTGAGATGCGGTTAAGCTGGCTACCGTAGAAGTTGAGCACACGTGGAGCTCCCATGCGGTCTTCCTGGCGAAGTGCCCGTTGTTCAGCTGCATAACAACTACAGAACGGAGTGGCATGGTCAAGCAAGAAGTGCTCATCGGCAATCTTTTTGTTGATTTTTACTGCTTCGGGTTCTGCTGCGGCTGTCAGCAATGCATCAAGGAAATTCTTTTGTAAAGAACGTTCCATGACATTGGGGACACCTCCCCGTTCGGTAACTCCAAAAATATTTTTATGAAGTCCATCCATCAGTTCTACTACCGTAAAGGCTTTTTTCCCATTGACGGATTCATTTTCAATCATACGCATCAAGCGATTGTTGCCCAGTAAATCCCAAAGAATGTAAGCCTGTGCATTTTTGAGAATCTGAGTAGGAGCGTTCTCCTGTTTTCCCACCGGAGTATTACGCAGAAGATAGGTGTACTGTCCCACTTCCGTGTCAAACAACCATTTAGGATAGGTCAATACCTCATTTAACAGGAACTTAAGTGCGGCCTGCTGCTTCTCTTTTTCTACGAATGTATAGGTCTTGATGCCATCTCCCACAGTTGTATTTTCTATATAGATACCACCGATGTTTGCCAGTACATGATATAGGTAGTTGTTCCACTGGTTGATGACAGCATAATAGAGGCGGGAAGCTTCTTCATAAGTCTGTCCCTTTTCTCCGGTTGTAGTCCATTGGAGAATCTGTGGCACAATACGTTTCAGGTTTTCAATACCCAGTAGGGAGGAACGAACCGGGTCGTCACCTAAATCTTCATTTTGTGCGCGCGGATCTACTGCGTCACGAACATCTTGTGCTTCGCTATATTTATAGAGGCGGTCGGTGTGTTTGCTCAAAAAGTTAAATAAGAGAGCTTTTTCTTCTTCCGGATTTTCTTTTCCATACCAACGGTAACCGTATTCGATGGCGAAGATATCGTATGGACCGATGTGTGGAGAAAGAACTTTCACACCATCTCCAGGTTGTGCGATATAATTGAATCGTGCATAATCCATGATAGATGAAGCGGTAGAGTTCATTCTGGAAGTGAATGCTTCGGAACGTAATGAATCTGTCGGGAAAGCCCATGAACCCATCATGTTGTGACGTAATCCCAAAGAGTGACCTACTTCGTGGCAGGCAACGAACCGGATGGCGTCTCCCATCAAGTCATCAGGCAGTTGTACTTTGCGTGCTTCCGGGCAAACAGTTCCGGTCTGTACTGTAATCCATTCGCTTACCATAGAGAGCACATTGTGCCACCACATGATGTCTGCTTCCAGAATCTCTCCGGAACGGGGGTCTAACAAAGAAGGTCCCATCGCATTCTTCTTTTCCGAAGCTGCGTAGGTCAGTACGGAGTAATTGACATCATCCATGTCTACGTGCATACTGTCCGTGATTTCTTTGGCGATGATTGCATTCTTGAATCCGGCCTTTTCAAAGGCAATCTGCCAGTCTTCGATTCCTTTTTTGATGTACGAACGCCATTGGTAGGGAGTTGAGTTATCAATATAAAATACGATTGGTTTGGCAGGCTCCACAATCTGTCCTTTTAGATAGGCTTCACGGTCTTCCGGTTTCGGCTCCATGCGCCAACGGGTAATGTATTGTGTCTTGTCCGTTCCTTGTTGGGCGTCGCTAAAGTTCAATAAAGGGTTGGTGAAGTATCCGACTTTCTGATTATCAAAACGTCCCATCATCGGCGTTTCGGGTAATAAAAGAATGGAAGAACTGACTTCCACTGTCACATACACTGTTGTAGTTCCTTCTGTCACTCTGGTTGTCAGCTCGGAAGTTGCCACGACATTGTTTGAGAAAGATTTGATAGACAGGATACGTGATAAATTTTTGATAGCCGATGTACCCAGATTGATATTGGTAAATACATTATTGATACTGGTTTCCGTACCGTCATAAATATCATTCACCTTGATTACTAATGCCGTAGAATCTGCATTGACTGCTTCGATTTTGAATGCGGCAATCAATGGAGAAATAAAATTATCTTGTACCGAACGGAAAATGGCGTCAGTGCGGGGTGCAAGAGGTAACGGGCGTTGTTGGCGGAACATCAGTTTGCCACTTGCTTTGTCCCATTCCATGCAAACCATCTGATTCTCGTAGTTTACTCCACGATTCACACCTGCCTCATTCAATTCGGCTGGAACCCGTTGCAGTTTATTGACAACCAATAAATCGCGTCCTAAAAGTGCGGTAGGAATTTCAAAATAGAAATCATTTTTCTTTTGATGTACAGCAAACATTCCTTTTTGTCGTTTTGCTGCCTTCCACTAGTTTCTCGTAGTCACTTTTACTCTTCTCTCTCTCTCTCTTCTGGTTTTTTCTTTTTCTTCTTAAACCAACTCAGATTTTCTGTAGCGGGGGTAATTGCAAATGCCGAAAGGGCTTCTCCACTCAGCAATATACATGCAATGACCGCTGCCATTACTCTTACATACATTCTCATTGAGTTCTTTATATTTAATTATAATTAAAAAAACGGATACAAAAATACAAATATAATGGATTTAAGCCAATAATGAATCTAATAATAAAAGAATTATTAACTAGTCTCTTATTGCATCATTCTTTCTGGATATTTCGTAATTTAGTTGGAATAGTGTACATTTGCCGGAAGTAAAAAAAGAGAATGGAATGATAAAACAATATATCACTGCTTTGATGTTGGCTGGCTGCATCGGAGGTTATGGGCAGGAAAAAAAGCAAGCGACTTTTATACCCCCTTTTGATTTTCCCCTTACATTGAGCGGAAACTTCGGAGAAATTCGTTCCAATCACTTTCATGGCGGATTAGATTTTAAAACAGGAGGAGTAATCGGCAAACCGGTTCGTGCCCTTGCCGATGGTTATATCTCGCGTATACGTGTCACTAACGGTTCGGGGTATGTGCTTGACGTCTGTTATCACAACGGCTATTCTACTATTAACCGGCATTTGAGCGGTTTTATTTCTCCCATTGCCGAAAGGGTGAAGAAACTTCAATATGAAAATGAGAACTGGGAAGTAGAGATTATCCCCGAACCCGATGAATATCCGGTAAAAAGCGGACAGCAGATAGCTTGGAGCGGGAATACCGGATATTCGTTCGGTCCGCATCTTCACCTGGATGTATTTGAAACGGAATCGGGAGATTATATTGACCCTATGCCTTTCTTTCAATCGAAAATAAAAGATACGCGTGCTCCGAAAGCTGATGGTATTATGTTTTTTCCGCAGCCCGGTGAGGGAGTGGTAGACGGAAAACAAGAGATAAAAACGATACTCCCTGAATAGCGAACGTCCGGTGGAGGCGTGGGGAGTGATAGGTACGGGCATTAAGGCATACGATTACATGGATGGCGTAAACAACCATTACGGAGTATATTCCGTTATTCTTACGGTGGATGGTAATGAGGTGTTCCGTAGTACAGTAGACCGTTTCTCTCAAGAGGAAAACCGGATGATCAATTCGTGGACGTACGGGCAATATATGAAATCTTTTATCGATCCGGGAAATACGTTGCGTTTGCTGAAAGCCTCAAATGAAAATCGCGGTCTGGTCACGATTGACGAAGAGAGGGATTATCAATTTCTGTATACTTTGAAAGACGCTTTTGGAAATACTTCAAAATATAGCTTTGTCGTGCGTGGGCGAAAGCAGCCGATTGAACCTTTCGATTATCGGGAAAAGTATTTCTTTACTTGGGATAAAACCAATTATCTGCAAGAACCGGGATTGAGCCTGGTGGTTCCGAAAGGAATGTTATATAAAAATACTCCGCTCAATTATCAGGTAAAAGCCGATAGTGGGGCAGTGGCGTTCACCTATCAGATTAATGATAAATCCATTCCGCTTCATGCGGGTTGTGAACTCCGTATCGGACTGCGTAGGAAAACGGTTGCTGATACGGCCAAGTATTATGTGGCACGGGTTACTCCGAAAGGAAGTAAGTACAGTGTAGGAGGAAAATACGAAGACGGATACATGAAGACGTCTATTCGTGAATTGGGGACTTATACTGTCGCTGTTGATACGGTTCCACCGGAAATTATCCCTGTCAATAAGAATCAGTGGGGAAGGAATGGAAAGATAGTCTATCGGTTGAAAGATAAAGGAAGTGGCATTGCTTCTTATCGGGGAACGATTGACGGAAAATATGCACTTTTCGGACGGCCTAATATTGTAAAGTCTTATTGGGAATGCAAACTTGATCCGAAGCGTGTGAAGAAAGGGAGAAACATACTGTTGAATTTACGGTTGTCGATCATTGCGGGAATACGAGTATTGCCCGTGAAAGTTTTGTCTGGTAATTATAAAAAATGAATGATATATTATGAAGAGAAGTATTATTTTGTGTTTTGCCATATGGATGACGGCTGTGGCGAACACCTTCGCCTGCACCAACCTGATTGTCGGAAAAAATGCGTCTGCCGATGGCTCGACGATTGTTTCCTATTCTGCCGACTCGTACGGCTTATTCGGAGAACTTTATCATTATCCGGCTGCTACCTATCCAAAAGGTACGATGCTGAAAGTTTATGAATGGGATACCGGCAAGTATCTGGGAGAAATCGAGCAGGCTCGTCAGACTTATAATGTGGTTGGCAATATGAATGAATATCAGGTCACTATTGGGGAAACTACTTTCGGCGGTCGTCCCGAGTTGACGGATTCTACGGGTATTATTGATTATGGAAGTTTGATTTATATTGGATTGCAACGTTCGCGTACTGCTCGCGAAGCCATAAAAATTATGACTGATCTGGTACAGGAATATGGATATTATAGTGGGGGTGAATCCTTTACTATTGCCGATCCGAACGAAGTATGGATTATGGAAATGATTGGTAAAGGTCCCGGCATCCGTGGAGCGGTTTGGGTAGCTGTCCGTGTGCCGGACGATTGTATCTCGGCTCATGCTAATCAAGCGCGCATTCATCAGTTTGATATGAACGACAAGGAAAACTGCATGTACTCTCCGGATGTCGTTTCTTTTGCCCGCGAGAAGGGATATTTTAATGGAGTAAACAAAGACTTTAGCTTCTCATTAGCCTATGCCCCTCTTGATTTTGGTGCACGTCGCTTTTGTGAAGCTCGTGTATGGAGTTATTTCAACAAATTCACTGATAGAGGAAATGAATATCTTCCTTATATCGAAGGAAAAACCGATACTCCGATGCCGCTTTTCGTTAAGCCGAAGCAGAAATTATCCGTGCAGGATGTGAAAAATATGATTTATTATTTTACATTTGTGTGCTCAAGAAATAGATAGTAATAATTCAACCAATAAACAATAATCGAAATGGAAAATCAGGAACTTATTAAACAGGTCACTGTAAAAAAAGCCGAAAAATGGTTGACCCCGGCATACGATGCTGAAACTCAGGCTGAAGTGAAGCGAATGTTGGAAAACGATGATAAAACCGAATTAATAGAAGCATTCTACAAAGACCTCGAATTTGGTACCGGTGGTTTACGCGGTATCATGGGCGTAGGTAGCAACCGTATGAACATCTATACGGTAGGTGCCGCTACACAAGGTCTTTCTAATTATTTGAAGAAGAACTTTAAAGATCTGCCGCAGATTTCTGTTGTGGTTGGTCACGACTGCCGTAACAACAGCCGTTTGTTTGCGGAGACCTCTGCCAACATTTTCTCTGCCAACGGCATCAAAGTATATCTGTTCGACGATATGCGTCCTACTCCCGAGATGTCTTTCGCAATCCGTCACCTCGGTTGCCAGAGCGGTATTATCCTGACTGCTTCTCACAACCCGAAGGAATATAACGGTTACAAAGCATACTGGGATGACGGTGCGCAAGTACTGGCTCCGCACGATAAAGGTATCATCGACGAAGTAAACGCTATTGCCTCTGCTGCTGATATCAAGTTCCAAGGCAACCCGGATCTGATTCAGATCATCGGTGAAGATATTGACAAGGTTTACCTCGATATGGTGAAGACAGTTTCTATTGATCCGGAAGCTATCGCCCGTCATAAGGATATGAAGATCGTTTATACTCCGATTCACGGTACAGGTATGATGTTGATTCCGCGCGCTTTGAAGATGTGGGGATTCGAAAATGTATTTACTGTTCCCGAACAGATGATCAAAGACGGTAACTTCCCGACAGTAATATCTCCGAATCCGGAAAATGCCGAAGCGCTTTCTATGGCTGTCAATCTGGCTAAAGAAATTGATGCCGACCTTGTGATGGCTTCCGACCCGGATGCCGACCGTGTAGGTATCGCTTGTAAGGATGATAAAGGTGAATGGGTGCTGATTAACGGTAATCAGACTTGTATGATGTATCTTTACTATATTCTCACTCAATACAAACAACTAGGTAAGATTAAAGGTAATGAGTTCTGTGTGAAGACAATCGTAACTACGGAACTTATCAAGAAGATTGCTGATAAGAATAACATTGAAATGCTCGACTGCTACACCGGATTCAAATGGATTGCACGTGAAATCCGTCTGAGTGAAGGTAAGAAGAAATACATTGGAGGCGGTGAAGAGAGCTATGGTTTCCTTGCCGAAGACTTCGTACGTGATAAAGATGCCGTATCAGCTTGCTGTCTGATTGCAGAAGTAGCTGCTTGGGCAAAAGATAACGGTAAGTCATTGTACCAGTTGTTGCTGGATATCTACGTAGAATATGGATTCTCCAAAGAATTCACAGTGAACGTAGTGAAACCGGGCAAGAGCGGTGCTGAAGAAATCAAAGCTATGATGGAAAACTTCCGTGCTAATCCTCCGAAAGAACTGGGTGGTTCGAAAGTGATTCTGAGCAAAGACTATAAGACTTTGAAACAAACAGACGATAAAGGTAATGTAACTGCTATTGATATGCCGGAACCATCTAATGTACTGCAATATTTCACTGAAGATGGTGGAAAAGTATCAGTTCGCCCGTCGGGAACGGAGCCGAAGATCAAATTCTATATCGAAGTGAAAGGAGAGATGGGATGTCGCAACTGTTTCGCTTCTGCTGATGCTGCTGCAATGGAAAAGATTGAAGCAGTAAAGAAGTCATTAGGTATTTGATTCCCTATTTCTTCTGATATTTCAGAATAGAGAAACAATAAATAGCGCCTCCATAGTCTTTTCGAAGATTGTGGAGGCGCTTCTTTATATTGTCCTGCATCTGTTTCCCACTATTCAAGCCGGTTTAGTACAGTTCTTTCATTTCCTTTGCATTCTTTAAGTCCCCTTTCTAATCATTCTTCCGGGAATCTTGTTGTATTGGCATCATCTCAATTTAAGCACGCAGGCTACGGATATACACACTTTGTTGATGCTTTAGAGTGATACGCTAAGTATTCGGGGTGTTTTGTTGAT